>MTKZ01000056.1_pt1 | contig 32147 bp, 24 predicted proteins | sample 1042781 | NCBI WGS metagenome assembly MTKZ01 (sample SAMN06212207, study PRJNA360539) | anaerobic digester metagenome | biome: Wastewater treatment plant; material: sludge; isolation source: anaerobic digester fed with sludge from wastewater treatment plant | place: Denmark: WWTP Viborg ...
GACCGGTTCCGGAGGGTTAGCATAATTGGTAATGCACCGGTCTTGAAAACCGGCGGCTTCGGCCTTGTGGGTTCGAGTCCCTCACCCTCCGCCATCTATTACCCCAGCCTTCAGCCTTCGCAGGGAACGCAATTGTCCCGCAGCCCTTCGATAAAGGGTTTTGTTGAGTGGACGCCCGCCAAAACGCACCTGATTGTAGGTCTGAATGAAATCGGTGACGCTTTGCGGGTCCGCCAGAGACACGGTTCGAAGCGCTTCCTCGATTTCACGCGCGCTCTTGTTGCTGCAGTCAACCTCCAGAGCGGCTACTTTCCTAAGAAAACGCACATACAACTTCCGTACACGGACCTGATCTGATGTCAGACCCTGCCGGGGCAGCCGTATCGACTTCCAGCGTTTCCACAGGAAAACACTTCCCAAAAGTACCAGTAGAAACGCCACGGCACGTGATGCGGGATGTTCCAGCAACGTCCAGTAGGTAAATGATTTTCCTTCTCTTTCGGAGGGTTCCGGAAGCGTGAAGTTTGGAAGTGCTCCAAGGTGCGGGCGCCAACTCCATGGACGAAGGCGCATAAGTCCGTCCAGACGGATGCTACCTTGAAAGCCTTCCACCTGTTGGAACCAGAACATCTTGGCACGTAACACATAAGACGACCATGCCATGCGTACGCGTCCCAACCCAGTAGTGGGCAGGTCCGAGCGCGGCGAAGGGTCGAATCTTACCCAACCCACATCCTTAAAAAGGGCTTCCACCCACAAATGCGCCATGGCGCCCCGAACCAGGTAGGCATTATCCGTTTCGGAATACTCGGCGCCGCGATAGCCGCTGACAACCCGCGCAGGGATGCCAAGACTGCGGACCATCAGGGCCAGCGCTGAAGCGTATAGTTCACAATGGCCATTCTTTATGGTGGAAATAAACGCATCTATGCCATTCGCCGCCGGGAGGGCGGGTACGTTAAGGGTATACGAAAATTCCGGACTGCCCAGCCAGGATTCCAGTGCCAGAACCTTCTCATAGGCTGAAGGACTGGATTCGGTAATGGATTTGGCCAATTCCTGAGTCTCGGGAAGTAATTCATGATACGTTAGCAGGCTGTAGTCACGGGAAGGCATAAAGGAATAGTCCAGAGGCGTGTTCCTGAGTGCCTTCGGGTCGTACTCCGGAATAGTGGAGAAACATTCATATTGCAATGTTCTCGCTCCCCGGGTTTCAAACACAAGCGTAAAGTCTTCCCCTGGATCCCAGGATACTCTGGAATAGGGGGATTCACTGAGAAGACGCACACTTCTCGGCAAATCAAGGCAGGGCACGCCCTCGTCAGGCACGCGGTCCATATAAATAATTTGACGCACAGTACGCGCCTGGTCGCGCTGCAGCCTTCGGGCTTCCGGCAACGCGAAGGGCAGCCCTACCTTTGAAACATTCCCAAGGGGCCCCGGCACCTTGGGTTCATAATGTTCCTGCAGCCCCCGTCTGGACCAGGAGTCCTCAGAAAATCTGGGCAGGGTGGTGATTCTAAAGTATAAACCGCTTTCCGGTACAAAACGTTCTTCTTGCTCGTCTGGAAAGCGAACGTGCATCACTACACTGGTATCTTCAGTGATTGTTGTGGACCCCATGAGACGAACTGAATCCGATATTCCTGTAACGGATTGTTGAGAATCGCGTCGCCCCAGCCAACCGGCTTCAACCCTGGGCGTTAAAATAAACAAGACGACCGTAAGTAGCAGCGAGAGCAGCGAGATGGCTGTCATGGAAACGAAAAGTCCAAAATCAAACAGGTTTCCGGTTTTAGGCGAAAGGCGGGTGCCGCGCAGGACGACCAGTTCCGGAAAAGAACGGGCCGGGTTTTCCTGGAGTTCTACGTGCATCCTCAACACGGCAAATGCCCATACCGTGCTGGTGGCAAAAAGAATCAGGGCGATGGCGATCATGGATTCGGGCGATTGGGACACCGCGGCGAGCAACAGAAAGAAGGCCATGAGATATATCTCATAATAGATACGCGCCGTCTTGTCGCCGAGAAGGAGATAGAGCTGAATGAAAATCACAAGCAGGATCACTGCGTCCATCAGCCCGAACAATTGTAATGAGAAGGGAAGAAATCCGATATAACCGATGGCGATTCCCCGCCGTGCAATGCGCCACAGGTGACTTTTCTTTTCCAAAATAGCGCCTATCGGCGCCAGTGGAAGCGCCACCAGGGGAATTAAAAGCAGACCTGGACCGTAGAGGCGCACCGAGGCCAAGGCCAGATAGCCGGAAAAGACAAGCACCGCCGAGGCGATGCGAAGTACCCTATCCACCTGCCTACGCATATATCACGTCCCCCGGGTCAAGAATAGCAATACCGGAAATAGAATTCGCCTGTCCCCAAAGTCCTGAATCAGGTGACATGCCAATAACGCGCATAGGTTCGGAAGTCAAGCGTCGGGCGCGTATTTCAAATTCCGGATAATCCTTCGCTTCCACGGGCATGATCCGGGTGAGATGGTCCAGCAGGTGGCGTTCCTGGGAAATACCGCGTCCACAGGCCAACATCCGGTCGGGCGAGAAAAGGCCGACACTGTATTGATGTTTCAAAAGAGAAACCATCAAGGAGCCCGCTAAATCGATCATTTCCTCAAATTGTTCCTCATAATCCGGCTGACCCGTCCGTCGCGTGTCCAGGACAAACATGACAATGCGAGCATTGCCAATCCCCATTTCTCTAACCATCCATTTGCCCAGGCGCGCGCTTATCCTCCAGACAATCATTCGAAGATCATCACCGTATACGTATTCCCGCAGTGCGAAAAACTCATCGCCTTCCCCTTCTATGCGCGATAAAACATTTTGGGCGCCGGACATGGTTTCCCGTGAGGACAAACGTGCGGAACGAATACGGGGATAGACCAGCACCTCAACGGGATCAGCGTAGATTCTGCGTAACTCCAAAAATCCGAAGGGATACGAAGTACTCAGATTCACGGTTGGCAGTGTGAAAACACCCCGACGATGGAAGGTTTCTTCTATTGCAAGGGTCGCCTGATGTCCGGCAGGGATGCGAAGCACATACCCTTTGGCCATCCTGTCGTGTTCAATGCGTACGGATATGCTGGGTAAAATGCGTTTGTGGTTCCGGATTTGAACGGAACATGCGAACGGCTCGTTTCGATAAACGGCGTAGGGGGCTTCCCGGTGAAGTGAAACTTTCCGCAGAGAGCCATATCCCGCAATCATGGAGAGAAGAAACAACCCGGCGACACCGCCAAAAACAAGGTACAACAAATTTTCACCGGCATTCCAGGCGGAAAACAACAGCAAAAAAAGAACCAGCATTACGATCTTCCCGGAACGGGTAGGCCAGGCGCGGAAGATTTTGCCATAATTTTGGCGCATGGTTAAATGGGTACCTTTGTGCCGCTTACTATTTCGCGTATTATCCGGAGCCGCTCCAACCCGGCGGCGGCGAGGTCGGCCCCCCTCGATTTTACGAGCAACCGGTGTGCCAGCGTGGGCGCTGCCAGCAATTTCACATCATCCGGTGTAACATAGTCGCGCCCCTCCACCATGGCTCTGGCCTGGCTCGCTTCGAACAGGGCCTGGGCGCCACGCGGACTGGACCCAAGCCGAACATGCTCATGGTCGCGGGTGGCGCGAACGATGTCCAGTATGTAGCGCTCTATGGAAGCATCCACGGTAATACGCTCCGCCTCTTCCTGCAACCGTATTAATTCTTCAGCATTTATAACCGGTCTAAGAGAAGCGATTGCCTGTACCGGATCATGACGTCGCATGATGCGCAATTCGTCTGTTTCCGGGGGATACCCGATATCCACTCGAAGAAGAAAGCGGTCCATTTGCGATTCCGGCAACACGTAGGTGCCTTCATATTCGATAGGGTTTTGCGTTGCAATCACCATAAACGGCCGGGGAAGCGGGTAGGTGACGCCGTCGGCCGAAACCGTGTATTCACTCATGGCTTCCAAGAGCGCACTTTGCGTTTTGGGAGGGGTACGGTTAATTTCATCGGCCAGCACAAAGTTGGCGAATATGGGACCGAACCTGAATTCAAAGTCGTTGGTTTTGGGATTGAGAATGGAAACACCGAGCACATCGGAAGGAAGCATATCACTCGTAAACTGAATGCGCGTGAACGAACAATCTACGGACCGCGCAAGGCTTTGCGCCAGAGTTGTCTTTCCGATGCCAGGGACATCTTCAATTAATAGATGACCCCTGGCCAGTAACCCTATCACGCACATTTTGACTACATCGCGCTTGCCGAACACAACACGCTCTACGTTGTCAATAATACGCTGTATTTGTTCGCCTGTTTCCGGAAGCATGGAAATCCTTTCGATGTAAAAATGATTGCTGTATCACGTTAACTTTCCCGGGAGTACCGCTTAGAGCCAACGTTCAAACCAATCATCTGCCACCTCAATGGTTTCAGGGGCAATGGTGTGCCCATCATGGTGGGTAAAATGGTCGATGGCACCAGGGGCCCCCAGCAATTTGTATATCTTCGCGGCGGAAGAAACCGCTTTTTGACAACTCTTGGGATTGTCATGGATGGAATTAGACAGGGACGTGATAATCTGGAGAGGGGTCGGTGCGGCCAGGGCAAGGATATGTTCCCAGTCAAAAGGAAATGCTTTTGCCATGGCACACTTTTTAATTTCGGGATAAAGCACCGTGCTCTCCATCTGTGGCCAGACCCCGGCATTTTTATCCGTGGCAAAACGTGTGAATCCGCAACTTGCCACACACGCCTGAACACGATCATCACAGGCAGACAAGAGCAGGGCGTTCAATCCGCCGATGCCGTGCCCGATAACCCCTATCCGTGTGGGGTCCACACGTTTGACCTCGGAAAATATGTCCAGCGCGCGCCTGTGGTCGGCCAGAATTTTCCCCGCGAAGGATGTCTTCCTGTTCTCACGATAAAAGGTGGTGGTATCATAGGGTTCTCGCCTCGATGAAGCACGCCGGTTGACTGTCGGCATATCTATCGCCAAGGTCACATATCCCAGTTCCGCATAATGTTGCGCAAAGGCCATCCGCGGATTGCCCTCCAACCCCGCACATTCGTCTTTGCCGTAAGGCGTCTCATGGTGACAGCATAAGATGCCCGGAACGTCTTCCCTGCCTTCGGGCAGGAATAGCCACGCCATGGCCAGTTCCGTGTCGGTAAGGGCGAAAACGATTTGGCGCCGGGTCAGACCGCGCACCTCGTTTTCTTCGGCAATCCGTATCTGCAATTCCACATTTTCATAACAGGGCATCTGAAGTGTGGAGGAAAAAGACATTTCCAGCGACTTCCGAATCTCAGGCCAGCCCGTCAAAGAAGTAATTTTTGCCAAATCCTGCATAATACTGCTGTCCATTCTCCCTATAGGCGCGAACCCACCGCTATTGGGCGGCGACACGTTCGCATGATAAAATTTAGTGCTTGCTACTTCAGGAAACGATTTCAATGTCCGGTGCGCTAATGGTACCATAGTTACAAAGGATATATCGCGCAAAGGAACAGGTACATACTGCCATGAAGAGCGGGTGTGTTACAAAATTATAGTCGACACTCAGGAGATACATCCTTGGCTAAACATAATGTTGACATAGAGGAAAGCGTGCTGCAGCGGCATGGCACCCTGTGCCGGGAAATAGAATCACATAATTATCGCTACTATGTCCTTGCACAACCTGCCATATCGGACCGTGAATTTGATGCGCTCCTGGACGAATTGCAGCAATTGGAGGCGGCGTTTCCCGACCTGGCAGGTCCGGATTCGCCGACACAACGGGTAGGCGGCGCCCCTTCCGAGGGTTTCAAAACGGTGCGCCATGACTTTCCCATGCTTTCTATTGATAACACTTACAACGAAGCGGAATTGAGAAATTTTGATGTCAGGGTTCGGCGCGCACTGAACGGGGAAACGCCCCGTTATGTGGTCGAGTTAAAAATCGACGGTGTATCGATCAGCCTTCGCTATAGGAACGGCGTGCTGTCCCGTGCAGCCACCAGGGGAGACGGCGCCACTGGTGATGATATAACCGCAAATGCCCGCACCATAAGAGAATGTCCACTGCGCCTGCATCAACCCACAGAATCCCCTAAAATCGTCCTCCCCGGAAACGACCTTTTTGAAGAAGATACCGATGCGCCCGACACTGTGCTTGAAGTTCGTGGTGAAGTCTATATGACCGTTGCCGAATTAGGGCGTCTTAATGTGGAACGGGAAGCGGAGGGACTGGAACCGTATCGCAATCCACGAAATACCACTGCAGGCACCCTGAAGTTGCTTGACCCGCGTCAGGTTGCCAGGCGCCGTTTACGTGCTTTTTTTTATGACATTGTTACCGGCGCAGAAGGGATAGATACGCACCATGAAATTTTGACATATCTCAAGGCTATCGGGTTACCAGTTAATCCCAATTATGCCCGCTGCGATACGATTGACGAAGTGATATCCTTCTGCGATTCCTGGCAGCATAAGAGACATGAACTGGAGTACGAAATTGATGGCATGGTCGTCAAAGTGGATGACTTGCAACAGCGACGGTTCCTGGGAACCACAGCCAAAGCACCACGTTGGGTTATAGCCTATAAATTTCCCGCGGATATTTCTCAAACAAGACTACTTGACATCCTGGTACAGGTGGGCAAGTCGGGGGCATTGACCCCGGTGGCGGTTTTGGAACCCACCCCATTGGCAGGCACGATAGTCAAACGTGCCTCCTTACATAATTTTGAAGAAGTTGAACGCAAAGATTTGCGCGTGGGTGACCTCGTGGAGGTCCAGAAAGCCGGGGAAATTATTCCGCAGGTCATCCGGACGCTTCCGGAAGTCCGTCCCGCCGGAACACTGCCGGTAAGGCCTCCCCTGCTATGCCCTGCCTGTGGCAGCCGCGTACACAAGGATCCGGAAGGGGTGTTTTACCGGTGCCTCAACACGGCGTGCCCCGCGCAAGTCAAGGAGAAACTCGAGCATTTCGCAAGCCGTGCAGCCATGCATATAGAGGGACTTGGTCCCGCGCTGATTGAACAATTGGTTGACAAAGGACTTGCAAGTACACCCGCCGACCTGTATAGCCTGACAACGGAAACGCTTGCGCCCCTTGAGAGAATGGGCAAAAAATCAGCCTCCAATCTTGTGAAGGCCATTGACGGGTCCAGACAACGACCGCTTCACCACTTGATTCTGGGTTTGGGAATACGCCATGTGGGCGCGCGCACAGCACTGGCACTCGCGTCATTCTTTGGCGACTTGGACGCACTGATGCGCGTATCTGTTGATATTTTGAAAAATATTGATGATGTCGGGGATATTGTCGCGGCAAGCATCAAGGATTATTTCGAGGTCGATGAGAACCGCCGCCTGGTTGAGGCGTTGCGACAGGCAGGCCTGCGTTTTACATCAGACAGCGGCGCCCCATTTTCAGGCGAAAAGACCCTGGCTGGGAAAACCTTTGTGGTTACTGGTACACTTAAATGGGGCTCGCGAGAAGAAATCCACGCCCGTATCCAGGAATTGGGAGGCCGAGTTTCCAGTGCCGTGAGCAAGAAGACCGATTTTCTTGTTGCAGGAGAAAATGCTGGCTCCAAACTGGATAAAGCGAGGGAACTCGGAGTCACCTTATTGGATGAAGATGGCTTCTTAAAAATGGCACAAATAAACAAACGGGAAACTATATGAGCGGCTGGGTCATAAAATGTCCAGATGACCTTAACCAGGAGACTGGTACGGATTTGTATCGGCATGTTCTGGACGGCTGGCGGCCTGGAATTGATAATCTCATGCTTGACATGAACGATACGCGAAGCATGGATTCCCTGGGTGGCGCCTGGCTGCTGGAAATAGCGGGCTTTCTCCGAAAACATGGCGCGGAATTAGCGTGGCGAGGAGAACGCCAGGAGACGGCGGATTTCATGACCATGTTGTCGCCGGCATTGACTTCACCGCCGCCCCGCCCCGCCAGTCGGGAGGGGATGTTGGAACATCTCGGCGGCTTGCTCATAAGTGCGGGACATGAATTCCGGCAATTCCTTGACTTGTCCGTGGACGCCTTATACTGGACGCTTATCGCCCCTTTCGAAGGCAGGGGACTTCGTTTTAGCGCTTTCATTGACGAAGTGCATGAGATGGGGGTGCGTGCCGTCAGAATCGTGTGTGTGATGAATTTTCTTATGGGCCTTATCATAGCCATGCTTTCGGCCAAGCAAGTGGAATCATTCGGCCTGCAGATTTATGTGGCCGACCTCATCCTCATTGGATTTGCCCGGGAACTCGCCGCTGTTACCACAGCCGTGGTTGTTTCCGCACGGACCGGCGCAGCCATTACCGCGGAATTGGCCACGATGACCGTTCAGGAAGAGATCGATGCTTTGCGTGGGATGGGGCTGAATGTTGCGCAATATTTAGTAACCCCAAAACTTCTGGCTTTGGTTGTTGTGTTGCCTTGCCTTGCTGTACTGGGACTGATTTCCGGCGTTTTCGGCGGCGGCATCTGGGGCGTGTTGATCCTTGGATTTCGTCCGTCCATATGGTATGAACAAACGCTGAACGCTGCGGAAATGAGCGACCTTGTCCAGGGCATGCTGAAAACCGTATTTTTTGCGATCGCCATTGTCATGATTGGTTGCCATAATGGCCTTCGTGTTACGGGCGGTTCCCGAGGTGTCGGCCTTATGACCACCCGCGCCGTGGTGATGGATATTTTTTCTTTGATCTGCATCGATATCGTATTCGCCTTAATATTTTATTATATCCTTGGCTGACATCTTATGCTGCCAAAGGAAAAGTTTATGAATGACACACTCATTGAAGTAAAAGATCTGGTATCCCACTATGGGGACTTCAAAGTATTGGACGGAGTAACTTTTGAAGTCAAACGGGGTGAAATATTTTTGATCATCGGGGGCAGCGGTTGTGGAAAAAGTACCCTTCTTAAACACATGTGTGGCCTCTTGAAGCCGACAAACGGCGCCATACTCTTTAACGGCAAGAATGTCGCCCATATGGACGGCGATGAATTAAGCCAAATGCAGCACACTATTGGCATCGCCTTTCAGTCAAGCGGTTTATTCAATTCGTTGACGGTAGGGGAAAATGTCGCGATGCCCATGCGCGAATTTGGCGGGGTGGCGCCGAATTTGATAGACGACCTGGTGCGGTTTAAACTTAGTCTGGTGGGTTTGGCCCATGCCCAGTACTTAATGCCGGGCGAACTTTCCGGAGGTATGCGTAAAAGGGCCGGTTTGGCCCGGGCCATCGCCATGGACCCCATGCTGGTTTATTTTGATGAGCCGTCGGCAGGACTGGACCCCATCATGGCCGCAGGACTGGATGACCTGATCTTGAAGTTGAAGCGTTTATTAAAAATGACCTTTGTTATTGTGACCCATGAATTAGAATCCATCCGGATGGTCGCCGACCGTATTCTCATGCTTGATATGGGAAAGGTAATCTTTTGTGGTACATTGGAAGAGGCGCAACAGTCTCCCGTGGCAAGGTTGCGACAATTTTTTGATCGTCAACCCGACGAATTCATTTCGCAACGCGCCGCGACTTAAGCGTCCGTCCGCGCATGCATAAGGAACGCAGAAAGTGGCAACACGCAGACAGAAAATCAAGGTAAGCATCTTTCTCTTGATTTGTATCGGTATTATGGTTGCCGGAACACTCGTAATCACTGGCCTTTACCAGAAACCAGGATTAATCTACCGTCTGGAATTCAATGAATCCGTACTTGGATTATATGAAGGCGGCATGGTGGAGTATATGGGCGTTCCTGTTGGCAAAATTCGAGAGATTTTTGTGACTCCCACCCAACGTGCTCATGTGGAGATCATGATAGATCCCGAAAAAGTAGTGCTACATGAGGGTACCGAAGCAAAGCTGGTCATTTACAGCATAGCGGCGGGGACAATGGCGGTTTCCCTTAGCGGCGGGGAACCGGATGGTCCTTTGCTCCGGGAATATAGCCATATTCCCACCAAACTCAGCACCATTGAAACATTCAGCAGTCAGTTAACAAATATTCTGGAAGACATTTCCACAATCGGTAAATCCATCCGAGAACAATTGGATACTCTTGACGATACCGCAGTGAGCGATATTGTCCATAACGTACGTGACTTGGTAAAACGGGGGGATGCTTTCGTGGAACATACTGATGCCCTCGTTGTTGACGCCAAAGACGCCCTTCAGGATATCCGTAATCATTCGGACTCGTTGATGGGACATGTTGATGTGCACAGCAAGAACCTGGAACGACTGACCTCCAAGATTGAAACATTGGTGGACACTTATACAAAACGGGGCCAGGAACTCAATGTTGATATGCTTCAAACTCAAATAAATTCGTTGATTGATGAAATTAAACAGATGGTGGAACAAATGGATATCACCATGGAAAATATGGATGTTGTCGCGGCAGACATAGTGCATCAGACTGGAAATGTGGAGTATTCACTTCGGGGTACGATGACCGACTTGCGTGACGCTCTGGACAGTATTCGCGGCCTTGTGACGCAGTTAAAAGAAGATCCTTCTGCGATTATTCGCGGGCGCGGCAAAACACGCGAATAAAACAGGCAGAATAGGAGGGATGTGCATATGCGAAATCCTGATTCTTGCGGGAACCCAAGTAAACGTGGCAGGTACGCAATAATCGCCTTCTTTCTTCTCATGGTCTCAGGATGTTTACACGGGCCTGTTATCGAAAAAATCCATTACTATGCCGTCACACCCATAATTACGGTGGAGCCAGTGCTTTGCACCGGGTTGACACTGGGCATACGCCCTCTGTTCTCCACCCATACTTATGGAACCCCCATGGCGTATCTGGACGATAACCATCAATTGGGCTATCAATCCAGGGAAGAGTGGGCAGAGTCACCATCCCATGTCGTCACCCGCGCCATACAGGATGCGATTGCAGCATCACAGCAATTTGCCGATGTAGGAAACGCTGCCGATATGACCAGGCCGGATCTTTTGTTGACCGGTGAGTTACGTATCTACCAGGAGAATCGTACGGTGGAACCGTCTATGGCGGAAGTGGAAATCAGACTTGAATTACGCCAGGCCACGGAACCAGGGTCATTATGGGCGGAAACCCTGCGGGAAACAGAACCCATGAAAGAGGCGACTCCAAGCGCATTGGCGGAAGCAATGACGGCCAACATTGGCAGAATCGCTGAACGCGTCGCCATCAAATTGAAAACGCTGTCTTTTCCTTCCGTGGAACGCCTCGAAGAAAAAAAGTAGTCTCATCAAAATATGGACCTGTTGTCCGAAAGTCTGAAGGCGTAAATAGCCTCTTGGTACATCCTGACGGGGCACACTCGTCCGAGTTGGATGTCCTTTCCAATAACAACGTGATTTCCATCATCTTCCCAGGGCCCTTTGATGTTATCAATAAAATAGGAATAGATGAACATGCAACAGGAACACGATAATCAGGCGTTTCATCTTTTGCAAAATGCATATGACGAGAAATGTAAACGCGTCCTCCAGTCTCAAAATAGGTTTGTGGAACGATTGGGACAGGTCAGGCGCGAATTGGACGGCATGCTCGAAGCCTTGCGTACTGATTTTCAAGAAGGCAGCGTGCAAGACCAACTTTATTACGAAACACTGGATAAAGTTCGGGCAATTTCAGCTGCAACGGCACCAGAAGAAAAAAAACAGAACGACGACACTGTTGCCCATATTGAAAGTGAATTATTCCGCACCAGAGAAGCGCTTTCCGCAAGTGAGGAGCGTGTAAAAGAACTGCAGGAACAACTGCAAGCTGGGGTCAGCCACAATCTCAACCTGTATATAGACAATCTGAAATCTCACTTGACCAAGAAGAATGAAATCATTGACACCGCACGGAAGCGGATTTTACGCTTGCAGCAAAAAATCGAGGGCATGGCCTATGAACGAATGGAAGCATTACAACATGTCGCCGACCTTAACATGCGCATTTCGTCGCATACTGAGGCGGTCGCAAACGCCGAAGCACAGTTAGCAGAACTGCAGCACAAGTACAATCTCAAGTTAAGTTGTATGGCGGCGGTTAACGCCCAATTGGAAGCGATGGAACGCCGTTTCAGTATGACGAAACATGCCAGTGATTCTCTCCATAGTCAATCTGACAGACAGACGGAGTTGAGGACGTACGCGGGAGAAGATGATTCCTCCCCTGCCGCACAAGAACTCAATGCAAGGTTCAGTAAACAGCAAGAAGAACTGGAGGATGCGAACACGCTTTTGGAATTGATGCAAGTGGACTTAAATACCTGTCAGAGGAAGATACAGGAAGAAGAAGAGATGGTTCGTGTGCTAAAAGAGGCGCTTACAAGTGCCGAATCTGAAACGCTTCAATACAAAGATAAACTGCGTGAAACGGAAGACGCGAACCAGGCACTATCGGGGGAAAAGAATTCTCTGGAGGAGACACTTGCCCGGTTTCAAGAGGAAATGAATCTCATCCGGGAAAGTTTAAAGATACAAGAAGATAAAAGTCGGTCTTTGGATGAAGCGCTACATGCGGCCAGCGAGGAAATAGAGGGCTATAAGGAAAGGTTGCTGGAAAAAGAAGAAGAAGTCAAGGCGCTCCTTCGGGATAAAACACTTCTCACAGAGGAAAAAGAAAGATCCAAAGGGGCGCTTTCGGACTGGGCGCAGAAATTTTCCAGTGTACAGACTGCAAACGAGGAACTTTCGCGTTTATCCGACCGTTTGACCCGGGAACTGCATGATCTTTCGGACCTGCTGGAACAACGTACGTCAGAAGCGAGAGAACTCCGTCAGGAGTTGGACAGGGTCCATCAGGCCAATCAAGATAGCAGCGAATTGACTCAAGCGGTATTGGAAGAACAGCAACGGCTTCTAACAGAAGAGAAACAACGCAATGAGGTAATGTGCCTTGAAATCGAAACAGCCAATAAGGCGCTTCTTCAGGAAAGGGAAGCTGCTTCTGAATTGAAACGTGAAATGTGTGCACGAGAACTCGAACTGAAAACGAAATACAAAGAAGCAGCAGATGAGATACAATCTTTGAAAGACATGGCTCTTCAGGTCGGAAATGACAAAGAACAGGTACTTCTTTTAACTGAATCCCTGGAGACTGAACGTGCCAGGGCGAAAGAGATTCAAACGTCCCTCACGAAGGCGCTTGGCGGGGCGGAATCGTTAAAACAAGACCTTTCTGAAGCGGATAATCGGCGCGTGGATGCACAACGGGAAATGGAAGCCACTTCCAAGATACTTGAAGCCCTGCGCAATCTGCATGTTCAAGAATCTGAGCGAAAGGAGTGTGCTGAAAAAGAAGTTCAGACACTTCGGGAAGAAGTGAAACTCAAGAGTGAGGAAACGGAAACGCTGTCGTCCCGTTTGGAAATCTCACTGGAAGAACTTCAGGAAGCGGGAATTGCCCTCGCGGAAACACGCGCTGAAATAGAAAAACTTCGTGAAACCGTTTATGAGGCACTGTTGGAAAAAGACGCGGCCCTTCTCCAGGTGAAGGATATGAAGGGGAAAATTCAGGCTTTCGAAAAAGCAACAAAAAAGGTCCCTTCGGCAAAAACACTGAACGCCTTGCAGGAAGAATTGGCCGCAGAACGCCGACGTGCGGACATGACGCAAAAGCTATTGGATGAGTCGCTCTCCGGAGGTACAAAAGGAAAACTTTTACAGCAATTGGCAGAGGCGAAGCGTGAATGTGAGGTTGCCCGGGAAGAACTGAAGTCGCTGAAGGCGAAACATGAAGCAAAGAACTGACACATCTTGGCCATCAGCAGCAATCCCGTTCCGTAAGACCCCCGTGAAAATACGACTTTCCAATCTGAATATAGGTCGGTTGACAGTCAGTGACTGCACGTATAGGCCACCGCACTCAATAAGAGTGCAGCGGTAGTAATGGTTCCGCCCAAGGATAGATATCCTGGGGTCCTCAGGCGGGTACTGTTCTTAACGGTAAACATTTGAAGGCAGCCAGTCCTGCCGCTATCAGTAGTGTTTCAATTAACCAAAAGATCGCGAGGGAATGCCAGATGCCCGATGTAAATCCGTAACTGTGCAATCCCACACCAAGCGCATTCACCCCCCACCAGGCAAAAACCACAATCATGCCGAGCATTATGGCACTCAGGGCAAGCCCATCCCTGTGAATGTATCCCCCCCTTCGTGCGTGTAGTACAGCCAAAGCCCAAAGCACAATCATCAGCGCACCGTTTTCCTTTGGGTCCCAACCCCAGAACCGACCCCAGCTCTGGGCAGCCCACACGCCGCCCAGCACGGTGCCAATCAGCGTGAACACCAGGCTAAAGGCAAGCACACCATAAATAATGCGGGACAGGTCAGTGAAAGTTTCGAGGGACTTACGCTTCATCCCTACAACTCTGGATATAATATATACATGCCCCAGGGCCGATGCGAAAAGACCGGCGCCATATCCCACGACAATGGTTGTAACATGCGTGGCCAGCCAAAAATTGGTGTCAAGAACCGCGACAACAGCCGGCATGGTGTCGGTGCCCTCATTCGCCTCGTAGCGCCAGGCAAGAAACATCCCGAACGCACCCAGCAATGCCGCGACAGACATGCCAATCCGGTTTCTCGAAATTAATTCAACGACAAATCCGAGCAAGACTGCAATTAGCACGGAAAACAAGATGGTTTCATACAAGGTGGTGACGGGCGGCCGTCCACGAATAATGCATCGGATCGTAATGCCTGCCGCCAAAAGAAGCATTGGCGGGAGGAGTGAAAAATTTATCAACAACGCAAAGCGGCCTGGTATTTGTTGAAGCCAGCTGCACGCGATAAAAATAAAAGATAGTACAAACATCCATTGTGCAAAAAACAAATAGTTGAAGCGGTAGTAGTGTACTTCAAGCGGTATATGGCGATATTCATCGCGCGCGGCGGCCCTGTTGGTAAGCGCCGCATGCATTGCGCTAAGATTTTCTGTGAATTCAGGCGTACTCGGGTCATGTGTCGCGAGCTCTTCAAAGTTTCGCAGGATATCCAGAGCCAGGACCCCTTGAAATTCACTATCAAAGGCCCCTTCCACAATATCAGCCGGGGACAGCCAATCACGGGATTCCAGTCTATCCGGCGCAATCATGGCAAACAGCCTTGCCGAAGCAAGGATTTCATCCAGTGCCATAAAAATGTCTCGCATCCCTTGTGCAACAGGAGCTTTCTCGCCTTCTGAAATGGTCCCGGATGCTGATGCAACTTCCGCAAGACGGCCCGGCAATACAGTCAGCAGTTCGCTAAGCCGAAGATTGTCTTTTTTTTCGTTTTCCCCCGGGAAAAGAGGATTATCCATATTATTAAAACGGGTACGGGCAAAATCTAAAAAGTGTATAAGCGACTCATAGGCCAGCACATTGTTTGCCAGGGAAAGAAGATGCGTATCCAGAAAAGAACGCTTTTCTGCGGGAGTGTCGGAAACTTGCCGGGCAAGGTCCATAAGATGATTCAACCCCGGGCGTAACTCCTCGTAGGAATAACGATCCCTTTTTTTGCCACGTGGTGCCAGACCCAGTGCTATAATGGCATCATGAGATTCGACCGTAAAGCAGCGGCAGGTATTCGCATATTCCGGATAGAAAAAACAGTCCAGCATCCATTCCATGGCTGACCGGGACGCGCCTGTTTCCAAAGTCAGAGTACGCTTGCCATTAAGCCTGAGCAGATTGAAACGTGCCACTGTATCCAGGGGTTTTATTCTTCCGGATTCCTGAACAGGGAGAGTAGCGAACGCATCTACCGCCGAGGACGGCCATACCGGCGCATCAACACCGACAGAGATACCCGAAAAGAACGTAAGCAGCACGACGACACAAACATTTTTCATAAAGCCATTCTTCCTTAACACCTTATTGGGTTCCCATCTCCTGGTCTTCGCCCGGTTTAATGCTCTGGCGTTTCAAATAGCGAAGAAGTACCTGTGCATAGTGAAACAGCAAGCCGAAAGAAATTAGTATGGAGGCATATACAGGCCACTTTATGGCAGGATTTCGGCTGACGGCCAACACTGAATACAAGCGGTCGCCTTCTTTGGCGTTTGCCGGACCCCAGGATGCCTGGTAAAAGGTGTAGCCTCGATATCGAAGCGGCTCATTCATGCGAATAATCGCAGTGCGAACCGCATCTCCCTCCTGAATCAGGACAGTGCTGCTGAACATGCTGGGAAGATCAGTACCTGGATGCTTCTCATGATCGAACGCTTCCAAAGCAACGGAAAAAGGTATGGACCACTCGCGGCGGGACAATGTAAGAGAGAAACTTCGTTCATTATACTTTACAAGTAAAGGCGCTTGTTCCATGCCCCAGAGCCACCCCCGTATCGGAGACGCATCGGATAACTGCACCAACAGACCCGGAATATTTTGTTCCACAGAATGGGCAGGAGGCATTTCCTTCAGCTTAATGCCATCGACAGCCAGTGGACCAGTTCCGGTTTCCGGCGCACTATTTTCATAAAAAGGCCCGACAGACACGTCGAAGGGCAACGCTTTGTTTTGAAAAATACAAACGTGACCGTTCCGGCATTCTTCAAGATGCTTCTGCGGAATGATAAATTGGCGTCCGTCCTCTTTTTCACCGACCTCAGTAATGCGCATTTCCCAGTCGTAATAACTTTGTATTTTGTTGTTGCTGTCGCCCACATACAAAGGCATATTGCCCGTCAGTGAAAAATGATACGACACCACGCCATAAAGAACCAGTAATAAAATGCCGACATGCGCGATAAGCAATCCTGGGCGGGACAACCGCTTTGGGGCCTTTATCACGGCGCCACATAGCATATTGATGAAAATGAAAGAAAGGAGCAGGTACGCTCCCGGAACGGGAACCGGAATCACGCCGAAAAGACGGGGAATAACTACCAGGGACTCAAAATACTTTTGCTGTGCTTCATACAACCCTATACGTGTCTGTTCAAAAGTGCCCATGAACACAAGGAGTAAAAGGGTTACAAGCAATATTACAGACAGCCCGTAGGAAGCCATCAGGCGAAATATCCCTTTAAACAATTTCATTGGGCAACTGGCTCCTCAAAGGACATGGAGTTTACAAATGCCATAAAGTTTTCTTTCTCACCCTTTATTTGCTGTGCCGGCCCTGTCATTTTTATAAACAGTGTATATTCGATAAGCGGACAAATAACACCCAAGAGCATGTACTCAGAATCTGTGGCTTTCTCCTCAGAGACTATACCTCCACTGCATTCCATGAAAACGGCATTCGAACCGAGCAATTTAAAAGAAAGAAGCTGTGCCTGATCCTGTTCCCCGACCGGTGGTAATCCAAACTGTCCCCGCCAACGGTTCAGGTTAGGCATAATACCTCCGGCTTCTCCCGTTAAGACGGATACTACACATTCTGCATCAGGAATATCATTCACGATATACGTCGCGAGACGCATGGGCTTATCTTCACCTTTATGCCAGGCTTCCGGAACCGCCCAACGTAGTAAGGAAATATCGTTGGATTTGGGTTTCTGAGTTATATCCGCATTTACGGGACTGTTATTCTCTTCGGTCCCGCTTTGGGATGATGCGGGCTCCATTACTTCAATCCCCATTCGGGCTGCGGTGGATACTGGAGGAAGCGTCTTTCCTGATTCTTCCGATACGACGCGTACCTCTGTGATTTGACGTACGGAAGGTTTTTCCGAACACGCGCTTACAAGGGAAAGCAAAATTACGATACTGAATAGTTGTGTTGAGATTCTCATACGTGGTGATCCGGAGGTATTGGTTGTTTGAAAGTAAATATTATAACCATAACCCCTATCTTCGATTCCATATCATACATAACCCATAACTATGCTATCCTCTTAACTGTAAGGAATTTTACATTCCTTTTCCTCATTGTTTATAATTTATCGTTCACCCTGTTATTTGACGGTATTTCTCTATATAATGGTCATACTCTCATCAGGATACATAAATGACACTATCAATTAACACAGAATTGGAGTTGGAAAGTCCCATAGAAGATATCAGGCACGAACTGGTGTTAAATTTTGTTCGTACCTCAGCAGTTATCGCGGCACAAGGGACGGCTCTGTTTCGACAATTTGATTTGACTGAGGCCCAGTTCAACGTTCTCTTCGCTTTAAAATACAAAAAGAACGAATGGACTCAGTCAGATTTGAGCAAACGCCTGGTGGTAACGCGCGCGAGTATTACTTCTGTATTGGACAAGTTGGAAGCCAAGGGACTTGTGACTCGAAACGAAGTTCCGGAAAACAGGCGCATTTATCATGTTGCCCTGACACGCAAGGGACGGCAGATGATAGACAGGGTAGAGCCGGTGTATCGTGACGCCATTCATCGAGTGCTGGATTCGTTTTCCAAACGTGAATGCCGGGACATGATCACAAAAATGGAAGTCATCCGTTCTCTGACGACACAGACGGAGTGAACTTTTTCTCGAAGGCGTTATTCATTAAAAATAATTCAACGACCTATTCTTTGAATAGCGTTTTACTTTTTAGCCGCTTGAAGCCAGCTACTCACAGTACGATTCAGGACATTCCGGTTACCTGATTTTTCACCAATGGATGAGGCACATATGGAACAAACAAAACAAAAAGCAACATTCCTGGATCCTGTTCATAAAAAAAGCGGGTTCTGGGCGTTAATGGCAACCCAGTTTCAAGGCGCCTTTAACGATAACCTCTACCAATGGGTAATAACCTTTTATCTACTCTCCCTCTTTCCGACAGTCTCCGGAAGTACAGAAACCTATTTATATCTCGGCCGGTTTCCGGCAAGCACTTTTGTTCCAGCATTCGCCACCTTTTTGTTCTCCATGCCCTTCATTATTTTTCCTGCCCTTTTTGGCGCCATAGCAGACCGGTACAGCAAGCAGCGCGTGGCCGTAGCGACAAAATGGTGGGAAATCGGCATAATGGCCATGGGGGGCGTTGCCTTTTACCTTGGCTACACGCCGCTAATCTGGTTTTTGCTTTTTCTAATGGCTACTCAAAGCGCCATGTTCGGCCCGGCAAAATATGGCATTCTGCCAGAGATATTGCCTCCCGACCGATTATCCTGGGGTAACGGCGTCATACAAATGGGAACCATGATAGCCATTATCCTGGGAACCGGACTAGCTGGCCCTCTCTTCTTGTTAATAACGGGCCGGGTCTATCTGGCCTCCGTGGTATTGGTTCTATTTTCCATATTGGGAACCTTCACTTCATATTACATTACACGACCACCTGCGGCGAATACGCTGCAGGCTATCCCTAAAAACCCGCTCATGCCCTGGCAGGGTATGATGAAATATTTTAAGGTTATCTGGCGGGACAAAATCCTTTTTTATGTAGTCATTGGATATACCTATTTTTGGTTTGTTGGGGCCTTGGCACGTCAAAATCTGGTTAAATTCGCCGCAGCGGATTTACTCATCACCGAAGACCTTATGTCCTATTTGCTTGCCGCAGTAGCCATAGGAATAGGCCTGGGCGCACTTGCGGCCGGATACTTGTCTCGCGGAAAGGTGGAACTCGGTCTTATTCCAGTCGGGGCCTTTGGAATGCTGGTATTTTCAGTCATGCTGTCATTTCCCTATGTTGCCTATCAACACACGCTCATACCCGTTATTCGCATGGTGGTCGTCCCGCTAACAGGTGGTCACGACGGCTTTATCATGCGTGCTGCGGCTTCGACAGGGGGACATTATCTACTCGTGCTGTTTTGTTTCCTGTCCCTTGGTGGCTTCGCTGGATTATATGGTGTTCCACTGGCAGCTGCGATTCAACGCCGCGCTCCGAAAGGCATGAAAGGCGGGGTTATTGCCGCTGTGAATATGTTGACTTGGGTGGGTATAGCCCTTTCTTCCATCGTTTTCCTCATATTGAATACTCTTGATTTTTCATCCTATCACATTTTTATTTTTATGGGACTGAGTGCATTGGGCATAGGATTGGTGCAGTGTTTCCGTTCTCCGATTGTGGCCATTAGAATGTTCTGGTGGTGTATTGACGGAACCCTGATAAAACTTCATGTGAGCGGCAGAAATAACATTCCAGAGGAGGGCGGCGCCCTGCTTTTAGCCAATCACGAAACCTTTGTGGATACCATGGTTCTCCAGGCCGCGTTGGACCGTGAAATCTATTTTGTTATGGGGCGTGAGGCTCTTGAAGTTCCATGGATTCGCAGGTTTTCACGGGGAATGTACATTATTCCAGTAGACACCGACAGTCGGGAAGGATTAGAAACAGCCTTAGCGGCTATTCGCGAAAAAATTGCTGCTGGCGCTGCGGTCTGCATTAACTGTGGCAAGCAATTTAAGCGAAATGGTGAAATTGTTCCTTGGTACAGGGATTATCGGATATTGATACACGATTTGAATGCCCCTATCATCCCTGTTGCCATGAATCGCATTTGCGAAATCCTCTACGCGTGGGACAATATGCGCATTACCTGGCACTATCCCGGGGTACTGCGCTTCCCGGTATATGTACAGGTTGGTGCGGCCGCAGGCTTGGACACATCGGCGATAAAACTACGTGAAACGGTCCGTCGTGAAAATGTGGAAGGCTTTTATCTGCGCAAATACAGGGATGACGTCTTACAGTATGGATTTCTCCGCGTTGCCCGTCGATTTCTCTGGCGTCTTTGCTTTGTGGACGCCCTGACCGGACCGCTCAATTATTTCAAGACACTTGCGGGTTCCATCGCACTCGCCAGAAAATTTAAAGCCATTTTAGGGGATTCAAAAATGGTGGGCGTGTTGATGCCCTCCACGGTTGGCGGCGCCCTGGCAAACGTTGCCGTTCAGTGTATGGGCCGCGTTCCGGTCAATCTCAACTATACCGCTTCCTCTGAGATCATCGAGGACTGCGCACAGCGTTGTGGTATTACACATACAGTCACGGCACGGGCGTTTTTAGAACGCGTACCTGTTGTCCCTCCCGGCACACCTGTCTTCCTGGAAGACATTCGCACTAGCGTAACAAAATTTGACCGGGCGGCAGCCCTCTTTCTCGCGCTATTTATGCCTTCGCGGCTATTATTCCGAATCTTGGGGGCCAAACTCGCCCACAAGGATGACGTCGCCACAATTATTTTTTCCAGCGGCAGCGAAGGCATCCCAAAGGGGATTGTGTTGACGCATAGAAACATCATTACCGTTTTTGAGGGAATGCGCGAGATGGTTCCCCATGACAAGCATACTGGTATTGTCGGCTTTCTGCCTTTTTTCCATTCATTCGGTTATGCCGTAATACTGTGGACGCCTTTGATGGAAGGACTGCATTCCGTATTTCACCCTAATCCCCTTGAACCCAAACCCATAGCGCAGTTGGTACGCAAATATAACGGCTCGGTAATGGTCGCAACGCCGACCTTTCTCCAAGGGTTTGTCCGCCGCGTGGAACCAGAGTATCTGCGCAGTTTGAACTGTGTTATGGTGGGAGCGGAAAAACTACCTGAACGTATCCGTGATTCTTTTAAGGAGCGGTTCGCTATTGAGCCCATGGAAGGATACGGAGCCACGGAATGCGCGCCTGTGATTTCCGCATGTCTGCCAGATGAAGAATCCCCCGGTTTTTATGTACAACATAATAAACAGGGTACGGTAGGGCATCCTTTCCCCTACCAGATGGTACGGGTGGTTCATCCCGAAACGTATGAAGAATTGCCTGAAAATGTTCCCGGCCTTTTGTTGGTACGTGGTCCAAATGTGATGTCGGGATATTTAAACGATGAGAAGCGGACGAGGGAAGTACTTAAAGACGGCTGGTATGTCTCCGGGGATATTGCAGCCGTTGATGAAGACGGCTTTATTACTATAACGGACCGCTTGGCGCGCTTCAGTAAAATCGGCGGGGAAATGGTGCCGCACACTTTGGTCGAAGAGGTGCTCCACCGCCTGCTGGGATTGACCGATCAGTCAATGATTGTTCTGGGTATACCAGACGATCTTCGCGGAGAACGGCTTGTACTTCTGCATACTCTGGAAGATAATCAGGTGCGAGAGTTAAATGAACGAATAAGCGGCAGTGAGCTGCCAAATCTGTGGCGTCCAAGACAAAACGCCTTTCATCGTATAGAATCCATTCCCTTCCTGGGCACAGGGAAACTTGATATCCGGAAAGCAAAGCAGCTGGCCCTGGAATATTTTGGATCCTCCCTGTGACGGGTGGAAAAGTTGCAAACAACACCTGCATCTTTCTTTTATCAATGGAGATACTATGGCCCGCGTTATCCTGCAAAATATTTCCAAAGTTTATCCAGGCAATATACATGCCGTCCAAAATGCCTCTCTTGAAGTCGGAGATAAGGAATTCGCCGTTTTGGTAGGTCCATCGGGATGTGGGAAATCCACAGTCTTGCGGATGATTGCTGGTCTGGAAACTCCAACGACGGGTTCCATCCGCATCGGGGACAGAATGGTTAATGATGTTCCGCCCAAAAATCGGGACATTGCAATGGTATTTCAAAACTACGCGTTGTACCCGCATATGACCGTTTACAAGAACATGGCTTTTGGTCTGATGTTACGCAAATATCCTTCCGATGAAATAGACCGTCGTGTTCGGGAGGCTGCCGAAGTTCTTGGTATCACCGAACTGCTGGACCGGCGCCCGAGAGCGCTTTCCGGAGGCCAGCGTCAACGCGTGGCGCTGGGACGTGCCATCGTGCGCCGTCCCAAGGTGTTTCTTTTCGATGAGCCCCTTTCCAACCTGGATGCTAAATTACGGGTGCAAATGCGCTTGGAATTATCAAAACTCCACACACGTTTACAGGCGACCATGATATACGTCACCCATGACCAGGTGGAAGCCATGACCATGGGAGACAGAATAGTTATGATGCTGGAGGGTGTCATACAACAGGTGTCTCCCCCGCTGGAATTATATTACCGTCCCGTGAACCGATTTGTCGCAGAATTTATAGGCAGTCCGCCAATGAATATGATCGAGGGAAAACTTGAGCGCGGAGAACATGATTTATTCTTTGTCGCACTGGAGAACAAACTTCGACTGCGCGTTCCGCCACCGTTATCCGCATTGATGAAAGACCATGCAGGGAAAGCCGTTATTATGGGCGTACGGCCAGAACATCTTTCAGTGAACAAGGAACAGAGGGAAACAAATGGGGAAGGCTTCACCGCTGTCATTGAGTTCGTTGAACCTCTCGGTTCGGAACTTCATGTGCACCTGAACTTGCATGGTAAAATTGTCATCGCACGGTTATCTTCAGTCCAAGTTCCACAGGTGCAGCAACCGTTTGTTCTGGATGTGGACACAGGCTCCGCGTGTTTCTTTGACCCTGACACGCAACGCGCTATTCTCTGAAGTACCGGCAGCGAAAATAAACAAGTGCTCCCGCTGAAGTATTCGAGCCCCACACTTTCTGCCTTGATGATCTGAACAAAATGAACTTGTACTGTCAGAAGGTATACCCAAAACCTAAGGTAATGGCATTCACCCCTGAATTGTCATCAGAAAGATTGGCATTGGATATATGCTCCCACTTCATGACAGTATGCCATCCCCCTGCACATTTATACCCTATCCCCAGACCGGTTAAAAAATTTACAGTTGAACCGTTGCCGCCAAAACGGTTTTTATGACCCAGGACATGCGCGTTGGCCTCGGCAAACAATCCTCTATACTCACCAGCCTTAGTATAGAGTCGTCCTCCCAGTCCTGTCCCTACCCCCCATACTGTGTCCTCCTTCTGACCATCCTGCTCGTAAAAAAATAATGGTATAGCACGAAGTCCTAAACTAAAATGAGCTGTTGCGGGAATTTCATACTCCAAGGTACTCTTAAGTAACAAGTCCTCGCTTCGGTTATTGTTTCCGTTATCAAGCCCGGGACCACCTGAAATCTCCAACCGCCAGAAACCCTCTCGCCATTGTATCTCCGCATTTACGTCAAAGATAAAAAACAGCACGAAAACAAACGTGAACATCGTGAAAGTTTTAAAACGCATTTATCGAATCTCCTTAAAACTATTCCCCGATAACTTTTATCTAAGAACTTACATTATTAACGAAATGCATGTGTATTGTCAAGTTTATATTCGAGTCGCACTATAGTTCAAATCTTGGATTAGTCATGATATTTTTTGCCATAAAACAGATGGACCTCTATATCCTGTGAAGCGCGTCATATTTGCGATGCTGCTAAATGGCAACATGAGCACGGGCAAAGATGTTCATCTGCAGATGAAACAGACAACGGGTGTACGTGTATCATCCAGAACGCTTGCGGATTTAGAAGACGAAAAAAGTTAGACTAATCGAATAGTGCGGCAACAAACATCTTCGCGTCAAAGGGCTGCAGATCTTCAACGCCCTCCCCCACGCCAATTAATTTTATGGGAATTCCAAGTTGTTCCTGTATGGCGATGGCCATACCACCTTTAGCCGTACCGTCCAGTTTTGTCAATATGATTCCTGTTACCGTTAAGGACTGGGTAAACTGTCGCGCCTGCTGAAGCCCGTTTTGTCCAGTGGTAGCGTCCAGAACAAGCAGCACCTCATGGGGTGCCCCCTGTTGCCGTTTCGCAATGACACGTTGGACTTTTTTGAGTTCCTCCATCAAATTTACTTTGGTGTGTAATCGTCCCGCAGTGTCAATGATGACATTGTCCACATGCCGCGCTATACCCGCATCCACGGTATCGTAAGCAACAGCACCCGGATCGGCGCCCTCCTGGTGACGGATTAACTGTGCGCCGGCGCGTTCCGCCCAAATAGCGAGTTGTTCTCCCGCCGCAGCCCTGAACGTATCGGCGGCACCCAAAATTACCGTGCGCTTTTCCTGAGCAAGCCGATAGGCAATTTTGCCCGCCGTGGTAGTTTTCCCGGAACCATTTACACCGGCAACAAGCATGACATGAGGACCGTCGGCACACCGCCAGTCGAGAGATATTTCATGGGCTTCCATCACTGTTGCCATTTCTTCCTTTAACAGGGCATAGAGGACACCGGGCTCATTAATCCTCTCGGCTTTCGCACGAACACGCATGTCCCTCACGATTCGCATACTGGTCTCAACGCCTACGTCTGCGGAAATTAAACTCTCTTCCAGCGCTTCAAACATTTCCATATTGACATCAGTACCTGTAAAAACGCGCTTTATACCGCCCACGAGGCCGGCCCGTGTCTTGTCCAGTCCTTTTTTCAGGCGCGCGAAAAAACCGTTATCAGACACAATGGAATCCTTTCACTATGTTTGAATGCCCCTTTTATCCCCTACGACTCTGGATTTGCCTATAGGGAACCCAGCCGATATGCCGCGGATTGGTACTGTCCAACAGCGGAATCAGTTCTTCCGGAAATCGTGATTACGCCGTCCACACCTAAAGAGGCCTGGCCCGTAAGCGCGTGGAAGGAACCATTGTCCTGCATCCCAGCGTCACCCCACTGAGAATATAGTATCTGGTCGGTTACTGTTCCCTTCCCTCGAATCTGTATGCCGGTGTTAATTTGTGCGACATAATGCCATTCACCGTTATACATCCAGACAAGGCCCGCGCCGATGAACTGTTCCGTACTGCCATGTCGTTCATACAAGGCATATAGTCCTTCATTAAAGGAAGTCATAGCCTCGGATTCAAGGCGTGCCGCCTCCGCATCGGAAAGGGTGGGAAAGCGTTTTTGAAGACGCCCCTGATATTCATCATACATTTGCCGACTGTCCCCCTCCCAAAAGAGAATAGAGTCAGCGCCCTGAGAAACCTCATCGTAAAGAGGTCCCGGTTTTGTCAATGAAGTGTAAATGTTGTCGACATTCAGACCCAGCCATAATACAACCAACAGGCCCAGCAGTGCGACGGCTTTGGCCAAAAAAGATACTTTTGATGTGCCCTCAACATCGGCATCGAGAATCTGGTCCGCAGCAATACGCATCAGGCGCTGGTCGCGCAGATTGTTCCCGCAGGTCTTGCAAATCAAGGTGCCTTCGGGGTTTGCAGAACCGCATTGTGCGCAAACAGCATCGGCCTCAATGCCTTCATGATATTCAGGGTGTTCAAATAGTTCCTTACGCATCCCGTTTACTCTTTACTAAGATGGCTCTTACTATTAAAAAAGGTATATAACAATCAAACATATTATGGCGTATTTTGTTTACAATATCAACCTTTTTTTTCTTCGGTTGTAGGAATTCTAACATATTTATCTTCAATATGTTAGGAAGGTCTTTTTTACAAAATATCGGATAGTACAGGGAATGTCCAAATTTTAAGGCAACACTTATTTTTATTTTATGAGGTTCAAAGGCCAACCTATCAGTTGACTTCAAGGACTATCTTGGGTAACAATGCCAACTATGAATGAGGATAGCCATTTACATTATATGCAGTCCGCCTTGCGTGAGGCTCACGAAGCCTTGGAGCAGCGAGAAGTGCCTGTAGGTTGCGTCATTGTGCATGAGGGGCGTATTATCGGACGGGGTTTCAATCAACGAGAGCATCTGCAGGATCCTACCGCGCATGCGGAGATAATCGCCATCACTGCGGCGGCGGCCACGCTGGGAAGTTGGCGCCTTGAAGATACCCAACTGTACGTAACACTGGAACCGTGCCCCATGTGCGCTGGCGCTATTCTCCTCTCCCGAATTAAAACCGTTTTTTTTGGCGCGTATGACCCGAAAGCGGGTTGTTGCGGCACCTTGATGAATTTGTTACAGGACACAAGATTTAATCATCGTACCGCTGTTTTCGGTGGTATCATGGGAGAGGAATGTGCGGATCTGCTCAGTTCTTTTTTCAAAAACATTCGGAACAATGCGGCCGGCACACGGAATGGCAACAATTTCCAATAAAACAGTAGGAAATACTATTCCCGACAGACCTCTAGAGTTTGGTCTATTACCGGAAGTCGTTTTTATTGCTGGTCGCTTCATCCGTACGTAGCGCTAATTTCTGACATAAGCGTGATTCCACTTCAGGCGTTACATAATGACTGACGCTTCCTCCGAAATGGGCAATCTCTTTTACCTGCCGGGAACTGAGAAACAGATAGGGTTCACTCGGCATAAGGCAGACGGTATCCACTGCAGGATTTAGCTTCTGATTGTTTATGGCCATGGAAAGTTCAAATTCAAAATCTGAAATGACACGCAATCCACGTATTAAAGCCATGGCACTCTGTGAACGGGCATATTCCACCGTTAATCCATAAAACTGGCTCACACGCACGTTGGCGATTTTCTCCGTCATCTTCTCTACCATTTCGACCCGTTCAGCGGGTTCGAATAGGGCGGCTTTCGCTTCATTGCAAGCGACACCTACAATGACTTGATCAAATATTTTTGAGGCACGCTGAATAAGATCAAGATGACCCAGGGTCGGCGGATCAAAACTGCCGGCATACAAAGCAATACGTTCACTCATGCAGGTATTCTCCTTTAATCGCGGCGGCAAGAGCAGCCTCATAAACGGCGCGCGCCGTTGTGTCCCAGGATTCGGCCAACGTACGGCATTCCTCAAATTCAGGAGAAACAGCGGTTTCTTTATCTTCCAAAAAGCCCACTTTGACCGTGACCCTTCCCCAAGGGGTGGCGACATGACGCAGTTCCCGTTTAAGCACCCAACGTCGCTCCTCATGAACCCGTACGCCCAGCGTAGTGGTGTAGGTAAAAATAATTTTTGCCATCTGCCATGCTTTTCCTGGGTCTGTCAGAACAGTCACGTGCTGTGCAGTCCGGCCTTTTTTGACCGATACCGGCGCGACAAGGACGTCACGCGCGCCATCGTGGAGAAGTGCGGGGGTCAGCAAAGCCATCAGTTCCGGATTCATATCATCGACGGTAGTTTCAAGTACGGCAATGGTTTCCGTATCAGGCATTTTGTCCGCCGACTCTCCGATAAAGACGCGCAAGACGTTGGAGCGATCAGGCAAATCACGCGAACCCGCGCCGTAGCCGATGGTATGAACAGTCATTGACGGCATGCTTTCAAAGGCGTCCGCCCATGCTACGGCAAGGGCCGCGCCCGTCGGAGTAACCTGTTCACAAGGAATATCACCCGCACTCCAGGGAATATCCCGGAGCAGTAGCGCGGTAGCGGGAGCAGGCACTGGCATGACACCATGGTCGCAGGCTACTGTGCCTGTGCCTGTCACCAATGGCGAACATAGTACGCGTTCTATGCCTAAACTATACAAGGCGGCGTTGGACAAGACGATATCCATAATGGAATCCAGGGCGCCGACTTCATGAAAATGAATCTTTTCCACGGGCAGTCCATGCACCGAAGCCTCCGCTTGTGCAATTTTTTCAAAAACAGCTATCGAGGACTCCTTGGCCAAATCTGTGACATCCGCCTGCTGTATGATGGCGATAATGTGTTTCAAGTGCCGATGCGGCTGAACGGTATCTGGATCAATAACGACTTGAAATTGTGTTGCCTGTATACCGTGCTTTTCTACCTTGTCCGCGAGGATTTTAACGCCGTCAAGGTTTAAGGACGAAGCAACGGTTTGGAGATACGCTGGTTCGACACCGGCATCAATCAACGCTCCGACGGTCATATCTCCGCTTATGCCGCAGAAACAGTCTAAATAAAGGGTTTTCATGGGATTAAACTCATTTTGTGGCATTTTCCACCATCTTCGTTATGGCGCATGCCGCCACCGCTGCACCGAATCCATTATCGATATTTACTACGGTAAGGCCCGTCGCACAGGAATTGAGCATGGCAAGCAGCGCAGCGATACCGCTAAAACTGGCCCCGTAGCCTACACTGGTCGGCACGGCGATGACGAGTGAAGAAGACAGCCCCGCCACAACACTGGGAAGGGCCCCTTCCATGCCTGCGCAAACAACAGCTACGGTGGCCCCGGAGATGCGCTCGCGCTGTTCTAACAGGCGGTGTATGCCGGCGATGCCGACATCATAAATACGTTCCACCGATACGCCCATGGTCATGCAGGTCACAGCCGCCTCTTCTGCCACTGGTATATCGCTGGTTCCGGCACACACTATGGCAACGTATCGTTTCGAAAATTCAGGTTCCCTGCACATCCAGGTAAACGCCTTTGCCTCTTCATAATAAATGGCATCGTGTATGCGTGTTTTGACTGCAGTAAACGTGTCCTGTGTACACCGTGTACCGAGCACAGTCTCACCCCGATTGGCCATACGTTCGGCTATAAGCGACACCTGTTCCGGGGTCTTGCCCTGGCAGAATATGGTTTCCGGGTGCCCTTTTCTCAGGGAGCGGTGAAAATCAATTTTGGCGAATCCCATGTCATCAAAGGGCATTCCTCGCAACTGCTCCAGCGCCACATTCGGCGCCAGGTGTCCTTCCGCCACTTGGTCCAGCAAGGCTTTCATTTGTTCTTGATTCATGTTGTGCCCGACTCACAAGTAAGTAATAAAAAGATACAAGGAACAAAGGCCAAATTTTTTCTCGTTGAAAGTGTACCACAAACGGCCTTGACGCGACATCTGGTACACAGTTTGTTTATGGGAAGATTCTCATGGCTGCCGGGACGTTTCCTTGTGTGAATGCGGCTCCACTCTGAGGGCATCCAGTTGTTTTAATATCGCCGCATCATCAGGGCTCAGCGTCTTCGCCCGTTCCAAAGCCTTGAAAGCAAGTTCCTTCTCACCTCTTCTATTATATAGCAGTCCCAATTGCACGAGGGCCGGGACATAATCAGGATTTATTCGCAGTGCTTCTTGCGTAGACGCAAAGGCCTGGTCCCACGATTTCGATGAAACGTAGACACGACCAAGACTATAGTGAATATTAAAATCCTCAGGCGTCTTGTGCAACGCCTCCAATAGAACACGTTCAGCCTTTTCAAGGCGTCCGGCAGCCGCCAATGCATTCCCCAAATTATTATAGGCAAGCATAAAAGCCGGGTCCGCCGCTATGGCGCGCTCATAATAAGGAATGGCTTCTTCATATTTGCCCTGAATCTCCAGGCAATATCCTAGATTATTGAGCGCCAGAGAATAGTCAGGCATAATAGACAAGGATCTTTGATAATAGAAAATGGCGCTTTGGTAATCGCCTTTCATGAAAAACATCCGCGCCACATTATAGGGTGCTGCCGGTTCTTTAGAATTCAGGCGTTCTGCCGCTACAAACTGGGCCAGAGCTTCGTCCAATTCACCTTTATCCGCCAGTGCATTTCCCAGATTCATGCGGGCAAGAAAAAAGCGCGGGTTGACTCTGACCGCGTGCCTCAAGTGCTCGATAGCCTCATCCAGATCATGCAACTTGTATAATTCATATCCGAGGTTGTTTCTGATAATCGCGTTGTTCGGATTCTTTTCTAAGCCTCTTTTATAAAACCCGAGCCCAAGTTCTGTCTGACCCATTTCTAAATGAATCCGTCCTAAATTGGCATAGACAATGGAGGAATCCGCGCCCAGTTCCTCTGCGCGCAAGTATTCCTCTTGCGCTTTTTGCGTTTCTCCTTGTGCGGTGAATGCCAATGCACGCCGTAAATGCCACGTTGACTCCGAAGGAGAGTACCCTGTGATGTTACAGTGGGCTGCGTAAATCAGCAGCGACAAAGTTAAAATATTGATACTGAAAAGCGCCAGGCGGCGTTCCTTAATCATGGACACGAGATGAGCCAGTCCGCAGGCGGAAAAAAGAAGCATAATCGGTATCAAGGGGACACGATACCTGCCAGCGACGAAATATATCACGACAGAAAGGCTGTAAAAGACGAAAATAAGAATCAGTAACCAACCGTAAGGCCTTAGATGTCGCATGGTGTTTGGCAACGAAGTTTTGCTGTCCATCGTGAATACAAGAAGCCCAAAAAGGAATAGGCCAAGAACCCAGGGAAACCCGGGCATATAGCCAAGAATGCATGAAAACCGTTTGTCATATTCCATAACCGTATCGTTGGTGATTTCACGGGGACCGAATAATAAGAGGGTTTTCAAGCCCATATTCCGCAAGAACAAAACAGGCTGTTCTGTAATGAAGGAAAATGCCTTCCGATAAAAATACCTGTTCGCCTCGGAAAACTTTATGGAATCGCGGACCTGATTTGCGGCAANNACTATGGAGGGATAATCAAAACAAGACCAGTGTTCGATACCAGCCAGTTCAATAAGTTCGGGGATTCTCGGTTCGACGAGAGACGCATCCGGATGATTACCCACATAAAAATTAATGCCCCCGTAGGAACTGATGAAAACAAAATCGCGGGCCACGCAGTAATTACGGATGAATGCCGGAGTCAGAATACTGACACACCCGACGATAAACAACACAGCCAAGGATGCAACACGCTTTATGGAACCGCCTTTAGCCCGGCATACAAATCCCATCCATCCAAGAATACACGGGGCAATAAGCAATCCGTTGGGGCGAAACAAAGCGAATATGCCAAGCAACAACCCGGCAAGCAGCGCATGCCAACTCCTCCCCGTCTCATACCAATGCAAAAGGGTTACAAACAACAATAGCATCAAAAAAATAGCGATCGAAGGATAGGTCAGTATCCCCTCAAAATAGGGGAAGACCCAATAGACGGCCATGAAAACACCCGATATAAAACCCGCTGTAATCCCGAAGAGACGTTTGCCAATGCCATATAAAAGCAGAGCGTTCAACAGACCTATCAGCATTTGTATAATACGGGGAGCATAATCATTAACTCCGAAAAGAGAATAAATAGTCGCCAAGAACCATGGGTATCCCGGCGGTCGTCCATGCGGAGTGGTGCGTATCTCCGGGTCGGGCATACCGGCGGGTACGGTCCAATCCCCGGTTGCCAGTGAGCGCGCCCAATAGGCATTGTATTCAGGATCATATATGGGGTGGGAAAACTCGGGTTCTTGCGTGATTTCAACAAAATAAATGACACGAAGTGTAATAGCCATCGACAGGATGACCACCGGCATCCACCATGTTCTTTTCTTTCCCGCGTTTTCGCTCACCTTGCTCTCCTGAGGAAATCCATTGGTGTGAGGACAGGAAAAGACCTACTTTGTTCGACGGGCGGATACACGCATCTGCTTTTGCGCCGTATAGGATGCCCGAACCGTGCTAGCCAAACCTCCCCGGGGAGCGCAGGATATTTCCACTGACATGGAACGGGGCACGCAGGCATCAACCAGGTCCTCAAGCATTCGGTTCACAAGATGTTCATACCATATGCCTACATTTCGATAGGAAAGAAGATAATACTTCAAT
>MTKZ01079643.1_pt1 | contig 32089 bp, 26 predicted proteins | sample 1042781 | NCBI WGS metagenome assembly MTKZ01 (sample SAMN06212207, study PRJNA360539) | anaerobic digester metagenome | biome: Wastewater treatment plant; material: sludge; isolation source: anaerobic digester fed with sludge from wastewater treatment plant | place: Denmark: WWTP Viborg ...
TGTGTCAATACCTTCCTCACCAATTGATGCCTTTCCTGTTCACAAGGCTAAGGTTTGGGGGAGTTGGGTTATTGCGCAAAGTTTTATTGGACCACCAACTACACCTTCGGAGGCTATGGGGTGAACGGCCAGACACCGACTGATGGGGCGGTCTTGGCCTTCGGCGACGGGTTGGACTATACGACCAACGGCGCGATCTGGACCATATTCGCCACGAACATCCCGGCGCGCTCTCTCGGCACGACCAATCCGCCCGCAGCCGATAAGGTGCTGACTCTGGACAGCAACACGAATCTTTACTGGGCTACTCCGGCGGCTGGCGGTGGAGAAGTAACCATTGGCACAAATACTATTCCAATGGACAAGTATTTTGTACTGCTGGGGGAGACATCCACTAATGCACCGAGCCTGATTGTCCCTTGGCAGAGCGATGCTCCGGTGATGGCGTCGGGTGGGTTCGCCGGGAAAGGGTTACTGCTAACCGACCTCAACGCTTCCGAGTTGTCTTCCGGCACGGTGCCGTTAGCGAGGCTGGGAACCAACACCGCGTCGGCGGGGCAGGTGCTCACAGCGGTGGATGGGGCGACGGAGTGGGCGGATGCGTCGGGTGGGGTGACGCTGGAGCAAGTGGCGGCGGGCGGGTTTCTGAACGTGACCAATTCGGAGGTTATCCTGAACGGCGACACGTATATGGCCTGGTCCACCAATGGAGCGATCAGGCTCACAGACAGTAACAACAACCTGGGGATTGTGCTGAGCAACGGGTTTGCCTCCGCGTCTTGGGAAAACTATGGGCCGGGGCTATGTGACGTCGCCTGGACTCTGGACGGGGCCAACTGGAGCAAAGCGATGACCAACGCGGAGGTAACGGTGGGGGTGATTCATATCATAACGGAGCCCGGCAGCAGCGATCCAATGGGGATCACCAACCTGGGGCTGTATTCCTGGACCGAGCCGGAGCGATTCGGCAAGACCAACTTTACTCGCGGGCAGATTTTGATTGTGGACCGGCCCAAGCTGGCGGATGCGGCGGCGCCGCTGCGGACGGTGACGAATGAGGCGTGGCGGGCGGTGCGGAATCAAACGAACTGGGCCTCGATCCCGGCCAAATCGGAGGTGGACCTGGGGGGCTACGGGGAACGGCTGACGGCGGAATGGAAGCGGACGGCGACGGCGACGACGAACGCGGACAGCCTGGACTGGGTGTGGACCGGGACGAATGTGTGGAGCGTGGCGGGGCCGCCGTCGGTGTCGGTTGACCAGACGGAATACTCGGTGGTGGTGAGCAGCCTGACCAATGTGCTGGTGACGTTGCCGGCGGCTTACACGTCGAGCGTGCCGAGGGTGTTGTTTTCGCACACGGCGAAGTCGCCGGCCTGGTCGCGGCTGTCGAGCACGGCCACGGCGACCAACGACACGCTGGAGGTGGCTTTCACGGTGCCCAACGCGGACTACGGGTTCTTTCGGATTGCGATTGATGACGGGACTCCTTCGTTTGGGACGCTGAACGGGGTGCTGGAGTTGACGCCGAGGACCATCGCGGCGACCAACTCGACGACCTGGGGGCGCGGGTCGGGGCTGGTCTGCGTGGACGGGGACTACGTGTATATCAGTGTAGGGACAAACGCCTGGAAGCGGGCGACACTGGAGGCGTGGTGATGCGCTGGGGGTTGCTGACATTGCTGCTATTGACGGAGTGGCCGTTAGGCGCTGTGGGGGTGTTTCTGGCTGAGCCTAAAGACCTGGCGGTGCCTGCGGGCTGCGAGGCGATATTCTCGGTGGTTGTTCAGAGTGAGCAAGTGTATGGCTATACCTATCAGTGGTATTTGGGAGGCGATCCGGTGCCGGGCGCGACGACCCGCGCCTACGCCTATCGGACCACGGAGGTGACAGGGGAGCCCGCCTCTTACTGGGTTGTGGCCACGGTTACAGGCAACAGTTTCACGTCTCAAGTAGCGACGGTGACGGTTGGAATGCCGGGCGAGTGCCGGTCGGCGCTGCCGAAGCTGAGGATGGGCGGGCAGAATGTGAGCCTGGTAGTGAAGGCGGAGAAGTTTCTGCCGCTGGCGCTCATCAATGAGATTAGGCCGCAGGTGAATCAAATGGTTGGAGTGACGAATCTGGACAATCAAAGGGCGCTCTGTTTCGGGCTCAACCCGTGGCTTTGGAGTGAGGACTTCACCTGGGAGGATGCGCAGACTGTGACCTGGCCGGAGACGTTCTTGTGGAAGGACAAGCTCGGGATTAACAGCGTGGTCATGGGCTACTACAGCAGCAACGGGCCGGTGATGTTTTCATGGAACGCAGGAGGGATACTGCACTCGAATGGCTTTTATCAGCGCCGCTGCGCCCTCATCACGCCGCGTTTTACCATCACGCACGGCCATGCCCCGCCGCCGAAGTGGGCCGTGCCGCAGGCGGCTACTTACGAGTGGGTGGACTGGCTGGACGCCGGCCCGAGCGGGACTCCGTTTACGAACCACGTTTACGCGCAGAACAGCAACCACGTTTCCTACTTTTACCAGACCAACTACGTGACCTGGTTCCGCTTTGTAGGGACCAACAACGATGTCCACTGGCGGTATTCGATGAAGCAGTACGACTACTGGAACATGTCGTATGAGTGGCCGGAAACAAACGTGTCCGCTTACGTCGCGGGTGGGTTTAGCATCTGCCTGCTGAACGAGGATTTGCCGTCCTCTGTGGTGCCCGTGTCCCTGATGCCCACCAACCTGATGGATTACGCGACGTTGGACGGCGTGGCCCTGGGGCTGCCAACCATCTGGCCGGACCGGCACAACTGGGCAGTTCTGAACTGGCCTTTCCTAACTGATAAAGAGCTGTATGGCGCCAATATCCCCAGTCACTTTACGGATAGCTGGATTGGGTCGCGGGGCGGAAACTCAAGCCATCCGGTATTCTATGTGCTGAACGGACGGTGTGTTGAGAGAAACCTAACGGCTCCGCAGCAAGAGTTGTTGCTGGCGGCCATGCGGCACATGTGGGCAGAGGAGACTGGCCAGGCTGAGGAAACATGCCCGATGCCAGAGTTTGTGGACTTGAGCGGGTATGAGAAGTTGAGATGAGGGGCAGCTTTACATTTGAGGAGCGGGTTGCTCTGTGGGTGCTCGGCGCGTTGCTGGCGTGCGTGGCCGTGGCGTTTGTATTTGCCGCGAACCAGGCTGGGGCGGCGGAAGCGCCTCCGGTGCCGAAGGCCATGCCCACGCCGGCGCCGAACTACCGGACCTGGTTCTTTGCGGCGACGGCCAAGGACAAGGACGGTCTGGAGAGCGACTTCAGCGATGAACTTTCACTGACAGAGACCTCGCGCATTGCGACAGTTACGCTGGCATGGGATCAGTCCGTGTCCTGGAGCCCGTCCAACCCGCTGACCTACCGGGTGTATTGCGGCGGCAAGAGCCGGACCTACACGAACATCGTGGAGGCGGGCACCAACCTGACCGCACAAGTCCGGCTGCGGCCTCCCCGGTTGACCAACTGGGTGGTGACCGTGACCGGCACCGGCGGTCTATGGTTTGCGCAGTCAACTTGCGGGCCGTGGGAGGCCATGAGTGCGACCAGCATGGTGCTGACCAACCCGCAGCGGAGCGGGTTCTGGCGAACCGAGACGGGGCGGGTGGCGATTGCCAAGGAGGTGCTGTGAGTGCGCGACACGACCGGAACCTGCTTGACCTGTGGCGGCAAGTTGACCTGCTACTGGACGCACGAGCGCTCGAAGGGGAAATACCTCTACCGGAAGCGCATCCTGGTTTGCCGCCCGTGCTTCAATCGCTACCGTCGGAACCTCTACCGCAAACGACACCCCAAACGCGAGCCGCAGAATCCGTGGAGACTTGGCAAGGACTACTACGCTCGCGGTCTGCTCTCGCAAGGAACCGGGGTGGCGCCTTCTGCCTGGCCAGCCTGGCTGGTCGCACTCAAACGGCAACAACTCCAGTTTAGACGCCTATGCCTGAACCACTTGTAAAGACCAGCGCCGACGTGTTCAAGGTCCTCTGCCACGAGATCGCGGAGTGCTCCGCCGGCCGCACGGATGCCACGAGAGCCAACACCATTTGCCGGTTGACCGATGCGGCGGTCAAGCTGGCCCGCCTCCAAATGGAGGCCAACGCCGACGAAACCAAAGCGCGGGGCATTCAACTTCTGGAGGACGTGCCGGATGAAGCGGAGACCGACCGGCTAACGGCCCGACTGCAAGAGGTGGAGAAGGCGCTGAGCGTGGTCGAGTCTGCCTTGGACAATCCCAAGACCGAGGACTCGAAGATTCCCGCGCTGAGGTCAAAGGCGGACGATCTCAAGCAAGAGAAGTTGAACCTCAAGTGGATCCTTGAGAAGCGCCATTGAGCCACTGTGTCTAATTTCAAAAACCACAAACCACAACCCATCCCACACTAAATAATTATGGCTGTTAACGTTCCCACCATCAAAGGCATCTCCACCATCGTCTGGGGCACCGAGACACAACTCGGCTCCCCATCCGGCGCCATCGTCGAAAGCATCGCCTGCACGCCCAAAAATCCGACCGGCCTCGGCGAGATCGAAAATGGCAACGGCGCCGGCGTCATTGACGTTCTGCTCGACGACGGCTTCGACGCCAAGGTCACCTGCACCTACGACTCCGCGAAGGACTGGCCCGATACTGGCGGTTCTGTCACGCTCACCCTGCCCAAACAGCACGGCTCCGGCACGGACACCTATACCTGCTATGTCCTTGGGGATCCCGAAATTAACACGGCAAAGAAGCAAGCCGCCACCATCGCTCTCAATCTGCGCTATCGCCCCGGCATCGCCCCGTAAACCACGCACGACGCACCACGCACCTTTGACCTCTGACTTATGAAGCGCACTATCCTCCTCACCGCCGGCCTCTGCCTGCTCTCCGCGTTTGCCTACGCCACCATCACCCATACCATCCTCACCAGCTACCAGACGGGCTCCAGCTCGCTCACCGGCAACAACTCCATCACCGCCGACACCGAGCGCAACACCGACGTTACCGTCACCAACGGGACCACCACTGTCACGACCTGGCTTTCGGCCACCAACGCCCAGACCCTGTGCCTGCACGCCACCGTCAACTGCTCTGTCCTGGTCTGCAACGGCGACACCACCAACAACACCGTCACCCTCACGGCCAACTCCCCCAACGTGAGCCTCGGCAGCAACGCCGTCTATTCCATCCTCAACGACGTCAAAGCTACCAAGCTCCTGATCCTGGCCACCAACACCGGCACCTTCTCCCTGCGCGCCCTGCTCGACAGCACACCGTAAACAAAGGCACAATGCACACCGCAGAAGGGAAAGAGCCCTATCCCGGCTTCGGCAAAGAAGCCCAGGCCCACGCCGCCCGCGCGCGAGCCCTCCGCCGCGCCGCCGCCGACCCCCTGCCCGGGCCTCTCGCCGACGCCTTCGGCCCGCTCCCGGAAACCGTCTCCGGCCTCCGTGTCCGCCCAGTCGTCCACTATGACTTCGTGGTCCTGCGCGCCCTTAAATCCCCGCTCCTCGACCACCTGGCCGGTGCGTCCAACGCCAGGCGCAAGCCCGCCTCACCCTTCTCGGACGATCAGGGTTACGAAATGGTCCTTCAATTCACCACCCCGCCCGAGCAGCTCGCCGACCTGATGGACCAGCACGGGCCGTCCTTCCCCAAGTGGTTCCGACGCCAGGCCCGCCAGCGGATCGGCTTCAGGCTCGGCCCAGTCCAGGTGGCGCTTTTAGTCAAACTCGTCGAACAAGCCTTCATCGCCGCCTTCAAGACCGTTCTCGAGTTCACCGAGAAGCCCTCCGACAACGCCCCTTTTACATCGCCACCAGCCCCATCGACGGCCTCGGCTGGTGGCTCGACTACCTCTGCCGCCTCATCCGGTTCTACCACATGACCCGGCGCGAGATCCTTTTCCAACTGCCATCGGTCCAGGGCTGGGCGCTCTACTCCTGGAGCGTCCTCCACAATGAGGTCGCCGAAGTCCAGTTAGCCGAACCCGGCTACATCGCCCAGGCCGCATTCCCGCCCGGTGGCGCCGGCATCCCCGCCGGAAAACTCCCCACTCCGAAATCTGCTCTCCGCACTTGATATGGCCGGCGTCCTCCAATTCACCCTCGGGCTCGAAACCTCCAAGTTTCTATCCCAGATCGGCATTTCCTCCGCCGCTACACTCTCATTCACCACCGTCGCCCGCGGACTCGGCGCTGTCTTCGACCGCGTCGGCGAGCAGATCTCCCGCGGCGCCGCCCTCAACGACCTCTCCAAACGCACCGGCGCCTCTGTCGCCAGCCTTTTTCAGCTCCAAAGCGCATTCAAGGCCGTCGGGCTGGACTCCGCATCCGTCGGAGGATCCCTCTTCAGTCTCACCAAAGCCCTCGGCGGTGTAAACGACGCCGGCGAAGACACCAAATCCATCTTCGCTAAGGCCGGCTTGAACGTGAAGGAACTCGAGGCCAAAGGCCCCGTCGCCGCCATGCAGGACATCCTGGCTGCTATCGCCAAGATGAACACCACCTCCGGCGCTGCCTTTGCCGGCAAAATCTTCCGCGGCAGCTCCGCCGACATCGTCCAGGCCGCACGATCCCTCGAAGAGTTCAACGCCGCTCTTGGACAATCCCGCGCCCAGGGCCAAGCCTTCGAGCGCGTCGCCGGGGTCTTCAGCACGCTTAACAACGCCTTCAGCCGGATCAAAGAAAAGCTCGACCCGCTCTTCCTGATGATGGCCGAAAAGGTCGCCCCAGTCCTCCAGTCCATCCTCGACCAGCTCAACAACCTCGACCTCCAGCCAATGGCCGACGCCATCGGCAAATACCTCGACGCCCTAAAAGCCAGCTTCGGCACGTCCGACTTCGCCGAACTGATCCGCCTCTCTATCAGCGCCGGATTCGAGCAGGCCAAATTCTACGCCGCCCAATTCGCCGCCACCTTCGGCGCCGCCCTCGCCGCCGCGATCCCACCAGCCATCGAAGCCGGCGTCAAAGCCTCCGAATCCGTGTTGCTCACCATCGGCGAACGTATGCATAGGGCCACCATCGAGAAGGCCATTGAGCTCGACAAAAGATCGCTGGACCGCATGGAGAAAAGGCAGGGCGCCTACAGATTCGTTCACCCCGCTGACCTAGAAACCTACAAGGCGGATACGCGCGCCCGCATCCAAAAGAACGAAGAAGCCCTGGGCGACCTGACCGCCGGCAGCCGCCAGGCCCGGCGGCAGTACATCCTGGACGCCGCCGATAACATGCAAAAAGCCATCCAGGATGCCATCTCGGCGGCCTCAGAAACCTTTAAGAGCTTCGGCACGGCGCCTACCGAAGCCCTGGGCAAGCTGCAAGCCAAGGTGGCGGAAATACTCGCTAAAGCTGCCCCGTCACTGGAGGCCGCCGGAGCGGCTGTGCCTGGCCAGAACCTCAACTTTGGCAGCGAATCATCCGGCCGGAAAGCCCCTAAGCCGGAAGTCAGCGATCTCGAAAAACAGGGACTAATCTTCAACCGAGGGCTCTACCGCGGCCCGGCCGAGACCACCGCCCGCAACACCACCCAGCTCGTCCAGCTAACCCGTAACATGCTCGGCTCCATAGGCCGACTGCTCCTCCCGGAAAGTAACGCCCCAGCTACCTAACCCGCTATGCTCATTCTGAAAGACTTGCAAGCCACCGCCGCCGAAGAAGATTTCGTCGAGCCCGGCGAACACCACCACCAGGTCGGCCTGTCCCTCGGCGACGGCTCCTTCCGCTACATCCGCCTCGGCCCCGCCGGCATCACCATCGGCAACAGCCGCACACAACTCGCCATCCCCCGCGACGCCCTCCTGGCCCTCGCCGAACCCCACCTGAAAAACGAAGGCAGAAGTAAGAAGGCAGAAGGCAGAAACCAGACCCCAGAGCCGTGAAATCCCCAATTGGCAATTGGCAATTCCTAGCCCATGCCTGCTAATACCCCAGTCTGGAAAGGCTACCCCGAAGGCACCCTCGCCGAGACGGCCGCATCCGGCGAGCTGCGCCTCGGCGAGCGCGTCACCTACACCACCCAGCACGCCGGCCGCTACGCCGACGCGGTCGCCTACGCCCTCGCCCATCCCCGCGGCTCCTCCTGGGTCCTCTCCATCGCTGGCACCGCCGGCACGTTCTACGTCGAGGAAGCCTCTTGCAGCCCCGAGCGCGGCGGAAAAGGCATCGTATCCGTCACCTACGCCCTCGCCTCCGGCGCCAGCGCCGTCCCCGCCGACGAGTTCTCCCTCACCCCATTCGAGATCAACCCCGCCGTCGAGAAAAACCCCTACTTCTCCGCACTCGATGAATCCGATCTCACCAAAGCCCGCGCTCGCTTCAACGCCGCCACCGCTGCCGGCCAGACCTCGGTGGACGCCGCCATTGACGGCATCACCAACAAGGCCCTGGTCAAGAAACTCCTCGAAAAGTGGGGCCAGGGCATTGAAACCTTTTACCTGGCCGGCTTCCACTTCTCCCACACCCTCCACTTCACGGCCTGCCCGACCCTCTCCGCGGGCGGCTTCATCCAGGACCCCTTCGGCGCATTCAGCGGCTATGTCCTCGGCGCCGGCATGACCTGGCGCCGCGAGGCCGACGAAGTTGTCTGGTCCAATGGCCTCTGGAAACTCACCCGCACCTGGACCGGCGCCCCCGCTAGCCACTGGGATCCAGACCTCTACTCCTGACATGCACCATTCTGGCTAGGTTGAGTCCTCCCCACGATGCAAACCCTCTTCACCGCCCCCGGCCGCTCCGGCCACGGCCGCTCCTCCCGATTCCGCGCTCCGGCCCGTGGTGCCGCGGTCCGAAACAACTGGGTTAGCATCAACCAGCTCGCTGCCGGCCTCCTCGGCCAATCCGCCGCCCTCCAATCCGTCCGCGGCCAGTTCGAGGCCCTCAAACTCATCGCCCGCTACCTCGACTCACTCCACCCCTTCAAGATCTACCAGCTCCCCGCCGTCCTTCGTGCCGCTCCCGATCCGGCATCCGACTGGCGCAAAGTCCTCGTCCGCGCCGGCCGCGTCCTCGAAACCGACGCCACCGGCACCGACGCGGTCAACAGCGACCCCGATTCCGAAACCTACCCCGCCACCCCATCCGAAACCACCGTTTCGGCGGACACCGACGATTTCTATTTCTGGCTCGAGGTTGACACCTCCGCCAGCCCAACCACCGCCACCGTCAGATCCGGCACCCTCGCCGAGGCCATCGATGGATCCAGCGGCGGCTCCGCCTGGCCTGCTGCTCCGGTCCCGGACACCGACCACATACCTATCGGCGTCGTGGACACCCAGACCGCCGCCTCCGACAAGCGCCCTATCATCCGCCAGTTACTTCGCGCTGACATCATTTTCTTTGGCTCATCATCCCCCTGCCCGCTTGCATAGATGCACACCGCCCTGCCTTATCGCCCGCCATGCGCCGGCTGGCGCCCAGCATTAGGTCCGGGCGGCTGCTTCCAGCATTGGCGCCGCCGCGAAGCCTACTTCCCGGTCTATTCCAACGACACTAAGGACACCTCCAACAACGTCCCCGCTGCCAGGGTAGCAGCCTGGGCATCCAAGGTGGACGGCGAGCTGGTCGTTGACCGCGCCGACTGCGCCACCGGGTCGGGTAAGAAAGAGGTCAGTTACAACTGCCTGACGCTGATGCCTGACCGGACCAAGAACCTGGCCCACTGTTTGAAGGTAGGCTGGAAGGGGGTGCAGGCGAGGAAGTTCTGGCACGGCCGCGTTCCGTTTACCTCCTGGGAGGACGGGGATTGCACCACGACTGAAGTGGACGCGACGGCTCCCGGCACGCGCTACCTGGCTTTCACGAAGGAAATGTCCTGGGAAGTCCAATCCTACGTTTGCTTAGACGGCGGGAATGGCGTAACGAAAGTTACCGCCGGCAGCAGCTATCAGCGAACCACCACAATCGGAAGAACCACCGGGCTAGCCACGAGTTCCAACTGCGAAAAGAGCTGGTCTGAATCCTATGAAGGATCCTCATCGGTATGTCCGGACAGGTCTGGCGAGAATGATTCGTCAGAAGAATGGGAGCCGCTGCAAAGTAAACATCCAGACGGCCCTCCAATGCCCGACCAGGTATGCGGCGGATATTTCGTCGGAATGCAAGACTTCATTGACTGGCTCGAAATCGGCTGGGTTATTAACACTGGACGGGCCGCGGCGCTCGCCCAGCAGGGCGCCACCATCGCCACCTATACCCTCTCGTGCAGCCCGAAGCCTCCAAACACCTTCGACATTTCCCTGGTCGTTAGCGTCACCCTCACGCTTTCCACAGCCTACGACGCCGCCGCCCTGCGATCCGATCTGGCCGAGCTGCTCGCGGAATGGGACCTGACCGACGACGCGGTCTATCCGTGGCGCTATGACATGGCGCTGACGACGTGCCCGCTGGTGACACGAAACGAAGTTGAGCAGGCCAGGAGTCCGGAGTTCATTTTCACCGAGCTGGATGATTGCGACGAGATTGATCCGATCCTGGCCGATCCGCTCGCGAGCTACATTGACGGCAGCATCCGCGGCGCGCCATTCGAGGACGGTTATCCGGCGGTGTTTTCGGAGGATACCGTTGCGGAGGACTTCGACAGCGAGGACATCGAAGAGAGCGCCATTCAACTTTCGGTGACGGCGCAACACCTGGACAGCGTGGAAGGCTTCGACGCCGACGACGTAAGCCGCGGCGCGGGCACGGAGGGGGTGGACTACACCTTTGATGCGGACTGCCAGAAGGTGGAGCTGACGCCGAACGGACCGGGCTATACCAACCCGCTGCTGCCGGTGAACGCCGGGGATTATATCACGGTCACATACGACCGGCAGAATGATGACACGGGCGGCCTATTCAACTTCTTCTACGAGCACCCGACGACCCATCTTTACGGACAATGGAGCGCCGGCAGCATACCGCATTCCGCGACCCAATGGACGCCGGACGACAAGATCAGCTCTCTGCCGCCCGGCGCATGGCTGAAGGTGATGGACGGCGGGGCGTTGTGGGGTCAGAAGTATGCCGAGATCAAGAACCCCTGGCATTCGCTCGATTGGTTCGGGCCGAGCGGCGCGCGGAGAGAAGACGTTGTGGACACCGATCCGCGATGGCCGAACGCCTGGCCGATTGATGGAGACCGGGGCTGCACCTTCGAGGAAGGTTCGGGCACTGTGACCGTCACCCTCGACTCAGCCGCTCAATATCTGGCAGTGGGCGACCTGGTGGACTTTACTACGGCGGACGGTCTGACCGTGGACAGCAACAGCGGGAGCGGATACGAAGTCGCCAGCATTGGCAGCGGAACCTTTACCTACGCCGGCGCGGCTCCCGGGGCGACCTATACCCGTGTCAAATCGCACGGGGCCCCGGGATTCTGGTGGCACGACACGGACGGCAAGGGGGACTTTCTCAAGAACGAATGGCGGTTCAATTACCGCGATGTGAGCAGCGCGCTCGACCCGGACAAGGAAGTCCGCGCCGCGCAACTTCTCTATTACGGGATGCCTCGCGAGGTCATCAATTACACCTGCCAGACCAAGTGTCTGGCTTTCAGCCGATGCAGCCCGTCGGTGATGTGCTTTTCGCCGAACGCGGAAGTGGACGATTTCGAGCATGGGGCGACGTATGACTTCGACGAGGAAGGGGAGTTCGTCCCAGACGTGAAGTTTGGGGCGCTATGGATCGGAACTTTCCGGCAGATCATGGACGACCTGTGGTTTACCGCTGATCCGGAGGACGTTGAAGACGACGGCGGCTGCGGCAGCACCGTGAAGGACCCTACCGCGCCGCATCGAATGGTCGTGGAGGCGCGCGCCACCGTTCCGGCGGCCTGGATCAGCGGGGACGCTGGGCCGGCCCCAGGCACTTACTACACTACGGACATCGGCGACCCGGTTGGCTTCACGCTCCGCGACGGGCAATACCGGCTGTTCCTGGAATTGGAAGACATGCAATTCGACGGGAACGACGGCATTGTGCAGCTCCCGATTGATGACATGCTCGATCCAATCGGAGAGCCGTGGATGCCGTGGCGGCTGTGGACGGCGCTGCGGACGTGCATTTGCAGCGAGGGTATTTTTGCGGACGATTATGAGGACATCCTGACCGCGTGGATCTGCGGCGCTGACCCGACGATTTGCAGCGGGCACTACCCGGCATGAGGCGGCTGACGATCACGCACCGCGGCAAACCCTATGGTGGGGAAGCCAGCGTATGGCCGGTGGTGGCAGCGTCATTGACTGCACCGCAGGTCAGGTCGGATCGGAGCCGACCGCGCGTGGTTGCTTGCTGGGTTCGAGAGCGCGGCGAGGCCTGCGGCAAGTGCGAGCACCAGGTGGTGTCGGCAAGGTTTGAAGAGCAGTGCCAACTGCGCCCTGAATGGGGCTGCCTGGCCCGCGCTCGTCACAACCCATCCATCACCTGCCCAATCGCTTCCTGGCCATGACCTCGCGACCCATCCGCCGCGCCTTCGCAAGCACCCCGCCGGCGCTCGAAATCCTGCCTATAAATACCCATTTCAACCCCGTTCCAGACCCATTCTGACTTGGACGGGCGGCCTACCTACCCTCTCCTTCAGTGGTAGCACCCCCGTCCTTCCTCCGTCCCTCCTCCGTCCTTCCTCCGTCCCTCCTCCGTCCTTCCTCCGTTCCTCCTCCGTTCCTCCTCCGTTCCGGATACGGAGGAAGGACGGAGGAGGGACGGAGGAAGGACGGAGGAAGGACGGAGGAGCAACGGAGGAGGAACGGAGGAGGGACGGTAGCTGCTGCGTGCAACTGCAGTAATAGCAGCTATTGGCCAGGCCCAAAACCTCTGGCACGGATGGATCAGCGCGGGTTGTTCCTGCTGCCACCCAGCGCACCGTTACGACAGAAAACGCGAGATTCCTGAGGCAAACAGCCGGGTGTTGGCAGCAGGAAGATCCCTCAGAGCCTCAGAATCCGTGCAGCGGTTGAAGGGGTCCGGGCCTCGGTCTGTTAATCCGCCACCGGTCCGGCCCGCCGCCTGGTTGTTCTTGCGCGGGCCGTTCCTGGCGGGCGGGGCGAGCAGTAGCGGTGCTGAGGCGACCGCCACATCGGCCCGAGGGCGCCTACTCGATGTCTGACGACGCCGGCGGCGTTACTGATAGCCGCGCCAGGCCTTCATGGACTCGACGAGGTGGTCGCNNGAGCTGGCGCAGCCTCTGGAGGAAGGCTCGCATGTCAAACGAGCCGCGGCCCAGGGGTTGGATATAGCGTGCCCAGCCGGGTTGGTCGTCAAATTCGTCGGCGCCGTTGATCGAGACCGCCCAAAGGCGGGGCATGGCCTTGGCCAGCAACGGCTGGTAGTCGCGGTCCTTGCTGACGCGCAGCCAGTGGCAGAGGTTGAACATCACGCCGACGTTCGGGCGGTCCACCTTGTCTGCGACCCGGACACAGTCCTCGATCTTCTCCAGCCACATGAAGCTGTGAGGATAGAGCAGCACTTGGGCGCCGGAGTTGGTGGCGAGGGCAGCCATCTCGCGAATGATCTCGACCGCGCGCGGGTCGCCGGCGGGGTCGGAAGGTTTGAGGCCGTTCATCAGCAGGACGAACTGCACGCCGCAGCCTTTGAGCAGGGGCAGGACCTCCTTGAAGCGTGGATCGTAAGCTTGCTTGCCGGGCGTAATGTCCACGGTCATGGTAATCTGGAACAGCTTGAGGCCGGCGGCGTCGAGGGTCTTCAGGCGCTCGGGGATATTGTCCAGCCACAGGTGGCCGACGCCGTCGTAGCCGAGTTCCTTGAGCATCTGGGCCTGCTGCTGGAGGTTGCGCTTCCTGGCGTCGTGGGTGTCAATGCAGAATGCGAAGAAGGCATTCGTCCTGGCGCCGGAACGCTCGGCCGCGACCGAGGGCGCCAGCAGCGCGACGCTCAGCAGCAAAGTGAAGCTCAACGTGCTCTTGCTCATGCGTTGCTGCGGTCTGGCCTTGCGGCTCACCCCTTCCAGGGCCGCTGGCGGTCCTGGGTGCGGCGCAGGGCGTCCGTCGCGATCTTCACGTCGTCATCAATCTCGTAGTCGAACATGCCGGCCAGCACGAAGTCCGCGCCGTTCAGGAAGGCGTAGCGGAAGGCCGTCTGCGGGGGGATGGCCCCGGCGGCCATGGTTTTGAAGGCGATCCACGGCTTGTCCACCGCTTTCATGACTGCGGCGGTCTCCTCCGGGTTGGCGCACCAGTAGCCGGGGAACTCGTTGTAGGGCTTGGTGATCTCCTCCGGTTTGGGCGCGGTGGGGTAGTTGTGGGAGTGGAAGGTCTTGATGTAGAAATCCGCCTTCACCCCGAACTCCTCGCAGGCTTTGACCACGTCGAGCGAATGGCACCCCACCCCGGAAGGCACGCCGAACTCTTTGGGCAGTTCGACCGCTTTGGCAACCAACTCGATCTTGTCTTGCGCCACCAGTGAATCGGCGTGAACGCCCCAGAGGTAGATCGCCTCGCAGCCGTCTTTGACCAGGGCCTCGACGTGACTGCGGTACTTGGCCATGTCCGGCTCGACGGGCGCGGTGGGGCAGATGATCCACTGGATTTTGCCGCCGCGCTCCTGGCGGTAGCGGCGGAGCAGCGACATCGGATGCTCCGGGTTGTGCATGGAGACGGTGTTGATGCCGGCGGCCTCGGCCTTGGCCAAGGTCTCCAGGATCTTCTCGTCGGTGTTGTAACGCGCGGCGAGCGTATAGACGTATTTCAAGTCGCGGCTGTGGGTGTAGTGGGTCAGCAGATTCCCGCCGAGGATCAGCCGGCTCACCTCCAGCTTGCCAATCCGGCCTTTGGGCAAGGGGGCCGGTGCGGCGGGCGGCGGAGCGTCGTTTTTGGCCGGGTCTTGCCCGTGCGCGTGCAAGGCCACGGCGAGGCCGGCGGTGGTGAGGACGGTTTCCTTGACGAAGGAGCGGCGATTCATTTCAGATTGCATAAGCTGCGTTTGCCGGACCGGCGGTTCTCCGGCCTGGGCTATCTTTACCAGGGCTGGCCGCGCGTGGCGAGCTTTTCATCTCGGCCCGCGTTGCGCGTGCGGGGTTCTGGATCCGGAGCCCCGCTTGCCTATCCCGCGATGGGCGGCTTCTGTTTGTGCCATTCCGTGCTCTGTTCGTAGGCGTGGCCCAATCGCAGGATCGCCTCTTCGCCGAACGGCTTGCCGAGCAACTGCAGCCCGATCGGCAGCCGCGGGACGTCGTTGGTAAATCCACACGGCACCACCAGGCCGCAGATGCCCGCCAGGTTGCAGGAGATGGTGAAGATGTCCATGAGGTACATCTGCAGCGGGTCCTCGGACTTCTCGCCGATCTTGAACGCCGCCGTCGGGGAGGTGGGCGTGAGAATCGCATCCACCTTCTCGAACGCGGTCAGGAAATCGTTGCGAATCAGCGTCCGCACCTTCTGCGCCCGAAGGTAATAGGCATCGTAGTAGCCGCTGCTGAGCACGTAGGTGCCCAGAATGATGCGCCGCTTCACTTCCGGGCCGAACCCTGCCCCGCGCGTCCGGCCATACAACTCGATCGGGTCCGCCCCGTTCACGCGCAGCCCGTAGCGGATGCCGTCAAAGCGCGCCAGGTTGGCGCTGGCCTCCGCCGTGGCGATGATGTAGTAGGTCGCAATCGCGTAATCGGTATGGGGCAGCGACACCTCCACCACCTCGGCCCCCAGCGTGGTGAACTGCCGCACCGCCGCCTCGATGGCCTGCTTGACCGCGGGGTCCAGCCCCCCGATCATGTATTCCTTCGCCAGGCCCACTTTCAAGCCCTTGATGTCGCCTGTCAGCCCCGCCGCATAATCCCCCACCGGCTGCGGCACGCTGGATGAATCGCGGGGATCGTGCCCGCCGATGACGCTCAGCACTGTCGCGGCGTCCCGCGCGTCTTTGGCGAAGCAGCCAACCTGGTCGAGCGACGATGCGTAGGCCACCAGCCCGTAGCGCGAGACGCGCCCGTACGACGGCTTGAGCCCGACGCAGCCGCACAGCGACGCCGGCTGGCGGATCGAGCCGCCCGTGTCGGAGCCCAGCGCCGCGACGCACTCGTCCGCAGCCACCGCCGCGGCGGATCCGCCGGAGGAACCGCCCGGGATGCGCGACGGGTCCCACGGATTGCGCGTGATCTGGAACGCCGAGTTCTCCGTCGAGCTGCCCATGGCAAACTCATCCATGTTCAGCCGCCCAAAGACCACCGCCCCGGCTGCTTTCAGCTTCTCGATCACCGTTGCGTCGTAGGGAGAAATGAAATTCTGGAGAATCCGGGAGCCGCAGTTGAGGGGGTGGCCCTTCACCGCGATGACGTCCTTGACCCCGACCGGCACTCCCAGCAAGGGCCGCTGCGCATGGGTCTGCCCGGCGGCCAGCGCTTTGTCAGCCTCATCCGCCTGCGCCAGCGCGTCCGCCGCGTCGTAACTGATGAACGCGCGAATCCGGCCGTCCACGCTCTGAATCCGGTCCAGGCACGCCTGTGTGGCCGACCGCGCCGAAACCTCGCGCCGGGCCAGCCTGGCCACCAGCTCCGAAATCGTAAGTTGATTCAACATGAGATGCCTGCGGCCCATACTCAGGCCGCGGAACTGGGCCATATAGTGGCGCAGCCACGCCGGCTGTCAATGATGCGGAAGGCGGGTGACTACAGTTCGCCGCCCCCGGCACAGCCAGGCACTGCTTGGGAAATCGGGCCGGAGGTGGGCTTCCGACGCCCCCGTTTCATCGGGGCAACGACCGGCTCGCGCGGCGGGTTATTGCCGGACCCTGGGGCGAGCCGCATTGGTGCGGGAGGCGGAACTTCCGGGAACCTGCCGGCGCTGACCCAGGACGGCCTTCTCAATCAGCGGCGTCAACCGCTGGGCCATGAGGTCGTTGCCCTCGTCATTGGGGTGCGTCGGGTCGGCGAACTTGTCTTTGTCCTGTTCCCCGAATAGATAGAGCCCCTCGACCACATGCATGAGTCTATCGCCAGCCTGGCGGCGGTCCGCAGCGGCCTGCCGCATCACGGCCCGCAAATCCTCCGACCGCTTTCTATAGCTCGGTTCGTTCTCCTCTTTGGTTGAGTAGATGGGGGTTACGCAGAAAATCGGCACCTCGGGGTGTGCGGCGCGGATCGTGTCCAGCATCCGGTTATACCGTTCCGGTTCCGCAGCGCCGTAGGACTTGCCCAGGTCAAACAGGTAGCCGCAGGCATCGAGTTGGTTGACCAGGGCCACCACCTCCGGCTCGGCCTTGCCGGCGCCGCCGAAGCCGAGATTGACAAAGTCAAGGTTCAGCCGCCGGGCCACGGTGGCCGGGTAGGTCCGCGAGGGATGCGCCGCCCCGGTCCCCTGCAAAACGGAGGAGCCGTAGCAGACGATGGGGCGCTTCAGCGCGAAAGGTGGCGGCGGCCTCAGCTCGGCGCCTGCGTCCAGGCCCACCGCGAAAACCCGCACTTCATTCCGGTGGGGCAGGTAGAGGGTGATGTCCTTCCAGGCCCGGTCCTTGTTCTCGAAGATCACACGGTCCACCCGCTGCGTCCCTTGCGGGCTGACCGAACCCGCATATTCGCCATTCACGAAGGCATCGAAGAAGCATCGTTTCCCACCGGCCTGGACGGCCTTGAGCCGGAGGCCCAGGAACGTGCTGTTGCAGGAGAAGCGGATGCGGCCCCCGTCGGGGGCGACCGCCCGGTTCCAGACGCCTTTGGGCACGGTGGTTTTGGCGCTTTTCGGCAGACGCCAAAGGTCCGGCGCATTCTCCTTGAGCCACGGCAGCCCGCGCATTTCCAGTTGCGGGTGCGGCAGGTCGAGCCACTTTACCGGGCCGGCGGTTTGCGGCGAAGCAGGCGAGGCCGCATTCGCCCCGACTGACGCCAGGAGGCTCGCCGCCAGGCAAGTTAGAAAAAGCCTAATATCGGGTGTCATATATCCGTGGTTGTTGCAGCCGCGAGGTCGCATAGTCTTGCCTGTCATCTGTCGGATGATCCCGCACCGGGCAATTATTCGGTTATCGAATGCCTGATTCTGCGGTATCCTTTCCCCATGCGCTATCGAATTCTAGGCAGCACGGGACTGCGGGTGTCGGTCATTGGGTTGGGCACCTGGCAGTTTGGCGGCGAGTGGGGCCGCGCCTTCTCCCAGGCCGACGCGGATGCCATCCTCGACCAAGCGGGCGCGCTCGGCATCAACCTCCTCGACACCGCCGAATGCTACGGCGATCACCTCTCCGAAAGCCTGGTCGGTGATTACCTCAGCCGTCACGACCGCTCGCGCTGGATCGTTGCCACCAAGTTCGGCCATCGCTTCAACCGCTTCATGAGCCGGACGGAGGACTTCTCCCCTGCGGGCGCGCGCCAGCAACTCGAGGCCTCGCTGCGCGCGCTGCGCGTCGAGGCCATTGACCTCTACCAGTTTCATTCCGGCTCCGACAGCCAGCTCCTGAACGAGGACCTGTGGACGATGCTCGCTGAGCAAAAGCGCGCCGGCAAGATCCGGCACCTGGGCATCTCCATCCCGGGCAAAGGCAGCGAGCTGCACGCCCGCGAAGCGCGGCGGCTCGGCGCCGAAACCCTCCAGGTGATCTACAACCGCCTCGATCGCCGGCCCGAGCAGCTTTACTTCCCCCACGCGCAACGGGACAACCTCGGCATCCTGGCGCGCGTGCCGCTGGCCAGCGGTCTGCTCAGCGGCAAGTATCGTGCCGGCGCGACCTTCCCGGCCGGTGACTGGCGCTCGACCTGGGAGGCTGGAAAGCTGCAGCGTGATCTCGCAGAGGTGGAGCGCATTCGGCAGGCTGAACTGCCGGCCGGCGTGCCGATGGCACAGTGGGCCCTGGCATGGTGCTTGAGGCATCCCGCCGTCTCAACGGTCATCCCCGGCTGCATGAACGCGGCTCAGGCGGCCGCCAATGCCGCGGCAGCGGAGCTGGAGCTGGAGCTGCCCGCGTAACGCGTCCCCCGGCGCTCAAGCCCCGGCGTTCTTCCGGCGGCCCGCCAGCCCGCCAGCGCAGTTCAGCAGCGCCGTGACCAGGCAAACGCCGCCCACGCCAATCAGCGGAATCAGCAGCGTGCACGCCAGCAACGCGCCCAGGCAGGCGCCGATGAAATCCGCCGCATAGAGGCGCGCGGCCCCGCGGGCGGTTCCGTCGAACTCCAGCCGGTTGGCCAACGGGAACTGCATCCCGACCAGCACGGCCAGAACCAGCGTCAGCAGGGCAATGATAACCTTGACCATCGCCAGGGACACCGCCGAGCCGCCCATTCGATTCAGCAGCGGCAACAGCAGCGGCAGGAGCACGGCATAGCCCGCAATAAGAAACGCCAGCCCCGACAGGCTGCCAAAACCGAAGTTCGGCAGCCTGCTGCGGGGATCATGCGTTTGGTAGCTTCCAACGCCTGGTTTCCCCTCACCCCGGCCCTCTCCCGTGGGGAGAGGGAGAGCCGCATCCCGTTTCTCGGCTGTGGCTGACGCTTCAGGTCCGCCGGAAGACTGGCGAGAATTCTCCCTCTCCCCCGGGGAGAGGGCTGGGGTGAGGGGGAAGGCGGCGTGTGTTCTCCCAAAGATATCACTCTTGAGCCCCCCCGATATCCGAACTCCGAACAGGTCCTGACCGGAGCGCCCCCCGTCAACACCCGCGGAAAGCCGATTCATGAGAGCGGCCCCCAGCGCCAGGCCCGCCATGAAGACCGTCACGATGACCCCGACCTGGTGATAGACCGAGCCGCAGAGGATCTGGAAGGCCAGCAACAGCACCACTTCCAGGGTGGAAGCGGCGAAGCCCGACGCGAACAGCACCAACGCGCTGCCCCGCAGCCGCACCACGTAGAACCCGAGCCCCAGCAGCAGCGCCGCCTCCGCCAGGCCGAACCGGGCATCAAACTGACTCAGCCAGTGGCGCAGGTGGTAGTAGTAGAGAACGGGGCTGAAATCCCGGTTCACCGCCACCGGCTGGGTCGTGGCGTTGGCAAGGGCCTGCATCCGGTCGGGCGTCAGCATGGCGGAAAGGTAATGGCGGTTCACCAGCCGGGTTTGGATGCCTCGCTGCTCCAGGCGAGCGGCGATGTCCGCATACAGCGGCCCATCCGACGCCAGGAAGAAGACCCGGCTGCCGGGGATCGCCAGCACGTTGCGGAACGATTGCCCCGCGGCCAAACGCGCGGAGGACAGCAGCCGCGCCAGCTCGGGACTGACGTAATTCTCATACTGCCCCAGCGCAAAGCACGCCACGCCATCCCGGGCCAGCGCCCCTTTGACCTCAGCGAGATACTCCGCCGTGTAGAAGCGGTTGAGCTGAGCGCTGGCCGGAGCCGGCACGTCAACGATGACCACATCGTACTTCTCCGCCGCCTGCCGGACGAAGAGCCGTCCATCCGTGTTGAAGACCCTGATCCGGCTGTCGTCGAGGTTCTGCGGCAGATACTTCTGACCCAGCGTCAGAATCAGCGGGTCCAACTCCACGTAGTCCACCGCGCCGACGCCATACTTGAGGATTTCACGGGCCGTGCCCGAGATGCCGCCGGACACCAACAGCACCCGCCGCGCCTCCGGCCGCTGCGCCATCGCGTAGTGCACCGTTTCCTCGACGCGCTGGTCGTCGCGGGTCGAAATGACCGGAATGCCGTTCTCGATGAAATCATACTGCCCAGCCGACTTGGTCACGACGAGCTTGCCGTAAGGCGAGTTGGCGTGTGTGACCACGTGCTGCGGCGGATACTGCAAGGCGGTGGACAGGCGGTCCGGGTCAGCCAGAATCGTGACGCCGATCAGGCCAATGCCGAGTGCCGGCGCCGCCGCGGGGAACAGGCGAGCGGCGGACTTTGAACCTTGAGCTTGCCGGCCCACCAGCCACGCCAACGCCAGGTTCAGGACCGCGGGACAGACCAGAAGAGCAATGTGGTCGAGGAGCCACACCAGCACAAAGCTGAACACGACCCCGCCAACAATGCTGCCGAGGCTGTCGGCCACGTAGGCGCGCCCGATCCCCGCCGCTCCCGCCTTTCGCGACAGGATCGAACAGGCCAGCGTGAGGCCAAAGCCCGCCACCAGGCAATACGGCAACAGCAGCACAAACGTCGCCCCCACCGTCTCCGCCACGCCCAGCGCCGCGCCCCGGAGGAACACCACGTTGCGCAACGCCCGCAACAGGAACACCTGCGCCGGCGGCAGCACCGCCACCAGGACCTGGACCATGGCCAGGGCGGTTAGTTGGTTGCGCAGCCGCTCGGACGTGCGCCCCAGCCCCGCGCCGATTCCCATCAGCAGGAGCCACAAGCCCAGCGTCACCCCCAACACCATCTCGTTTCCGGAGAATACCCCGAGCAACTCGCGCATCAGCGCCAGTTGCGTCATCACGCACGACGCCCCCAGCGCCCCCACCGCTATGAGCACCAGCCGCTGGCCGTCAGGAACGGGGGTGCTCTTCTTCAAAACACTCCACGTGGTAGATGGAGACGGTAACATCCTTTCCCCGCCACGCGGAGGCGTCGCAGCCGGCCTTCCGCGAGAGATGCTCCAGGAACTGGACCTTGTCGGGAATCTGCGCCCAGACCTGCGGCAGAAACGTCGCCGTGCGCGTGCCGATGTGCAGCAGCACGCCGTCCTCGAGCGGGCGCAGTTTGTTCAGCAAGTCGTCCGGCGAGCTGAACGGCAGCGGCTGCGGCTCCGTCAGCACGCTGATCTCGATCTTGATCTCGCCCAATTCATCGGCCTGGACAGGGGGGAAGCGGGGGTCGCGCAGCGCCGCGTTGCGGGCGTTTTCGGCTACCGCCTGGTGCAAGGGTTCCAGGGCGGTCAAGTGGCCGATGCAGCCCCGCAGCGCGCCGCCCTTGGTCAAGGTGACGAAGCAGGCCCGCTTCTCCAGCAGCTTCGGCGGCACGTCCTTGTCGGCGACTTCGGGCAGGCTGCCGGTGGCCGTCACGCTCTTTAAGGTCTGGCGGGCCAGCTCCAGCAGAAACTTCCGCTCGGGCACCGACACGTTCTCCGGCGCCGGCGCATAGAACGCCACCGCCGTGTATCCTACCACACGGTCCTTATCGCCGGAGACATCGCCACTGTTGCGGTAATCGAGCACTTGCGCCTTCCAACCCTTCTGCCGCGCCAGGTGCAGCAGCGCCAGGACCGGCAACTTGCCGCACGCTTCCTGGGATTGCATCGCGTCAATGTCCATATTGCCGATGGCCTCGACACAACGACGGTCCAGCCCTTGCGCGGTCTTGTATGGATGAAAATGGCTCAAGTCGGTACTGGCCACAACTACTGTTTTCTCGTCAATTCGGTCCGCCAATGCCTTCGCCAAGTGTTCCGGATTCACCTCGCCCAGGATCACCGGCAGGAGCTTGAAGTCCTTGAGGACCTTTTGCAGGAACGGCACCTGCACCTCGACGGAGTGCTCCCACGTCTCGGGCGTGTCCTGGCCGGCTTCCGGCGCGGCCTTTGGCGCCTGCCGCCACCAGCCTGGCCGTTGGACGGGGCATCGCGTCTCCAGCGCGAACGGCGCGACCGCCGCCAGCGCCTTCGCCTGCTCGGAGATCGGCACCAGTCCCAGCGGCGTCCGGTAGGCGTCCGCATTCGGGATGCAGGCGCCCTGCAGCAGCGCGTAGTGGCTGGCCCCCATGACCACCACGGTTCGCACGTCGCGCCCTGCCAGCAACTTGTAGGCGATGGCGGCCGTTGGCCCGGAAAACTCGTAGCCCGCATGCGGGCAGACCAGGCCCTTCAGCGGAGGGATGTAACGGTCCGGCGCGCTCGCCAACAGGGTGTCAATCATTCCCGAGAGCTTCGCCGCCTCGCCTGGATAGAACAATCCCGCCACCGCCGGCTCCCGCACGCGCTGCGCCCCTTTGGCGGGCGGCGCTGGCTTGACCTGGTTTGTAAGCTGTCTTTCCCCCGCCGCTTCCGGACGCGCGCCGCACCCGAAGCCGGTTGCCACCAATGCCAGCGCGATCACCGCACATTTCATGCTGCCGCCTCGTTCCGCAGCCCGCGTTGCCAAGTGCTCTGCCATGCCTGCAAGGCATACTCCTTTGCCGCCCGATGGCAAGACCGAATTTTCGACCCGCCCCAGCCGCACCATCCTGGCCACGGCCAGGCTCATCACTCCCAACCCCAAAAATGCTGCCGCACGCGACGGCGCTCTCGATACTCCCGCCCCTGCGCGCGGCGTCTCCGAAATATCCTCCACACCGCATAACCGGCTGCGGCGCACACTACAGCGGCTGCGCCCCCCACAAACTCATCACCAATCAATTGTGCCAGCCAGCCGAGCATCGTAACGCGCGGGCAATACTTGCCGCGCAGTCAATATACACCATTGTCTGCTGCGGGCGAATTGGGCAATGGGCGCTTGCAATGCAGGCCGCAGCCTGCATAGTGCCCGCCATCATGCTGACCGCCCCCTCAATCGCTGCCGCCCACCTGCGGCAAACTGACCTGCCATGACCCGGCCATCCCCCCGCCTCTCACGCCGCAACTTCGTAGAACGTTCCGCGCTGGCCGCTGGCCTCCTCGGCGCTGCCGGACTGGCGCCCGCCAGCGACGGTTGCGCCGCTGAAGCCGTCGAGGCTTCGGCGCTCGGGTCCGCCTCCCGCGTCAACGCCCGCCAGCATGGCGCCAAGGGGGACGGCAGGACCGACGATTCCAAAGCGCTGCAAAGCGCCCTCGACGCTGCCCGGAAGGACGGCCCGATCTGCTATGTGCCGCCCGGCCTTTACCGCCTGGAGGCGTCGCTGACGGTTCCGCCGGGCGTGACTTTGTGCGGGGCGTCCGGCGGCGTGCCGCATAGCGAGCATCCGATCGGCACGGTGCTGCTGGCAGTCGGTGGCCGCGGCCAGGCTGACGGCGAACCACTCGTCACGCTCAAGCCCAACGCCGTGGTGCGGAACCTCATAATCCATTATCCCGAGCAGAACCTCGCTGAAGTGGCGCCCTACCCGTGGTCCATTCGCGCCGATGGCGAGCTGTGCCAAATCCGCGATCTCACGCTCACCAACCCCTACCAGGCCCTGGACCTTGGCAGCCGCTGGAACGAACTGCACCTGGTCCGCAACGTCTTCGCCTGCCCCCTCAAGATTGGTGTCTATATTGACCAGTGCACCGACATCGGCCGCATCGAGAACGTCCACTTCAACCCGAACTTCTGGACGCGCATGGCGCTTAAGCCCGGCTTCCCCGGCGGCGACATTAAAGCTTACCTGGAGCAGAACCTCGTGGGGTTCAAGATCGGCAAGACCGACTGGGAGTTCATCAGCAACAGCTTCGTCATCTTCCCCCGGATCGGGTTTCACTTCGACGACTTCGGGCACGGGCCGGGCAACGCCGTCATCACTCAGTCCGGCAGTGATATCTGCCCGGTGGCCGTGCAGGTAGATCGTTCCCAGCCGCACGCCGGCGTCCAGTTCGCTAATGCGCAGTTCATGTCCACCCTCCAGGTCGGGCCGGCCAATCAGGGCCCTGTCAAACTGGCCAACTGCGGCTTCTGGGGCATCCCCGCCACCCGCGAACATGTGCGTCACTCCGGACCCAGCACGCTGGCCCTGACGGCCTGCCACTTCAACGGCTGGGACCAACCGGGCAAGGGTGATCCCTGCATCCGGGCCGCCGGCGGGCGGTTGGTGGTCAACGGCTGCGAGTTCATGGACGGCGGCAAGCGCGCCGTCGTCCTGGAGAAGGGCCTGGTGGCTGCGACAATCTCAGGCTGCACCTTCCGCGGCTCCCAGGCGGTTGACGACCAGTCCGGCGCCGACGTGCAAATCGGCCTCAACACCAGCCGCTAGCAGCCCCCTGCTGCCGCCTTTCAACCTTTCTGCCCGGCCAACCGTTCCAGGAACTGGCGGGCCTTCCTGGCGGCGGCTGTGACGCTCTCCAGCGAGCCGCGGGCGAGGCACTCGACCAGCAGCGGCCCGCGCNNGCTTCAGGCGGGCAAACACCGCCGGGAAGTCCACTTTGCCCTCGCCGATGTTCACCAGCACCTCCTTGGGCGGCCGGAAATCCTTCACGCTCATCCCGACCACCAGGCCGTCCACCGTGGCGGCGTCCGCAACCGGATCGAGTTTGCCATCCGAGTAGTAGAAAACGTTGCCCGGATCATACCACAACCCGAAGTTCTTCTTGCCGACCAGCTCGATGGCTTTGCGGCACTGGGGACCGGTCGCGTTTTGCCCGCCATGCGGCTTGATGCTGAGCCCGACCCCTCGCGCCGCCGCGTAGTCGCAGCATTCCGCGATGGTCTTGTAGTAGAGCGAGTAAAGCTTCTCGTCGCTGGTCCCGCCCAGCATCAGGTGCGGACACTCGCAGACAGCCGCATCATCAATAAGCTGTTTCAAGCCCCGGATGCCCGCCTCAAGCGAGTCGGTGACCGAAAAATCACCAAAGACGGACAGCACCTCCAGCCCGCGCTTCCGCGCTTCCCGGTGCATGGCCCGGACTTCCTCGATTGGCGTGGTGGTCTTGATCATCACCCACCCCTTGGTGTTGGTGGTCATCAGCCCGACATACTTGAAACCCGCCTCGGACATGGCGTCCAGCGCCACCGGGTAGTCGAACTGGTCGAACGCCCGCGTGTAACAGCCAATTTGCCAAACGGGCTTGCGCGCCGGGACAGCCTCAGCCGCAAGAAGTGAGTGGAGGTTCAAGGCCGACAGACCGGCCATCCCCAGCCCGGCCGCCCCGCCCAGAAATGTCCGCCGGTTGATCTGGCCGGCAGTGTTCGCAGTAATCACATTCGCCACGTTCAACATATTCCAGGGCCAAAACCTCCGGCTGGCAAGAGCGGAGTTCAGCAACTATGCTATGGTCATGAGCAAGACTGGTCTTCATTCCCTTTGGTGTGGTTCGCCTGGCGCGCTGCTGTGGCTGGGAGCGGTTCCAGCGGTTCTTGCGCTGGGGCGCACTCCCGCGGCGGCGGCGGTTGAACCGCTGGACATCGGCAGCGCGCGGCAGGTGTTCATGGACGGACGGTTCATGACCGGCGCGACGGGCGTAACCTTGGAAGTGCACCCGCCGCGCAAGACCGGCGAGTGGACAATCAAGCCCGAGCACCCCTGGGAGCGCGGCGGCGTGGGGCCCTACAGCAATGTGCTGCACGACGGCCAGACCTATCACTTCTGGTATCACGTAATGGATGATGTTCAGTGGGACCAGGGCCATACCAATGGTTGCGTCTGCTACGCGCGATCGCGCGACGGGATTCACTGGGAGAAGCCGGCGCTCGGGCTGGTCGCCTACCGGGGCGACTGGAGCAACAACATCGTCGCAGGCCACGGCGCCGCCGGAGTGACCGTGGGCCAGGATGGCGGCATGGTGTTCCTGGACCCGAACGGCGGGGCCGAGCAACGCTTCCGGATGGCGTGCCGGTTCGGCGCGCTCGGCAAGGGAGTGCACATCCTGTCCTCGCCCGACGGCCTTCACTGGCGGGCGACCCATACGAATATCGTCAGCTACCGCGAAGAGGCGAAACGCCATCACCTGGACTCGCAGAACATTGTCTTCTGGGACGACCGGCTGGGGAAGTATGTGGTCTATGGGCGGAGGAATTTGTTCGCGGACGGGGTGCAGGGCCGCGGGGTAGCGCGCGCGGAATCGGCCAGGCTGGGCGAGTTCAACGCGGTGCAGGACATGGCAGTGGTGATTGGACCCGAACCGGGCGACCCGTGGGTGGATTACTATTCGAGCTCGGCGCTCAAGTACGCCTGGGCGCAGGATGCCTACTACATGTTCCCGCAGGCCTACTTCCACTACCTGGGCGGCGAAATGCCTGAGTTCCCGAAACAGACTCCCATCAACGCCGGACCGCTCCACACCCAGTTCGCCGCCAGCCGCGACGGGCTGAAGTGGAACCGCTACGACCGGCGCCCGTTTGTGCCGCTGGGCATGCGCGGCGAATTTGACTGGGCCTCGGCGCGCATGGTGCACGGGCTGGTGCCCGACACCACGGGGCGGGAGATGTTCATGTATTACCGCGCAAGCGACTGGCTCCACGGCTGGGACCGCAACCCGGACAACAAACGCCTGCTGACCCAAGCCGGGCTGGGAGCGGACAAGAACATCGCCGTGATCAGCCGGGTCGTGTTGCGGCGGGACGGGTTCATTTCCGTCTATGCGCCCCGGGCGGGCGGCGAGTTCACCACCGAACCGCTGCGGTTCAAGGGCAGCAAGTTGCTCCTGAACGTGGACACTTCCGCCGAGGGAACGGTGCGTGTGGCGATGCTGGACGCCGGGGGCAATCCAATCGAGGGCCTGAGTCTCAAAGACTGCGACTTCATCCACACCGCCAACGAGGTCAACCGCGCGGTGAAGTGGAAGGGCAGCCCCGATGTGAGCCGGTTCGCCGGCCAGCCCATCCGGCTCCGGTTTGCCCTCAAAAACACCCACCTCTACGCCTTCCAGTTCACCGGGGACTAAAAGCGGCCGGACGCGAATCGCTCCCCGCCCGCAGGCGATCGGATCGGAGCGCCGACATTCTTGTCTGCCCCCGGGTCAACGCCTGGTCGAGCCGGCGGGAATCTCGGCGCTCCTGTAATAGATTGGGATGCGCGCCGCCCCTGTTGCCTCACGGGAAAATGACACCGTAGCGTGCCGCAAATATCAACCTTCTGGGATTGACTGCGGCGCGCGATTCTGTAATAAATGCGGGCACATGCTAATGCCTGCGTTCTCGGCCCAGCATCGTTTCGTTTTCTCAAGGCCTTGTCTTGTGGCCGGGCTGGTCCTTTGCGCCCGTCTGGCGATCGGCGCGAGCAGCCCAGCCTCTGCCTCGCTGCCCGGAAAGGCTGCGGCCTTGCAGGTCCGCAAGGTGGAGCTGTTGTCCGGAGACCGCGCTGGATTCATGCGACCCGTGTGGTCGCCGGATGGCCAGTGGCTGGGGCTGGGCCGCGGCGGCATGGCGGGCATTGAATTGCTGCGCCGTGACGGCAAGGAATGGAAGACGCTGCCTGCCGACCCGGGCTCCGGGTACAAGTTCGCCTGGTCGCCTGACGGCGGCCACATCGCTTACCGAGCGATGCGCTCCGAGAGCAACGCCACGACGTATGTCATCAAGTCGGTGGAGTTGGCTACCGGAAAGGCGGTCGAGTTGTGCAAGCCGGCCGCCGAGATCTCGCCGCCGGTTTGGATGGGCTCGAACGGGCACCAGCGCGTGTCCTTCATGGTCGGCACCAATCTCGTCAGCACGCCTTGGAAGCCCTCGAAGGCCACGGCAGCGCCCGCGCCGGCACTAAAGCCTGTTCCGCTCCTCTACACCGACCGGGGGCAGATTTGGCGTGCCGGCCCCGACGGCGCCCCAACCAAACCCATCACCAAAGACGGTGGCATGGACGCGGTTTGGTCGCCGGACCGAAGCAAGGTCGTTTACTCGCAAATGGGGACCCTGATCATCATGGAACCGGACGGCTCGAAGAAGCGTGAGCTGGCGCGGGGCCATCATCCGTCCTGGTCGCCGGACGGCAAGATGCTCGTTTACGCTGTCAGCCACGACGACGGACACCAGGTCCTGGCATCGGATCTGTATGTGATCAACGCCGATGGTACTGAACCCACGCGTTTGACCAACACGCCCGAGATGCTGGAGTGCGAGCCCGCCTGGTCGCCCGACGGCAAGTGCATTGCCTGCCGCACGGAAGATGCGGGGCGAGTGCTGCTGCTTTGGCTGCAATAGACCCGTAGAAAGACACAAAAGAAAACCACAACAAGCAATGAAACATATAAACCTGAAACCCATCACCACACTGATCCTCGCCATCCTCCTTCTTGGCCCGGCCTCACTGCCCGCGCTGGAGCTGAGCGGCCGCAAGGTAGTCATTGACCCCGGCCACGGCGGCAGCGACCCCGGCGCGCTGGGCTACAATGGCGCCACTTGGCCGGATGAAGCCGACTTCAACCTGGCGGTAAGCTTGAAGGTGCGCGACGCGTTGCAGGCCGCGGGCTGCAGCGTGGTGATGACCCGCTCGACCGATGTGGCGGTGGATCTCTACGCTCGCCGCGACATCGTGAATGCGAATAACCCGCACGCCTCGCTCTGCATCCACTGCAATTCTGCCTCTGCTGCTTCCGCGCATGGCACCGAGACGTTCTGGTGTTCGAGCAACTGCAACGGCGATTCGGGCGCGGACCAGGATTTGGCCACCAAGGTTCAGAGCCGGCTGATCCAGTTCCTGGGCCTGACCAGCCGCGGCGTGAAGCAAAACAACTTCGTCATGTGCTCGCCGACGCCGCCTTCGTGCCTGGCGGAGATGTTATTTGTGTCGAACGAGGCCGAGTTCAACTTGATCAACAGCGCCGGCGGCCAGAACAGCGCGGCGGCGGCCTTCTTCTATGCGGTGTGCGACCGGGTGGGGGTTGTTGATCCTGCGACGCCCAGCTCGCTGTCGGCGACGGCCGTTTCGGCCAGCCAGATCAACCTGTCGTGGAGTGATAACTCCGGCCTGGAGGACAGCTACAAGGTCGAGCGGGCCACCGCCAGCGGCGGTCCCTGGACGGAAATCGCCACCACGGCTGCCAACGCCACGACCTACGCCAGCACCGGCCTGAGCGGCGGCACCACCTATTACTACCGCGTCCGCGCCTATGACGGCCAGCTCGGCAACTCGGCCTACTCCGGCACGGCCAGCGCCACAACCGAAGTCAGCGGCGCGCCTTCCATCACCAGCCAGCCTGCCAGCAAGACCGTTGATCCCGGCGCCACCGCCACTTTCACTGTTGTCGCCACCGGCAATCCGACGCTGACCTACCAGTGGCGCAAGGACGCCGTCAATATTTCCAATGGCGGGAAGTACTCAGGCGCGACCACCGCGACGCTCACGATTGCGAATGTCCAGCAGACCGAAGTAGGCAATTACTCTGTGGTCGTCGCCAATGGTGTTGGCTCGGCCACCAGTTCCAGCGCCGCACTGGCGGTCAATGCCGTGGTCGCGTTCTACGACGATTTCGAGGCCCCGGCCATCAACTGGACGAACTTTATCTCGCCGGCCACGTCACTGACTGTCTCGACGGACCAATCCGTCAGTCCGACTCGCAGCGCCTATGTGAATAGTTCATGGGATCGCATGTACCGGAACCTGGGAGTCAGTGTGAACGGGCGCCTGCGGATTACGGCATGGGTTTATGATGACACTCAGACCCGGTCGTTCGTGGATGTCCGCGGCTATACCGGCGGCGGCTACAACCAGGGCTCGCTCTCCCAACTGTTCTGCGCCGGCAAGTACAATAGCGTAACTATGCCGGGGGAAGACAATACCGTGAGCTACATCAACAGCCACTATCAAGGGAGAGTGGTGTCTGGCTCCAGCGTCGGCTGGTTCAACCTGAATAATGCGGGCGCGCCGGGCCGCTCGGCGGGCTGGCACAAGTTTGTCATTGAACGCCGGGCTGATGGCACCACGGTTGATTTCTACGTGGACGACATCCTCAGCCGCACCATCACCGGGACAACCCTCTCGAGTCTGGATTCGGCGGCGATTGGCTCCGTGGGGTCCGGCGCCACCGAGGTGCTCGGGAACTCCTGGATTGACAATGTGAAGGTCGAGTATTTCGACCTGCAGGTCATCACGACGCAGCCGGCCAACCAGACGGTCGCCGCCGGAGGCACTGCAACCTTCTTCGTTGAGACGGCCAATACCGTCACCGCCTACCAGTGGCAGAAGAACGGCACCAATATTGCCGGCGCTACCACGNNCTCAATAATGTCCAGGACAGCGACGTCGGCAGTTACGGCGTGACGGTCAGCAACGGGGCCGGGCCGGTCGTCAGCGGCACCGCCACCTTATCCGTCTCGCCCGCGATCGTGGTGCAACCTCTTAACCAGACGAACAGCGCCGGCACCACTGTCAGCTTTACCGTGACCGCCGCCGGCCAGCAGCCGCTTACCTACCGTTGGCAGAAGAACGGCGCGGACCTGGATGACGGCGGCAATGTATCCGGCGCCACGATTCCGGAACTGACGTTGACTGCCGTGAGCCAGGACGATGCCGGCACCTACACGGTGGCAGTGAGCAACGCAGTTGGCGGTGTGCTCAGCGAGCCTGCACTGCTGGTCGTGGCAGACCCGCCGGGCATCGTGACCGCGCCGGCCAGCCAGGCGGTAGCTGCCGGGAGCACGGTGTCGTTCTCCGTGGTTGCCAACGGCACGCCGCCCTTGAGCTACCAGTGGCGCTTCAACGAGGTCGACGTCGCCGGCGCAACCGACAGCAGCTATTCACGCGTGGACGTCCAGAGCGCGGACGCCGGGAACTACTCGGTCAAGGTCAGCAACGCCGCTGGTTCGGTCATCAGCCCCGATGCCGTCCTGGCGGTCAACACCCCGCCCGCCCTGTCTTCCATTGGCGACATTACGGTCCATGCGGGCGCAACGGCCACGGTTACGGCCTCGGCGTCCGACGTTGATGCCGGCCAAGCCTTGGCCTACAGCCTCGGGACCGGCGCGCCGGCTGCGGCCGCTATTGGCGCCACGTCCGGCATCTTCACCTGGCCGACCACCGGCGCCGACGCCGGCAGCAGCAAGTCCATCACTGTCATCGTCGCTGATGACGGCATCCCGAGCCTGAGCGACGACACCGCCTTCACCGTCACAGTGGCCGCGCCCCTGTTGATTCAAAAGGTCGAGCTGGTGGACACCAATGTTGTGCTGACGTGGACGGCGATTGAGGGCAAGACCTATCGCGTCGAATACAAGGACAACGTTACTGACTCCGGGTGGAGCAACCTGCCTCCGGACGTAACCGCCAGTGCGGCCACGGCCTCGAAGGAGGATTCGATGGCGGCGCCGCAGCGCTTCTACCGAATCCTGAGTCTGGATTGATTCAGCCCAATCGGCAGCAAAGCAACGCCACCGAGCTCACCGCCGGTGGCGTTGCAGTCTAAGCGACCTGCGCCAGTTGGTTCGGAGGGCTGGTTCGTTGGCTGTCCGCCCGCCTGGGTTGGGTTGCGCGGGAACGCCGCGCGCCGCTGCCGCTGCCATGCGCGTCACGCAGCTTGCGCGGCGCGGGCGGGCAGGGCATCTTCTGCTCGAATTCAGGCGAACGACTTATGAGCGAGTTCAAATTCTCCTGTCCCCATTGCGGCCAGCACATCAAGTGCAATGAAGAGGCCTCCGGCCGGCAGATCGAGTGCCCCGGCTGCCATCATTTGATCCGCATCCCGGCCATGCCGGGGAG
>MTKZ01121673.1_pt1 | contig 32089 bp, 15 predicted proteins | sample 1042781 | NCBI WGS metagenome assembly MTKZ01 (sample SAMN06212207, study PRJNA360539) | anaerobic digester metagenome | biome: Wastewater treatment plant; material: sludge; isolation source: anaerobic digester fed with sludge from wastewater treatment plant | place: Denmark: WWTP Viborg ...
GGCCATCTCCGGGCCGTGGAGCCAGCTTTTCTGGAACACGTTTGAAGCGGTCGCCTTTTTGCGCGCCGCCAGGGAGCCGATCCTTGTGGCCCGAGGAGCTATCTCCGCTGCCGGGCCGTCGAGATCGATCGCAATGATCGTATCGACTTCCTGCCGTTCGGAGGCAGGCATGGTAATGACCAGGCCCTCGCTGCTCTGCCTAACCTTGGCCGTACCACCGGTGAGCACGGCGGCGCCGAGCACCTTCTTGCCGATTGGCGGCAGGGTAAGCGACTCGCCGTTTGGCGGCCAATTGAATACGTGGACATAGATCCTGTCGCCCCTGTGCGTATTGGCGCCCCAACTCCCGGGTTTGAACGGGCCACCGCGCGCGCCGTAGATGCTCTCGCCGTATTGGCCCAGCCATTGGCCCATTTCCTTCAGTCGCTCGACCTGCCGGGGTTCGATCTCGCCCGTGGGCATCGGCCCGACGTTGAACAGCAGGTTGCCGTCGCCGCCGGTACAACGCACCAGCGTCCGGATGCAGTCCTTGAACGATTTCATCTCGTCGTCGGGCTTCCAGGCCAACTGCCGGCCAATGGTGATGCAGCTTTCCCACGGGCGATGGTTCTGGAACTTGCCGATCTGCTGTTCGGGCGTGTCGTGATCGGCGGCCAGCCCGGCGCGGTTATTGATGATGATGTCCGGCTGCAGCCGGAAGATGTCCTCGAACATCGCTGTCGAGTTCCAGTCCTTTAAGGTTCCGCCGAGGCCGTCAAACCACATGATCGCGATCTTGCCGTAATTGCTCAGCAGCTCGCGGATCTGGCCGTGCATGTACTCGATGTAACGGGCGTGGTTCTCGGTGCGATAGTCGGGATGATGCCAGTCAGGCGGCGAGTAGTAAAAACCGATGGGCATGCCGGCCTCGTGGCAGGCCGAGGTCAGCTCGGCGACGACGTCGCGCTTGAACGGCGAATGGGTGATCTTGTAGTCGGTCAGCTTGCTGTCGAACTCGCAGAAGCCGTCGTGGTGCTTGGTGGTGAAGACCATGTACTTCATCCCCGCGTCCTTGGCGATCTGCACCCACTGCCTGGCGTTGAACTTGGTCGGGTTGAACTCCTTGTACAGGTTGTCGTAGACCTCAACCGGTATTTCGCCCCTGCCCTCGCCGTGGCCGCGACGCTGGCCGCCCCGCGACCAGCCGATTTCCGTTCCTTTGAGACTCACCGGCCCCCAGTGGATGAACATGCCGAAGCGGGCCTCCTGCCACCATTTCATCCGGCGGGCCCGGTCTTCGGCCAGGTCGGCGATGCGGATATTGCGGAACCAGAGTTCAGACGAATGATTCTGCAGGCCGAGGGCGCCGGCCCTCGAGCGTTTGAGAATCTCAGGACAGGCCCGCCCTTCGGCGTCGGCCACGGTCCTGCCGTTCAGGGTGATGACGATGTGGTCGGCGTCGCCCATGACGCGCATCGTGTTCCACTGGCCGACGGGCTTGGAGGCGTCCTCTGACGCCGGACAGATCATGTACAGCGAGGCACAATGCTGGCCCGGTTTGATGTCACGGTGCTTTTCGGCTTTGTCGTCGAGGATCTGGGCCTCCATCGCGACTTCATAGGGTCTCCCCTCTTTCGGCGCCCGCAGGTAGATTCCGCTGTTCCCGCCGGGCGTGAGCTTGTACTCCAACTCGATGATGAAGTCGGTGTAGGTCTTCTTCGTGCCGATCCAGCCGCCGGCTTTCCCGCTGCAGTGCAACACGCCATCGGTGACGGACCATGCGTCCGCGGGTCCTTCCTTGATCTCCCAACCGGGGATCGCGTCACCGGCGATTTGACCCTCGAACTCGACCGCTCGGACGGCCTGGGGGCCGACCAAGACCACGCAGGCCATCATAACAGACCATTCACGAAACATTGAATCCTCCGATCCATTCTGTAAGGATACCGCATGGAGTGGCGACCAATGTAGCCCCACCGGGACGGTCCCGCAATGAGGCAACCCTCCGGGCCTTTGCCCGTCCTGCTTGCGACGGTTAGACTCGGGCCGCGTCTCCCCCACAGCGGTATTGTCGCGGGCGATCATGGTGACATTGAGAGTTGAGTAATATGGACAAAAAGACAATCCATCTGCTCTGTAACGCGCATCTCGATCCGGTCTGGCTGTGGGAATGGGAAGAGGGAGCGGCCGCTGCGATCTCGACCTTTCGGACCGCTGCCGACCTCTGCGAAGAGTTCGACGATTTCGTCTTCAACCACAACGAGGCAATCCTCTATCAGTGGGTCGAGGAGTACGAACCCTCCCTGTTCGAGCGGATTCGCGAACTTGTGCGGAAAGGCAAATGGCACATCATGGGCGGCTGGTACCTTCAGCCTGACTGCAACATGCCCAGCGGTGAATCCTTCGTACGGCAGATCCTGACCGGCAAACGCTATTTCAAGGAGAAGTTCGGCGTCGACGTGACCACGGCCGTCAACCTGGATCCGTTCGGCCACGCGTGGGGCCTGCCCCAGATTCTGGTCAGGAGCGGCTATGATTCCTACCTGTTCTGCCGGCCGTTCCAGAACGATTGCCCGTTGCCCGACAACCACTTCGTCTGGGTCGGTTGCGACGGCTCGGAGGTCATGGCCTGCCACGCCGACGGCTGGTACAACTCGCAGCTCGGCAAGGCACATCTCAAGATCATGGAGCGGATGAACAACCACCCGAACAAGCCCTTCAGCCTGCTGCTCTGGGGCGTGGGAGACCATGGCGGCGGGCCCTCTCGCGAAGACCTCGAGCAGATCACAAGCCTGATCCGCCGTACGAAGGACTTCGAGATTGTCCACTCGACCGCCGCGGCTTTTTTTGACGCGGTGAAGGGTCAATACCACCTGCTTCCGCGCCACAAGCGAGACCTGAACCCGTGGGGCGTCGGCTGCTACACCTCGCAGGTGCGCATCAAGCAGAAGCATCGCGAACTCGAGAACCAGCTTTATCTGGTTGAGAAAATGGCCGCCACGGCGGCCTGCCAGGGGCTGATGAAGTATCCGCGCGAGGAGCTGCGCCGGGCGATGTACGACCTGCTGGCCGGCGAGTTCCACGACATTCTGCCGGGCACGTCCATCGAGCCGGTGCAGGAATCGTCGCTGCGGCTTCTCGGNNAGATCCCGATCCTGGTCTACAACCCTCACCCGTTCAAAGTGAGAACCATCGTCGAATGCGAGTTTCAGTTGGCTGATGCAAACTGGGCCGGTACCTGGACCCTGCTCGCGCTCCGGAAAGGCAACCAGCCGATTCCCTCGCAGCTCGAGAAAGAGGCGAGCAACCTCAATCTCGACTGGCGCAAACGCATCGCCTTCGTGGCCGAGCTGGAACCGAGCCAGATGAACCGCTTTGACTGCACAATCGACAAGGTTGTGCAGACCAAGCCGCCCCCGAAGCTTCAGGTGCGCAAAGGACGGGTGGACTTCCGGTCGGATGATATCGAAGTCGTCATCGACGCCAGGACGGGCCTCGTGGACCGCTTCAAGGTCCACGGCGTCCACTATCTGGCGGAGAAGGCCTTCGAACCGCTGGTGATGGTGGACAACGAAGATCCGTGGGGCATGCTCAACCGCGCCTATCGCAGAATGGCCGGGCGATTCAAGCTCATGTCGACCAGGAAAAGCGCCCGATTCGCCGGCGTACAATCCGACGAATTGCCCCCGGTCCGCGTGATCGAGGACGGCCCGGTGCGAAGCGTCGTCGAGGTGCTGATGTCGTACAACGACTCGTTTATCTGCCAGCGATACAAGCTGCCCAGGCAAGGCACGGAAATCGAGATCGAGCTTCGCGTTCACTGGAACGAGAAGGACCGCATGCTCAAGCTCTCGATTCCGGTGCTTGGAGCGGGCATTGAGTTCCTCGGACAGACCGCCTTCGGCATCAACCCGTTGCCCATGCGCGGCAACGAGGGGGTGGCGCAGAAGTGGATCGCGCTCGTGTCTCGCCGTGCACAGACGGCGATCACCTGCATGAACGAGGGTTCCTATGGCTGCGACTTCTCGAAGAACGGCCTGCGCCTGACGCTTCTGCGCTCACCGGCATACGCGGGGCACCCGTTTTTTGACCGGCCGATCGTCGAGCAGGACCGCTACACGCCGCGCATTGATCAGGGCGAGCGGGTCTTCCGGTTCTGGCTCAACGCCGGTTCGCTGGACGAGCGGCTCTCGGCCGTCGATCGCGAGGCCCTTGTCCACAACGAGAAGCCGTATGCATTATCCTTCTTCCCCTCCGGGGCAGGGGCCAGGCCCAAGGCCGGCGCGGTGCTCACCGACGACGTCGTTCAGATGAGCTGCCTGAAGCTGGCCGAGGACAACGACGACCTGATCGTCCGGCTTTTCGCGCCGACGGGGCAGGCTCGTTCGACCACGCTCTCTCTGCCGTGCATCGGCTTCAAGACCAGGGTCGACCTGGCTCCGTTTGAGGTCAAAACCCTGCGGGTCAAACCCAAGACCCGCGCGGTCCGCGAGACCGACCTGATCGAACGGCCGATGGGAAAGTGAGCGATCCCGCCGGCGCCGACGATCCGTTCTCTGTATCGCAACACCGGGCCGTTGCCATTTGCGCAGGCGACACTCTGATTGGCGGGATCGTCCCATCAGACTGCTCGAGCATGGACACTGATATACGGCGCGGGGTTGAACGGGCCAACCGGTTGTCCATGACACCCACAGTGTGCCCCCGCCGAAGGTGTTACGAACCGGCGATCATGGTCGTCGGCCAGGCTGTTCTTGCCGGATCACCGGGAACAGGAGATCATCATCTTCATCTGCCATGATGCAGACGGCTGGTGTTGAGAGGACAAGAGCAATGGGCCGGGACGAAGCGAAAACAGGGTCTCGCGCCGCCAGCGACATGGCACCCCAGACGTCGAGCAACATGCAGTCCGACAGCAGGGCCGCACCGCCCGATGAACTGACCGATGTCGACCTGTACTGCCTGCACTGCGGGTACAACCTCCGCGGACTGTCCGGCGACCCGCGGCGATGCCCGGAGTGCGGACGGTTCAGCCCCATCAGCGCGATGACGCTACCGGCCGAGGCAATCACCCAGCAGTTGCGCCGTATGGAGACCTGGCCGACGCTGTGCATTGCGTTCGTTCTTCTGTTGATGTTCAGCCTGACACTGGCCGCATTTGCCATGGCTTTCAGCGGCCCGACCAAGGAGGTGTGCATGGCACTGGGGCTGCCTGTGCTGATTCTGGTGCCGTTGTGGCTGCACGGCGTCAGCCAGTTCAGCTTGGCCTGCATGGACAAGCCGGGCTGGCGGAGCGTACTGATTGAATATCACCTCTATGGGCTGGCGCTGTGCCTGAAGATCGCCGTGTCGGCCGGGCTGCCTTTGCTCGATTGGTTCGACAGGCAAAGCTGGAACAGTTCCTGGCCGGCGAATGCAGTTGTCCTGACCATACTCATCGGGGGCTCGGCGGGAGTGGTGATTCTGGCACCTCTTGCCCGGCGGCGCTGCAAGAGAAGAATGGACGTCCTGCAGCGCGAGGTTGCGGTCAAACTGGCGGGCGAGTATCTGCAGCGCAGATTATCCAGGGGGCGATTCTGAGGGGCGACGGCCTGTCCGCCGCCGGCAAGGGCCTGTTCATATTGTCAGCGGCCCGCTACTGGATGATGCCGGATGCTCAGCGTCGGGCAGCCGCCGGTGCTGAGCAATGGGTGCGGGCCTACAATGACACGAGGACCGGATGGGCGGGCACGCCGGAGCCGGGCTTCGGTGTGCTCCCGGCATCTGGAATGATACCGCGATGAAGACGCTGATCCTCGTCGATCTTCAGAACGACTTCCTTCCGGGTGGCCCCCTCGCGGTCCCGATGGGCAACGAGGTGGTTCCGGTCGCCAATCGGCTCATGTCCCAGTACGACATGGTCGTCGCCACGCAGGACTGGCACCCGGCGAATCACTGTTCGTTCGCCAGTCAACATCCGGGCCACAAGCCGGGCGACGTCATCGATCTGGCCGGTGTGACGCAGATCCTCTGGCCGGATCACTGCATTCAAGGCACAGCAGGGGCCGATTTCGCCCCCGGCCTCGATGTTGCCGGCATTCAGTGGATCTGCCACAAGGGCACTGACCCCGGCATCGACAGCTACAGCGGCTTCTTCGACAACGGCCACCTCAAGCAGACCGGGTTGAACGATTACCTCCGCAGGCGAGGCGTGCGAGAGGTGCACATCATGGGTCTGGCGACGGACTACTGCGTGAAGTTCACCGCTCTTGACGCCCGCGAACTCGGCTTTGAAACATACCTGATCGTGGAAGGCGTCCGCGGCGTGGAACTTGACCCGGGCGACTGCGCGAAGGCCATCGAGGAAATGCAGGCGGCCGGGGTGCGCCTGGTCACGGCCGCTGCGGCGTAGACGACGTCTCCGGTAATTGACACCCATCGTCATGTCCAATATATACGAAACCCGCGGAGAACAGGCTGCTGTTGACCTGCCAATTGAGGAGTCCCGAAGATGAAAATGTGTCGCTTGGTGTTCGTCGCTGTTGTCTTGTCGCTATCGGCTTTCGCATGGGGACAAGTCCAGTTTCTCGGCAGGGTCTTGCACCCACGGTTCCCCGAAGCGGCCGACAAGCTGCCGGCCAATACCGGCGTTGCCGAGAACTACTTCGCGCCAGACCGACCGGGCGACCCGGCGGAGATCATGGCACTGACCAATGTCCGCTGCTTTGCGAGCGTTGATGGTCCGGGCATCGAAGCGATGGCCGCCCGCACGTGGGAAATGGCCCCCAGCGGCTGGTATCGCATGACCGGCAACGCCGGACGGACCACGATGCTGTTCACCGGCCCGTCGGTCTTCATGCAGCCGACCGTGTTCACCAATATCTTTACCAAACCCGGTGAAACCATCGACCGCAAGGTCGTGCCCAACTTCGACTATGCGGTGCTCTTCATGGGGGCCTGGGACGACAAGGCCGCCACCGACTATTACCAGACGTTCACCAGCACGGGCACGAGTGTGACCCAGGTCGGCTTCCGCCTGGCGAGCGACGGGGTCGACGGCGAGGGCCCCGGATCGCAGACGCTGCTGGTTTCCGTCCACCGGCAGGGGCCCGGCACGCCGGATACCTGGCCCCAGGTCGGACCGGCCATCCCCGTGCCCAACGTCGACTGCGGAGGCCCGAAGAACTACGACTGGGTCGCGGCCTGGAACTCCGGCGAGGTGCCGACCGAGCCGGGCAAGGTCTATGCAGTTCACATAACGGCGGAGAAGAAGGGCAACGGCTTTCAGGCTTTCTGGCGGCCCAACGAAACCAAGACCAACGATTGCTATCGAATCGGCTCCAAGGGCCAGACCGGCTGGGTCGGCCGCAACCTGTGCATGGTCATCGGCACGGACAACAGCGGGCTGGTGGTTCCCTACAACAAGCGCGTTCAGAAGGAATATGTTGACTTTGCTGGTTTCGCCCGCAAGTGGAGCCAGACGTACGCCGCGCAGGGCCGCAGCCTGGCAGGGGCGGTGCTGTACACGGCCACCAGCGGCATTCAGCCGGACATCGCCCGCCAGCGTGCGGCGGTTCGCCTGCGAGAGGGCGGCCCGGACGGGCGGGTCGTCGGCATCGAGAAGATCGCCATCGGCAACGGCATCCACACCGGCGATGCGTCGTGGGGCGTGTACGGAGTGGCGTGCTCACCCGGCGAGGTGCCGCTGCAGCCGGGCAAGACGTACGCGATCGAGTTCGAGTCGATCGAGAACTACGAATCGCTGCACGGTTACGTGAACATCAAGGGCATGGTCAGCGACGACAGGCCCGGCTTCAACCCGTATAAGAAGGCTGCTCCCGACACTTACGAGAAAGGCACGGCCTACAAGAACGGCATGGATGATGCCGGGTTTGACCTGGACATGCAGATCATCGAGTACCAGCACGAGGCCAGGGACTGGGACAAGGCCGTCGATTTGGTGAACCTGCTGCCCAATGGCGACATGCAGGCCGGCGACCTCGATGAGCAGAGTCCGGACAAGGGCCAGGCGCGCGACTGGAAGACGTTCGCCGTTGATGCCGGGACGGTGTTTCAGTACCTCGCCGACCCGCCGGATAAGAAAAGCCGCATCCTCCGCGTGATCGGCGGCGGCGTCACCGGCAAGACGGTGGATGGCGGGTACGTCCAGAAGGTCGCGGGCCTCAAACGGCTGGATACGTATCGGCTGTCGGGCAAGGTGCGATGCTCCTGGCCGGTGGAGTTGGACCATTACTGCCAGGTGGGCTACGACCCGACCGGACAGGATGCCGATCCGAAAGCCTCGACCATCGTCTGGAAGTCGCTCCCGGGCGCGCACAGCATCTGGGCCAGGTACGAAAGCGGGCCGATCCGCCCGGCCAGGGACTCGATCAGCGTGTGGCTGAGAGGTTACACGAAGGACGCGACGGGGTACCCATTTAAAGCGGATTTCGACGACTTTGAGCTGAAGCGCGTTTGCACGGAGGTTCGCGGGGCTCCGGCGGCGGATGCGAGCAGGTGATCCCACCATGGCGGTCTTCCGCGGCGAGTTCTGCGCGGCCCGGCCGTCTTGCCGGATTTCAGCCCGCGTGATACCATTATGGAAGCTTGCTGCGCCGATTACGGGTTGCGGCCAAGGACCGCGGGGGCGCGAGTGCCTGACGGGCAGGCTTATGTTCCCCTAGCTCAATTGGATAGAGCGTCAGCCTCCGGAGCTGAAGGTTAGAGGTTCGAGCCCTCTGGGGAACGATTTTCCACCAGTTCTNNCGGTTCACAAGGCTCATCGAAATCATCACTTATGAACGAATTCAGGTCCGCGCCATCGCCGGGTGAATGATCGCCGGGTACCCGCAGAAAAACCCGCCCCGACACCGTTCGTCGTACCCTCGTGGTAGACTACACGGCGAAGTTTACGGGAGGTCCAAACGGGCTTGGGGTTTACAGGGAGACAGGAACGACGATGCTGACACAGACCCTTCGGCGTCTTTCCGGTGCTGGCCTTGCCACCAAACGTCAGCCGTGGACGCGAGGAATGGCAGTGACAATTTCGATCAGCCCATGTAAACCTCCTTCAGACCCTTCATGAAAGGCAGATGACGATGAGCAACACCATCACATGTCCAAAGTGTAACACCAGGATTGAGATCACAGAGGTCATGTCCGCCCAGCTGCGGGACCAGATACAGGCAGATCTGGAAGCCCAGTTCCAGCCGGAGCGAGAAGCCCTTCGGAAACAAGCCGAGGATCTGAAACGACAGCGCGCCGAACTCGATCAGTCCCGGCAGGCGATCGACGAGCAGGTCCGAACGCAACTGGCCAAGGAGCGTGACAAGCTGATGGCCGACGCCCGCGCCAAGGCTCAGGAGGATCTGGCCGTCGAGATCAAGGATCGCGATGAGCGGCTCAACGAGGTTCAAGCCCGCCTCAAGGAAGCCCAAGAGCGGGAACTCGCCTGGCGAAAGAAAGAGCGGGAACTGGCGGACCGCGAGGAGGAGCTGCGACGCGAGCGGGAGGAGATGGCCGACCAGCTCAAACGGCAGGTAGCCGAGGGGCGGGCCAAGCTGATCGAAGAGGGCAAGAAGAAGGCCGCCGAAGAGTACGATGCCCAGCTCAGGGAACGCGAGCAACAGCTCCGGGATGTTCAGCAGAAGCTCAAGACGGCGCAGGATGCCGAGCAGGCCGTGCTTGAGCGGGAGAAGGAGCTGGCCAGGTTGCAGGCCGGCATTGAGCGGCAACGGCAAAGTATGGACAAGCAGGTTCAGGAGCGTCTGGCCCAGGAGCGAGAGAAGCTCACCGAACAGGCCCGGAAAGCAGTACAGGAGGAACTGGCGGTTGAGTTGAAGGACCGGGATACCCAAGTGGCGGAACTGAGAAGTAGACTCCAGTAAGCCGCCGAGACTGAGTTAGCCCTCCGCAAACAGGAGCGGGAGCTCAAGGAGAAAACGGAGCAGCTTCAGCTTGAGGTCGCCCGCCAACTGGACGCCGAGAGAGACAAGATCCGCGATACGGCCCGCAAGCAGGCCGCTGAGGAGCACCAGCTCAAGGTGGCCGAGAAAGACAAGAAGATTGCCGACCTGGTCAAGCAGCTACATGACATGAAACGAAAGGCCGAACAGGGATCTCAACAGGCCCAGGGCGAAATCATGGAGGTGGCTCTGGAAAGCCTGCTTCGCGAGACGTTCCGGGACGATTCAATCGAAGAAGTTCCGAAGGGTGTGGAAGGCGGCGATGTGATTCAACGCGTGCGAACGCCGGGGGGAGTCGATTGCGGGACAATCCTATGGGAATCTAAAAGAACGAAAAACTGGTCCGACCAGTGGTTACCAAAGCTGCGGACGAACCAGCGAGATGCCAAGGCGGCTGTGGCCGTCCTTGTCAGCACGGCGATGCCGGCGGGGGTCGACTACTTTACGCAGATTGACGGCGTGTGGGTCTGCAACTGGTCATGCGCGGGCGCAGTGGCCACGGCATTGCGTGCCGGGCTGTTGGAGGCCGCAAGCGCCCGCCGGGCCCTGGAGGGCCAGCACGGAAAAATGGAGCAGGTGTACAATTACCTGGCCAGCATGCAGTTCCGCAATCGCGTAGGGGCGGTCGTCGAGGCGTTCAAGACCATGAGAGAGGATCTCGAATCTGAAAAGCGGGCCATCACAAAGCAGTGGGCCAAACGGGAGAAGCAGATCGAACTGGCCGGTGCGGGCATGGCCGGCATGTACGGCGATTTCCAGGCGATCATCGGGGCCAGCCTCCCCGAAATCGAAGGCATGAGCATGCTGCAGTTGGAGGCACCGAGCTGAAGCCAAGGTGGGGCTCTTAACGGTCTCAACGAACGGTAGGCGTAACGCGGCCGGGACGCTGGTACAATAACGAAACACGGCTCGGCGATGTAGCCGGGCAAGGTCCGATGGGAAATCTCGTGTGAGTGAACATGATGGGCGATATCAAGCTGTTCCGGCTATCAGGCAGTGGCGTCGGTGAACTCGAAGCTCAATCTGTGGCCGCTAAGTCGTCATTCCCGAACCTCGTCGAAAGGCATCTCGGTTTAGAGCTTTTCGCCTTGGCCTTCATCCTGGCCGGCGTGACGCAACTGACAGCTCCGGCCGCTGAGACTGACGGCACGGGTTTCGCGCAGAACAACGAGAAGGCGGCCGGCCATCAACAGCCCGGCACGGGAATGACTAATGGGCCCGCATCTAAGCCGGGTGCTGATGGCGGATCGTCCGGGATCGCGGGTGGTTTTGTTAGCGCCTCTCAAGATATGGAACTGAGCCGCGCATTGACCAGCCGGCTCTTGTCAGGTCCGGCCTGTCTCCCGGTCTCCTTCATGCTCGATGGCAAGGCCGTGAACGGCATTCCGGCCGGCTGGGGGCCGGTTTCTCATCGGCGCCGCATTGACGCAAACCTCATCGAGACGACGTTTGAGGGCCGCGACCCCAAAAGTGGTCTGGGGCTGCGGGTCGACTGCGTGGAGTACCTGGACTACCCGGTCGTCGAATGGGTGGCGTGGCTGACGAACAGGGGGAACCAGCCAACGCCCATCATCAGCGACATCGCGGCCCTGGATGGAAGGTTCGACGGCATCTCTCCCGTGCTGCACCACAACAACGGCGACTTCTATAGCGAGAAAGGCTACGACGAACAGGAAACGGCGTTAGGCCAGGACGTCTCGCTCCGTTTCGCCCCGAGCGGCGGGCGTCCATGCGACAATGCCTTCCCTTACTACCGCGTCGCATTCAAGGATTACGGCCTGTCCATCGCGGTCGGCTGGCCGGCCCAGTGGTCGGCCGCCTTTACCGGACTCGACGGCGGCGTGCATATCCGCGCGGGCCAGGAGAAGACGCATCTGCGGTTGATGCCGGGCGAGACGGTTCGCACCCCGCGAATGACCGTGATGTCCTGGACGGGTGACGCGACGCGCGCAGCGAACCTCTGGCGGCGATGGTACCGTGACCACGTCCTGCCGAGAACGAACGGCCGGCCCCTGGGCCCCATGTCCGTCGCCCAGGGAACCGACGACGGCGAGGAGTTTACAGCCGCCACGGGGAAGAACCAGGTTCAGTACATGGACCTTTGGGCCAAACGCGGAATTCGCTTCGACGTGTGGTGGATCGATGCCGGTTGGTACCCGTGCTACGACAACGAACACCGGCGGAGATGGCCTAACACCGGCACATGGGAGCCCGACACGGAGCGATTCCCCACCGGGTTGAAATCGGTGTCCGACCACGCCGCGCGACAGGGCGCCGATCTGCTGATCTGGTTCGAGCCGGAGCGGGTCACGCCTGGAACCAGCCTGGACCGCGAGCACCCGGACTGGCTATTGAGAGTCAAAGGCTCCGGGAACCGCCTGCTGAACCTGGGCAATCCAGCCTGCCGCCAATGGCTGACCGACCATGTGTGCAAGTTGATCCAAGACAACGGCATCAAAGTATACCGGCAGGACCACAACTTCGCTCCGCTGCAGTTCTGGCGGGACAACGATGCCGAGGACCGGCAGGGCATGAATGAAAACCTGCATGTGCAAGGCTATCTTCGCTACTGGGACGATCTGCTGGCGCGGAATCCGGGGCTGTGGATCGACTCGTGCGCATCCGGCGGCCGGCGCAACGACATGGAAACGATGCGCCGCTCCGTCCCGCTGCACTACACCGACTACGGGTATGGCAACCATCCGGTGAAGCTCTCCTTCCATCACACGCTGTTCCAGTGGCTGCCCTTCTTCAAGGAGGTGTCGCTCTCGTGGGACCTGGACGCCCCGGCGAGATATGACACGCGTGTGGACAGCTTCTCCTACCACTGCGGCCTGGGCCCCATGATCATCCCCGCCATCGACATTCGCAGGGACGACTACGATTACGATTTGTTGAAGAAGATGCTCGGCATCTGGAGGCGCGCGGCCGGGTTGATGATCGACGGCGATTACTACCCGCTCACTCCGATTCACCGGTCGCCCGAGAAATGGGTGGCACGGCAGTTCGACTGCCCGGAAACAGGCCGTGGCTTCATCCAGGGCATCCGCCTGCCTGCATGCGCAGAGGAGGCTCTCGTCGTGCATCCGAACGCGATTCGCGCGGATGCAGTATACCTGTTCGAAAATCCCGAGAGCGGCGAAACCAAGGAGCTGGCTGGACGCACCCTGGAACAGGCCGGATTTGCGTTCACACTTCCGAAGCGGCAAGGTGCCATCTGGTTCTACCGCGTTCAATGAAGATGAGATTCGCGGCAGCCCCCGCATCGAGAAGCATTTCTCCGAGCTTGAGACCAACCTCCGTCGCCTCGGCTTCGATACCAGAACGGACATGGAAGCACTCTTCTGGGCGCTTCACAAGAGGGCGTCCGGGCGCGAACTGGGCGATCCGGACTTCCCGCCCGCCCTTTCAACGAGAGCTTCGTGGAGGCAGTGAAACGAGGCCATCCAGCGGCGCGATCGCCCGCTCGGCTGATCATGTTCTGGTCCAGGACGCGCGTCGTTTCGAGGGTGAACTTGCCCGCCGGCTTGGACGGCCCCCGGCGCTACCGCTCCAACCGCGTGGCCCACACGGGTCGATGGTTCGTTGGGACAGTATTCGGACAGTCGCGTCGAGATGACGACAACGCCAAGCCCGAGGTGCTTGGCTTTTCATGCGTTACGATCGTCAATCACAGAAGAACGGAGAGGGGGGACTGGATCAGGCCCTTTTCTGCAAGCCCTGCAAGGCGCTGGGTTTGCGGCTTAACTCAGGCTCCGACAAAGACTTTGCTCGTCTCGTTGACGTGCTGTTCCTCCACGATTTCTTATCGTCTCGGGATGCGTTTTGAGGGCAACATCCACCGTTCTGGTGTGACCGTGATTCTGACCAACGTCTGCCTGCACTATGTGCGGGACGCTGATTGGGCGCGATCCCGACGGGGCGGGTGGACGGTCATCGCGGTTGACCCCTGCGCTGCGGGCGATCGCCGCATGGTGCCGGAACAGCCGACACATCCCCGTGGCCGTCAGTCCCGGCTGAGCTTCTCGGTGGTCAGTGAGACCTGGCGGCTCGTGGTCACGAGCGGCGCTGTCTGGTATGCAGCGGAACCGAGCGTCACGTTCCACGGCTGGACCTGCAGGTCGTACGTCACGTCGTACAGCCCCGGATCGGCGGTCGTCGCCCGGGCGGGATCGAAATCGATGAAGCCGTTCTTGGCGAACACCTTCATCGCCCAGACCTGCCCGCGGAAGTCGTCGCGCTCGACTTGGGCCAGCCCTGCAACCAGCGCGCCCCCGTCATCGGTGAGCCGCACGCCCGGGAACGCGCTGTCGCGAAACTCATCGGGCCCGCCTCGCAGGGTGTACTGGCGCGACCAGAGCACGCCGCCGACGGCATCCAGGCCGGCCACGATGAGGCTGGTCGCGCCGTTGATCTCGGTCGCGCCGAAGTCGGTCACCGAGCCGGCAACCACGTAGCCGGTTGTTGGGAGTTCGGCGATGGCGTTGAGCCCGAAAGACCGCGTGAGCGAGGGCGGCAGGTCGGGAAAGCTCTGCCAGGCCACGCTGCCATCCTGCTTGAGTCGGGCGACAAAGCCGCGGCTGTTCCCATTGACGCTGCCGGCCAGTGTCACGTCGCCGTTGGCGGCGGCGATGCCGGCGGACGGCGCGATGTCCAGCAAGCCGTCGCCGGCCGAATACCATCGGGCGAAGCGCAGCCCGCCGGCGGCGTCGAAGCGTGCGGCGAACATCGGTCCCGCCAGGCCGCCACCCGGGGCCGTGCCGCCGGTGACCACCGCCTCCCCGCCGACCGCCACCAGGACGGTGGGAAAGAAGTTGTCGCCGTCGGGATCGGTGAAGCTGGTGGCCCCCACGACATTTCCCCCGGCATCGAAGTGCATCAACCACCCCGTCGCGCTGCTGACGCAGCTACCGGCGACGAGGAACCCCCCGCTGCCGTCGGGCGCAAGCGTCTGGGCGTCGGCGAAGCACTCGCCGGGAACTGCAAACCCGACGTGGAAGATCGGCTCGCCCGTCTGGTCCACCTTCAGCAGCCCCAGCCGGTAGTCGCCGGCCATGCGCGTCAGCAGCATCAGCCCCGCGTCGGCGGTGTTGGCGACGCGAAGGATCTGAGCGGCAAACGGGTCGCCCTCGGTGCGGTACTGGCACGCCCAGATCAATACGCCGGCCTCGTCGAGCTTGAAGAGCGTGTCCGCGCGGCTGCCCGCCACCACGTACCGGCCGTCGATCGTCGGGTGGAGTTCGGTCCAGTAGGAATCGTCGAGGGCGGGGAAAAGCCGCCCGCTGTTGGTCGTCGGCGGTTCAACGGTGTGGGACCACGGCGTGAAGGTCGGATTGGCGTAACGGGTCGAATCGGGACCGGCACCCGGGGGGAGGGTCGAGACGTCCGGGTCCGGCAGGCAGGGTCCGCTGGCCAGTTCCAGGTTCAGCGCCTCGAACGGATCCGACGCCCAGTCGAACAGGGTCACCGCCCCGAGAAACGGCAGGGTTGGGATGACCCGCAGGCCGATCTGGCTCTCGATTCCGGAGTGGGCGGTCCAGCAAGGCGTGTTGTCGGTGTTGGCATCGAGAGCGGCGAAGATGCCCAGTTCGGCGTAGGGGCCGGCGACGTTGAACAGCGTTGCCGTGATCGAGGTCCCGACGCTGGCCCGGGCGTGGGCCCGCAATGTGACGGTGGGCTCGTGAGGGGTGAAGCCGACGCGGGTAATGTCCGGCAGCCGCAAAGTGGGCTGGCCGAGGTCGTTTGAGGAAATGTCCACGCCGGTGGAGATGTCGCCGTCAACTTCGACGCCCACCGCGAACTTGGCCGAGGCGCCACCCTCGACGCGGCCGGTGATCTCGAGCACCGGCGCGATCACCACCGGACCGACAACAATCTCGGCGATCGCCGCCGGCGGGAAGATGGGAAACTCCTTCTCGAAGTCGGCCTTGGCCGCGCCTTCCATATCCGCGCTGGCGACGAGGTGTGCCGTCACGTCAAAGGTGGCCTTTGCCTCCGGCAGGAAATTGTCGATTGAGCAGTCGGGCGGATCACCGCCAACCAGCGCGTCCAGCGCCTCCAGGATGCAGTCGGTCACCGCCCCGGGCAGATCCTCGAGCACACCCCAGTCGAAGTCGAAACGCAGGCCGTAATCGATCGTGCCGCCCAGCTTCACCTTGAGCACCGCCCGGTCATTCTCTGTCTCCGCGTCGCCGTCGCCATCGAACAGCACCACTTCCTGTTCGACGGTCTGAGAGGTGATCTGGTCGCTCAGAGCAGAGAGGAGTTCTTCCTTCGGTTCGCTGGCTTTCGCCTCCAGGCGCCGGGCGGGCGCGGCCGACCCCTGGAAGATCGTCGCCAGATCCCCTGTCGAGCGCGGCGCCAGGTTCAGATGCAGCCGACGGAAGGCGAGTTGAATCGGCGCGTGGACGGTGGTCAGCGTCAGCGCGGCGCCGTCGCGATGAACCGACTGCACCACGCGCAACAGGCCGTGCGGCGTCGACGGCGACTTGCCGGCCACGATGATGTTGCCGCGGGCCACGTTCGCCAGGGACGGCGGCGCAACCGGAAAAACGAGCCGGCCGTCACCGGTCTCGGCCTCGAGTCCGGCCAAGTCGGCGTCGCCGAGCATCTTCGTACTGTCAAACGGTTCGGCCTCGACCACGTCGCCCGGCTGCGGGGTCCCGCCCCCGTTGCCGTCATCGTTGCCATCATCGGTGCCGTCATCGGTACCCGGGCCTGGGCAACCGATTGACAGCACCACGAGCAGCACAGCCACGGTCCAAACAGAGCGGGTCACAAGGCACCTCCCACACCAGCCGGCGGCGCAAGCGCTCGCCAGGCGGACAATCCCTCACGGCCGGCGGCGCAGCCACTCGCGACAAGCGCTAAACGGCCCTGCAATGTTAGGCACGGAGGTCAAGACCGGACCACTTTTCAACCTTGCCCTGTAGGAAATCGCCGTACCAGGGCACACGGGCGATGCACGGCCGTCGAAAGTGCGGCTCCGGACACGCACAAAGACAGATCTCAGGATCGACCGGGTATGCAGTCAAGAGTCCCGGCGCAAAAACCTGCGGAGCCCTTCGATACCGAGTCGCTGGCGGATGCGTTCTCCTCCCAACTCCGGCCTGTATCCCGAGTAAGCCGCGGTCTCGCCGGTGCGGGGCCGTGACGGGACGCTCAGCGACCCTTCACGTCCCCCTTGGGGAGCCAATGGGGGAAGCGACCAGCGTATCCAGCCGAGCCGAAAAGGAGGGCAGCGGGCAAGGGCTGGCAGTCGCGTAAGCTGCGGCGGCGGAACTGAAGATATGATCATGACTTAACGGAGAGGGGGGGATACAGGGGAAGCCCTCTCGCGGCGATTTCAGGATGTCATTTCCGTCTGCACACAAAGCCTTGATTTTGCAGCGGTTTACGTGACCGCCGCTCTTTGCCTCGCGATTATATCACAGCCCTCGAAAAAGCGCAAATCCGCCTGGCGATGTGCACAAAACGTGCACAAATCGGAGCCGCAAGTAGGATCGTGCGACCAATTCTCCTTGCGCGGGGTTGGCGATCAAAACGCCACCGCTACCCCACCCATCCTGCGGCGAAGCCGCTTCGTCCAACTCTCACCACATTATCCATCTTCACGCATACTCCATGATCATTATTATCCGTTCATGTAACGTCCGTCGTCCCCGGGGGCACGCCAGTGACTCCGGGCGGTGGGCTGGAGCAGAGCGGAATGCCCGCCAATTCATATGAATTCAACGCACCTCCCCGACCGTCAGCTTCGCCCGAAGCAGCCCTCTGCCGTCCCCAACGCCACCCGGAAGCGACGTCTTATTGAGGGAAACCATCCAGGCAAATGCTGCCAGCAAGCCGCCCTACATCCTGCAGGAAGCGGCCGACATCATCCTTCTATCGAGCCGTTATTCTCCTGGCAACGACCCGGGGCGTGGCGCACTCCCAAGCCACGCCTCGGGTCCACTCTCTTCTCTCCACCTCAATCATGCCCGCACCGACTGAGCTGTCAACGGGATGAGAAGCTCGGACAAACAGCTGCCGTCCCGCCCTGAACGCGTCCAGCAAGGCGGGGTATCCCAAGTTGGAAGAACAGCGTTCGGCCCTGGATACCCTGTACTGCCCGACCAACGGCCGGCCGGCGGATGATCCGGTGTGCCTGCTGGGGGTCTTGCTGCTGCAAGTTCGTCAATCACCACATGACCTGTTCGTTTGAAGCCGTGACGGGTGTATGATGAATAGCAATGCGAACTACTCGTCGTCAATTCCTGTCGCGAACCGTTTACGCCGGTGCCGGGTTGTGGGTGTTCGGGGACGCGGCGCCGGGTGACACGGCCTCCGCGCCGGCGGGACGGCGGCGGCCTCGGCGGATTTCGCCCAACGAGAAGATGGACATCGCCTGCATCGGCGGCGGGGGGCAGGGATACTGGGACATCCTGGCGGTCGGCAAGCGAGACGACATCGTGGCCATTGCCGACGTTGATTTCGGGATGGCCTACAAGGCGTTCAAGGCCTTCCCTAAAGCCAAGCAATACAAAGACTTCCGCAAGATGCTGGAGGAGATGGACGGGCGGGTCGACGCCGTGACCGTCTCGATCCCCGACCACCAGCACGCGGTCGCGGCCATGATGGCCATGCGGATGGGCAAGCACGTCTACGTTCAGAAACCCCTGGCCCACGACATCTGGGAGGTGCGGCAACTGGTCGAGGCCGCGCGCAAGTACGGTGTGGTCACACAAATGGGTAACCACGGCACGGCCAACAACCGATTCCGCGAGGCCGTCGAGGTGGTCTGGTCCGGGGCGATCGGGCAGGTGCGAGAGGTCCACGTCTGGAGCGACCGGCCGTTCTGGCCGACGGGGATACAACGGCCAGAAAGACATTCGCCGATCCCACCGACCCTGGATTGGGGCCTCTGGCTGGGCACCGCTCGCGAACGGCCGTACCACCGGGCGTATCATCCGGTCAAATGGCGGGCGTGGTACGATTTCGGCACCGGCACGCTCGGTGACATGGGTTGCCACGGGCTCAACCTGCCGTTTATGGCTTTGAGGCTGGGTGAACGTATGCCCATGACCGCAGAAGAGGGTCAGGCACCTTCTGCGCAGAGCACCCGAGGGGCTGCTGCACGGCAGAAGGAGCCAGACCCCGTTCTGCCAATCGTCGTGGCGCCCGAGTTCTCCGGCGACATCAATGAGGACACCTATCCGACCTGGAGCGTTGTGCGGTATGAGTTCCCCGCCTGTGGAGATCTCCCGCCGGTGAAGGTGACATGGTACGACGGCGGCACGCGCATGCCGACGACAACGAAGGAGACGATCGCAGGTCTCATGAATGCCGCAATGGAATCTGCCATCGGCGTGCAGGCTGCCGGTGGCGCTCGGACCTACCATCGGGATACACCCGGTGGCTCGCTGAATGAATCGCCGGGCTCGCCGAGTGAAGCCAAATCGCCAGATGAGCCGCTGAACCCGCCGAACGGGGCGTTGCTGATCGGCGACCAGGGCACGCTGTTCTCTCCAGACGAGTACGGCTGGAGTTACAGGCTTCTGCCTAAGGAGCGGTTCAAGGACTACAAGGCTCCGACGCCGATGCTGCCTCGTGTGACCGGCGAGCACCATGCCGAGTGGGTGAACGCCTGCAAGGGCGAGGCCAAGACCCTGTCGAGCTTCGACCACGCCGGCCCGCTGACCGAGATGGTCCTGCTCGGCAGCCTCGCCATCTGTGTCCGCGAACGTATCGAGTGGGACGTTGCCAACATGAGGGTCACCAGCCTGCCCAAAGCCAACGACCATCTCCGCCGCGACTACCGGAAAGGCTGGAGCTTCTGACCCAGTAGAATCGGTAAGGCAATATACCAGCCACAACAGATCAACCTACACATTTCCTGGCGTAACATCCCGCCGTCTCCGGACGCTTACGCTGTCTCGCCGCCTCGACCACCCCGTTCGGACAACGCCTCTGTCACCCCGACGCGATATCCCCGGCAGGCGTTCCGGGAAATCAACTTCTTCGTGCAAAGCCGACTGATCGGACACCTGAAACGTCGCAGTCAGCGACCCTACCGGCCACCGGAGGGCGTAAGCTGGTATGACCAGTTGCAGCGGCTCGGCTTCGAGCCGGTGTGACCCGGCGTGCTGATCTGCCTCGTGTGTGCTGGCGACGAAGATGCCAGGAGAGCCGGATGCGGGGAATCTGCATGTCCGGTTCGACGAGGGGGGACTGAGTGAGCCGTGACTCACTTCTCACTCAGTCCTCTACTCTACCGTCATTCTTGTTGCAGAAGGAGCGAGTTGTTTTCTGCGGCAGGGATGTGATGTTTCTGAAACGTCTCGAACGGCACAAGAGCGGCAAGCAGCACACCTACTGGGCACTGGTCGAGTCCTATCGCACGGAGAAGGGTTCCCGCCATCGGGTGACCATGGCGGAGTCGCTCTTGCGCCCGTAAACGATACCGTGACGGCCAAACTGCAGTCGTGCTGTCGTTTGCAGATGCAATCCGGTGAGGTTCAGTGAGAGTGGACGCGAGGTGAAGCGGGGACGGATTTGCGGCCCGGTTTGCATAGGTGGAAGCAGGCCTGCATCCGGTTACAACTACCCGGGGTTCCAAGAGATCGTCGGCCCGGCCAAACGCGAGATTCGTCGGGCGTCCTTCGCTCAGTGTTTCGACAGTGGCTCGATGCGTCCTGAAGAATACCCTATTTTCGTAGAAGGCTCTCGACGACCAATAAACCATAGGGTACACTTCCCGCGGGATTGTTGAAGAGATAGAAGCTACGGCGAGCGAAGCTCGCTTGTGGTTTCTTCTGTTATCTTTCTGACGAGGGTCTCATGCGTCGGCTTTGATTTGACCTGCGCCTTGGCGGCATGAGTGCTTGTGTGTGTCTCCCTGGCGATCCGGTCATTCGGTGGGAGGCTTCAATGAAACGAATGTATTTGATGCTGGCGGTTCTTGGCATGGTCGGGTTGGCCATGTGGGGTTGGGCACATGCGCAGGAAAGCAACGAGACAACCAATCCGCCTGCTCCAACGGCGACATTCGATTCGCTTTACGAGCAGGGCAAGCAGCTCAAGATCGCCGGCAATTACGAAGCGGCCTTGCCTCTCCTGCTCCAAGCCTTGGAAATGGATCCGAACTCCGAGCCGGTCCACATCCTGGCGGGCGTCTGTCTCAAGGAACAGGGTCAGGTTCGCGAGGCCCTGGGGCACTTCGAGACAGTCGTGGCGGGTGGCAAGGGTTTCCGGGCAACGGCCTTGTACTGTGCGGCCGAGTGCCACCGGGCCTTGGGTGAGACGGCCGATGCCTTGGTGGACCTCAAGGCTGCCCACGAGGATTCCCCGATCGACAAGTGGGGCATCAAGGCCGTGGGGCTGATGGCCGAGATCCAGGGCCGGTCGTCAGCCGAAGCCATCGCCCGCGAAGAGCAGGCCGCCGCGCTGTACCGCGCCGCCCGCGACCGGGGCAAGGAAACGCACTACAAAAGCCCCGAGCCGCTGGCGATGTTCGACCAAGTGATCAATCAGTTCTCCGGCACCGGCGGAGCCTACTGTGCCCTGAGTCAGAAGGCTGAACTGCTCTGGCATCTCAGCAAACGGGAGGAGATGTGCAAGACCTACGAACATCTGCGGGTGATCCTGCGCGGGTACGCTGAGTCGGAGAAGGTCCGCTTGGCATATCGTACGATGGACTGTCGAATCGGCCAGCATCGGGCGGAGCAAATGATGCGACAACTCAGCCGTGATCGAACCGCAGGCAAGACAATAACTCCTCAGCAGTGGGACCAATTGAATGTTTTCTGGCGCCGCTGGCACCATAACGCCGATGGCGCGACACGGGCGAGCGCGGAGCTATTTGCTGTCTGCATTACTTCTTCCCAAGGCAAGGATGTCGAGACTGTCGCCGGTGCAGAAGCGCTGTTGAAACAGCATTACGAGCCGAATGAGAATAAGATCATGGACCCCGAATACAAGGACGTGTTCGCGGGAGCCCATCTCCTGGCCGGTCGGGCATTGAAGAAACTCAATCGCTATGACGAGGCCCTGGCTCATTTTTACGCGATGGTTGACATGTCGGTCGCCACGCCGCCCTTTCCCTTGGACAAGTTCTACGGGCCGTCAGCCCGCTATGAGGTTTGCCACACGCTGAGGAAAGCAGGGGCTGAGCGAGACCAACTCCAGCAGGCAGTCGACTCGTTCGCAGCGGAATACCCGGGGCATCGATTGGTTGAGGCTGCCCAGCGCCTGGTGCAGGGGCAGTAGTGCACGCCATCACAGGGTATCTGAGTGTGAACGTGTCGCTCTCTCGAGAGGCAATTGTGAAAAACCTGAAAAAACAATTCGCCTGTCGTGTTCGGGAGGAATAACATGCTTATGAATGCAGTCGGTAGTCCGGCAGGTCACCTTTGTGGGGGCGGTAGTCAGAAGGCGAAAGAGATAATCGCTCAGGCAACGGCATCTCTTATCTTCCTTGTGGGTATGGCCATTCTGTGGGATCCGGCTGCTGCCAGAGCGTGCTGCTACGATGAGTGCAACCCGGAGTGTGTGAACTTTGATCCCAGTGCCTGCGGCTGCATGTACTGCGACGATGGCAATCCCTGCACTATTGATACCTGCGTGGATGACGTTTGTGTCAGGGTGCCGAAAGAGTGCGGCGAGTGTCAGCAATGTGACCCTTCGACGGGGCAATGCCAAGATCCGTGGGTTAACCCATGGCTATCGGTTGACCGGACCGAGGTCTGTGTTGGTTGTACGGTCGGTGTCACCGTAAGCGCGCCGTATATTGATGGTCAAGACTGTGGATATGACTTGGTTCTCAGTGGCACAGGCAAATTGGCCGCATCTGATAGTTGTGAGCCCAATCCACTTCCGACGGAATCCACGGTAGACTCTCCGGCCCAATGTTGCAGTGCCACAGCCGTCGGTTTTCCATATTGGTGCCCGCCACATAACCTCAGGGACTGGTGGGATTGCTTTGGCAATCTGCAGAATCCTTATTGTACTTCCGTACGCTGCGACAATCCGACGACGTTCACTCAGAATGAGTACTCCGTACACTTCAAACTGGATGAAGGCGACACACGCCAGTTCAACGTCGTCGCCGAGACATGCGGCACATGTCAGTCTTTAGCGGGACTCGATGTGAACGGGCCGAGCTGGCTTCATTATTCAACGCCTTGCATAGTCAAAGTCAAGGATAAGCTTCTCGACATCAAGTTCGATCCCGAAGGCAAGTTGAGCACCTGCAATAGCGTGACTGCCAGCATTGGATCTCACTGTGGACTCGGCACGGCGTGGCAGTGGAGCGTTACGCCAAGCGACGGTCTGTTTGTGAGTCCCAACGGATCAACATGCTACATATCTATTGAAGAGCCCAATCTGGTAAAAACAGAATCTGTCTTGGTGACGGTGACAAATACTGCGGCAACACCGCCGGGATTCTGCGCCCCGACCACCAAGTCGCGGGTCCTTGCTGTCGAGTGCGGTTCCTGCGGCAAGAAGCCCGGAGGGTGCCCGGGCGGGGTTTGTGGTCTTGCGGGCGATGGTGTGGCGACCAACACGAGTGTGAATGTCGCGATCAGTCTCGGAGAGAACAGCCTCGGAGACACCGCGGGCTATGTATATCTGCTGCAGGAGACGCCGACGGGGCTTGCGGCCAACCAACTGACCCTGCATCTTCCGTCTGACACGGTGCCTGTGGAGACGACGCGCGGCGGCAAGGAGATCAACCAGATCAAGGTACCGGGGGCCCTGGCCGAGATCGTCGCTGACGACCTGGACAGTGGTGCCTTCACCATCGACTTCTACACGAACCAGGTGGCGGGTGACCCCGACGGGAACGGCGTCTACGCCCCTTCCGGTTCTGCGTACCGGAGGTGGACGTTCGAAGACCCGACCGGCAGCGTGGATGTGCGGGTCAACGACAACTACAAGGTCACCTATGGTGATCAGGATGTCGCCCTGATCAGCGAGTATACCTATCAGGGACCCACAGAGCCTGCGGGTTGGAGAATGGACCAGAGGGACAAGGCCGGCACCCTGCTGCGGACCATCGAACACTTGGTGCAAGCGGGCACCAAGACATACAAGGTCCTGAATGCACAGGGGGAAACGGTCGAGAAGGCGGCTCGGACATACACCAACGGCCACATGACACAATTAACGACCTATGCCGACGCCAATACGGCGATAGTCGCAAATTACGTCCGTACACCAGAAGGGCGTAGGTGGGAGACTGCCGAGCCGTCAACCGGCACTTGGCAACTGAACCAGTACGACAGCAGCGGAAGGATAGTCCGGACGGTCTCGAACTATCTCAACGCTCAGAAACCCCAACGACCGAATTCACCAACTGACGCACTTGATGATAGCGCGGGGCATGCGTTTGTTTACCAATACTCGGGCAGCGATCATCGACCCACGTCTGTGACGGAGATGATCAATGGCGTCGTTGTTGGTTATACGTACTACGACTACGGGAGTAACAGCTCATACGATTCGGTTGTCGTGACACGTTATGATTCCTCACCTTTTGCCAGTCTGACCACCGAAACCTGGTCGTATCCGGCGAGTGCCCCCGCCTACAGAGCCGGACGCCCTTATCGGGTTTTCCACGCCGACGGAACGATGGAGGAATACGGGTATGAGAAGGGCGGCTATTCGCCGGGCGGCAATCATACACCAGGTACTTTCGGGGGAAGCGGCGACTTCATTGCTGCGTGGGTGAGGCGTGGTTGGGGAAGTACATCGAGCGGGCTGCACCAGGAGAACAAACGCAGCACCTCCACGGTGAGCGTCACCGATCCTGCCGGCCGCGTCGTGCTTGAGGAAACATGGATCTACACGACCTCCGGGGATCAGCGAATCGACTGGTCCATCCGAGAATACGATCAGCAAGGCCGGCTCACGGGCGTATATCGGCAGAACGGCCAGAACGAAACCACAGACTACGATCCTGGGACGTGTTGCGGCAACTGGATGACGACCGGCCCGGACGGGGCGCAGACAGCCTTCAAGTTCGATAGCTTCCGCCGAGTATATCAGCAGATCAAGAAGGGTTATGACGACACGCCTGATATTATCACGGAACACCAATTCGACGCTGCCGGGCGGGTGACCAAGACGATCACGCGAGATGATGGCAACACAATGTCAACCAGCGCCGAAACGAAGTACGACTGGCTCGGCAGGCCAATACGCACGACCGACGCCGGCAGCATCCACACCGGCTACCTGTATGAGGACCTGTTGTGCAATAACGTGCCCTGTGGGCAAAAGACCACGGTGTCACGCTATGGTGATGTTGACCAGCAAACCGGTGCCTTCGTACCGGTCACCGGTGTCACGGTTACCGAGATCACCGAGTACTACCCCGACGGCCAGACGAAGAATATCACCGGCACTGGTGTGGTCGCCAGAACGTATGATTATGGAGTTGATTATCATCCATGGTATCAGAGTGACTATCGGTGGACCATGATCTACACCGGCCCCGATACTTCGGGACCGTGGGTGAAGACTTGGACTGACGGGCTGGGCCGGACAGTCTTGGAGGAGAAGCCGGCGTTCCCCGGCCAGGGTGTGACGGCCATCGCGACTCGAAGCAACTACGATGAATTGAAGGGTCAGCTTGTCTCTGTAGAGCATACCTATGATGGCAGCCAGGAGTATCTAGCTGATAGTTTGTACGTCTATAACCTCCTAAGCGAGCAAACAGCCTCTGGGCAAGATCTGGATACATATCCGGGCCTGCAAGCCAGCGGCACCAACCCTGTGTCCGGCCACTCCGACCGCATCCAGGAAACCGACACCTATTACGAGCAGGATGGCAATCAGGACTGGTGGCAGGTAAGCACGAGCAAGACCTATGCCAAGGACGGCGACGCGACGGCCACCCCGATGGGTACCGAGAAACGCCGCTTAACCGGTTTTGACTCAGGGGTGATCGAGGAAAGCATCTCGATCGACATCTATGGCAACCAGACGACCATGACCACGACGGTGACCCCAGCCAACCGACGGACTACCCGGATTGCGGATGTACCGGACTCCGGGCTCAACGAGGTCAACGTGACCGAGAATGGCTTGCTCATTTCGACGACCTCGAAGACCGGCGTAGAAACTATCTTCGATTACGACAATCTGGGACGTCGAACCCATGTCACGCAGGATCGGCATAGTGCTGCCACGGTCACGGCATACGATTCGAACACCGACCGCGTGACCACCGTGACGGACCCGGCCAACAATGTAACCAGTTATGCCTACGAGGCGTACACCGGCCGTTTGGCGTCCGTAACACGGACAATTGGAGTTCCACCGAACCAGACGGACACTGTCCAGCGGTTCTCCTATGACGCCTTGGGCCGTCAAACCCACGTCTGGGGCAATGGAGCCTATCCGGCGCAGTACGGTTACGACGACTACGGGCGTCGGACCACGATGAAAACCTATCGGGGCGGAACGGGGTGGGACAGCGAGACCTTGCCTGCTGCTTTCGACGGTGACGCCGAGGTCACCACCTGGACCTACGACCCTACAACCAGCTTGTTGCTAAAGAAAGCCGACGATTCGGGTAAGTACGTCAAATACCGTTACACGGCGGATGGAAAGCTCAAGTCCCGGACGTGGAGTCGCCATGTGGGCACCGAGCCGACTGACGATGACGATCTCAAGACCGTGTACCACTACTACGGCGAGCAGACCGGCGAGGCACAGACCGGGGAGATGAAGATGGTCGAGTACCCGGATGACGGGACGAACACGCCGGACGTGACCTGCAGCTATACCCGCCTGGGGCAGAGGTATCAGATCACCGACGGCGTCGGCACCCGGACGTTCGATTACGACGACGATGACGTGGATGATCCGAACGATCCGAACGACGTGATTACCAACCGCCTGCACGTGGTCAGCGAAACAATCGAAGGCGAGGGTGATTTCAATGGTCTGAACAAGACTATCACCCGCGATTACGACTCCCTCGGCCGTGATGGCGGGTTCCACATCGCCACTGAATACGGCGTGGGCTACCATTACAATACCACCGACGGCCGTTTCGAGCGGGTCACCGGCCCGGGCCTGCCGGGGTATGGCGTCCAGTACAGCCGCCTGGCCAGCAGCGACCTGCTGGAGACCGCCTCGTACAAGTCGGACGCCAACACTACCCTGGCGAGCACCACGAAGGCCTACGAAGCCAACCGGGACCTGACCACGTGGGTGGACAACAAGGTCGGTGCGACGACGGTGTCGAAGTACGACTACAATGCCAGCAACGACGACCTGGACGCCCTCGGCCGCCGAACCTCCGTGGTTTACACTGGCACGGCTTTCAGCCAGAACCACCTGTTCAAGTGGGGGTACAACGCCCGGAGCGAGTTGACCACGGCCGACCGGCACCAGGGGACCAATCCGGACAGCCCAGGCACGCAGTACACCCAGTACGGCGACTACGAGTTCAATTACGACAGTATAGGCAACCGTCAGACGTACGGTCTGGACGCCAACCCAGATACCGCCTACACGGCCAATGACCTGAATCAATACACGGGCACGAGCAACCCGACCGAGTATCTCTGCTACGACGAGGATGGCAACCTCAAGCGTGACGGAAAGGCCACGACTACTTGTCCGGGGACGGATGGCCTGCATGAGTACAAGTGGGATGCCGAAAACCGGCTGATCGAAGTCATTCCGCTCAGTCCGGCCAATGGTGCCAGGAAGGTCAAATTCGTGCACGATTACATGGGTCGCCGGGTGCGCAAGGCCGTGTATGTGTACAACAACGGCTGGCCAGCAGATGACAGCCCGACCGAAGTGCAGCACTTCGTCTACGACGGCTGGAACGTCGTGTTAGTGCTGAACGGTGGCAACGAGACCGTCCGAAAGTACACCTGGGGCCTGGATCTGTCGCGCACGCTCCACGGCGCCGGGGGCATTGGCGGCTTGCTAGCTTGCGTGGAGACTCAGGGCACGACCGGCGAAGAGGACGACCAGCGGTATTGGTTCTTCTACGACGCAAATGGCAATGTCGGCCAGGTCCTCGACGCCACGAATACCGGCAACATCACCCTGGCCGCACACTACGAATATGACCCCTACGGCAACGTGATCACCAGCAGCGGGCCGTACAGAGACGCGAACCCGTTCCGGTTTTCGACGAAATGGTTCGATTCAGAAACAGGAATGTACTACTACGGGTATCGGTACTATCTGCCGAGACTGGGAAGGTGGGGAAGTCGGGATCCGATTGGGGAGAGAGGCGGGAATAACCTCTATTCCTTCGTATACAACGCACCGATACTAGCCGTCGACGGTGACGGGAGGAAGGTTATCGGAATCGGGGGTCTGGCAGTCCTCGGGACAGGTGGCCGGAAGCACATTGACAACATCGGGACACGCATACTTGAGAGAATCAATGCTTGGCGAAAACGCAAAGGATTGCCTCCCGATCAATACTCGTTCATTGATGGCACCATGGGGCATCATGTCGCGGACCTGGGGGCGAAGGCTCGCGAGTATCGGGATACCAGGAAAACAAGATGTGACGCTCAGGGCTTCGTCTTGTTTGGCTATAGCGATGGTGCCACTACGATCTATCGTTGGCTGCAGGACGGGCAAGCCCGTCAGGATTTGTACGTGCGCGATGTGGAATATCGGGGTGCACGATACCCAGGTTACGCCGCGATTTCCTATGTCGCGTATATCGATATGGTGCGGGACCAGTTCTACGCAATTACTCCCTCCGAACTGCTCCGTAAGGAACCTCCCTATTCCAATCGTGACCTGCCGTTGTCTTTTGAGCCGATCCTTTACAGTGACGCGTACTATCAGGACTACACAGCAGCAGCGAGTCTGTTCGAACTCATGGGGGTCGGCTGGAAGGGCTACAAGAGCATCGGCAGTAGCGGGACGGTGCAAATTCAGCCCTCCAATCATCTGCGTATCATCAAAGAACCTGCGATGCAAAACCAGGTTGTGAATGATGCGGTCGAGGCCTATATCAAGCACGTCAGCGACATACTTCAGCGGCGATCCAGATAGTTGCACGACGTGCTCACGGAGGTGCAGCCATGGGATGCCGATCCCCTGAAGCGTTGGCCTCAGGTTGTCTGCTTGTTTGCCTGACTCTGGTCGGCTGTTCGACAGCCGGCATCCAAGGAAGGATGATCGCGCCCGTGTCGCGTCATGAGTGGGACGTGTCAAGAACGTTTGAGGACCTCCAAAGGAGCGGCAGGCTGACCGAGCTGGAACAGGTGCCCGCCCTGAGGCAGCGAGTCCATGAGGAAGTCCGGGCAGCCATAGCGAGAGGGTCGCCGTGCGTCGTCGCCAATCTCATGGTCAATATCTCCAACTTTGCCCCGACAACTGCCAAAGCCGGGTTAATCCGACCACTTGCTCGGGAGTGCCTTGAGAGCGACGACCCGCTCGTGCGTTGGTCTGGTATCTGGTCACTCGAGAGACTGGGAGACCGGCCAAGCGTCAGGAGTGCACTTCTGAAGGACTATGCTTCCCTGCTAATCCGCCCAGACGTGAGCCGCTGGTGGGCTACGGCTTGGTGGAAGGACGAGAATAGCAAGTTCAACAGACGCAACGCCGCCGTTACCGTGGCTGGGCTGCGTGCCGATCTCGTCGCGCTTCTGGGGAAATATCGAATCACGGAGGCGAGATCCGTGCTATTAGCAGTGATTGATGATGATTGCGAGTGGTACGGTGGCCTTAAGGCCACGGCCGGGAACGCGCTTGTTGCGATGCAGGATGTATCCGTGCAACAACCGTAGCTGAGGAGGAGTGGGGTCAGAGAGCGCCTTGGACAATAGATATGGCTTTTTGCGTCGCGAAAGCCCAACCGCCCGATCAAGGAGATGCTGGGCTACCCGTTGTGCCGGGACTTCCGGGAACGGCTCTCTCAGGCAACTGGCCAAGTCGAGTTCGCGACTCGACTGTCTTCGACCCTGAGGCTCAGACCCGAAGGGAGCTCGCCGAAGTCCACGTCGAATCTTCGATCTTCGACATGAAGACGCCCAAACCGAAAGTCATCGTGTCCGCTTGGTCAACCGCACCCGCGTACGGCGCCGAGGGCTCATGCTGCAGTGGGATCAACTGTCACCTTCCGGGGTGCCGCTGCAAGACCCCCGCCCTCCGCAATCTTAACTGCGTCCGCGCTGCGCTCAACCGCCTGCTGGAGATGGTCAGCACCGGTGTGACAACGTCTCCCGTCAGGCAGGACTTCACTGAGAGCATACTTTCGCAGTACGCCCATCACCTTGAGTGCGTGCAGGGCTTGGCGGCCCAGACCATCAGCTACCGCCTTCGCTATGCTCGGAGGCTGCTGCGTCGTGGACGCATCCGCCGGGCCTCCCACTTGGCGAAGTTGACGGTGGATCGTATCCGACGGTTCGTTTCCGGCGAGGGACGCCGCTGCCGGCCATCGAGTGGCCAGGTGATAGCTTCCTCCATACGTTCGTTCCTCCGTTTCCTCCAGTTTCAAGGGCTGGCCGATAGTAATCTGGCCGCCGCCGTCCCTACGTTCGCCAACTGGCGGCTGGCGTCGCTGCCGACGACCGTCAGCGCCGCCGAACTGGAGCGTTTGACCCGCGCGGTCGGCACAGTATCTCCCATCGGCCTGCGTGATCGGGCCATCCTGTTGTGCATGTGCGAACTGGGGCTGCGGGCCTCTGACGTGGCGGATCTGCGGGCGGACGGCGTCGATGTTGCCACCAGAGTGCTGCGGCTGCGGCGACGCAAGCAGCGCGACCCAGCCGAACTGCCGATGACACCCCGGCTGACCGCCGCGATCCGGAGCTATTTGCGGCGAGGTCGTCCGCTCGGTCCGTCGCCGAACCTGTTCTTGCTGCATCGCGCACCGTGCGGCCAGGCGATGACGTCGATTGGTGTCCGCAACGTGATTCTACGACGTGCCGCGCAGGCCGGTTTGGCGGATCGTATCCGCGGATCGCACGTGATCCGTCACAGCGTGGCCTGTCGCCTGATCAACGCTGGAGCAACGCTCAAGCAGATCGCCGATCTGCTCGGTCACCGGTCCATCGACACAACCCGTATCTACGCCAAGGTCGACTTGGCTTCACTGGCACAGGTGGCGCTCCCGTGGCCCGCTGCCGAGGAGGTGAAGCCATGAAGAACCGCCATAGCATGGTGCAGCAGGTCCAGGACTACTTGCGCCAGCGCCGCGCCTTGGGCTTCGCCCTCAACATCAGCGGCCAACTGCTGATGCGCTTCGCGGAGTTCGCCGACCGACTTGGCCATCGTGGTCCACTGACGACGGACCTGATGTTGCGATGGGTCAACCTCCCCGAAGGGGCGTCAGATCGCTATCGCGCCGGGCGGCTGGCGATTGTGCGAGCCTTCGCGCGCCATTTGGCTGCCGTCGACGGCCGAACTGAAGTACCCGAGTTGCGACTGCTGGGCCCCAAGCCCTTCCGTCAGCAGCCGCACCTGTACAGTGACCAGCAGCTTCAAGAACTGATGGACGCCGCCGGTCGGCTGTCGCCCACATACGCGCTTCGCCCTCGAACATACCGCACCCTCTTCGGCCTGCTGGCCAGCACCGGCGTACGCGTCTCCGAGGCGCTGAAGCTGACTCGAGACCATGTTGATCTGGTCCAGGGAGTTCTACACATCGAGCAGACCAAGTTCCACAAGTCCCGTCTCGTACCGATGCACGCAACCACGACACGGGCGATGCGTCGCTACGCTGCGGCCCGAGATCGAGATCAGGTCCTGGGCCAGGCTAGGAGCTTTTTTGCAGGGCGATACGGTCGTCCGTTGCCGTACAGCACTGTACGGGGTGTCTTCCAATGCCTGCGCCGGCAACTGGGTTGGCATAGCAACGGTACCCTATCGCGGCCGCGCATCCACGACCTTCGCCACAGTTTTGCTTGTCGCCGGTTGCTGCAATGGTATCAGCAGGGCATCAATCCCCACCACGCCATCGCGGCGCTGTCGACCTACCTGGGACACGGCAAGGTTGTGTCCGCTTGGCCAACCCCATCTACGCGCCGCGGGGGTATCGTGGCATGATGGGGGCATGAGCACTGCAGCCGATCGGTGGCGACGGGTTATTCAGCATCAGCAGGCCAGTGGTCTGACGGTGGCGGCGTTTTGCCGGCGTGCGGGTCTGTCTGAGCCTTCCTTCTATTCGTGGCGGCAGAGAGTAAACGTTC
>MTKZ01017986.1_pt1 | contig 32067 bp, 30 predicted proteins | sample 1042781 | NCBI WGS metagenome assembly MTKZ01 (sample SAMN06212207, study PRJNA360539) | anaerobic digester metagenome | biome: Wastewater treatment plant; material: sludge; isolation source: anaerobic digester fed with sludge from wastewater treatment plant | place: Denmark: WWTP Viborg ...
CAACATCATCAACTTCATCGGCACGGTGGTGAGCCTGGTGATTGCCATCGTGGTCATCTTCATTGTGATCTTCATCAACACGGTCTACCGGAGGAAGCAGATTGGGATCCTGAAAGCGATCGGGATCGACCGCTCGATCATCATCAGGTCGTACCTGGTCCAGGCCCTGTTCATCTTTGCCCTCGGCACCGCTATCGGCTTTGGGTTTCTCGCGGTGATCCTGCAGCTGCTTGCGGCAAACCCGATCGTGTTTCCCGGTGGCCCGGTCGCCCCGGTGGTGGATGCGATGTTGATTTTCCGGTCGATGGTGAGTCTCCTTGTGGTCTCCCTCATCGCCGGGTACGTGCCTGCATGGCTCACGACACGAGAGGATATCCTTACCGCGATCAGGGGCTGACATGATCATCGGAACCGATCTCAAACGATACTACGGCCTTGGTGCGGTGCAGGTCCGGGCCCTTGACGGGGTGTCCCTGAAAATACAGAAGGGAGAGTTTGTCGGGGTGATGGGGCCGAGCGGGAGCGGGAAGTCGACCCTGCTCCACATGCTCGGTCTTCTTGACCGTCCCACCAGCGGATCCCTCCTGATTGACGGGGTCGATGTGGGAGCCCTCGATGAACGGGCCCGGACGGTGTTTCGCCTGCGACGGCTCGGGTACGTGTTCCAGGACTATGCCCTGGTCCCCGAGCTGACCGCCAGGGAGAACGTCTATCTCCCCTCGATGGCCCGGGGGATGACCCCCCAGGAGTGCACGCTGGTCTGCAGCGATATCCTTGGCGTCGTGGGGCTCGGCGACCGGATCCACCATCTCCCCTCCCAGATGTCCGGTGGCGAGCAGCAGCGGGTGGCGATCGCCCGGGCGCTGGTGAACCGGCCGGCCCTCCTCCTCGCCGATGAACCGTGTGCCAACCTGGATACCCGGAACTCGAAGGTGATCCTCGATCTCTTCAGGAAGCTGAACCACGATCTCCACCAGACCATCGTGATGGTCTCCCACGAGGAGTGGCACAAGCGTTACTTTGACCGGATCATCTCCATGAAGGACGGGGTCATCGAGACGGATATCAATAACAGACTGGATCCGGATGCAAGGGGCAATCCGTCCGGATAATCACGGGATTGTATCCGGGCCAAAAAAATTCTGCAGGAGGGGAATCACTTCCCTGCCGTGCGTCCCGGCCGGTCGTTCCCTTGTGATCAATGATCAAGGAGAAATACCCGGCAACGGACTCTTCCCGGTCCGCTGTGGGTGACCATGATCCGAATATTATGAATGCAGGGGAAAGGGTCCGGAAATTTCTGTCTTTTTCCTTTCCACGTGAAGCAGTACTCTCTGAAAACGGACGTTCTGGACGGGATAGTCGATCGACATATTGATATCAATAGATACCTATAGGTGATACTATGCAAGCCGCATCCACCATTTACATCAGGGAAGATCTGAAAGAAAAACTCCAGGCATTGAAACAACATCCCCGGGAATCGTACAATGACGTCATCGAGCGGCTGGTGACCCTTGCGGTAGATCAGGATCCCCTGAACGATGAAGCGATCAAAGGGCTTGAAGAAGCTCTTGAGGATATCAGGCACCGCCGACTCCATTCCGAAGCAGAGATCATGGCTGAGTTCGGTGTGAAATGAGGTACCGGATCGAATACACTTCCCGGGCACGAAAAGATTTGCATAAGCTCGACCAGGCGACTGCCCAACGAATCATCCGAGCACTGCATGGGCTTTCAGACCACCCCTCCTCCCAGATCAAGAAACTGAAAGGAACGAACCCGGGCCATCCGGTCTCTACCTTCCGCATTGGTACCCATTACCGGGCTATCCTGTCAATCCATGACACGGTTCTTATCATCCAGGTACTTGAGATCGAAGACAGGAAACAGGCATATCGTGATTTCTGAAAGGGACGGCTCTCCTGAGTAGTGAGAGTTAGTGAGGTCCAGGGGGGCGGTCTGTTTTTTCATAGAAGTCATCTTACCATCTCACGTCCCCTGAACAAATTATTCACCAATCGTGAACACACTGTTCACGAATCATGACCATCATCAATTGTTAACAATGCGTGGAGACGGAATCATCCCTCCCCGGAAATGTTTCCCAGGCGAGCTTTTATCTCCCTTTACACTCCCCTCTCATTCATGAAGCACTCTTCCCTGATCCTCATGATCTGCCTGATCGGAGGCTTTGTCATCCTCTCCGGGTGCACCACCTCTCCGGGAGTTCCCACTGTCACCCCGACGCTCACCCCGGTTCCTCCCACAACAGGGGATCCCTTGTCGTGCACTGGTGATGCCGACTGTGTCCCTGCCCAATGCTGCCATCCCGAAAGCTGCATCAACAAACAGTACCAGCCGGACTGCAGTGCGGTCCTCTGTAGTGCGGCATGCCTGGGCCCCCTCGACTGTGGTGCCGGCCATTGCCGTTGCAGCGAGGGGAAATGCCAGGTGGTCCCGGGTCCGGGACCCGTCCTTTCGGGGCAGGCAACCCTGATCCTTGCGGTAAAGGATGCCCCGAAGGTCAAGGATGGTGATGGCACGATCACCCGTCTGCTCCTGAACATCAGTGAGGTGAGTGTCCAGAAGGCAGCACCGAACCAGACGATCACCCAGACCGATGACGAGATATCGGCAACCGAGTCAGGAGAGACGGATACCGCCGGCTGGATCACCGTCATGAACGAGACCCAGTCCGTGGACCTGCTGCAGTTCGTGAACGTGAGCAAAGTGCTCGGCGAAAAGACCCTGGATGCCGGCACCTACACTCAGATCCGCCTGACGATCGATTCAGGGATTATCACCGTCGATGGAACGGATTACGCCCTTACCGTCCCGAGCGGGGTGCTCAAACTGAACCGGGGATTCGTACTGGTCCCGAATGAGACCCGGATGCTCACCCTTGATTTCAACGTGGAGAAATCGGTGGTCAGTACCGGATCGGGTAAGTATCTGTTAAAACCGGTGATTGCGGTTGTGTCGGAGCGGGCATAGCGGTCCTCTGAGAAGAGTGATAGATAGGTGTTGGCATCATATATCAACGGCAACAAAAGTTTCTTTTACACCAGGGCGGTGATACAGGGGAATCCCGTCCCGTGCGAGGGCGCTGAGGTGAAGTTCGATAGCTTCGGCAATATTTTTCTTCGCCTCCTCTTCGGTTCTCCCCTGGGAGACGCAGCCCGGAAGTGACGGCACGGTAACAATATACCAGCCATCCTCATCCTGTTCAATTGCAATTTTGAATTCCATACCTGCTCCCTGAATCGTATATAGGTATTTATTTCCGATATTTAAGAGGGTCTCTGTGCGGAACAATGTCACCGGAGGTTGTGTGCGGAATAACTGAAGGGGAAGATTCCGGAATTGGATATGGTGCACATTAAGATACTATTTTGTTTCTTAAACCATCTCACTCCCACCATTCAAAAATAGCAGGAGTATTGAGATCCCTGCCAGGAGGTTCAAGGCGATGACGGCCCTGGTACCGAAGATTATCGCCTTCTCTCGAAAATCAGGTGATACTACCACCTTTCCTGTTAATTCTTTTTGTAAAAGTAGTTCCAGTACTCCTCTGGTGTCATCCCCGCTTTTTCAATCAACTTGCGGAGAAGGCCGGGGCCGAGGGTCTGATCGGAATGAACCGGAATAGAGAGATGGACGGGACTTCCCTCTTTTATCAGGATATGGTGGCTCCCTTCAATATGGTTCACGATCCATCCTGCCCGTTTGAAGGCCGCGATATGCCTATCTCCCCTTGCCCGGGGGAGTTTAGGCATAATTGATACCAGTGGTATCGACGTCTATGCTCATATGGGTAGGGAGCGTGGTTATATGGATCTTTTCGGATGCAGTTTTGAGCCGTGACTTGATGCACCCGACAATAGCCTCGTTGATGTTCTTGATGGCTTCATCAAGCGTCCTCCCCTCTGTCATACAGCCAGGGAGATCGGTGCACTCCACAACATACCGTCCCGTTTCATCCTGTTCGATAAGGAGTGTGAATTTCATAGCTGGTTCTTCGATTACATTTAGAGTGATGTGATTATTAAGATGTGGGAGAAGCATTGCCCATCCTGATTGTGGACAACAAACAGGAGTCAACGATCCGGGAAATTCCCGGCATTTTGAGAAAAAGCTAATCCAGGTCGAGCAGGTCCCGGATACCTTTAAAGTAAATGAAAGCGGGGGTGGGGGTGGAATCAGAGGGAGGAGCTGATCACAGGAGCATCAGAGAAAGAGATCAAGAGCGGAGGTATCAGGCTTTCACCGATCGGTTATCAAGAATCTTGATGCGGTCATGCCTGGGTTTTGTCAGGAGTCCATAGCGGTTGAGGGTATCGAGCGCTTCTTCAAAGTCCCCTTCGCTCCGGAATGAGGGTATCTGCTTCCGGACTTCCTCAAGGGGAATCGATATCTCGAGTCCATAGGCATCCACGAGGTCAAGGTACAGTTTTCGTGCAGTATCATCGACGCGGTAGAGCTGCGAGACATGGTACTGGGAGAATACCTGCCTGGGAACCTCCAGAATAGGGATTGATCCCACAAGGGCTCTTCAACACTGCACTACCCTTGCAAACTTATATAGGGTAATGCATTTGAACGAATGGTATGTCAGGTTATGGGACATCGCCGGAACATTTCTTATTTTTCAAACAATATCCCAACAAACGAGAGCATTCTCATCCGATACAATGTCCATGGGATCGTACCCTCACCCCTTGTATATCGGTGGGAGTACCATGACAAGCAAGATATCTGATGGGAGGTTTGTCGATGTCGGCCGGTAACAGGCGATTTCCTCGTGTGGCTCTCCTGCTGCTCCTGTGTGTCATCGCTGCCACGACAATAATGGCCGCTGCTGCTGAATCAACCGACTCTGAAACTATCAAAATTCTCGATGGAGAGGATCGGACCTATGATTTTCGCGAGTTGGAATCCGGAGAAAATCCCATCGCGATCACTCTCTGGAACCGGGGAAATAGTTCTGCCTCGATCAAGGTGGACATCGTAACCAATCTGTCCGATACGAATGGAACTCCCCTGCACTTCACCACTCTGGATTATGAAAGCCTCTCTCAAGAGGTGAAGATTCCCCCTCGCGAAGTAAGGTTCCTTGCGTTCAGATTGAACAGGACCGATCTGGATGTGGACAAGCTCCATGGTCTGTACAGGGGTTACATTGTCCTCACCAATCAGACCAACACGACGATAGCCTTCACCCTGGCGGTACCCTCTCTTCCCCTTTCGGGGCCAGCATCGTTCGATATTAAAATTCCTGATCCTGGTACACCCCTGAAAGTCGATTACGAGCCGCTCATGAAAAATGGGCGGATTGCAGTAGGAATCGAGAACACAGGCAAACAACAGCTGTATCTTAAAGGCGACATTATTCTCGGGAACCTGGTTGATACCAAGGGAAGTCCGGTTCCGCTGAACTTCCTGTCGGAGAATGAATCCAGGGTTGAGACGCCGGTATCGATCATGCCGGGGCAAGTGGATTTTCTCTATCTCAATCTGACCGGCCAGCCTGCTGCCGGGGGGACCCTCCGGACAGGGAATTACTCCGGATATATTGTGGTGACTGCCGAAGAGGAGGGTTTGAGCAAGCGTGCACCCCTGAAGCTCTTCGTGCCATCCGAAGCAGAGGCAAGTCAGACAACGCCCGGGCTTTACGCGAAGGAACGGATGCAGGCGGCATTGAAACAAATTTCCGGGAACTATCTCAATCATGAATTAGTACTCAGTGACGATGCCCTGGTAGCCGCGGCGGTCATTTTGCTCGCCGTGGGCATATGGGGGATTCGAAGACTCTATATACGGAAAAATAGGAGCGACCCCGGCACCGTGACAATAAATTCCATCACAAACGCCAGCGGAGATTCAAAAGTGAATACCGACGGGTTGAACGCCCTGATGAGGGACGAACTGGAAAACGTTGGCATTTTACCGCCCGCCACGAAACCGTATGAGAGCCTTGAGACGGCGATGGAGTCCATTGCTGCGGTAGTTCCTGGAGCGCCAAGCACCATCGGTAAAGCGATCAGTGGTTTGTTGTCATTGATCTTTCCCAAAACAGGACACCAGGTTACGTGCACGCTGCTGAAAAAAGAAGATACGAAGGAGTTCTCGCTGATCTGTGAGATTATCGGGAAGAAGACGATAGAGAAGATCGATATCGCGGAAGGCTCGTCTGCTGATGAAGCGGTCAAAAAGGGTGCGGTACTGATATACCAGTACATCGTGAACGAGCACCCGGACGTCATGCAGAAGGTACCCCCCTGGTCACTCTTCTCCTCATCGGACTCTCTAGAGCTGTTTCGCGAGGGAATAAAGCTCGAAACGGAGAATGCCAGAGAGCGAAAGAACACCCCGGCTGAAAAAGTCTGGATCGATAAAGAAGACAATCAGAAAAGCAGTGAAGCACTGAAAAAATATCAACGTGCGGCTGAGCGGGATCCCGTTAACATCCGCATCAGACTTGCCATAATCAAGTACCTGGAAGGAAAGCAATACCTTGACACCGTCGTGGAATATTTGAAACTGGTTACTTTATGGCCGGTTTTATGGGAACCCCGTTATCGCCTGGCGGGGAATCTTACGTTCGTCGATAAGTTGATTAAGGAATGTAAAAATCCCGTGATGGGATCGCAAAGGGGAGACCTGGCTACCCTTTTAAAAAAATGCATCAACGATGAGAAGGATTACGCCTTCGGCAGGCTGATCGACAAAGAGAAACGAAAAGAGATGCTCGCTACCCTCGAACACCTGGAGCACGCCGGGGGGGTCTTCTCTCATCAGGAGGAATTGCAATTGAAAGACTGTTTCCTGGTGCTTGCCCGATGTCAATACCACTACCTGGAAGAGCAGTCGGGGTGGTGGAGATGCCTGGGAAAGAGAGTATATCTGATTCATACGGTCCCCTGTGAGCGAACATATAATCCCTGCTGGAAGTATCCAGACCTGAAAAAATTCTCCAAGGTAGTACGGCTGGCTCATTGTTGCGCCAGGATCCGCTATGAGTTCATCCGGGGAACAGCCGACGAGAAAACCCTGGAGTCCTTACGATCGGAGGTAGAGAAGATCGTAGTTCCGTCAGGTGCTGAACCCTGGGAAGTGCATTATAATGCAGCATGTTTCTATGCTCTTGCCCTGAATGTTCTTACGAATCATCCCCAAGGGGCTGAACAAAGAACTGAGCGAGCAAATGATTACGCAAAGACTGCGATACACCATCTCGAACAGGTGATCCGTGACCGGAACTACACAACAAGTCCCTGGCTTTTTGACGAGGAAAATGGCGATCCGGACCTCAGCACACTCCGGAAGTGTCAGGAGTTTAAACTCTTTGCCTTAATCGTGAATCCAAACCCGATTGAAGGAAAGAAGGAAGATCGCACACAAGAAGTATTAAATGAGTATCATGACGTAGAGGCTCACTGGAATTTCACCGAATGATGGCGGTTTAGGTGGAAATTCGGTGAATAAAGGGACGATCATATCCCTGGAATTTTCATTTTTATCGTAGCATCGAGACACTCTGCGAGATACCGATCTCCTTGTTCAGGTCTTCATGATCCTTTTTTGTTGGTTCAGAGAGGACCTCCTTTGCTTTCGAGATACCGAGGGCAATCTGGGCATTGGATTGGGGATGTTCATCGGTTGGATGAACGGGATTTACGGATGAATGTGGGTAGGGGGAAGCGTGAAAAATATTCCTATCTACTAAGGTGGTGAATTAGCGGCTACAGATCAAAACAGCACTTCTTAAATAGAATGGAATTATTGTAATATTTTCGACAAATCCATGATTCCTGGAAATTTCATCCCCGGAATTTTTTCCATGCAATATTCTCTTATTAAAAATGATTTTACGCTGGTAAGGAATGAAATTAGCGAGCTGAAGGAATGCCAGACCAAATATGTACTTATTGTGACTACAATCCCTTCAATTATTTTAGGTATATCATTCTTCTCGACAGAATTGATACTTGCTGCTTTGATACCCCTCCTTATTGTGTTGCCCATCTGGTGTATTTTCAATGACAAATCAAAATCAATTTCACGTTTGCAGGCCTTTTACAGAATTTTAGAAACGCATCATACTGATTGTACCTTCATCACAAACTACATGGGATTTGAGAATGCTAATAATGAATACCGTGAAAAGCCGAGAGATGAGAAAAAAGCTGAAAAAGTGTTGGCCGGATTTAAAATCTGGAACTCTTTAGATTTTGTTATTAAGTTAAAATTTTTTCTGAATATTATTTCGCTAAATAAATCATCCCGGTATCAAACCATCGTCTTTTCAATATTCTTCTATTCTTCATTTTTCATCCTGGGATTGTCGTATTATCTTTTTACGAAATACTCTTTTCAAGAGGGAAATACTTTCAATTATATGTTTCTTTTAATTATTCTATTCTTAATAGCAATAATTGCGATAGCATGTTATGAATTATTATTTTCCCTTTATTATGGAGGATTGAGCCGCGATGATACCTATAATAAAATAAAGGATGGTTGGGATTCTCAACAACGCAAGAAATTTGTGGGGATTACTGCTGTAATCACGATTATCTTATCTCTTATCGCAATTTACTACTTCTATTTCTCTGTCTTTGATTCAGTTGTTATCAAGAAATTTGTAGCTGAATTGATCATTATCGACATCGTTACTATTCTCGTTTTGGTCGTTGCGAGATATAATCTAAAGATTTCCCATGGAGTAATTGATGGAATCTACCAAAATAATGCATATAAGGTTATTTGGGAAGAAATTATGTGAATATATCCCTATCTTTAGCCAAGTTATGACCAATAGTTTTATAAATATCTGCCCATATTCTGGAGATTTCGACCGACATTTTATACCCCTGCTTTAAGTCGGCAATCTCTCCATTTGTGTTCATTATGGTGCACTTGAGTGGGGGTTCCCCTCCGAAAAAAACATAGAGCCGCAAATGAGAGAAGATCAAATCCCGAAGGATGAACTGAATCAAGATCCTAAAGACGAATTCTTCAGAGTGATGGCACAATCTTTTTTGTTTTTGTCGCTAGTCTTACCAAGAAATGTTGAATTAATTCTGACTACTCATGAATAAAATGGAGGAGGTTAGGAATTTTTCAGGACGGGGGATAAAAAGAATTCAATTGTTCTTAGGCTGCATCACAGAGTTTTGAGTAAAAAGAGTCAGTGATGTATTGGAAGGATTGAGGAGGTATGAAATTCTCGTCGAATTCCCATGGGTCTACCGGATTTTTAAATTTTTTAATTTGTTCAATTTCGATAGCATATCCCCTCTCTTTGCCTTCGAAATAAGAAAAGAACTCCTCTTCACAGAGTCCGGATCCGTCTCTGAACATTTCCCAGAGAATCAGTGGACTATCTTCAATAACCGAACCTATTTCACATGTACCGACAATTTTCTTCATTGGACTGCTGGAATAGATGACCATTTCCCGAACTTCTTCATCTCTGAATATAATTTTTCGAAATTCGTATTTCTTCGACCCACCTAAAATCTTATCCACGTATTTTGGTTTAATGGACAGTAAAACTCTCATCCAAACCTCCTTTTTTCTTGATCCATTCATATGCATTTTGATCGATTTCGGTCATGGATTGTGGATGGTCTTTCATTATCATCGTCTTTTTCAGTGTATCTCTTGGGATGCTCTCTTTCAGATGGAAATGATGCCTGAAGATAATTACGGAATGATTTTTATTAGATCTTTCGATTTCATCTTTTGAATAGACGCTTCTCTTTCCAATAATCCGGATAATCTCTTCTGGAGATGTATCTGGGTAAAACTGGTCGATAACTCCCACCGAGGTTATTGCGTGGAGATCCCGGGACCGATAGAACAAGATTATATCTCCCGGCTTCATTTTCCTAATCTTGCTCTGGGTCAGATACGCTTTCTTAAGGGATTTGGGAAAATAGTTGGGGTTTTAGTGAATTAGTTGAACGTTTAAAATGAAGCAATTGATGAATGTTCAACTTTAATGCGAGCATTCATTTCGCAACACTTAACGGGTACAACGAATAACTTCACGAGATGAAACCGACGCTATTTAAGGAGGTCAGCTACTCTTTATCAAAATTGATCCAAGATATCGAAATGGGGGAAATCGGATTGCCCGATATTCAAAGACCCTTTGTTTGGACTCCTAGTAAGGTTCGGGATCTGTTCGATTCGATGTATAAGGGTTTCCCCGTCGGTTATCTCCTCTTTTGGGCAAATGGAGTTTCTGAAGGTTCTCGTCAAATAGGTACGGATACCAAGCAAAAGGTGCCCCGGTTATTAATCGTCGATGGCCAGCAGAGGCTTACCTCTTTGTATTCGGTTTTAAAAGGGAAATCGGTGATGACAAAGGATTTCAAGCCTTTCTCCATCAATATCGCATTCCGGCCCCGTGATGCTCTTTTTGAAGTGACCGATGCTGCAATTCGTAAGGATCCCGAATTCATTCCCGATATCTCCCTCCTCTGGGCGGGCCAAACAACCCGTAATCGTTTCGTCAAAGATTTTGTAAATCGGCTTCATGAGCATCGTCCCTTGACTGAACAAGAGGAAGATGATATTACTGAAGCGATTGATGCCCTTTACGATCTTCATAATTATCCGTTCACCGCAATGGAACTTTCATACAATGTCAATGAAGAACAAGTGGCTGACATTTTCGTCAGAATAAATAGCAAGGGGGTCATTCTCAATCAGGCCGATTTCATCCTCACTCTTATGTCTGTTTTTTGGGACCAGGGCCGAACGGAACTGGAAAGCTTCTGCCGTAACGCCCGACAACCCTCAAAGGGGCAACCATCTCCTTTTAATTATTATATTGAACCGGAACCGGACCAGTTGTTACGTGTTGCAGTTAGCCTAGGATTCAAGAGGGCTCGTCTTCAGCATGTATACTCATTACTCCGAGGAAAGGATTTGGAGACCGGTCTATTCTCTGATGAGAGACAGATTCAACAATTTGAGATTCTCAAAGAATCTCAAGCGATAGCCCTTAATCTTCAGAATTGGCATGAATTTCTTAAAGTGTTAATGAGAGCAGGATTTCGTGGTAGCAGCATGATCAGCTCTCAATTGACAATCATATACGCGTATGTAATGTATCTCATCGGGAAAAATGATTATCACGTTGATTCGTTCGAATTACGAAATTGTATTGCACGCTGGTTTTTCATGACTTCAATGACTGGACGATACACCTCCTCTCCAGAAGGTGCGATGGAATCTGATCTCACTCGTCTTCGAAGTGTGAAAGACGCTGAAGGTTTTTGTGGGTTACTCAATCAACTCATTAAAGAAAGGCTTACCGAGGATTTCTGGAATATCAATCTGCCACATGAACTTGCATCAGCCACCGCTCGAAGTCCCTCGTTGTTTGCATACTATTCCTCTCTTAACCTACTGGAAGCAAAGGTTCTCTTTTCAAAGATGAAAGTTTCCGACTTGTTAGATCCGGCAATAAAAGCGAACAAGTCACCAACGGAACGCCATCATTTGTTCCCCAGGAATTATCTTAAGAAGTTGGGGATAACCGAAATAACAGAAGTCAATACTATCGCGAATTTTGCTCTCGTCGAATGGAAGGATAATATTGAGATTCTTGACGATGCTCCCTCTATGTATTTACCGAAGTATCTCTCCCGGTTTTCAGAGGCTGAAATTACCCAGATGTATTATTGGCATGCTCTTCCGAAAAATTGGGAACACCTTGATTACAAGACCTTTACCGAGGAGAGGAGAAAATTGATAGCCAAGGTTATTCGAGATGGCTATACCCAACTTTGTACTGAAAAAGAACTAGAATCAGTAAGTTCGCAGGACCAATCTCTCCACCCAGTGTCTTAACTTCATGGTATATCGGAAATGGCAAACAATACTGATATCAAATCGGAGAAATTGCCTCTCAACGTCATCGAGACCTGGCTCTTCAAAGCAGCCGATATGCTCCGTGGACCTGTTGATGCAGCGGATTATAAGACCTATATATTCCCGCTCTTGTTCTTCAAACGAATATGCGATGTCTACGATGAAGAATATCAAAAAGCATTGGAGGAGGCAGGGGGAGATATCGAGGAGGCTCTTTTCCGTGAGAATTATCATTTCGTTATTCCAGAAGGATGTCATTGGAAGGATGTCAGGAGTCGAACGGAGAACGTTGGCCAAGCTCTTTCTGCTGCAATGCGATGTATCGAGAAGGAGAATCAGGAAACGCTCTATGAGATCTTTGGTGATGCACAATGGACCAACAAGCAGTTATTCTCCGACAAAATTCTGATCGATCTTATTGAGCACTTCTCTGAGCACAATCTTTCCAATAGTAATGTTGAACCGGATCTCGCGGGTCAGGCCTACGAATATCTGATCAAAAAATTTGCTGATCTCTCGAATAAGAAGGCGGGAGAATTCTATACCCCTCGACCAGTCATCCGCCTGATGACCCTCATCCTCCAACCTAAAGAAGGGGAGATGGTATATGATCCGGCGTGCGGTACCGGGGGTATGCTGCTCGAAGCGTTCAATTACGTCCGAACGCATGGCAGGGATTATCGTCGTCTTCGGCTCTATGGCCAGGAGAAGAACCTTACTACCTCCTCGATAGCACGGATGAATATCATCCTTCACGGGCTTGATGATTTTACCATTGTTCGTGGGGATACGTTACGCCGACCTGCCTTTTTCGAAGGAGATTCGCTGGCTACATTTGATTGTGTGATTGCTAATCCCCCGTTTTCGCTCAAGAAATGGGGTGAAGAGGTCTGGGAGAACGATCCCTATCGGAGGAATTTTACCGGGATGCCTCCCGCGAGTTATGGCGATTATGCCTGGGTGCAGCACATGATTGCGTCGATGGCCAAGCCACACGGTCGGATGGCAATCGTATTGCCCCAGGGGGCTCTGTTCCGGAAAGGAGCAGAGGGGAAGATCCGGACGAAGTTGCTTGAGATGGACCTGCTTGAAGCGGTGATTGGTCTTGGTCCAAATCTCTTCTATGGGACAACGTTAGCGGCGTGTATATGTATTTTCAGGCAGCAGAAGGATGAGCAGCATATGGGGAAGGTGTTATTCATCGATGCATCAGGTCTTTTCAAGAAAGGGAAGAACCAGAATGAGCTGCTCACCGACCATGTTGATCAGATTTATTCGTGGTATACTGCATTCGATACAAAGACCGGGATTTCCAGAGTTACCTCGATGGATGATATCCGGGAACAGGATTATAATCTGAATATTTCCCTCTATGTTGAGCCGGTCATCGAAGAGGATACAACGACCGTAGCAGAAGCACTTGCCGAGTTGAAGAAGGCTGCCCCGGAATGTGAAGCGGCAGAAGCACGTCTAAAACAGTTACTCTCAGAGGAGGGATTGCTCTGATGCCTGACACAATATCGCAACATGACCTGGAGCGGTATTTCTGGGGTGCAGCGGTCCTCCTCAGAGGGTATATCGATGCCAGTGATTACAAGCAATTCATTTTTCCGCTGCTCTATTACAAGCGGATCTGCGATGTATATGACGAGGAGAATGAAGAACTTGTAGAGGAATTCGGTGAGGGAGTTGGCGAGTCCTTTACTGAATACCATCGATTTCTGATCCCGAAGGGCTCCCACTGGAGAGAAGTCAGGGAAAAAACGACCGATGTCGGGGTAGCAATTCAATCTGCGATGCGGGAGATCGAGAAAGCCAATCCCGACCGACTCAGCGGGATCTTCGGCGATGCCCAATGGACGAACAAGAGCAGGCTCTCTGATGAAACGCTTCGTGATTTGATCGAGCATTTCTCCTCACAAATCCTCTCACTTACTCATGTCCCCCAGGACGAACTGGGACAAGGCTACGAGTATCTCATCAAGAAATTTGCCGATGATTCTGGTCATACCGCTGCTGAATTCTACACTAACAGAACACTCGTCAAGTTGATGACGCTCATGCTCGATCCAAAAGAGGGCGAGTCAATCTACGATCCAACTTGTGGAACGGGCGGGATGTTGCTGGTTGCTGCTCTCCAGCTCAAGGAGCAGGGAAAGGAGTACCGCAGTCTTCACCTCTATGGCCAGGACATCAATCTCATTACCTCTTCAATTGCCCGGATGAACCTCTTCCTCCATGGCATCGATGATTTCCAGATTGTCCGTGCAGATACCCTCTCACAACCAGCTTTTTTGAAGAATGATCAGCTTCAGCAGTTTGACATCGTGCTAGCCAATCCCCCCTATTCGATCAAACAATGGAACCGCGAAGCATTCGCATCTGATCCCTATGGGAGGAATATGTTCGGCGTTCCCCCACAAGCACGAGCAGACTATGCATTCTTCCAGCACATCATCAAGAGCATGCACCCGAAGACCGGACGGTGTGCAATCCTGTTCCCGCACGGGGTTTTGTTTAGAGAAGATGAGCAATTAATGCGGGAAAAAATGGTTGCAGCTGATATAATCGAATGTGTTCTTGGATTGGGTCCGAACTTATTCTATAATGCAACCATGGAAGCCTGTGTCATCATATGCCGGATGCTGAAAACCCCGGAAAGAAAGGGACAAATTCTTTTTATTAACGCTGTAAATGAGGTAACAACTGAAAAGACACAGAGTTTCATTGAGGATCATCATCGGAAAAAGATCCTTGAGGCATATCATGCATTTAAGGACATTGATGGTTTTTCAAAAGTTGTTACCATTGATGAAATCAAAAAGAATCAGTCTCGTCTGAAAATTAGCGATTATCTATTTCTTAATCATCACCCCCGAGAGGATGAGCCACTCGAAGATCTCATTGATGATTGGGAAAGATGTAGGCAGGATGTCAGACAGAAGCTTGATTCTTTGATGGCTGTTTTAAAAGAGGCGAATTTGTATGAATAATTTCCAGAAAAGTGATGTTATTCAATTACAATCATCGACTCTTCCAGAAGGATGGCATCTCGTTCGATTTGGCGATGTGGCAAAAAAAGTCAGCACTATTATTGATCGAAATAATTGCGAGCTGGATCGTTTTATTGCGGGGGAACATATGCAGACCGATGATTTCCGCATCAAAGAATGGGGAATCATCGATGAAGGATATCTCGGACCGGCATTCAATCATAAATTCACCAAAGGGCAAATCCTTTACGGTTCTCGAAGGACTTATCTCCGTAAGGTTTCCATCCCGCATTTTGATGGGATTTGTGCTAATACCACTTTTGTAATCGAGCCTCAAGGGAACGATCTCATTCCAGATCTACTGCCATTTGTTATGCAGAGTGCTGGATTCACTGAGCATTCTATTAAAATGTCGAAAGGTTCGACGAATCCTTACATCAATTGGAAAGATATTGCATGTTATGAGTTTGCAGTTCCTGACAAGGATCGCCAGCGCCGTATCGCCACCACACTCTGGGCGGCGGAAGACTGTATTGTGAAGGGCGAGCGGTTTGTTAAGGCGGTAGAGCGCATTAAAAAAATATTAGTAAAAAAGGTATTTACAGAAGGCATTAATCATTCAAAATTTGCGCAATTTGCTGATATTGGCAAAATACCTACGGACTGGAACATTGTCAGATTGGAAGAGACATCTAAAGCGATTATTGTTCCGATGCGTGACAAACCAAAAAAATTTGACGGATCGATCCCCTGGTGTAGACTCGAAGATTTTGTTGGGAAGTACCTCTACAAATCTAAGTCGGGACAGAACGTCGATGCGGATACGATTTCAGAAATGAATTTGAAGGTTTTTCCAACAGGAACGCTGATATGCGCTTGCAGTGCGATCTTGGGTGTTTGTGCAATTGCAGGAAACCCATTGGTCACAAATCAAAGATTTATTGGAATTGTACCAAATGATTCCCTCGATAGCGAATTCCTGTACTACCTTTTGGATTATTATACTCCGAGGTTGCTAGCTCAATCAACTGGAACAATTTTTTGTAATATACCTCGAAAGAATTTTGAGGATTTTAAAATTCCTTTGCCACCGCTCCTCGAACAACGCCAGATCGCCGCTATTCTCACTCACTGCGATGAGACTATTGCAGCTGCCCGTGTGAACGTTGAGGCAACGAAGGCGCTGAAGATGCGGTTGATTAATGAGATGCTGATACCGAAAAGAAAATAAATGACTGAAGAATCTGAAGATTCGAAGGATAAAGACGAATATAATAAAGTAATTTCTAATTTGTGTGAATCGATTAAAAATGGAGAATTAATAGTATTTCTAGGGGCAGGTATTTCTAAGAACTCAGGATTACCATTAGCTCATGATTTGGAAACTCATATCCTGAAGAATTTTGGGTTACCTATCGAAGATATCAATAGAATTATTGAATCAAATTTTCCGTTTGAAGCATTTATTGGCAATATCTTAAGGAATACAGATATTTCTCCCATTTTAAAAATATTTGAGAAAGGTCAACCAAATATAAATCATATTTTCATAGCAAGACTTGCGAAAGCAGGTATGATTAAAACAATCGTCACCACCAATTTTGATCTTCTTCTTGAAAATGCATTAATAAATGAAGGATTGAAAGAAAATGAAAATTTTCCGATTTTTTTCACTGATGAACACTATGCTAATGTAAATTATGAAAATATAAATGATAAACTAACAATTTTTAAAATTCATGGAAGTATTATTGAAGATAACAGTATTCGGACAATCCTCAATGAACTCGCCCAATGTCGTGGATCTGACTATTTTAATAAATTATTAAAATTCATCTATTCAGAGGGAAAACACCATAAGGTTCTGATATTGGGGTATAGCTGTTCCGACGAATTTGATATCTCCCCAATAATTAATAAAATTACAGAAGAATGGAAAAATGTAATCATTGTTAATCATATATCAGATATAATATACAAAATCGAGAGCATCAAGGATAAGGGGAAAAAAAATCCGTTCAGACTATTTCCTGGGATTAGAGTTTATACAAACAGTGATGATTTTGTAAAAAACCTTTGGTCGGCTCTTGAGGAACATTTGGGAGTGTACCGTTTTTTTTTAAACCCAGATCTTTGGAGAAGTGAAATTGATATTTGGACAGAAGAGCAAAAAAAGAATAATATCCATTATCAGATTGTGGGGGATGTATTTTCTAGTATTTCTCTTTGGGAAAAAAGCATTGAATACTATGAAAAGGCACTCGGGGGAGCTGAGATTAATGAACATAATAATGATATTTTTTCGAAGTTAGGGATAGCCTATTTTGGTAGTGGAGAATTCGAAAAATCTGCAATATATCACGAGAAAACTTTAAAATTCATTCTACAATATCGCCGCCCCGATCTTGAATGTGTCGGTTACTTTAATCTCGGTGGTATCTACCTTGGGCTCGGTGATTTCAAAAAAGCGATTGATTATTGTGAAAAGGCTCATGACCTCTCCCTAATATCAGGAAATAAAGGTTTAAAGAGCGGAATAAACACAAACCTAGGGATTGCCAATTTCGTACTGGGTAACTCTAAAACTGCTATTAAATACTTCGAAAGGGATCTTGAGATTTCTCGACACAGAAAGGATTTGGGTGGAGAGGCTCTCACCAGTATATTTCTTGGTAATGTTTACTGCACTTTGAAGGAATTTGAAAAAGCTCAAGAATTATACAGTTGGGCTGAATCTATTGCATTGCCTTTAGGCTCTAATACACTTATTTCTCTTTATTATACGGGTATGGGGATTCTCAATATCAATAAAAAAAATTATGAAAATGCGATTGATTATTTTAAAAAATCCTTAGAAATCGATAAATCAGTAAATGATCAAGCTGGAATATCTCGATGTTACGTATGGTTAGGATACTCTTACCTTGGGTGTGGCAAATATGAACATTCCCATGAGTGTTTCAATAAGGGTTTGGATCTTGCTACTAAATTTAAATATCAATATGAAATCGCTCGATGTTACATTGGATTGGGTAAGATCGCTTATTATTCCAATGAAAATGCGGCAAATTATTTTAGAAAGGCTCTCGAAATCTCTGAAAAGTATGAATATCAACGAGAAATATTAAGCTGCAATGAATATTTAGACAATTTTTATCAGGAGACACAAAAAATTACCCCCCAAAATTCATATTTCACAAATACAATATCTCGGACTCATTTGAAAGATTCTGGAAATATTATTCCAAACAATCTCAATTTTAAGCAATATGACGAACTTCTTCAGATCCTTAAAAGGTTTTATAAGGAAGGAATTATCGGGGATTATAGCTTGAAAAAGACGCTATTTTTTCTAGCAGAAATAAAACCGCCATTCACGTGGATGGACACAGAATCCGCGGAAGGGGCTGATATATCTAGTCAGGAATTTCGGGAAATGGTATATATATTTGAAGGAATTCGTCATGGATTACTGAATTCTTTTTATTCTAGTAAAATTTTAGATTCAGAATTACAACTATTTCAAATCCATCATAATTTTGTAGATCATTTCAGTGCAATTTATGATCATGTGTTGAATGCAAGAATTAGTTGGTGTGATCTTCAATATTATTTCTATTTTCAGAAAAAACTGGCAAAATATGAGAGTTTTCAAGATATATTGGTAAATCTTATATTACTAATGATGATCACATACTGGGTATATTTATGGAACAACGTTCTTATCACGCATAATGAAGTGTTAGATTGCCTCATAGATCAAAAAGATCCCACTTATCTAATGTAAGCATGCGAAAAGTAAGGGGAGTTTAGTATTTGAGAAAATGCCCTTTTTTACTAATTGAGGCAAATGGTGTATAATAATTGAGTCGGTTATTTTATCCTTATTTAAACATTATATGACTTGTTTATTTGAAATGTGGATCTGATATTGTGTCATTCAACGAAGCAAACACCGTCCGTGACGGAATACGGGATTATCTTAAAAAAAACGGATGGACCTACATTCACAGGACAGAACTATCACGAAAAGAAACGGACGTTTTCGTTGAACCATACCTGATCGAAGCCCTCAAGAAATTAAATCCAGAGATTGCGAAACAACCCGATCGAGCTGACGAAGTAATCTACAAATTACGAGCAATTCTCCTCTCCGTCCAAACCGAGGGTCTTGTACGGGCGAATGAGAAGTTCATGGCCTGGTTAACCGGTGAACACAGTATGCCGTTTGGGAAAAACGGCGAACATGTGCCGGTCCGACTTATCGATTTTGATAATCCGGGAAATAATTCTCGCATTGTCACCACTGAATATTCGTATTCGACCGGACAGTTAACCAAACGGATGGATGTCGTCCTGCTGGTCAATGGAATACCATTGGTGATCGGGGAGTGCAAAACCCCAGTCCGTCCTTCAGAGACCTGGTTTGATGCTGCGTTTGATATCAACGAAACCTATGAAAAAGCTGTGCCTGCCCTTTTCGTCCCGAATGCATTTTCCTTTGCAACAGAAGGAAAAGCATTCTACTATGGAGCAGTAAGAACCCCCATCAATAGCTGGTCTCCCTGGAGGGAAGAGATCCAAACCGCCATTCCAACATTAAATGCGGTATTCTCCACGATTCGCTCGCTCCTTGTTCCACCCGTCATTCTCGATATTGTCAAGAATTTCACCGTATTTGCCACGAATAAAAAGAACCAGAAGATCAAGATCCTTTGCAGGCACCAGCAATACGACGCCACGAATCTTATCGTCGAACGTGTGAGAAATGGAAAACCCAAGAAAGGCCTGATCTGGCACTTCCAGGGCAGCGGGAAATCATTGCTGATGGTCTTTGCTGCATAGAAACTTCGTACCGACCCAATGCTAAAGAGTCCTACGGTTCTCATCGTCGTGGACCGAATCGACCTCGATACCCAGATTACCGCGACATTCAACGCGACCGAAATCCCCAACACCATCGTTGTTGAATCCCGTGAAGAGCTCCAACGACTCCTTGCCCAGGATACCCGGAAAATCATCATCACCACGATCTTCAAGTTTGCCGAGACCGAAGGGGTCCTGAATGACCGGGAGAATATCATCGTCATGGTTGATGAGGCACACCGGACCCAGGAAGGAGACCTCGGCAGGAAAATGCGAACGGCTCTTCCCAATGCCTTCCTCTTCGGACTCACCGGGACCCCCATCAATAAAATCGATCGGAATACCTTCTGGGCGTTTGGTGCGGAAGAAGACAAACAAGGATACCTCTCCCGGTATACCTTCGAGCAGTCAATCCGGGATAAAGCCACACTTCCGCTCCATTTCGAACCCCATATGCTCAACTATCATATCGATACCGAGGCAATCGAAGCGGAATTTGCCCAAATGACCGATCAACTCACCGCAGACGATCGAAAAGAACTCGCAAAACGAGCAGGAAGAAAATCCAACTTCATCCATGGAGAACAGCGGATCAAAGACATTGCAGCCCATATCGCGAAGCATTACCAGGAAAATGTCGAACCGAACGGTTTCAAAGCAATGATTGTTTGTTATGATCGCTATGCGTGTGTCCAATACAAAAATGCCCTGGATACTCTCATCCCCCCTGAAATGTCCGATATCGTGATGACAGTCTCGCCAGAAGATCCCGATGAGTGGAAAAAGAGATGGGACCGGGACCGGGATAACCAGGAAAAAATACTGGATCGTTTCAGGGATGCTAATGATCCCTTCAAGATCGTTATTGTTACCTCAAAACTTCTGGCCGGGTTTGATGCACCAATACTCCAAACGATGTATCTCGATAAACTAATGAAAGACCATACTCTCGTCCAGGCAATATCACGGGTGAATAGACCATATCCAATGAAATCATTCGGCCTTATTGTCGATTATATCGGGGTATTCGATAACGTCAGCCAATCGCTGATGTTCGATGAAAGAGAGATGTTCCTTGTCGTGAAAAATCTGAGTGACCTTCGTGCTCAATTGCCGGAAGCCGTTGCCACTTGCTTGAATTATTTCCCAAATATTGACATGAATCTTGAAGGATATGAAGGCCTGATTGCTGCACAAGAACATCTTCCCACGAATGAAATCCGTGATAACTTTGCTGCAGATTTTAGTGTACTCTCACGAATTTGGGAGGCTCTTTCCCCTGATGGATGTCTGGTTCCCTATCAGGAAACCTACCGGTGGCTCAGCCAGATTTACGAATCGGTAAAACCGACAAGTGGTAATGGGAAACTTCTCTGGCATACTCTTGGAGCAAAAACCCTTGAGATTATCAATGAACATGTTCATGTCGAGACCATTCGAGACGATCTTGATACCATCGTTCTCGATGAGACCACAATTAAGGAAATTGTTGAGAAAACAAACCCCAAAACGATCAAAGAGATCGAGATAAAAATTACCCGTCGTCTTCAGAAACACCTGAATAATCCAATATTCGTAAAATTGGGGGAAAAACTCGAACAAATAAAAATGGAATATGAAAAAGGATTCATCAATAGCCTTGAATTCTTAAAACGGTTGTTGAGTCTAGCAAAAGAAGTGGTTGCTGCTGAAAAAGAGATAGAACCCGAAGATGAGCAGAAAAAGGCAAAAGCTGCTCTCACCGAATTATTTGAAGAAGTTCGCACAAAGAAGACTCCGATTATAGTCGAGAGAATCGTCAATGACATTGATGAAGTAGTGAGAATTGTTCGTTTCGAAGGGTGGCAACACAGCCATGCAGGCGAGAGGGAAGTTCAGAAAGCCTTACGGAAAACTCTTAAAAAATATCAATTACACACCGATCAGGAATTGTTTGACCGGGCGTATGCGTATATCAAGCAGTATTATTGAGTTTCAAGATGAATCACGAATTATTGCGTATTTATTTGAATTTGATGAGGGATAGTGTGTTCAAGGTACACTCGCAGAATTTAAAGCGGTTTAAAGGCACTGCCGTAGGAACTATTTTAAATTATATCTATAGTATATGCCTTAATTTTAAAACTAGTATTTATCATAAAATATGTTAAAAATCAAAATTTTACAACGTTTTTATCAGCTCGAAAAAAAAGTTTAACTAAATTAATATAAGAGGGAGGAATGATAATTTTGTGATTAAAGGTGTAATCTTACAAAATGATTGAATATCTAAATAAAAAAATTACTTTTTATAATATTTCACACCCTATTGCATTAAGAATCTTTATTTATACATTTTTTTTAATAATAATTATTTTCCTATGGTTTTTTTCCAATTTTTATCTAATACCCAGCCTTAGTAATGTGAATGGAGCTAGATATCTACTCAGTGCTTTGTTGCAAAGTCAAGCTGCAATTATATCTATTGTTATCACGGTCTCATTTATTGTTGTCCAGCTTTCCTCAGCAGCATATACCCCAAAAGTAATTGAGATATATAAAAAGAAACCCGGGGTATGGGTTGTTCTAATGATTTTTTTAATTTCAATCTCATACGATTTATATATACTTAAAATAATTCAAGGAGATACTTCAACAATTTCCCTAAAAGAAGAATACCTCGTCTCCTTCGCTTTTTGGCTTGGTTTATATACATTTTTTTGTCTGATCCCTTATCTTATTGATGTTATTCATTTATTAAACCCAAAAACAATCATTGAATACCTCGTTCATGAAATTCGGAAAGATAACATAACAAATGACATTGATAATCCTTTTCAGCCAATCTTTGATCTTATTCAAGTCTCAATCAATCGTTACGATTTGATGACAGCACGATCCGGACTAGACGAAGTATATAAAAAAGTCATTAAGATTTGTGAATCTCTCAATATTCAATATGATGAAAGCGGAGGAACTGGTGAAATTAATGATATTACAATCATTTATGTCAAGCATCTGTTAAGATGTGGAAGTCTTGCAATTCGTATCGGTGATGTTGAACTAGCAACAGAAGTGAGTTCAAACATAGATAAATTCGGCATATATTTAGCAGATAAAAGACTTGATGATTCTCCTCCCCATCTTGTTGAGGAACCGAAATTAGTTGTCGCTGCATTAACTGATTTTGCCCTTGAATCCATAAATGCAGGATTGGATCAAGTAACAGATTCAATTCTTGCATCAATATCTGCGATTATGGTTCATGGTTTTGATAATGATAACAAGAATCTTTTTATTCAGGGGATCTTAGTTTTTGAGAAAATTGGAAAGAATGCAGCAAAACATGAAAAACGCGATATTCTCCAAGGGATAATAACTTATATAGCAAAACTCGGTTTTGAATCAAAAATGAGCGAATTCAATGATGGCACTTCACAAGCACTTGTGGGATTGTTATCTCTGGGGGTTATTGCCTCTGAATATAACTTAAGGGATTGTCATATTTTGGCTGCAAATGAATTCAGGAGATTGGCTGCAATTCTTGATATTCTCATTGTTTTACCGCTTCTTATGCATTCCCAAGATGATTTTAAGGATAATCCACACTTTATATCCTTTATAAAAACTTTTGATCCCTCATTAAATATTCCGATAACTATCGAGGATCTCGAAAAAGCCTATAAGAAAAAATCTTCAAGTGAATAATTTTTCTTTATTTTGCTCTGTTGAAATCCCAATCTAAAAGAGAGTGTAGTGACGACCGAAAGATCTAAGGAACAGTGTCTCCTTACCACAATGTGTGCACAAAGTGTATTGGAGATAAATAAGAAATCGATGAGCCGGAATATCAGGTTAATCCAAGCAGCAACCTCTGTTGCAAAAGCAATATCCCTTCGCCGAAAGATTATGGAATATCTGTCAGCAACATCTTGCAGATGAGCAAAGGAAGAAAAAATAATTCCCGCAATTATTTTTATGTCTGTTTTAATTGGAACTTGGGAAGCGGCTATTAAAGCCATTGATAAATTGAAAGTACATTAACGAAACCAACTCTTTTCACGGGGCTGATTTCCATTACCTGAACCTGCCAGTGTTATCACCACGTTAGCCTTTCTGGAGATAATTCCAGACTCAATACGTGATTCCATTGCTCCATAGAAACACGATTGTATCCAAAATCGTTGTTGATATAAACATTAAGTAACGAAGACGTCTTATCTCAATATCCAACCTTATCCACATAATTTGAGGGATACTCATGTTTCAAGATCCGAATAAAACAATCAACGGACTGGGAAATGCAACCATTTTAGATTTTTGGAGATGGGCATATTCTGATATCCTCAATAATCGCAATCGCTCAATATTCGCAGAATTTATTGTAGGTAATGCGTTAGATATTCTCCATCATCCACGGGAAGAATGGGCTCCTTATGATTTTGAATATAATGGATTAAAAATTGAAGTGAAGTCTGCAGCGTTTGTGCAGTCCTGGGAGCAGGAAAATCCCTCTAAAATTAGTTTTGATGTCAGTAAAAAGCAAGAGATTGATGAGGACGGGTATTATACCGGTGTAACAATCCGTCCTGCGGACCTGTATATTTTCTCTCTCTTTTCCGAGACGAATATGGAGTCTGCTAATGTTTTGGACATCAATGCATGGCAATTTTATATCGTTCCCACCCATTTCATCGATGAGAAATTTGGAGATCAGAAAACAGTTACCTTAAATCGATTGAAAGCAATACGGACTCCCGTCAATTATGGTGACATTAAAAATGTGGTTGATGTTTTTTGTAAGATTATCCCCCGACCCCTCATTTAGCCCCTCTCCCCTCGGATCATCCCCCTACAAAACCCAATCGACTCCCTTACTCTATTCTTATGATGAATCTCCGGATTGATAAAGAAATCATGGTCGATCTGCTTCACTTTCGCGAATGCAAGATCCCATGGCACCGCATCACCAGGTGAAGGGGCTCTGTGGAGGGTATGCACATGAATCCCCTTGATCCCCCCGATGGGAATAGTATCGAGATACTCGGAGTACGACTCTCCCTTCTTTCGTGCAGTATTAAAGAGAACGGAAAGATCAAGGACAATCCCGCAGGAATCGCATAAGTCCGGAGCATGTTCCTCCATGGTCATCCAGAATTCGTGGAGATCCCGCCCGGTTTCAACATTCGAGCCAAGCCGGTTCTCAAGGACCACTTTAGGAGAATGATGCCCAAAATAGTCACCATAAATCCCCTTGATGGATTCCATAGAAGCGACGATATCTCTCATTCTGACCGATCGGTTTGAGCCAGGATGAATCTCGATGATATCCGCAGGTTTTCCAAGGCATTCGGAAATTGAAATAAGCATTGCACTGAATTCTGAGACCCACTCCTGATCATGCCAGCGAAGATCTGCTGCCGGACGTTTAATACCGTTGGAATCCGGATGGGCAAAAGATGGCTCAGTGTGGAGAATATAACGGAGGTCTTCGGGAACGTGGTCCGAAGAAGTGTACAGATGACCGATAGCACTATCAGTCAGCATCTGGCAGACCTCGATACCAGTTACTCTCTCTTCATGGGCATTCTTTACAAAATTTGCCGGAATTTCAATATAGTTGCAATCGAGCTGGGAAGCCTCTGCCCAGCGGGAGAGAAGACCTCCTCTGAAGGTTCCTTCAGGCTGAACCATTGAAGGATAGACAAAGGATAATTCGGGCATTCGGTGATATTCGGCGTGATGCTATTCATTAATCACGCTGATAAATTCCGGAAATTCCTGTGATTTAAATCGGTAATTCTTCTTGCATGATTATTTTTTTCAAATCCTTATCTTGCTGATCGCCATATTTTTAATCACAGATCAATCATACCCAATATTTTCGTTTTATCCGGCATTCCGTGGAGCTTTTTTTTACTATAGTGCTTGCACCTCCCCCAAAGAATGGCGATTACTTCTCTCGTATTCTCGATTAAATAGGTCACTTGTCGTTTAGGCTGACTTGGCACATTCATACTCACTTTAATAAACAGTAGTGAATCCAAGGGAAATCAGGACCTGGCTTTGAGAACCACAGAATGCGGCAGGTAACCAACTCAGATTTCTTTTAGTCACCGATTATCCATAGATTGTATTTATTCTTCAGTTCTTGTCCATTTTTAGGAATGGATATATCATCAGCGGTATTACACACTCTCAGAGCCCAATTCGGTAATGTCTCATGACCTTAAATGACCAGTTAAGCCTCATCGAACGGCTTAGGCGGGAATCGGGAGAGTCGGAATGGTTGGAGTTCAAACATGATTATTATGAACCTCAATTGATTGGAGAGTACCTATCGGCATTGGCGAATTCAGCCTGTATTTCAGGAAAGAATGTTGGATATTTAGTTTTTGGGATTAATGACTCAACTCATGAAGTGGTGGGAACACAATTTGATCCCATTACAGCAAAAAAGGGCAATCAGAACCTTTTACTCTGGTTGAGCCTGGGTTTACAACCCAATGTCGGATTCGAATATGAAATAGTCGAGCATCCAGATGGCACGGTTGTTATTTTTAAGGTAAATGCTGCGTGGGATCGACCTGTTCGATTTTATGGAACTGCATATATCCGCGTAGGATCAAGTAAAACGCAATTATCGAACCATCCTGAAAAAGAACGAGTTATCTGGACAAGAAGGACAGATTGGTCTGGATTAATCTGTGAGCGGGTTTCTTTCGATGATCTAGACCTGGTTGCAATTCGAAAAGCCCGGGAGCAGTTTATCATCAAACACCCCGGTCAGGCTTCAGAATGCGCTCAATGGGATAACACAACATTTCTCAATAAAGCGAAACTAGCAATCCACGGTGATCTCACCAATGCAGCACTTTTATTGCTCGGAAAACCCGAATCAGCAACATTACTATCCCCGGCAGTTGCAAAAATCTCATGGATTTTAAAGGACTCTCAAAACCGAGAATTAGATTATGAGCATTTTGGTCCGCCTTTTATCCTGAATGTTGATAGGGTCCTTAACCGCATTAGAAATCTCACTCTGAGAACGCTTCCGAGCGGGACCTTATTTCCTCAGGAAATATCTCAGTATGATCCGTGGGTAATACGAGAGGCCCTTCACAATTGTATCGCTCACCAGGATTATGGTCTTCGAGGGCGAATCGAGATAGTTGAAACCCCTGAAAATGTGATTCTTACGAATGTTGGGAGCTTTTTGCCTGGAGATGTAAGAACGGTCATCCAGCAGGATGCACCCCTGGAAATTTATCGTAATCCGTTTCTCGCAGAAGCAATGGTCAATTTAAACATGATTGACACACAAGGGGGTGGCATTAAGAGAATGTTCCAAGCTCAAATAAGGCGATATTTCCCACTTCCGGATTATGACCTTTCAAATAATGAAAGAGTAATTGTAAAAATTCCAGGGAGTATTTTGGATGAACAATATACTAGGATACTGATGGAACGTTCTCATCTCGATATTCAGAATGTCATGATGTTGGATAAAATACAAAAGCGGATTCCGATCACACGCGAAGATCATCGGGAACTGAAAGCACTTGGGTTGGTGGAAGGACGTTATCCAAATATTTTCATTGCAGGTTCAATCGCTGAACTCACTGGACAAACCGCACGTCATATCCGGGAGAGGGGATTTGACGATCAATATTACATGGATTTAATTTTAGCCCTTTTAAAAGAGCATGAGCCTCAAACCCGGCGAGAGATCGATAATCTGCTCATCGATAAATTACCTGAAGTTATGAGTGAAACTCAAAAAAAGAATAAGATCCATAATCTACTCTCTGAACTTGTTCGAAGACGTCGGATACAAAATCGCGGGCCAAAAAATAAACCCACGTGGGTATTAACAGAGGAATCGAGAGAGTGAAATTCCCATTGAAGTGAATCTGCTAATTGTTAAATTCCAAAAAATATTCTATCTGTTAAACAAACAAAACCTGAGTATTCGGGATAAAATTAAATTTTGTTGAATTTGGCTTTGTTTCTGGGTTGTATCAATGTGATCGATCAATAGTCGATCACAATGATCCAATATTACCCGATTTCACCAATGGAGGGGATATTATAAATAATTCTGTACTGGATGAAGGTTGTTTTCAGCAACATCAGGTTAATTCGATCAGTCAGAAAGTGCCCGGACTGCCCTCCCTCGTCCTTTTTACTCGTGAATCAGCATCAGAGCCGCAGCAGTCGCAACCACGCAGTTGGCAATCGCAATGAAGTATGCCCCGACCGACAGGCCGCAGAACGCGGTCCCGTTCGAGGCGAGAGCGAGATTCCTGCATGCGTAAGGGATGTAGATCATAAGAAAGGCGAACATGACGGCGTTGGCGGCAATCACCAGCCAGAGGACAATTGGGGGAATCTTCATCTCATATCGATTGAAATTCGACATTTATTATCATATCCACCAGGATTGATACGGAACTTGATCCATTTCAATTGGATTATACAAGGATCTCATCGAGATTCGTGAATCAGCCTCGGACCAAAAATCCTTTCACCGGAGAGCACCGACTCTTGTAGCATGATCCGGAAATCTCCTGGAGACAGCCTGGTGTATAGCGAAGAGCAGCGGTTCCGGCAGATCTGGATCCTCATCCTCGTCGGGTTCATCGCCATACTCTCATGGTATTCCTTTCTCCTGCAGATCGTGATCGGGGAGCCGTTCGGAACAAACCCTGCCCCCGACATCCTGGTGCTTATTCTCTTGGTGATATTCGGGATCATCTTCCCGGTCTGGTTCATCGTGATGAGACTCGAGGTCCAGGTCACCCGAACCGACCTCCGGTTTCGTATGTTCCCCCTCCATATCCTATGGCGGGAATTCCCCCTAGCCACTATTGTCGAAGCAGAGGCCGTTACCTACCGGCCTATCTGGGAGTATGGGGGATGGGGAATCAGAATCGGGAGGAAGGGGTGGGCCTACAATGTCTCGGGGAATCGGGGGGTGCAGGTCACACTGGAAGGGGGGAGGTCGTTCCTGCTTGGGTCGCTCCAGCCGGAGAAACTGGCGACCGCGATCCAGTCCGGGATTGGGTGAAGGGTCCCGGCAACCGGGAACGATATTGTCCATCCCCCTGTTTTGTATCTGGATAGTCCCCCTCTCACTATTCGCCTGAACGCCGGATGAGAACGGCTACCGATCAGGTGAGCGGCCTTCCGGGTTGTCATCAGCAATCAAATGACAGGAGGCCGGGAGTCATTATTTAGTAAAAACAATACCTCATCGTGCCCTGGCTATTTCTTGAAATGTCACAATTTCCGGAGCTCCCCCGAGTAATCCACTGGCTTTGGTAAAAAATTCTTTGAAATACGGGGTGGACGAATGGAAATCCAGGGCAGCCTGGTCGGTGTATTGTTCGACCACGACGAGGGTATTGGGATTGGCCTTATCAACGTTCAGCGAATACAGGACGGTCCCCTGCTCTTTGGCTACTTTCACGAGCAGCCCCCGGATTTCTTGTAACGCTTCATCCATCTTTCCTTCTTTGATAGGCATTGTGGCAATAACGGTCAGCATTTCTTCTGTTCCTCCCTTGGTTTCTATCGGTACACAGGGGATATGTCGTGATCAACCAATAAGAAATTATCGAGCCCTCCTCCCGATAGTACCATTCTGTGAAGTGTTGGAGAACGTCGTTTGAGTTAAAGCACAATGATAGGATTGTCCCGGGTAAAAGTGCACGTCAGCAACCATCTTTTCAACAGAACGGAACCTTGATATTTTTTACAACGATACCAGTTGCACCACAAAGCCGGACCACTCTGTCAGCACGTATGACCGCTCAGGCAGCTGATACTTAGTCACAATTATACAATGAGAATTTATGAGGAATGGGGGAAGACAAAGGAACTAATTCTCCACAAGAGGAAGGAGGGTGCTTACCGGATGAACCCATGCACAGGATGTGAGTATCGACAAATTTTTCTCCGTGAAGATGACGAGGGGAAAATTCTGTTCTGTCGAAAATTTAAGTGCGAACGCGATGATGCCCGATCACAATGTGAACGCTGGGAGGGATTCGTCGATCCTGTTGTATAAAAATGGGAATGGAAGGTCTGACAGTTCCCCGGCTTAGTACAGTGCCTCCTCTCTCTGCACACTTCGAGCCGGGCTCCTCCTCTTCGTGGGAAAGAAAATAGGGGGAAGGAAACCTCTTCTTCGGGTAGCCAATCATTCAAGCAAGCAGATCGTTCCTCGAAAAATCTTTATGAATCACAGATAAAAAATACTGACTAGTCAGTCAAGACTATACGGACCTGCAGGAATTACACAAAAGGCCTGCCCTCAGAAGAGTGTGATTCCTGCAGAACGGAAGAATGTAGACCGAACCTTTGGCGGGCTCATGACGAAAATGATGACCGGGCTAATCCGGGCTGATGATGTCGAGAATGAAGGTCAAAGGGGATAGAAAGAGTTTATTGGAGAAAACCATGACCGCAACTATCTATTATTTTTCAGGAACGGGGAACAGTCTCTACGGAGCCAGAACGATCGCCGAGAATCTCGGGGAATGCACGATACAATCCATCCCGGAATTGATGCGTTCCGGTCATCAGATTGTCTGTCCCCCGGGTACAGTGGGAATCGTCTGCCCGGTATACAGTTTAGGGGTCCCCCTGATTGTCGACGATTTTGTAAAGAAAGCTGATCTCTCGGCGGCGGAGTATGTCTTTGTTATCCTGACCTATGGGGCATATCCTGGTGCGGTTGAAGACATGATCTATAACATCATGGAGGCTGCAGGAAGAGCCCCGGATTATGTTACCAAAGTGAAAATGGCCGACAATTACTTACCGGTATTCAACCCGCCAACCGGGGAAAAACTTGAGAGCCTGATGAGGTCTGCCCGACAGGGGTTTGAAGTCGCTGCACATGAGATACACGAGAAGCAGAAGAAAGTTCCTCATAGTTTCTTCATCCACAAACTGATGGGACGTATCGTATATAGATCCATGAAGGGAGATGCCCTCGATAAGGAGTTCCACACCGATCCAACCTGCAACGGCTGCGGAACCTGCGAGAAGGTTTGCCCGGTGAACAATATCACCATCGAACAAGAGAGACCCGTCTGGCATCATCACTGTGAGAGCTGTTTTGCCTGTATCCACCACTGCCCGGAAAAGGCAATCCAGTATGGTTCCAATACACGGGGAAAAGGCCGGTACAGGAACCCTGAAGTATCCCTGAAAGACCTGATGAGGAAATCATAGGATTCGTAGAGGAAGGGGGAAACCACTGTGGTGCAGGTCAGGGATAGACGGTCACGGCAAAAGAAACCGGCTCAGGGATCGGACACAGCTGTCACTACAGCTCCGATGAACCGGGAGAAGATCCTCGCTACTGCACTCACGCTCTTTGTAGAGCGGGGATTTTCCGGCACGCCCACCGCACTCATCTCGAAAGAGGCCGGCGTCTCAACGGGAACGCTCTTTTTTTACTTCAAAACCAAGGAGGAGCTTATCGATACCCTCTACACGTGCATCAAGCAGGAGGCAGCGGAAGCGTTGTCCCCGGGAAGTAGGAAGGATAAGACCATAGCCGGAAAAATCCGGCACTATATGGCCAATGCGGTTGCGTGGGGGTTACAGAACCCGAAGAAGATAACGTTCATGGAACAGTTCGCCAATTCTCCCTTCGTCTCGAAGGGAGCCCATGAGGAAGGGACGTCCCACTTCCTCTTCATGGAGGATCTCGTTCATGACGGGATCCGCGAGGGTTCGATTCGTCCGATTGATGTGAACCTTCTCTTCTATATAATGGGGTCATCAATAGGGGCGATCATCGAGCTTGCGTCCAAAGAACAGGACCCGGGCCGGCGCCAGAAGGTTGTGGACGATGGTCTCGATCTCATCATGGGAGGGATGAGGGCATGAGTATTCATCTTGGGTTTGAATATCGTCAAACGAGTGCCCCTCTCCTTACATCCGCTTGATATGTGACATACCAATCAGCCCGATACCCAGGATACCGACCATTGCGGCGACTCCGGGCTCGATGATACCAAAAAACAGGAGTGCAGCCGACGTCAATGCAATACCAAGCCCGGCAATAAACAGGATTTTGTGCATAGGAGTACGTGCTCAAATTCCTTAAGACGACCCTCAATATGGTAAAGGTTACTGTCTCCTCCAGAGGAGTCAACATACTACAATGAGAAGGTATGAGAAATGGGGGAAGACAAAGGAAACAATGCTCCACAAGAGGAAGGAGGGTGCTTACCGGATGAACCCATGCACAGGATGTGAGTATCGACAAATTTTTCTCCGTGAAGATGACGAGGGGAAAATTCTGTTCTGTCGAAAA
>MTKZ01098509.1_pt1 | contig 31999 bp, 18 predicted proteins | sample 1042781 | NCBI WGS metagenome assembly MTKZ01 (sample SAMN06212207, study PRJNA360539) | anaerobic digester metagenome | biome: Wastewater treatment plant; material: sludge; isolation source: anaerobic digester fed with sludge from wastewater treatment plant | place: Denmark: WWTP Viborg ...
CGTCACGACGCAGTCGGCTCCTATCCCCCGGCGCGGGCCGAGTTCGAGGAAATCGGTCGGTTCGTAGATCGCCTTCGGTCCGCCCGCGACGATCAGCGGTCGCGACTTGCCCGACCGGTGAGCGTCTCTGATCACGTCGTAGGCCTCTTCGGCATGGACCTGCATGGCTGAGACGAGCAGGATATCCAGCGGCTTGCCGGCGAGGCGGGCCATGCTGGGGCGAAAATGGGGCGTCCATTGCTGCAGAACGATGCGAATGTGCCTGAATCCGCACGCGGCAAGGACATCGCCGAGCGTGCGAACCGAACAAGGAGCCATTCGCTTGTCGGCGTACCAGTAGGGCAGCATCCGAGTGCGGAAGTCGAACGCGCCTACGATCCCGATGCGCAGATCATGTGCGGACGTGAGGCCCCGCAGGGCTTGCATCTCTGCAAGCATGGCGCCGTCAGGAAGGTACACATCACTCGGCCGGCGACGGGGTAGTTCCATTGGCTGTCTCCGGATCTCCAGCCCCGCACAGACCCGCCCTGGCGGCTCGGCCGAAGAATCCATGCTCGCGAAAGACTGCCTGTCGGCCTCATTTGTGAACGGGATGAGGCTACGGTTCTCTCGACTCGGGTGGCCTGTTCTCTTGGCCGTCAGAGCGGTCAGGCCGCGGATCAGGGAGGCCGGCCTCTCCTGAGCCGCTGTTGCCAAAACGCCTCTCGCGTTTCATCGCGGCTTTCTCGTCCTTTCTTCGCTGACGATCGCGCTTCTTCTGTTCCCTCTCCCGCTTCATCTGGGATGAACGATTTCGTTTTGCCATAGGTTCTCCATGCCCCGTTGACACCCGGCACTGACCGACTTCGGTCTTTTCGCCAACAGGATCCGCCGCACCGACGACGGCGAGAGGCCGCTTCCGCGGCAAGCCGCCGCAGAGTCACCTTGCGCTTGCAGTCGCCCTGCAAATCCTGAGGCGGACCGCCCTTTTGCGGGTCCCAACCACAGCGCACTGCAATTTAGAAACATGCGCGCAATCCGCACAGATCTCCGGCCGTGAGGTTCTGAAAGGACCCGGCGTGGGCGTGTGGTCGACTACCAGCGACGCTCGCGCCTGCCGCCCGCTGCCGGCCGGGGTTTGGCTTCATTCACCGTGATCGCCCGTCCGTCCAGAGTCTGTCCGTTCAGCGCGGTGATCGCGGCCTTGGCCTCATCCTCGGAACTCATTTCGACGAATCCGAATCCCTTGCTGCGTCCCGATCCCCGGTCTTCGATGACGGTTGCGCTCTCGACCGTGCCGTGTTGTGAGAACAACTGCTCGATCTGGGCGCTGGTGACGCTGTAGCCCAGGTTTCCAACATAGAGTTTCTTGCCCATGAACAATCTCCCGATCAGTGAGGGCCGGCCGACAGTGGCCGGTCCTGTTCCTGTTCCGAGGTTGCCTCAGACCGAGGCGGCTGTAAAACCCCCAGCCACCGAAAGTCCAAGCGCATTCAACCCTTGCCGAATGTACGTTTCGGCAAAGGCGACCTCAGCGAGTATCACGCTACTCGCACAGCTCCAACGGCTGCGGAATTGCGTTTTTGTGACCAGTCCGATTCAAGAGAAAAGTGCCTTACGGCGGGCAGGTTCCTCGGGAAGAGGAGTGATCAGAGTTCCTAATTTCTCAGGGCATTATAAGACGCGTCCGCGGACCTGTCAAATCGGACCCCGGATTCGCTTCTCATGGTATATCGACAAGTCGCTGGTTTCACAGCACGCTTTCTCGTGACGGGCGGTCCGTGCAGCCTGTTTGACTGTGTCGATGCCTGATCCACCGAATCGGCCTGGGTCGCCCATGCGCATCGTCGCGCGACGGAATCACATGGATGCGTCGAACGATCAGAACGGCGGCAATTCAGGATTGCTTTCTGAAACGACAGCCGTTCCCTCGACCTCAATCAGCCATCCGGGCCGGCACACCGGCGCCACCAGAACGGCGATCGGGGCTTGCCCAAAGCGGTCGCGCATCTGCTGCCGCGCGGTCGCGCAGTCACTCGGGTCTCGGATGTACACGATGAACGCACTCATGTCGTTCAACGCGGCGCCGGCGTGCTTGAGCAGGGCCTCGATGTTCTCGAGCGTGCGATCAAGCTGCCGGGACACGTCGCCGGGGTAAAGGATCTTGCCCTGGTGATCGATGCTGGCAGTGCCTGAGATGATGACATGCTTGCGATCCCGATAGGCGACCGAAGTTCCCCGCTCGAACGTGACCCCGTAGACATACGTCGGGCTGAGGTGGTCGGGTGCGGCCAGGAACCGGATCTGCTCCGGCTGTACTCCTGAAATGGCGTAGGCGTCCAGGGTCACAATGGCGGCGGGGTCTGCGTTCGAACCTCCGATACCGGAACTGGCGATGAAATGCGTATCGGCCGTCAGGCCGTGCTCTGCGAAGAACTCCCGTCGGGCGGCCACCAGTCCCTGGTAGTTGGCATCGATGTCGCGAACGAAAAGCCACGTACGCATCACGTCGTCGGTCAGGGTCATGCCCTGTTCGCGGAGCAGGGTGTTGTACCGATCGAAGATGCCGCGCGTTTGATCGTATGAACTGCGGCCGGTCGTGCAGGTGATCCCGGTTTTCCAGTGATGCCACAACTCTCCTCGCCGGAGCGCCAGATGCGTGCCTTGAAGGTTTTTCTCCAACTCGCCGCCGGGGTCGTTCACATGGTAGGCCCAGAGTGCCACTTTCGCGGGTGGTCCGGGGGGCTGCCCGACCCGTGAAACGGCGCAGGAATCATCGGTATTGCCGCAACGTGAGACCGCGCAGGCCTCAAGTGCCCCCGCCTGGTTCTGGACGTCGCTGCAGAAGAACCGCCGCAGGATCGCGGTCCGGGGGCTCAAGCCCATCGATTCCAGGGTCTTGCGGTAGGCGCAAGTCACCCACTCCAACTGGGCGTCGATACTCCCATATTCGGTGGGCTGAACGACCAGGTGATACTCATCGACACCGCTTGGTCCCCGAAACCGCGAGACGTTCACCGATACGCAAGACATCCCGCAGTCATGGGCATAAAAATCCATCCGTGACCTCTTTCCAAAAACCTCTTCTCATTTCTGTGTGATCTCGACGGGGATGGCCGGCAACACGCCGAGAGACGCTCGCGATTTCTTCTGCCCATCGGGGTTCTGTCCCCGTGCAGGAGCTTCCGTGAAAGCCTCCACGATCAGATTGTCCGCGGCACCGACCTGCACCGCGCTCGAATCGGCCTTGAGCACCAGCGTCAAGCCTGTTGGTGCCGCAGTGACGTCCTGCAGCGTCACGCCGTTCGGTGGCTCACGAAGTTCCAGCTTCATCTGTCGCAGCATCCGGTAGGCGGGCGTCTTGATCTGTACCTCGGCCGTTCCACCCGCGGGAATCCGGACCGGGCCTTCGCTGACCACTTCAATGGGCGGTCCGCCACGTTTGCCGCCAAGGGTTGCGACCATCAGTTCCTGCGAGGGGGTCAGGTGCCGGTAGCTGAACGCCTGCATCATATCCTCGGCGGGTACGACCGGACGGGTGACCATTCGACCTGCAATCTGGGCACGGCCCTCCAATTGCAGGGCAGTGGGTTTGTCGAGCGGCGTCTGGGGGGTGGTGAGGGTCATGCGCACCCGGTCGCGGCCGGACGGAATTCGAGCCCCACTAAGGGCAAAACCCGCGGGCGGATCCTTCAGAACCACCTCGATCTGGCCGTCGAACCCGTCCTTGCGGACCACGTGAACCGTCACCAGCGCGGCGCCGCCGGCACGCATGTTGATGCTGGAGGGCGTCAGGCGCAAGGCGAAATCGGGGCGCGGGCCCCCAACTCGCAGGCGATAAGCGTACGGCTTTCCGCCGTGGCGCTGGGAGTCAGCCAGGTGCACGTGGTACACGCCGTCTTCCGGCAGTCGGGTGCGGAGGTACGAATCCGCTTGATGCGTCAGCAATCCCGATTCCTTGTCCTCGTGATCGTCATTCCATTCCAGTACCCGTCCGGATGCATCGGTCAGGCGGAGCAGCGAATCCAGCGGGGAGCCCAGCCTGCGAGCACAGATTTCCGCAACGATCTCGCTCCCGGCTTTGCCCGTGAACTGAAACACATCGACGTCGCCTGGCCGATGGATGGTGCCGTTGATCATGCGCGGCAGCTCGATTTGTTGCGCCTTCTGAGGCGTGTCGTTGGGCTCGGTCTCGGCGGATTCCGGCAGCGTGTCCACCGCATAGCTTATTTCATTCGAGACTCTGTCTTTCCGGCGCAGCGCGGTCTGCCGGATGCCGTCGATGTCCCCGGCGGTGTTCAGGAACAACTGCCTGGCCGGGAGGTTCCACCCGTCGATCAACGCCGCGGTGCGCGTACCGATGCGTCCGCCTAGAGGAAATAGCTGGGTGATGAAGGGGCGCTCGGCGATGGCGATGCGGTAGACGAAATCCTCCCGTCCACGATAGATCGAGTCGCGGATTTCCAACGTGTACACGCCGTCTTCCGGAACTTCGTACAACAGGACAGGGTCAGGATCGAAACGGTAATCGTCGGCGAAGGCCACCTCCTTGCCCTTGGCGTCGTACAGCGCCAGGGTGGCCTGGAACCAGCCGGGGACGGCGTCGGCCAGGTACGGGACTAGGTGCCGGGCCCACGTTTCGATCACCAGTTTCTGGCTCCGCTGCGCCCGAAAGCGAAAACGATCGACATCGCCGGGCTTGATCTGCCCGTTGATCATCAGAGGCAGGCCGGCCGGTGGTTCATCGGGCAGCAGACTTGGGGTATGCGGGTCGTTGGGCTCAAGCTCGCTGATCTCCGCGAGCTGGTCGACCTGGAAGCACATGGGGTTGGTCAGTCCCAACGGCGTCCCGAGCCGGATTTCACGGTCTCCGGGTCTCGCGTTGGGTTCAATAACGATCCGGATCAGAACCGACTCGGCGATTTGCGCGTTGGGCTGCCTGTTCCTGAGATTGAGCAACTCGCGCCTGATGTGCAGCAGTTCCCGGAGACTCTTTTTGTCCAGCTCGTACACGAGAGGATGTTCCGGCAGTTCGGCGGGTTGTGTCTCCGCGGCCTTCGCTGGCTTGACCGGCTGTGCCTGGGGCGAAGCTCGGCCTTTCTTGGGAAGGCTCGTTCGGGCGGGGGCGTCTTTCCTTCCTGCATCCGCGGGCCCGGCCGCGTTGGGCCTGGTGATGCCGAATTCCCGGCCGAGCGGCGTGAAGTCATACCCGCCCGCAGGCAGCTCGGCAATCCGCTTCTGAAACAACTCTCTCATCGTCCGTTGCAGGGCCTCGCGCTGCTCCTGCTTCAGATTAAAGAGCGGCCGACAGTACTGAACGACCGTGCCCTTCACACCAGTGCCGGAGACGTAAACATCAGTAACGCCCCTAAGGTTCTGACCGCCGACGGTGATCAGGATGACCTTGCCCCGCTGGCCGCCGCTGGGGTAGACATAACCAATGTGCGGCTCCTTCTGGCTGGATTGGCCCCAGGCCGTCGCAGCCCAAACGGTTATCACCGCCGGTATCAGTCGCCAGGATGTGCTCATGACGGTGTTTCCCATGAATCACATGACCTCCCTGAGAGGACCGCCTCCACGCACGTTACCCTCGGCGGCCGCCAGGACCTGCACGGCTAGGCCGCGCGAGTTCGGCAGCGGGCCGTCGGGATCGATGCCCAGCAACTCGTACATGCTTCGGATCAGATCCTGCGGATCAACCGGTCGGTTGGCGACCTCTTCACCCTTGGCGTCCGAAGCCCCGACGACGCAACCGCCCTTGAAGCCTCCGCCGGCGACCACGGCACAGAAGCAGTTGCCGTAGTGCCCGCGGCCGCCGTTCCACGGCGCCTCCCATTGGACCTTGGGCGTCCTGCCGAACTCGCCGCTCCACCAGACGATGGTGCTGTCCAGCAGGCCTCGATCGGACAGGTCTTGCAGCAGCGCGGCCATGCCCTGATCCATTTCCGGCAGTCTGCGCCGCATTGTCTCGAAGTGTTGTTTGTGGGTGTCCCAGCCTTTGTAGTTGATGGTCACATAGGGCACACCGCTTTCGACCAGCCGGCAAGCCATCAGGCAGGACTGGCCGAAGGTCGTGCGGCCGTAACGCTCCCGGATCTCGTCCTTTTCACCGGACAGATCGAAAAGCTTGCGCGTCTCGCCAAACATCAGGCCGTATGCGTTCTCTTCGCAGCGGTCAAACTGCTTGAACTGTTCGCTGGCCGGCATGGCGTGGCCGAGCGAATCAAGCCTGTGCAACAGCTCGCGCCGGCTGCGCTGCCGCTCGTCGGAGATGCCTTCCGCCACGATGCCCTCGACCACAAAAGGTGACTTGTTGGGGTCACCACCGGTGGCAAACGGTTTGTAGCGTTGTCCCAGGAAACCCGCCTCGGAGAAACGACCTTGCGGCTCGGTCAGCACGATATACGGCGGGACGAGCCCCTTGTATCCGCGGTCGTATCCCTTGAATACTGAGACGACGGCTCCCACGCAGGGATAGACCAGCCTGTCGGGCTTGCGTCCGGTCTGAACCATGTAGGACGCCGTTTCGTGACCGTTCACACCATGGGTCATGCTGCGGATGACGGAGTACTTGTCGGCCTGCTGCGCCAGCTTCGGAAGCAACTCTCCGATTCGGATCCCATCGACATTGGTCGCGATCGGCTTGTTCAGCGGACCGCAGTAGTCCGGACCCGCGTCCGGTTTGGGATCGAAGGTGTCCAGGTGAGACGGCCCGCCCCACATCCAGATTTGGATGACAGACTTGGCTTTCGCCGGTTTGGTCGTTGAGTGAGCAGGCCGGGTTGGGCTTTGTGCCCAGACTCCCTGATGATCGAGAAGAGCCAGACCGGCCGCACCCAGCAGCCCATGCTTCAGCGTGGCTCGCCGAGTCATCATCCGGTCTGCTTGTGGTGTGCTCATATCAGATACCTTGGCTGTCCTCGGGCAACCTCACGATCGTCATCCGGCCCGGTCAATGCCGGTACAGAAACTCCTTGGTATTGATCAGCGCCCAGGCCAGGTCGTTCACCGCCTGGTCCGGCTTCAATCCGCGGGTCTGAAAATACTCCTCCGCGGCGGTCAGCTCGGCCGGCGTGGGGTAGCGCGAGAGTATGTTTAAATAAAGAACGCGGATCAGAGCGGGGCGGTTTCCGCGGCTGTTGCCGATCATCCGGCGCAACCGCGGGCTGTTTTGTATCTTCTTCTGGATATGGCTCGAATTGAGCAGGTGCAGCCGCTGTGAGTCCGTGGGCTGGTTGTTGCGCTCCGACTCCAGGCCGGTATCGCGCGGCGGTCTCCCGAACATTTCGAGGAACTGGCTGGTGATACTGCCGTCCGCCAGCATGATGGTGCGCTCATAGCCCGGAATAAACGTGAACGGTTCCGGAATGGGACTTGAGTAGCTCTCCGTGGACTCCGAGAGCCGGCACAAGGCGTCGATCAGCACTTCCGCATCCAGGCGGCGCACCGGGTAGCACGCAAACAGGGCCTCGGCCTCCGGATGATCGCCGCGTGGAATCGATGACTGCTGGTAGGTGCGGGAATTGAGGATCAGCCGGTAGATGTGCTTCAGATCGTACCGGGCTTGCACCAGCTCCTTTTCCAGACGGGCCAGCAATTCGGGATTCACTGCCGGGTTGTCCGGCCGGATGTCGTCGGGTNNGATCCCCCGGCCCATCAGCCAGGACCAGACGCGATTGACGATGTTGCGTGTAAACCACGGGTTACCCGGCCGGATCAGCCAGTCGGCGAACGCCGGCCGCGGATCCTGGTCTTCCGGAATTCGCATCCGCGTGTCGTCTGGGAAGACCACCGCCAGGGGCCCGGCCGGCGCGGGGTTCAGGCAGACGATCTCTTCCTTCCACTCGGCCGTCTGCTTGTACGTGATGCGCGAGAAGAAGGCGGCCATGTCGGCACGGCGGGCGTCGGGCCAACTGTCCAATCGCGTCCCCATGAAAGTCAAGGCTACCGCCGCGGCGATGGCCGGGGGCTCACGACCCTGGACCGCGCGATAGAAGTTGACCGGGGGCACGCGAAAGTTGCTGCCGCTTGAGGTCAGCAACTCGCGGACGAATTGATCGTAGGGTTTGTTGTCGCGAATGGAGTCACGAATCCACCGATGATAGGCCTGCACCGCGTTGGGCCACAGGTTAATCGGGAATTCCGCCTTGACCCGAAGCAGGTCGCACCACTTCAACGACCAGTAGTCGGCGAACTCATCTCGGTTGAGCAAGGCGTCGATCAGGATCGCCCGCTTGTCCGGGCGGCGGTCCTGCAGAAACTCGTTGACCTCAACGGGGTCGGGAAGCGTCCCGATAACATCCAGGTACACCCGTCGGACAAAAACCTCGTCGGAACAGGGGTTCGCAGGTCTGATGTCTCGCTTTCTCAGGGCACGCAGGACGAGGTCATCCAGCGCGTTGGCCGATACGGCCGGTCGATCGGCCTCAAAAGGGACGATGATTCGCGGCTCCTCGCCAGACGCGAGGCCGCAAGCCATACAGACAGCAATAGCGAGCAGGGCCTTCTTCATGACGCGGCCTTCCACTTGGTTGCGAACCACATCTTACCAGGATGGGCATGGCCTTTGACGACCGTCGTCGCTCCGATAAGTATCGGCGCGCAAGTCTTTTGTCCACAACGCCTAACGCCGGAGAAACGAAAGTATTTCCGCAGAACGCCATCCGGATGTGAGACGCGCCCGGCTGGGCGCCTGGTTGGCGGGTGTGCTTCCCATAGCTATCAGCAATCAGCGTTCAGCTATCAGCCATTCATGCGCGACCAGCCAGACTGCCCAGTAAGGGCATGTCTTTGCTGACCGCGGACTGCGGATCGCTGACCGCTTCCCATGATGCCTTGACCGCCGGCCCCTCGGCTCCGTATGCTGTCCGGTTGTGGATTCCTGCCGGGGAGGACTTCGCGGGATGATTCGGAACGCATTGATATTACTGTGCTTGAGCGGGCTTATGGCGGGGTTGGGGTGTGGGCGCGATTCCGACCCGCCGCCTCGAAACATGGGCAGCGAGGGACCGGCGCTGGCTCCGGTTCCGATCCGGGGACAGGCCCTCGACAGTTCCATCAAAGCCTCGGCCCAACCATTGCCAGACCTGGAGGGCAAGGAGGCGGCAGGGACAGAGAGTGCCCCGGGTGCCGAGGACAACAACGGGGCCAAGAAACCGGCGAACCCAGCCGCGGACTCCGCTGACAATCCTGAGCCTGCGGCAGACGAGCCCGCTGCCGAGGCGGCGGAGACGTCCCCATAGCCCGCGGATAGCACCGCCGTTGGGCCACGGGTGCAACTTCGGGCCGTGGATGACGGACTCGGGTTTGGGCGCGTGGCGCGGCGGGTGGAGAAGTGGCCTCCCGAGCGGCTGATGGCTCGGGGTCACATGCGGTCATCAGCGCGGCCGGCCGGCTGACAGAATGGTCATCGGTACCCCCGGGAGCGGTGTGTCTTCCGGGGTTTTTGTTTCGGGTTTGAGTGATGTCTTCTGACGAAACGGTCTCCTCAGTCGCGTGCGCCCCGACCGGTGGTGATGATCCGGCGTTGCTCGGCCGCGATTGGCGGCACGACACGGCCGTCTTGTTCAAGCTGGCCGTGCCAAACGTCGCCAGCACCGTGGCCCAGACGCTGATGAGCTTTACCGACTTCGTCATCGTCTCGCGAATGCCGGCCGCCTCTGCGGCCCAGGCGGCCATTTCTTCCGCGAGCCTGACCTTCATCACCCTGCTGGCAATGCCGATGGGAACGATGACCTGCGTCACCACGATGGTCAGCCAATCACTCGGGGCGGGGCGTCAACGCGACTGCGCCGCCTACGCCTGGCAGGGAATCTGGATGTCGCTGCTGTACGGGATGGGCATTCTGCTGCTCCGGCCGGTTGTGCCCGCGTTCTACCAGATGTTCGGCCACGAGCCGACCGTCGTCGCGATGGAGGTTCAATACCTCCAGATTCGCCTGCTGAGTCTCGGAATCGCCGCCGCGACCATCTCCCTGGACAACTTCTTCAACGGCATCCACCGTCCGGGGGTCAATACCGTCTCCGCTTTTCTCAGCGTCTCGGTGAACATCGTTCTGACTTACGTCTGGGTTCTGGGCAAGCTGGGCTTTCCGGCCATGGGCGTCGCGGGGGCGGCCTGGGCCACGGTCGTGGCCACGGTTCTCCGCGCGGTTTTCCAGTTCTCTGTCATGTACTTTGGCTCAGCGGCGTCAAGATTCGAGCCGCGAAAGGCATGGCGGTGGAACCGCGAGAAGATGCGCCGGCTGTGCTGGGTGGGCTGGCCGGCCGGTGCGGCGTTTCTTACCGACATCGCGGCCTGGACAGTCTTCCAGTTGGCGATCATCGGCCGGTTCGGGACGACGGATCTCGCGGCCACGGGCGGCGTTTTTCGGTACCTGGAGGTCTCATTCATGCCGGCCGTCGGCATCGGCATGGCGGTGAGCACGGCGGTGGGCAAGGCCATCGGGCAGGGACGCCCCGCGCTGGCTCGAAGAATCACCTGGATTGGCGCAGGCTTCAATGCCGTTTACATGAGCCTGATGGCGCTGCTGTTTGTTCTTGACGGCCAATGGCTGATGCGATTCATCAGCCCTGATCCGGCCGTGATTCAGTTGGGCGCGACACTTTTCGTCTATGCGGCGGTGTTCCAGTTCTTCGATGCGATGGCTATCACGCACAATTGCGCTCTCCGCGGCGCAGGCGATACCATGTGGTCCTCCATCGTCGGCGCTGCGGAGGTGTGGATCATCCTGATCGGTGGCGGCGTGCTGGTGGCCCGGCTGCGGCCGGACCTCGGGTCGGTCGGGCCGTGGGCCTTTGCCGCTGCAGCCGTGATCTGCATCGGAATCACCTTGTTTGCAAGGTGGCGATGGGGCCCGTGGGAAAGACTCGATGTGATCGGGCGAAACGAGCCGGCGCGAGGATACCTCGCAACGGCTCCGATCGAGTCGCCCACCTTGCCAAAGTGATTGGCCAGGCAAAGATGAAGGCGGAACGATGAATTCAGAACCCCGAGGGCAAAGTTGTCGGCTTGGCGGACATGACGATAATGGGGACGGTTGACCCTNNGCTCGAGGCTTTCGCCAGGGCCGCGCGCGTAGCGATCGGTTACCTTTTCCTGTCTGAACCGCCGGATGAGAAGCTTCCGATCCCCGATCTTCGCACCATGGGCGGACGGGGCGTGCGGCGCCCAAGCCCCGATCTGCTCGACACGGTTTATCTATGCCAGCGGCGCCAGGCGTGGTACCAGGACTACGCGGAGAGCGTGCACGAAGACCGCCGCGCATTCGTCGGTTCGGCAAAGGTCTCGGATCGCCCCGAAGAGATCGCATCCAAGATTCGCCGACATGTCGCGTTTGAGATCAAGGAGCGGCTTGGCTGCCCAACCTGGACCAATGCCTTGCGATTGTTCATCCAGAGGGCTGAGGACGCCGGCGTATTGGTGATGGTCAGCGGCGTCGTCAGCAGCAACAATCAGAGGCCTCTTGATCCCGATGAGTTTCGTGGCTTCGCCTTGGCCGACCCATTTGCACCGCTCGTATTCATCAACGGGGCTGATACCAAGGCCGCCCAGATCTTCACCCTGGCCCACGAGCTGGCTCATATCTGGTTAGGTGAATCCGCCCTGTCCAACGTAGGGCCGGCTTCTTCGCCGACACAGCGAATTGAAGCATGGTGCAACCGCGTGGCTGCCGAAGTGCTCGCTCCGCTCGATGAACTCCGCCGCGAACTGGGCCAGGACGATGCGTTGACGTCTGTGCCCACTCTGGCCCGCACGTTCAAAGTCAGTACGCTCGTCATTTTGCGTCGGCTCCTGGATGCACGCCGGATATCTCGGGATCAGTTTGAGCGCGCCTACGAAGACGAGTTGGGGCGGGTTGCACAACGGCCGCGATCCGGCGGCGGCGATTTCTACTTGACGCAGGCCGTGCGGCTGAGTAGACGATTCGCCCGCGCGATCATCGCCGACACCTTGGAAGGAAACACGCTCTTCCGCGATGCGTTTCAGTTGTTGGGGGTCAAGAAGGAGCAGACGTTCCGCGAATTCGGACGATCGCTGGAGGTATTGCAGTGATGCCATACCTCCTCGACAGCAATGTCTTCATCCAAGCCAAGCAGTTGCATTACGCGATGGACTTTTGTCCCGCGTTCTGGGATTGGCTGATCCAGCAGAATGCTCAGAAGCGCGTCTTCAGCATCGAGAAAGTGGGGGACGAACTGAAAGCGGGCACCGATGCGCTCTCGAAGTGGGCACATGATCGCGATGACGAGTTCTTCCTTCCGCCCGGTGAGAAAGTGTTGAAGGCCCTGACGGCCGTAAGCACCTGGGTCAGGAACCAGAAGTACAGGGTCGCGGCCACGACCACATTCTTCCAGGATGCTGATTATTACCTGGTTGCGCACGCGCTGGCTCATGGTTACACGGTCGTCACCCACGAAATTGTTGGGGATGGCATCAAGAGAGTGAAGATCCCGGAAGTCTGCATCGGGCTGAAGGTAAAGACCGTGAGTCCTTTTCAGATGCTCCGCTCGGAACGTGCGCGGTTTGTGCTGGGGCCGGTAGGGTCAAGGGAATGAGACCGGCGAGATGCCGTCCAAGGTGACATCGGTGTACACGTTCAAGGTTGCGCTGGCCGGCCGCAAGAGCATCTGGCGCCGGATCGCGGTGCGCGGCAATCAGACGCTCGATCAACCGCTGTTCATCGAGGCCTTCTTGCTTTGGCTGGATAACCCTCGGGCAGCGAGCGGCTTGTGTCTGCCCGCCGGCCGTCGCTCCGTTGGCAGTCGGGAGCATTCTGTCTAACATACTCCCTTTCCGAATCTGTCGACCCCGGCCGGGTGCAGGTGTGGCGTTGCCAGCCTTGGCCATGGCCGCCGTGGGTGAACGACTTGGAACTGATGAAGGCATAAGCACTTATGTTCAAGGAAGTACCGACACAATTCGATTTTCCCAAGGCCGAGGCAGAGGTAACGCGGTTCTGGGCTGAGGCGGGCATCTACGAGAAATCGCTGAAGCAGCGCGAAGGTCGTCCGTCGTTCGTATTTTACGAAGGGCCGCCCACGGCCAACGGGTTGCCGCACCCGGGGCACTGCCTGACGCGGATCATCAAGGACGTTTTCCCGCGCTACAAGACGATGACCGGCCACTACTGCCACCGCAAGGCCGGCTGGGACACGCATGGTCTGCCGGTCGAGGCCGAAGTGTGCAAGGAACTCGGCATCCACACCAAGCAGGACATCGAGGCCTACGGCGTCGAGAAGTTCATCCACCTCTGTCAGCAGAGTGTTTTCCGCTACACCAAGGAGTGGGAGGATCTGACTCGGCGGTTGGGTTTCTGGATCAACCTTGAGGAGGCCTACGTCACCTACCATCAGTCCTATGTCGAGAGTGTCTGGTGGGCGCTCAAGACGCTGTTTGACAGGGGCCTGCTCTACCAGGGCCACAAGATCGTCTGGTGGTGGCCTCAGGGCGGAACAGCCTTGTCGTCGGCCGAGGTCGGCCAGGGCTACCGCGCGGTCGACGATCCTTCGATCACCGTGCGGTTCCGGGCGAAAGGTCAACCGAAGACCAGCCTGCTGGCCTGGACGACCACGCCCTGGACGCTGCCGAGCAACGTCGGGCTGGCCGTGCATCCCGAAGTGGAATACGCCCAGATTGCGGTCGAGGATGAGGAATTCATCCTCGCCAAGGCGCTCATTCCGGCAGTCTTCAAGGGCCTGCCGGTCGACATTGAGAAGGATGTGCGCACCATCAGGATCGTGAAGGGCTCCGAGTTGGTCGGCATGGAGTACGAACCGCTATTCGCCTATGCGAGGCCGGAAGGCGGCAAGGCTTACGAGGTGATCACGGCCGACTTTGTGACGCTCGATACCGGTACGGGCATCGTGCACATGGCCCCCGCGTTTGGCGAAGACGACTACCGCATCGCTCGCGAGAAAGGCCTGGGGTTCCTGCAATTGATCACCCCAGAGGGTAAGTTCTCGCCCGAGGCAACCGATTTCGCTGGACGATTCTGCAAGGAAGCCGACGCAGATATCATCCGCTGGCTCAAGGATAAGGGGCTGCTGCTGAAGCGCGAGCAGTATCGCCACGACTACCCGTTCTGCTGGCGGGCGGAAGACGACCCGCTCATCCAATACGCCCGCAAAAGCTGGTTCATCCGCACGACCGAGTTCCGCGACGCCTTCCTGGCCAACAACCGGGAGATCAATTGGCTGCCCGAGCACATTCGCGACGGGCGGTTCGGGAACTTCCTGGAGAACAATGTCGATTGGGCGTTGTCGCGGGAACGTTTCTGGGGCACACCGCTGCCGATCTGGGAATGTGAGAAGACCGGCAAACAGGAGGCGGTCGCGTCATATGCCGAATTGACCGCCAAGACAGGCGTCAGTGGCATGGATGTCTGGGAGAAGGCCAAGGCCGCCAATCCGGCTCTGATCGACGATCTCAAGGTCCACAAGCCGTACATCGACGCGATCACCTACGATTCGCCCTTCGCACCGGGAGCCCGCATGCACCGCGTGCCCGAGGTGATCGACTGCTGGTTCGACAGCGGGGCGATGCCGTTTGCCCAGTGGGGCTATCCGCACAAGCCGGGCAGCGTCGAGTTGTTCAAGCAGCGGTTCCCGGCCGACTTCATCAGCGAGGCCATCGACCAGACCCGCGGGTGGTTCTACACCCTGCTGGCAATCAGCACGATGTTGTTTGGCGAGAAATCGGACCGCACCGGTGAGATGGGTAGGGCATGGTCGGAGCCGCCAAAGGCGGCGGAGACCTGCCGCTCCCAGCCGAATAACGCGGCAGGTCTCGGTCGCCGCGGCGACCTCGACGCTGCCCTACCTCCGCAATCTCCAATCTCGCATCTGCGATTCGAGGAGCCCTATCCCCACCCCTTCCGCAACTGCATCGTGCTCGGTCTGGTGTGCGGCGAGGACGGCAAGAAGCTCTCCAAGAGCAAGCGGAACTACAAGGAGCCGACGTACATCTTCGACCGCGAAGGCGCGGACGCGATGCGCTGGTCGATGCTCAGCGGTCAGGCGCCGTGGACTGGGGCCCGCTTCAAGGAGGACTCCATCGCGACCGATCAGCGCGAGTTCCTGATCAAGCTGTACAACGTCTACAGCTTCTTTGTGATCTATGCGAACATTGACCAGTGGTCACCAGCCGGGTCCAGGCAGTCGGCCGGCGAGCTGAGTGAGCTGGATCATTGGATTCTCGCAGAGTTGAACCAGACGATCGCCGACATCCGGGCCTCCATGGACCGCTACGAGAACTACCCGGCCTGCCGGCGACTGGTGGATTTCGTCGACGGCCTGAGCAACTGGTACGTCCGCCGGTCGCGCGACCGGTTCTGGCGAAGCGGGATGGACGCCGACAAGTACGCCGCGCATCAAACCCTGTGGACGTGCCTGAGCGAACTGAGCAAGGTGATTGCCCCGTTCGTGCCCTTTTTTGCCGAGTCTCTCTATCAGAATCTCGTTCGGTCGCAGTTCGCGGATGCCCCCGAGAGCGTTCACCTGTGCGATTACCCGGCGCCCGATGAGGGGGCGATCGACAAGCCGTTGTTGGAGGAGATGGCGGTTGTGCGCGAGATCGCCTCGCTCGGCCGATCCGCGCGGATGGACGCCAAAATCAAGGTCCGCCAGCCGCTGGCCGTGGTCGAGGTGGTGCTGGCCGATGCGTCGCATCGACAGTGGCTCGAAGGTCACCTGCCGCTCATCGCCGACGAGCTGAACGTCAAGCGGATCGAGTTCGCCACGAACGCCGACCAGTATGTGACTTACGAGGTCAAGGCGAACTTCAAGTCGATCGGTCCGAAGTTCGGCAAGCTGGCCCCGCAAATCCAGAAAACGCTGGCCACGGCGGACGCGGCCGGCTTGCGGCGGACGCTCGACGAGGCAGGCAAGGTGTCGCTCGACGTTGCCGGCCAAGCGGTCGAACTGACACCGGACGATGTGCAGGTGGCCCTCAAAGCCAAGCCCGGCTGGGCGGCCGCCCAGGGACGCACAACGGTGGTGGTACTCAGCATCGAGCTGACAGAGGACCTCAAGGCCGAGGGCCTGGCCCGCGACGTGGTTCACCTGATCCAGACCGCCCGCAAAGCCGAGAACCTGGACTACCAGGCCCGCATCCGGCTGCGAATCAACGCGGGCGGCCCGCTGGCCGAGGCCATCAAGGCCAACGCGGACTACATTCGCGGCGAGACCCTGGCGACCGAGCTGAAACTGGATGCCGGCCTAGCCGATGCTCCGCACACCGGCGAAGTCGAGGGAATGACGGTCGGGTTTACGGTTGAGGTGGTGGGATGAGTGTGAGCACCCTGTCGACGGGTTCAGGCTTCTGATCTCCTGGCGAGAGAGACTCATATGGGCAGTTTCTTGCTGCGAGGTATTCCCGAATCGTTGTTTGCGAGACTGAAGGTCCGCGCCGCCCGGAACGGTCGCAGCCCGGATGAAGAGGCGATGGCAATTCTGTCCGAGGCCATACTGCTGGAACAAGCTGGAGCATCTTCTTCGATCAGAAAGCCGCATCGGGCGAGGACGAAGCGGAAGACCTGACATGGGCAATACGAATCAACAACTGAGGCTCGGCGTTCTGATCTCCGGCGGCGGGCGGACGCTGCAGAACTTCGTCGAGCTGATTAAGGCCGGACAACTGCCGGCCGAGATTGCGGTGGTGATTTCGTCGCTGCCGGATGTGGCGGGGGTCGAGCGAGCAAGAGCCGCCGGCCTGCCGGTGGTGATCGTCCGCAAGAAAGACCACCCCGACGAGGCCGAGTTCAGCCGGTTGATCACCGAGGCCCTGGAGGCCCACGACGTGCAACTGGCCTGCCTGGCGGGCTGGACCTGCTTCTGGCAAATCCCGGACCGCTGGGTCGGGCGGGTCATGAACATCCATCCGGCCCTGCTGCCCAAGTACGGCGGTCAGGGTTTCTACGGCCACCACGTCCACGAGGCTGTGCTGGCCGCCGGTGATAAGGAAAGCGGCTGCACCGTCCACTTTGCCAACAACGAATATGACGCCGGGCAGATTATCCTCCAACGCAAGATCCCAGTTCTGCCCGGCGACGATGCCGATACGCTCGCCGCCCGCGTCTTTGAGCAGGAAACGCTGGCGTATCCGGAGGCGATACGACTGTTTGCCGAAGGGCGGGTCAAGCTGCTTGGCGATCGGGTCGAGATCTGGTAAGCCGGGTTGTGCCGGATGGGTGGCCCAGGTTCTTCGTGAACCTCGGCTGACGGTTCATTGTCGTGACGCTGTCAGAAGCTGGACAGTCGGATTGAGCCCATGACGAGACCGGAGCCCGTTTTCATTGGTTACTTTCCCAAGAGGACCACCGGGCATACTCATTGGATCAATAACCCTGTCGTTGAGGAGGTGTGTAGCGTCAGCGAGTGTCTTTCTGAGGGACCACCGAACTGGATAGACAAGTGGAAACACAACGACCGATGGGTGTACGACACCGAAGAAATGGCGTGGTCTGTCATTGATGATGACCGGAAGGCGTACGACATGTATGCCTACAAGATGTTCCCAATCGTGTTTGACGGGGCGAAGGAAGAACCATGGGCGATCGGGTCCACAGCCCGAGGTGATCTTTCTGGTTATCAGTTCCTCGGGTTCGACATCGTCAATCGGACCTGCGATTCGACATTCGAGTGCTCGCCGCTTTCATGCAACGGCGGATTCAATCAGTATCCTGTTAATCGCCACTGCCTGATCGATGACCTGGAGGACGCCTGGCGCATATGCCGAGAGATCGCCACCGAGGCCGAGGAACAGGGGTCCTGGGAACCCGGACCGTACTATCTGGTCGCGGTTCACCGCAAAAAGAAGAAAGCACCTGTCAGCCCAGCCGACGGGGCGTGAACAGGTCCTTCGCTCATCGCTCGCACGACCAAGAGCCCGCGTTCAAGAAAGACCTGTGCTGCCCATCCAGCGGCACCGAATGCGGAATGGATTCCGCGAAGAGTGCGACCGAGAAGGGATTCTCGGTCGAGCGGACCTCGATACTGCCCTACCTTGCGGCCCCGTCGATTCCCGCCCATCCGGCGCAGACCATCGTTTGACTCCCGAACTACCTCATCTTCGCNNGCTGCCGAGGTTGCTGTTTCGCCGGAAGGCCTTGACCACCTCCTGGATTTCGACCGCCCAGCCGCCGGTTTTCGGGGCCTTGTCGATGATGTGGGTCTTGAGGTTGAGCCGGGCCTTGGTGTCGGGGGTGACCTTGCCCGTGGTCAGGCGCATGACGCCGGTGTAATCCTCGATGATGCAGCCCTGGTCGCCCATCACCTCGATGCCGTTGAAGCCCGACGGGCTGGTCCAGCCGACCTCGATGTAGCCGAGAATCCTGGGGTTATCGAACTCCAGCAAAAGCACGGCGTTGTCATCCACCTTGATCTTCTTCCGCAGCGTGGCGGTGTGGGCCTGGACGCTCCTCACCGGTCCGATGTGCCACTGAGCCTGGTCGATCGCATGAATGCCCATGTCCAGCAGGGCCCCGCCGCCGGCCTTGACCGGGCTGTAGAACCAGGGGTCCTTGGCCCAGCCGGGATATGGGCCGGAGTGGGCGAAACGAATACGGATCATGTACGGCTCGCCGATGGCACCGCTTTGGACCAGGGCGTTGAGCTTGCGGTTGCCGCGATTGAACCGCTGCGAGAAACCCACGATCAACTGCCGGCCGCTCCTGGCCTGGGCTTTCTTGATGGCCGCGATCTCCTTCATGCTCAGGGCCGCCGGCTTCTCCAGCAGCACGTGGGCACCGTGTTCGAGGCCGGCGATGGCGTGCTCGGCATGAAACCTGTTCGGGCTGGCCACCGAGATGACGTCCAGTCGCTCGCGAGCGAGCATCTCCTTGTAGTCACGATAAACGTGCAGGTCTTTTCTGATCTGCCGTGCTTCCTTGTGTCGAGCGGGCTCCGGGTCGCACGCGGCAACCAGTTCGACGCCCGGCGTCCGCGTGTATCCGGGCAGGTGGAGGTGTTGGGCGACTGATCCACAACCGATAACGCCGGCTTTCCAGGTTCTGGCCACGTTCACTCTCCTTCAGTTCATCGGACTCCTTCTCATGGCCCGTATCCTATCCGGATTTGGGTCGATCATCACGTGGTTGACGGATCATTGCCGACCGATGCCGGAGGGGCTACGATTCCCTATCGGTGATCGGGCGGATGGAGCAAGTATGGATTCGGCTTTCTTACGGGCACTTGACGAACGCATCCTGGTCCTCGACGGGGCGATGGGAACCAGCGTCCATGCGTTCGATTTGCCGCTGTCCGACTACCGGGGCCTGGAGAACTGCACCGAGATTCTGTGCCTGAGCCGGCCCGACGTCGTCGGCGAGATCCACGGGCGATTCCTGGAGGTCGGCTGCGATGCGATCGAAACCAACACCTTCGGGGCCAACAAAATCGTTCTGGCCGAGTTCGGACTGGTTGAGCAGACACGCGAGCTGAACCGCGTGGCCGCCCAGATCGGCCGAGAGGCCTGCCATCGATTCAGCACCGCCGACCATCCGCGCTTCGTCATCGGCTCGATCGGCCCGGGCACGAAACTGGCCTCTCTGCGGCAAGCCACCTTTGACACCCTTGAGAGCAGCTACACCGAGCAGATCCGCGGCCTGATGGATGGGGGCGTCGATGCGCTCCTGTTTGAAACCTGTCAGGATATCCTGCAGGCCAAGGCGGGACTGGCCGCCGCGGAGGCGGTCTTCGCGGAATGCGGCCGTCGCGTGCCGGTCATGGTCCAGGTGACGATGGAGACCACCGGCACCATGCTGGTGGGCACCGACATCGCCGCCGCCCTGACCGTGCTGGATGCCTACCCGCAGATCGAGGTCATCGGCCTCAACTGCGCCACCGGTCCCGAGCAGATGAGCGAGCACATTCGTTACCTCAGCGAGCACTGCACGCGTCGGATCAGCGTGGTGCCCAACGCCGGCCTGCCCGCGGTGGTCGACGGAAAGCCGAGATATCCGCTGTCGCCCGAGGACCTCACCCGCTGGCTGGTCGAGTTTGTTGAGAAAGACGGCGTCAATGTTGTCGGCGGCTGCTGCGGAACCACGCCCGAGCATATGGCCGAGGTGGTTAAGGCCATGAGAGGGCGAAAGCCCATGCACCGCAGCCCCGAATTCGAGCCCAGCGTTTCCAGTCTTTATCAGAGCATCAGTATCCGCCAGGACAACAGCTTCCTGATCATCGGCGAGCGGACCAACGCCAACGGCTCGAAGAAGTTCCGCGAATTGCTGGCGGCCGAGGACTTCGACGGCATGGTGCAGATGGCCAAGGATCAAGTCCGGGCGGGCAGCCACATGATCGATGTCTGCACCGCCTACGTCGGGCGCGATGAGATGTCCGACATGACCCGACTGGTCGACCGGCTGGCCACTGAAGTGCCCGTGCCGCTGATGATCGACTCGACCGAGGCACCTGTGATCGAGGTAGCCCTGAAACTGGTCGGCGGCAGGTGCATCGTCAACAGCGTCAATCTCGAGGACGGCGAGAAACGGTGCGAGGACGTGCTACCCATGTGCCGCAAACACGGAGCGGCAGTGGTCGCTCTGACCATCGACGAGGAAGGCATGGCCAAAACCGTGGACCGAAAGGTGGCCATCGCGCATCGCCTGCATGACCTGGCGACCCGCAAGTACGGCCTGCGGTCCGGCGACCTGCTGTTCGACCCGTTGACGTTCACCATATGCACCGGCAACACCGAGGACCGGCGGCTCGGCCTCGAAACGCTGGAGGCTATCCGCCGGATCAAGCAGGAATTGCCCGAGTGCCACATCGTGCTCGGCGTCAGCAACATCAGTTTCGGCATCAAGCCGGCGGCCCGGCATGTGCTGAACAGCGTCTTCCTGCACTACGCCCGCGAGGCCGGGCTCGATGCGGCCATCGTGCACGCCGGTGGCTTCCAACCGCTCTACAAGATCGACGAGAAGCTTCGCGAGATTGCACGCAAGCTGATCTTCGATGAACGCGAGGGCGGGTCNNCTGATCTGCTCGCGCAATTCGCGGACGATGCGGCCGCTCGGCCTGAAGCCGTCGCACGCAAGGCGGCCCATGTCGAAGAACGGCTGAAACAGCGGATTATCGACGGCGATCGCAACGGCCTGACGGACGATCTCGATGAGGCGATGAAGACGTACAAGGCGCTGCAGATCATCAACGAGCTGCTCCTGCCGGGCATGAAGGTGGTCGGCGATCTGTTCGGCGCGGGACAGATGCAGTTGCCTTTCGTTCTCCAATCGGCCGAGACGATGAAGACCGCCGTCGCCCATCTCGAACCGTTCATGGAGCGCACTGATGCGAGTGGCAAGGGCTCGATCGTGCTGGCGACGGTCAAAGGCGACGTACACGATATCGGCAAGAACCTGGTCGACATCCTGCTGACCAACAACGGGTTCAACGTTCACAACCTGGGCATCAAGGTACCGATCAACACGATGATTGACGCCTGGCAGGAGCACAAGGCACAGGTCGTCGGGATGTCGGGCCTGTTGGTCAAAAGCACGCTGGTGATGCGCGACAACCTGCTGGTGCTCAATGAGCGAGGCCTGACGCCGACGGTGATTCTTGGCGGGGCCGCGCTGACGCGATCATACGTGGAAAAAGAGCTGCGTCCCCTTTATCGGGGATCGCTGTTCTACGCCAAGGATGCGTTCGAAGGGCTCGATTTGATGCGGCGGATCTGCGAGGAGGGACCGCAGTCGATTCCCATCCGTGCGGCGGGCAAGCCGGAACCCGGTGAGGAAGAGATTGCCGTGGCGTGCGCTCGCCCCTCGGCCCCCGTGTCAGCGGCCCCGAGGAGTGACCGTCCGCCACGCAGCAACATCGCCACCGATGTGCCCGTCCCCACGCCGCCATTCTGGGGCCCACAGGTGATCGAGCGTATCCCGCTGACTGAAGCCCTCTACTTCATCAACGAGGTCATGCTCTTCCAGATGCAATGGCAGTTCAAGAAGCGCGGCCGTCCGCAACAGGAGTTCGATCGGTTTCTCGATGAAACCGTCCGGCCGATCTACCGCGACCTGGTGGACCGATGCGAGGCCGAGAGGATTCTGCAGCCCAGGGTGATCTACGGATACTGGCCGTGCCAGAGCGAAGGTGACTCGTTGATCATCTACGCCCCGCAGGATCCAGACCGCGCGTTGACGCGGTTTGATTTTCCTCGTCAGCAGAAGAAGCCCTGGTGGTGTTTGTCCGATTTCTGGCGGCCGAAGTCAACGGGCCAATGCGACGTGATCGGCATGTCCGTTGTCACCATGGGCCCGCACGCCAGCGAGGTTGCCCGCGAGTGGTTCGAGGCCGGGCGATACAGGGACTACCTCTACCTGCATGGGCTGAGCGTCGAAGGGGCCGAGTCGCTGGCTGAGTGGATCCACAAGAAGGTCCGGGTTGAACTGGGCATCGCCGGCAAGGACGCCTCCGACCTTCGCAAGCTGTTCCAGCAAGGCTACCAGGGCAGCCGTTTCAGCTTCGGCTACCCGGCGTGCCCGAACCTCGAAGACCAAACCAAGCTGTGGGAAATCGTCCATCCGGAACGCATCGGTGTTCACCTCAGCGAGGAGTTCCAGATGCACCCCGAGCAGTCCACCTCGGCGATCATCGCCCATCACCCCGAGGCGCGGTACTTCAAGGCGTGATCAAGGGTTCAGTGGCCAGGGTTCAGAGAAGGATGAAAGATGAAGGATGAGGGATGAAACAAGCCAAGAGCCCGTCACTGAAGGTTTGTCTCCCCAATCTCATCTGTTGGCTTGCCCAGACCCACGGCCACACAATCTGGAATATGAGATGTGAGATCTCAAATCGAATTCTTCAATCTGAAATACGAAATCTGAGATTTCAAATCCGATTCCCCAATCTGCAATATGAGCTCTGAGATTTCAAATCGGCTTCTCCAATCTGCGACCCAACCAAGATGTGAGACTTGAGATTTCAGACCGGACTCGCCGATCGGCAACTCGAAATCGGCAGCCTGCCCGCGCGGCACCCCCCGCCTCACGTGTAGGTCACCGCCCCAATCACCTTCCGGCAGCTCGCCCGCGCCGCAATCCCCCCCGACGTGTCAGTCACCGCCCCGGTCCCCTTCCGGCAACGCGCTCAAGCGGAGGGCTCTCTCTGCCCATTCACTCCGGGAACGCCATGTCGATGACTTGCAGCTTGACCGACGTTCGCCCGTTGTAGGTGTCGAGGATGGGTTCGAAGGCCACGCGGCAGCGGCGGTGGTCGAGCAGAGGCTGGAGGGCTTCTTTCTGGTTGAAGGCGATGACCTTGCGGGTGATCCGGCCATCGGTGAGAGCAAACTGAAGATGCTGGCCGTTCTTGCCCACCACACGCGGCTCGCCGGCAAGGCCCAGCACGCCCGAGGCGAACTTCGGTTTCGGGTTGCCCACGCCGAAGGGTTGCAGCTTCTGCAGCTCGTACACCAGCGCATCCGGCAGGTCATTCAGTCCGATTTCGGCATCAAGTCTCAGCGATGGCTCGAGGTCCTTGCACGTCAATGTCCGGTTGGCCAACTCGACGAAGCTCTCGGTGAACGATTCGATCTTTTCGTGCCGGATGCGCAAACCGGCGGCCATCGCGTGTCCGCCGAACGCCTCCAGGTGATCCGAGCACTCGGCCAGCGCCTGATGCATTCTGAAGTTTCGGATGCTGCGGGCCGAGCCCTGTCCCTGACCGTTTTCCAGCGAGATCAGCACCGTCGGCCGGCAATACCGGTCCACGATCCGCGAGGCGACGATCCCGATCACGCCGGCGTGCCATTTCTCGCAGGCCAGCACAATCGCCCGACGGGCGTCGCCGGCCAGGTTGCCCGCGTCGATCATCTCGCAGGCTTCCTTGAGGATCTGCCGTTCGACGGATTGTCGGCCGCGGTTCTGGCTTTCCAGGTAAGCGGCGATTTCCCTGGCCCGCGGGGCGTCGGCCAAGGTCAACAGCTCGACGGCCAGTCGAGCGTGCCCCATGCGCCCGGCGGCATTGAGTCGCGGTGCCAGCCAGAAGCCCACGTGTTCGCTGTCGATCTTCTGGTCCGACAGTCGGGCCGATTCGATCAGGGCCCGCAGGCCAATGAGCCTGGTGTCGTTCACGCCGAGCAGACCAAAGCGGGCCAGCACGCGGTTCTCGCCGCTGAGCGGCACCACGTCGGCGATCGTCCCCAAAGCCGCAAGACTTGTCGCGTCGATCAGAAACTTGCGGAACTCGGGTTTGACTCGTTCGGAGTGGGAGAGCGTGCGGGCAACGGCCCATGCCAGTTTGAACGCCACACCCGCGCCGCAGATGTCCGGGTTCGCGTAAGCCCCGGCGACACTGGGGTGGACGATGGCGTCAGCCTCGGGCAGCGTCGGGCCGGGCGAGTGGTGGTCGGTGATGATCAGCGTCAGGCCGACCTCACGGGCAACCTTCGCTTCTTTTACTGCGGTTATGCCGCAGTCCACAGTGATGACCGTATCAGCCCCGTCCTGTCGGATCTGTCGCAGTGCCTCGGCGTTGACTCCGTATCCTTCCTCCAGTCGGTTGGGCACATAGAAGGACACCCGAGCCCCCGCCAGTGTCAGCAGGTGCCACAAAATGGCCGTCGCCGTGATGCCGTCGACGTCATAGTCGCCGTAGATGACGATGGGTTGCCGCTCGCAGACTTTATGGGCGATGATGTCAGCGGCTTCGACTGTCCCGGGAAGAGTCTCCGGCGCCAGCAAGGACTTCAATTCCGGATTCAGGAAGACCCGCGCGGAATCGGGATCGGCCACGCCGCGGTTGTGCAGTACCTGGGCCAGTAAGGGATGGATTCCCAGCCGCCTTGCAGTCGCGGCACACTCTGGCCATGCCGGGNNCGTGCCGGTTCCTCCACTCGCTGATGCGCCAGCTCAGTCAGCCGGCCAATATACGCCCCCGGCACGGTGGATACAATCGTTTTGTCGAGCCATGTGCAGCCCCTCTCAGCCTTGTTTCGACGTGGCGATGATCCGTCACAAGGGGGCACGCCCAGCCTGCGAGCAGCTTTCCACACCCGATGGATTCCTGTAAACTGATGTTCCGGGTTGCTCATCCCAGCCCACGGTAGCCGCAGCCTCAAGACCCGAGGCATGCCTTCGTTTGGAGAGCCCGGGACACCGGGTCGGGGGTGCATATCCATGGGGCAGCAAGTCTCCACGCGACCACTGAAAGTCAAAGTTGCAGCGGCCGTTCAACACGGCCAAGAGCGAATCGCCGGCCGCAGCAAGCTGATCGACCAGGCCTTGCAGCACCTCAGGCTGAGCCAGGGCAAGCACTGGGAAGGGGCGACGCCCTACGACAAGTACGCCAGCTTGGCGCTGGCGGTCCGCGATCTGGTCGTCGAACGGATGATCCAGACGCAGGCCGCATACGCTGACCAGGACGTGAAGCGCGTGTACTACCTCTCGCTCGAGTTTCTTCTCGGTCGGCTGCTGCGGAACAACCTGGTCAATTTGGGCCTTTACAGCGAGTGCTGCAGCGTCGTTTCCGCGGACAGCGATTTTGACCACATCTTCGACGTCGAGCCGGATGCCGGTCTCGGCAACGGCGGTCTCGGGCGTCTGGCCGCCTGCTACATGGATTCGGCCGCGTCACAGGGTTACCCGGTGTACGGCTACAGCATTCGCTACGAGCACGGGATGTTCCACCAGGAGATCGAGAACGGCTGGCAGCTTGAAAGGCCGGAGTACTGGTTGCGCTTCGGCACTCCGTGGGAACTCGTGCGTCCCGAGTTCGCGACCGTCGTGCGACTTCGGGGACACGTCGAGCACCGCACGGATTCGCAGGGGCGATATCGGCCGGCCTGGGTGGGCTACCACACCGTCGTCGGCGTACCGTACGACATTCCCATGGTCGGCTATGGCGGGCGGGCCGTGAACATCCTGCGGCTGTGGGCCTCAAGCGCGTNNTTTAACCTCGAAGCCTTCAATCAAGGCGGGTATCTCGAGGCGGTTCGCGAGAAAGTCCTGAACGAAACGATCTCGAAGGTACTCTACCCGGCTGACCAGACGCAGAGAGGTCGGCACCTGCGACTGGTCCAGCAGTACTTTTTCGTGGCCTGTACTCTGGCCGACATCCTGCGGCGGTACGACCGCGATCATGACACCATTGATGACCTGCCCAACAAGGTGGCTATCCACCTGAACGACACGCACCCGTCCATCGCGGTCGCAGAGATGATGCGCATTCTGGTCGATGATCGGGGCCTCGGTTGGGACCGGGCGTGGGAGATGACCCAGGCCATCTTTGCTTACACCAACCACACGCTGTTGCCCGAGGCCCTGGAAACCTGGCCGGTGTGGATGTTTGAGCAGTGGCTGCCTCGCCACCTCCAGATCATCTACGAGATCAACAAGCGGTTCCTCGAGCAGGTCGAGTGGCGCTGGCCGGGTGATGACGGCCGCAAGCGGCGGATGTCGCTGATCCAGGAGGATGAGCCACGCTCCATCCGCATGGCCCATCTGGCGATCGTCGGCAGCCATACCATCAACGGCGTGGCCGAGCTGCACAGCCATCTGATTCGCCAGAGGCTCGTGCCGGATTTCGCCGAGCTGTGGCCTGACCGGTTCACCAATGTCACCAACGGCATCACGCCGCGCCGGTGGCTGAAGGCGGCCAATCCGGGCCTGGCAGCGGCCATCACCCGCCGTCTGGGCGAGGACTGGGTCTGCGATCTCAATCAGCTCAAGGGGCTGATACGATATGCCGACGACCCCGAATTCCAGGACGAGTTCCGCCGGATCAAACAGGCAAACAAACGCAGGCTTTGCGAGCACGTCTTCCGGACGGCGGGCGTGATCCTGCCGGCCGATTCGCTCTTCGACGTCCAGTCCAAACGACTGCACGAGTACAAGCGACAACTGCTCAACATCCTGCACGTCGTGATGCTCTATCACGAGATGCTGGCCAGGCCGCAGGAGCGGGTTCCGCGCGTTTTCATCTTCGCGGCCAAGGCCGCACCGTCTTATCACCGCGCCAAGCTGATTATCAAGCTGATCCACGACGTGGCCCGGACGGTCAACTCGGACAAGCGGCTCGACGGCCGGCTGCGCGTGGCCTTCGTGCCCGACTACTGCGTATCCGTCGCAGAAATCATGGTTCCGGCGGCCGACCTGTCGGAGCAGATCTCGACCGCAGGAATGGAAGCCTCGGGCACCGGGAACATGAAGTTCGCCCTCAACGGCGCCCTGACCATCGGCACGCTGGATGGAGCCAATATCGAAATTCGCGAGGCCGTTGGGGCCGAGAACTTCTTCCTCTTCGGGCTGACGGCCGAACAGGTGGCCGAACGTCGTTCCCGCTACAACCCGTGGGAGGTGTACCACGCCAACCCGATCGTTCGGCAAGCCCTGGACGCCATCGCCGACGGTGCGTTCAGTCCCCAGGAGCCCCATCTTTTCAAACAAGTCCGCGACTGGCTGACGTCCGAAGGCGACCGGTACATGTTGCTGGCCGACATCGAGTCTTATGCTGAGACCCAGCGGCGGGTGGATGCCCTGTGGCGCGATCCGGTGGCGTGGACCCGGACGGCCATTCTCAACGTGGCGAGGATGGGCAAGTTCTCCAGCGATCGATCGGTCAGCGAATACGCACAGCGCATCTGGAACACCCGCCCCGTTCGTATCGACCGGATTCCCATTCAGGGTGAGTCGAACAGCCTTGTTGCCGAGTCCGAGGCCTCTCGGCAGCCTCACGCGTGAATCTCGACAACGTCCCGGTCGTGTAAGGTGTAGTGACCGTGAACCTGCTGGCCGTCGTAGGTCTTCTCGCCCCAGACCCGGGCGTACTTGAGGTTGGCGGCCAAGTCCTTGTGAATGTGTTTGGCAAGCTCTTGCACGGTGCTGCCGGCCGGAAGAATGAAGGGCTTGTCGCGGTCCGCCGGTCGTCCGGGCTCCTTCGAGTAGACTCGAATCACGTCCAACAGACCGAAGAGGTTCCGCATCAGGAGGGCAAGGTTTTCCCCCGTTCGGCCTGAAACCATCATCATCTCCGGCTCGGCCGGACGGAGTTCCTTGAGCATCTGAAACGTGTCCACGGCCCCCGGCATGTCCATCTTGTTACACAGGATGATGCCGTGCGGACCGACGCGCATTTCCTCCTCGCCATCGGCCTCTGAGCGCCCGAACTCGATATTCTTGGCGGCCAGCGCGGCCAACAGGCCGTCGATATCTTCCAGAACGCTTTCGGCGGTCAGATCGAACACCGTCAGCACCGTATCAGCGTTGCGGATGGCGTTGACCAGCCCGCCCGGAAGGTGATCGGGCGTCACCGGCGGCATGTCCACCAGCTCGATGGGCACATCCTCAAAGTGGGCCATGCCGGGGACCGGTGTCGGCGTGCCATAAGGAAAGTCGGTGATCTTCACCGGTGCCTTGGTCAGGGTTCCGACAATCGAGGATTTGCCGCTGTTGGGTGGGCCGATGAGAATCGCCTGGCCGGCGCCCTGCCGCTCGATGTGGTAAGGGTCGAGCCCGGTGCTCTTCTTGGTTTTCTGTAACTCGCCCTGGCGAAGCTCGCTGATGCGCCGCTTCAGGTCGGACTGCTTCTTTTCGCTGGCCTTGTGCTTGGGGATGGTGCGGAGCATCTCCTCCAGAGCGGCCAGCTTCTCGGCCGGCGTCCGCGCCTGGCGGTACTTGCGATCTGCCTCGAAGTAGTCCGGCGTCAGGTTCAGAGCCATGGGCGGCATTATAGCACGGCCGGCCGCTGCGTTGAGCCCTGCGGGTGGGTGGCACCAACAGCCCCGGAGCCGGGCCTTGCGGAGGGGCCGGGCTGCCGACGTAGTTATGGGATTGCGGCGCATCCGTCCTGTTTGGCGGGGACTACCACCCCTTGCTGCCGTTCTGGTATAATAGGGTTGTCCCGTGGTCGGCGTGATCTCGATCGAGGTCCTGACGGGAAACAGAGAGCAACATCTGCCCGCAAGACGGATAAGTGGTACAAACACGTGATTCGATGGGCCCCGGACAGACAGCCCGGTCAGCGTACCCTGCGCGTCCCTGCAAGCCCGACTCGTGCGAAAGGAGGAAGCAATGGAATCCGTTCGACTGGAGATCAGCGTCCACTTTGTCCTGGGCATGGTGCTCATGGCTGCCGGCACTGCCTCCGGTTTCGACTACGTGATCGAAACCAGGACCGGCGGCCAGCATACGAGTCAGTATTCAGAGAACGCCGTGGAATGGATGGATACGACCGCCCACAGCGACGGCTTGACCCCGGCGGGAGTCACCCCTCTGTTGCCGCCGCCGACGCCCGGTATCGGGGGCCGATTCTCCACCGACACCGCGGCGGTCGGAACCTTCACGTTCACGCCCGTCGAGAGCGGCCAGTATGAAGTGTTCGTTACGTGGGGTACCAGCCCATACGGCGACACCGACGTGACCTACACCCTGAACCATGATGGTGGCACGCAGGTACAGACCTACAACATGGCCTCCGGCAATGGCAACGGGACGTGGCAACCGGTCGGCCCATCAGGTTCGAAGTACCAGATGAATACCGGAACTTCCTACACCCTCGTCGCGACGAATCCCGTTGCCGACGGCGGTGGCCGTCTGATGTGTGATGCAGTCGTGTTTCGCGGCCGGAACTGCTGCGATGTACCCCCCGTCTTTGTCAGTGCTCCTGTCATCGTGGGCGATACGATTGTCAGGGTCCTCCCGCCCATCGACATCAACGCATCGAAGTTGTCCGTGTATGCCAACGGCGTGAAGATCGGCGAGAAGCTCCTTCCTGGTGATCCCGATGTGGTGGTGCCGCCTCTTGTTCCGGGCGTGCACATTAATGCAACCCAGACCGTGTGCGGCATCGAGGGATGCATTCTGCAGGATGGCCCGATTCCCAGTGATCGGAGCTACCTCCCCGGCGTGATCGTTGTGGGGACCTATCTCCCGCCCGATAACACCGTCTTTTCGCCGGTGTTGCTGACCGGTGATACCAGGATTCGCGTCAGTGGCGCGAGATCCGATGCGACGGCGGTGACCGTTTATGCGAATGGCGTCGCGATTGGAACGAACGCTGCGCCGGGTGGCGCCGTAAATGTTGACGTGGATGTCGCTCCCTTGGTGGCCGGCCACGCCGTCAGTGCGACGCAGACGCTGCCCAGCTTCAGCCAGCCCGGTGTCGGGCTTGAGAGTGCCGTCCCCACGTCAGGACCGGTCGTCGACGATCCCGGCCAGGTGCCGGTTGTCCGAGTGGTCGGTATGGTGGATGCCGGTCGGACCGTGGTTCGCGTGGCTGGTGTGAGCAGCTATGCCACGCTCGTCACTGTATACGATGAGACCGCCGGTGCTGACATCGGGATAGACAGTTCGCCGACGGCCGGCACAACCCTCGTCACGGTGCCAGGACTGGTTGAGGGCCGCATCATCAAGGCCAGGCAGACCATCCGTATCGATGGCCCTTGGAGCGCCGGCCGCCGAGTCAGAGCCGGCGGCATCATTGAGGACTTCACAGATCCCCCGTCGATCGCGGACCATCCGCCGATCACCGGCGGGGCCTATGAGACGTGGTACCGGGTCAGTAGCTCCGGGTATAGCACCATCAGCGCTTCGACCTTGTTTGGCAGCCAGTGCCTGCGGATCGAGGACAACGGCTGGACCAACGGCGCATACGCAATCTACGAACAGATTGTGCCCGAGCCGCGGCCTATGGAATCGTATCACCTGAGGATCGAGATGTTGGTGGATGAAGTGGGTTGTGGTGACCCCGACTGGATGCAGACGTATCAGGTCGGCGTGATCGTGAACGGTACCCACCGTCCGACGACAGGCACGATTATGCCGTGTACTCTGATTGGCGAGTACACCGGGCCGCTGACGCCTGGTGTCGACAGCGCCGACGCGACGCAAGCCGTGCTCGTCTACGGGGCGGCATTACCCGCCGAGCCGGGTGATGATCTGCTCATCGCGTTCTCAACCGACGTTTCGACCTATTCCCGCAGCAAGGCCAATACTGCTCCGCTCTCCGGCATGAAGATCGATAATATCAGGATGGGCGGCGGCGACTGCAACCCATGGTGGGTTCCGCCGGTTGTCGTGGATGCCGCATCGCCCGGCAGTCTGCTGGTTGTCGGTGGGACGGAGGTCATGGTGAAGGGAGTGGATGCGACCGCATCGATTGTCAAGATTTATGAATACACCCCGTCACCCGAGGCTTGGGAGCTCATCGGTTGGTACCCGGGCGGCTTGCCGATCAGGCCTTTGCGGCCTCATACAACCATCGTGGCCACGCAGACGATGATCGTGCCGGGCTGCGCCGAGCCGATCGAGGGTGAGAAGCCCCGGACCGGTCCCGTGGTCGGCACCAACAGGAATTCGCCGATCAGGATTACCTTGGGTGTGCGCGAGACGAATGCTCTCGCCCCCTGTGAGATCGGAAGCGATGGCGGCACAAGCGGCGCCATCGAGTGGATCGGCAGCACCACGGCCGGGGCCGCACCGACCGGCAAACTGGTGAACCCGAGCATGAGCTGGCAGACGATCACCTTCGACCCGACCTCCGATCCGATCCGGAATTACAGTGGCGGCGATGGCGTTCTGAACGGCGCCTGCGGTGTGTTGGAGTGTTTGGGCATCACCACGACGGGTGGCAACACCGGCAAGTACACGCTGTATATCGATAACGTCTACAGCGGAACCATGCTGGTCGAGGACTTTGAGGATCCGGCGTATGTTGCCGGCAGCACGCAGGCCCTTTTCCGTTCACCGAGCGCGGGCTGGACCGGTCGGCCAGACAACCTGTTGACCTATCCTGACGCGTCGGTGGTTTCCCATGAGAAGTCCGACACGGGCACCCGGTCGGCCAAGATCTACTTCCAATTCTACGACGAGTCGACGTGGCGGTGGCTGCGTCTGACCACTGCCGGCCTGATGGCCCCGGCGGTCATGCCGAAGCAGAACCCGATCATTGACTTGACCCAACCGATCACCCTGCGGGTCCTCCTGACTGGCGCGGACTGTGGCGACCTGTTTGCCGATGCGGACGCCGATGGAGACGTCGACCAGTCTGACTTCGCCGCGTTGCAGGCATGCTTCACCGGCCCCGAC
>MTKZ01010755.1_pt1 | contig 31978 bp, 26 predicted proteins | sample 1042781 | NCBI WGS metagenome assembly MTKZ01 (sample SAMN06212207, study PRJNA360539) | anaerobic digester metagenome | biome: Wastewater treatment plant; material: sludge; isolation source: anaerobic digester fed with sludge from wastewater treatment plant | place: Denmark: WWTP Viborg ...
TAATCGTGTCCCTTGGCGAGCATTTGCGTGCCGATAAGAATGTCTATTTCGTGCTGGGCAAAGCGGCCGAGAATAACCGCATGCCCGCCTTTTCCCGAGGTGGTATCCGCGTCCATCCGTTCCACGCGCGCTTCCGGAAATGCGCGCATAAGATAATCTTCCGCTTTTTGTGTTCCAAGGCCCAGGTAAATCAGCGGATTGAAACCGCACTGGTCGCAGACCGCCGGGTTGGACCGCGTCGCGCCGCAATAATGACAGCGCAGCGTGCTGGACGCACTGTGATAGGTCAGGCTGACCTGGCAGTCCCGGCACTCGGCCACCCAGCCGCACATCGGGCAGAGCACCACCGGGGCGAAGCCGCGGCGGTTCAGCAACAGGATGACTTGCTCCCTGGCCTGAATCCGCTCCTGAACGGCTTTCTCCAGGGGCGTGGACAGAATAATCTGCCCGGGGGTTTCCACATGCTCCTTGCGCATGTCAACCAGATGCACCCTGGGCAGTGCGGCGGCAGTGGCCCGGCGCAGCAGCTCGAGCCGGGTGGACTTTTGATTGTTGCTGTTATAGTACGACTCCAGGCTCGGCGTGGCCGAACCCAGCAAACAAACCGCGCCGTTCATGCGCGCACGGACGATAGCCACGTCCCGGGCGTGGTACCGGGGTGTATCGTTTTGTTTATACGAGGTATCATGCTCCTCGTCCACCACGATCATGCCGAGGTCGGCAAGGGGCGCGAATACGGCCGAGCGGGCACCAACTACGATGCGTACCTTCCCCTGCCGCGCCAGGCGCCAGGCATCATAGCGTTCCCCATCGCTCAAGCCGCTGTGCAAGATGGCGATATCCTGTTTGAACCTTGCATAAAAGCGGCCTACCGTCTGGGGGGTCAGGGAAATTTCGGGAACCAGCATGATGGCGGAACGGTTCAAGGACAATACTTTTTCAATAGCCTGCAGGTAGACTTCCGTTTTACCCGAACCGGTAATGCCGTGGATGAGAAAGGTTTCATAAGCATGGTTATCCAACGCCCCGCTGATAGCGTCCAGAGTGTGCTGCTGTTCCGCATTCAGGCAGAACTTGTTTTCCGCAAGCACGTCCGCCTTCACCTCGGGCCGCCGGTACGCTTCCGCCTGGAAGCGTGTGATCAGCCCCTCCTTTTCAAGCGCGTCAAGCACCGTCTTGTCCGCACGATGCTTCTGGTAGAGGCTGGTTGCCGCCTGTTCCTGTTCGCCGTAGAGCAGGTCCAGATATACGGCGGCGCGACGCGGCGCCTTGCGTTGCAAAGCCTGCAGCGCGTCATTGTCCGGAACGGCCGTCTCCACCAGGCGAACCCGGGTTTCCATTAATGCCGGAGTGCTTTCTTCGCGGAACATAATCTCTTCCAGTATGAAGCCCCGCTTGACCAGCGCGCCCAGGCTGTTGCTCAAGGCCTGCCCCCCGGCACTAGCGGCAATCTGCCCGGCAGTGGAGGGGCCGCGCCGGCACAAGGCCGTCATGATGTTGCGCTGACGCTCGGAAAACCTGCCCTCGGGGACCTGCTCCGAAGCCAGGCGGTACCGTTTGCGTATGCTGCACTTGACGGCGCCGGGCAATGCAGCGGATAACGCCTCCCCCCAGGAACAACAATAGTAATCGGCTATCCATTTGCACAATTTCAGCATGGCCCCGTCAAAGACCGGCTCCGCATCAGGCAGGTCGATAATAGGTTTTACAGGGATATCCGGAGGGTCCGCCCCGACCCCGACCAGGAATCCCAATACAACCCGGGACTGGAGCGGTGCCAGAACGCGCATGCCCGGAACGGTCCTTTCCCGCAGGGAGACGGGTACACTGTAGGTAAGGGTGGTATCAAAGGCGAGAGGCAACGCCACGTCCACATATAATTGCTGCTCTTCCGTCTGCATGCTGTCTGTTCTCTGTTACTCCACGGCGGGTAGTATAGCACAGGCCCGCAATCCGGTCTTGCACACCACGCGTCTGGCCGGCCCGAACACCACCCCCGAATCCCTTCCCGTTTGATAACATCCTCCCATGAGAACCCCATCATCAGATATGATCCTTGATGGCTCGAAAATAACACCCGTCTTTCCCACAGAAACCAGGCGTTCTTGTTTGCCACTGATACCTGTGCGAACCGGGGCCGGCGGGTGCCGGGACAAGAGGATCCTTACCGCATTCTGAAAAGAAAGCGGGTTCTGTCCTTGGACTTCCTGCTGAACCGCCCGCACAAATAGCAATGAAGGCGATACCTGCGTCAGGACATTACCCTCATGCCCTTGAATCTTTTGATCGCGGCTGGAGACGTGCATGAGCATGAATACGGGCTATGGCTCGTTTAAGAGCAACCTCCACCCGAAGCTCATCCACCCCGCCTCCGATGGCCTCCCTAATCTGTTGTTCCGCGCGGTCACGCGCATTTACGGCGCGTTCAATATCTATTTCAACATCCATCTCCATGGTTTCAGTGAGCACCAGGACATGGTCTTTTAAAACCCTCGCTAGTCCGTTGCTTATCGCAAAATCATGTTGCTCTCCATCAGCATTCCAAACTGATAATACGCCTATACCCAGATTGACCATAAGCGGCGCATGCCCGGGCAATATGGTAATCATGCCCATATCGGTAAACAACGACAGGCGTGTTGCTTCGGCACGCATAGGAGAGCGGTCCAGCGCGCATATCTCTAATTGCAGTACCTTGGGCGGGGTTTCTTCGGTCATGGTCAGGCCAATCCCAAAGCACGCGCTTTTTCCGGCACTTCCTCAACAGTCCCACAATATAGAAAAGCAGGTTCGGGATACTGGTCATAATCACCGGCGAGAAGCGCTTTGAAACTCCTGATGGTGTCTTCCAGGGCGACATACTTGCCTTCCATGCCCGTGAATTCCTCCGCTACAAAATTGGGCTGTGAAAGAAACCGCTGTATCCTCCGGGCCCGGTTTACGGTTGTCTTGTCGTCTTCGGACAATTCATCCATGCCCAGAATGGCAATGATATCCTGCAAGTCCCGGTAACGTTGCAGCACGCGCTGCACGTCACGGGCCACCCTGTAATGTTCCTCGCCGACATACCGCGCATGGAGGATACGGCTGGTGGAATCAAGCGGGTCCACAGCGGGATAAATGCCCAACTCCACAATCTGGCGCGACAATACGGTGGTGGCGTCAAGATGGGAAAATGTTGTGGCGGGTGCGGGGTCGGTAAGATCGTCCGCCGGCACATATACCGCCTGAACCGACGTTATGGAACCTTTCTTGGTGGAGGTTATGCGTTCCTGCAACTCCCCCATTTCAGTGGACAAGGTCGGCTGATATCCCACCGCGCTGGGCATGCGCCCCAGCAAGGCGGATACTTCCGCGCCGGCCTGAGTGAATCGAAAGATATTATCAATAAACAACAGGACATCCTGGTTGGCCACATCGCGAAAATATTCCGCCACGGTAAGACCGGTCAGAGCCACGCGCGAACGCGCGCCCGGCGGTTCCGTCATCTGGCCGAAAACCAGGGCCGCTTTTTCTATGACTCCGGAGTGCTGCATTTCCAGCCACAGGTCATTTCCCTCACGGGTGCGCTCTCCCACCCCTGCAAATACCGAATAACCCCCATGCCTGGTAGCTACATTATGGATTAGTTCCATGATCAAGACGGTTTTGCCCACACCGGCGCCGCCGAACAGGCCAATCTTTCCTCCACGCGGGTAGGGTGCCAACAGGTCAATAACCTTGATACCGGTTTCAAAAACCTCCGTCTGGGTATTGATTTCTTTAAACCGCGGCGCTTCACGATGGATAGGCCAGCGCTCCTCCGTATTTATGGGTCCCATCTCATCCACCGGCTCACCAATGACATTGATAATCCTGCCCAGCACCTCCTTGCCCACCGGAACGCTGATATACCGCTCCAGATCCGTAACGGGCAATTGCCGGGCCAGACCATCTGTGGAATGCATGGCTATGGTTCGCACCACATTGTCCCCGAGATGCAACGCCACTTCCAAAATAATGGGGGGACCATCCTCACGCTTGATTTCCAGGGCGGAATATATCGGCGGCAAATGGCCTGGTTCGAATTTTACATCCACCACAGGACCGATAATCTGGGTTATTTTACCCGCCTTCATGTTAGTCTCCATAATCACAGCGCTTCCGTACCGCTGATTACTTCCACCACTTCCCGGGTAATGGCATCCTGCCGGGCCCGGTTATATTCCAGGGACAAGGTTGCGATGACATCACCGGCGTTGCGGGTGGCTGAGTCCATGGCGGCCATGCGCGCGCCCTGCTCGCTTGCCGCGGCTTCATGCAGGATGCGATGCATCTGGGCATAAAGATTAGCACGAAGTAACCGCATTATTACCGCGTTCTTGTCCGGCTCAAAAATCCAGACAGGGGTGGCCTCCGGCACGCGCGCTGGCGCCTCATAAGGCAACATTTTTTCTATGACAACAGCCTGGACCGCCGCGTTCTTGTATTCATTATACAGGCACAAGACCTCATCCACCTGACTGTCAAGAAAGGCATTCACAAATTCATCCACAATACGCACGGCAGCGTTTGCCGAATGCTGTTCAAAAATTCCGGCATGGATATTCTCCACCGGCACTTGGCGCCTGCGAAACAGTTCGGCCCCTTTCCTGCCCACAACGGTGATGGATACCTGTCTATCCGCAAGCATAAGGCGCATGTTGCGCAAGGTTTCTTGCAGAATGGCGGCATTATAACTGCCGCAAATGCCCCGGTCCGAAGTTATGACAATCAGGCGGGTACGATTCCCCGCAATGGAACGCAGCAGCGGATGTGCCTGCCTGTCGTCCTGCGTAATCAGGCCCGGGATTAGTTCGCGCATATGGTAAGCATAGGGGCGGGTATTCAGAAGCAGCTCATGAGCCCGGTGCAATTTTGCCGCTGCCACCATTTTCATGGCACGTGTGATTTTTTGCGTACCTTTTACGCTCTCGATCCGGCGCCGAATTTCCTGGAGACTGGCCATCAGGATGTTCCTTCTTCTTTCCCGAACCCCTCTAGGAATGCCGTCAAGGCCTTATCAATAGCCTCCCGAAGATCTCCCTCGAACGTTTCATCGGTTGCTATGCGGTGGAGCAACTCAGGGTATTCACTGTCGAAAAAGGCAAACAGATCTTCTTCAAACCGGGCCACCACAGAAACGGGGATTTTATCCAGGCAACCAGAAGTCGCCGCATGAATAATCACCACCTGGTACTCCACCGACAAAGGACTATACTGGCGTTGCTTGAGCACCTCGACCAGTCTTTTACCTCGGTTCAACTGAGCCTGCGTGCTTTTGTCCAGGTCCGTGCCGAACTGGGCGAAGGCTTCCAGCTCGCGATATTGTGCCAGGGTCAGCCGCAACGCGCCCGATACTTTCTTCATGGCCCGGGTTTGAGCGGAACCACCCACACGCGACACGCTAATGCCGGGATTGACAGCCGGACGCACGCCTGAATAAAACAATGAGGATTCCAGGTATATCTGGCCGTCAGTGATGGAGATGACATTAGTCGGAATATAGGCGGATACATCACCGGCCTGTGTCTCAATAATCGGCAGCGCCGTCAGCGTACCCCCGCCGGATGACGCATTCATTGCCGCAGCCCGTTCCAGCAGGCGGCTATGCAGATAAAAGACATCTCCCGGATAGGCTTCCCTGCCCGGAGGCCGTCGCAACAATAATGAAATCTGGCGATAGGCAACCGCGTGTTTTGTCAGGTCGTCATACACCACAAGGGCATGCTTTCCCGCGTCCCTGAAATATTCCCCCATGGCGCAACCCGCGTAAGGCGCCAAGTATTGCATGGGAGCAGGCTCGGAAGCCGATGCGGTCACCACAATGGTGTAGGTCATAGCCCCATGGTCCGTAAGATCCTGAACCACTTGCGCCACCGTGGATTGCTTCTGCCCGATGGCCACATAAATACAAATGACATCTTTGCCACGCTGGTTAATGATGGTATCCACGGCAATAGCCGTTTTTCCGGTTTGCCTGTCGCCAATGATAAGTTCGCGCTGCCCGCGGCCTATGGGCGTCATAGAATCAATGGCCTTGAGCCCAGTCTGCAAGGGTTGGGTAACGGGCAGTCGTTGTACAATACCCGGAGCAATGCGCTCCACCGGGTGGAACTTGTCAGCATGGATCGGCCCACTCCCATCCACCGGTTCACCCAAAGCATTTACCACCCGGCCGATCAATCCCTCCCCGACAGGCACGGAAGTAACACGCCAGGTTCGTTTGACCGTATCTCCCTCACAGATTTTTTCATAGGCGCCAAACAGAATTGCGCCGACATGGTCCTCTTCAAGATTATAAGCCATGCCTCGCACGTTGTTGGGAAATTCCAGCAGTTCTCCGGCAATCACATCATCCAGCCCGAACACACGGGCGATGCCGTCGCCGGCTTGAATGACTGTGCCAACCTCGGCCACGTCAATAGACCATGTAAAATCGCTGATTTGGCGGCGAATTATTTCAGTAATCTCGTCTGCCCGCGGGTTAATCGCCATATACTAACATCTCCTCTGTCAGGAGTTTTTCCTTTAGTCGTTTCAAGCGGTTCCTATAACTGAAATCAAAAGAAAACCCCTGCATATTGACTATCAATCCACCCAGGATGGCAGGATCGATAATGCATTCCATGCGGATGGTACTGCCGGTAAAGTTTTTCAGGCTTTGCTCCATCTTGGCCTTCAACTCCTCCGTCAACGGTATCGTTGTGTAAACGGTCACCTCAACCCGGTTGAGCCAGGTATCCACCTGTTCCATATACTGGGAAACAATCACGGGCAGCAGGGAAAAGCGGTTCCTTTTAAGAAGGAGATGGGCCAGCGCCTCCATGGCCGGAGGCGGGGTGCAGGTCTGCAACGCGGTATCAAGCACCGCCTGCCTCGCGGAAAGCGGTACAATGGGATTACACAAGAATCGCAGCAATTTCGGCTCCGCAGTGCAAATCTGCATAAAGGTCCGGTACGCCCGGTCGGTCCGTTGTAATTCTTCCCGGTCGGTAATGGCGGCATGCAGCGCCAGCGTATACTTTTTTGCCACTTGGTGGATTTTCATGCCACTATTCCCATAAAAAGAACGAAAAGATCGACGTTCTCACTGAGACGTTTCGGGGAGGCTTCCCGGATATACTTCTCCTCCAGTTCCCGCACAGCTGCATTCACCAGTTCCAGCTTCAAGGCATGCGCGGCGGCTATTAATTCCGCTTCTTTGCGGTTTGCAATATCACGCGCTATCTGGGCTCGGACATACTCGGTTTCCCGTTCCACCTCCGCCAGGTTGTTCTTCAGTGTTGCCTCGGCCTGAAGGTGTATCTCTTTTTCTTTTTGTGGCCAGGCCTGATGAAGGCCTTCCGCACGTGTCTGTTTTTTAAGGGCTTCAGAGAGAATGTGTTCCGTATCCGCGTATTCCTCGCGAATAACGTTAATTTGCCGATCGAAGTAACCTAATATCGGGCGTTTGAAAAAATATACGGTCAACGCCAGAACCACAACGATATTCAGCACTCGGAACCAAATTGCATATGCAAAAATCCTGCGGCGTTCCGCGCGAAAATCCTGCCGTTGTGCATACGAAAAGGCAAATTCAGCATCTTCCTTCATTTCGACGGGCAACGGGTTCAGGTGGGGGCGCTCCCGGTATCGCTGGTATTCAGGCGTTTCACTGATGCGTAAATAGCGCTCATGTTCCTGACCGTGTTCGGCCATGTAGGCTTCAGAATACCCGGGGCCGTGGAACAGGAATAGTCCCAAAGCCCCTTCCAGACAGTAAAACAACACCAGGCCGATAAAGAAGATGCGGTTTTTTCTCACAGCAACCGTCCTCCTTTTTCGATCTGATAATCCATGACTTCGATCAAGCCCGGTAGTATTTCGGGAAATGCCTTGCGATGTTTCTCCAATTCATTCTGGAGCAAAGTACGGTATTCCAGCACTTCCAGGTCGGCCCGGGCCTTGAGGCCTGTAATCAGAGCACGCCGGGCTTGATGCGCCGCGTACACGGCATTGTTCTTTTTTTGAATGGCCTGTTGTGTTGTCCGTTCCAGCTTATTACGGTAAGATTCACTCAATTGCTGCGCATCGGCCTCTTTTTGCGCAGCAGCCGCCCGCCGGCTTTCAAACGTCTCCCGCCGTTGTTCCATCAACTGCATCAACGGCTGCCAGACAATACGCCTGGTTACCGCAAAGAAGAGCAGGAAGAAGAAAGCCTCGACCATCAATGTCAGGTTTACCGTAATCACACCGGGGGTATCCTCACACGCAGCATTGCCCGCCTTTGGGGAGTTCAGATAATGATAAACAAGATAACCAGGGCTATCAGCAGGCAATAAATCGCCACAGATTCCGTCACCGCCTGCCCGATAATCATGGTGCGGGTTATGGACCCTGCCGCCTCCGGATTGCGCGCTACGCCTTCCACCGCTTTCGCCGCTGCAAAGCCTTCACTAATGCCCGGACCAAGCGCGGCAACTCCCATGACCAGTGCGGCACAAAAGCAAGCGCCGATTATTTTAATATCTTCGCCCGTAAGGCCCTGCGGTACGTCGGCAGGCGTTGTCTGTGCTAATAGGTTGTGTACAAAGGCCGTCATTACACTTAAGTCCATCATCTTCTCTCCTGTGGTTTCTGGGTTTTTGTCTTCTACTCCGGGTTGACCGCCGTGGATATGTAGACGATGGTCAGGGATGCAAACACAAAGGCCTGCAGGCCTGCTTCAAATACCACTAAAAGGCCGTACAACCCGATTGGAATAACCAAATGATACGTCAAGCTGGAAAAAATCAGGATTACAACCCCCGTGCCAATAACATTGCCGAAAAGACGGCACGAAAGTGAAATCACCCGGGACACCTCCTCCACGAGACGCATGGGGAAAAAGAATAAAGCTGACATCTTGGCCGGAATACCGGGCTGGTGCCACATGGGCCCGCAAAATTCAGTCAGCACACCGCGTACGCCCCGCACGCGCAAGCCCAGATAAAAGGAATAGAAAAAAACTATCACGGCCATGGCCAACGTACAGTTCAGGTCGCCTGTGGGCTCCTCGACATAGGGCGCGGGAATGAGTACGATGGCGTTTGAGGCGGCAATGAACAAAAAAAGCGACAAGACAAACAGCAATATTTGTTGAAAAAGTTTCCGGTTCTGAGTTCCCAGTGACGGTTCAAGAAGCCCTCTGAACACGTTCAGCATGATTTCAGAAAACATTTGCACCCGTCCGGGAATTTTTTCCAGGTGCCGCGTTGCCCAGCGAAGACCGCCCCATAACAGCAGCATTGCCAGAATCGTGTTGGCGACCGTAAGCACATTGACGCCGCCAAAGGGCAATTCAATGTCCGTGAAAGGCATATAATGCCAAACAAGTCTGTGACCGATTTCTTCCATTAAAACCGCACTTCACCCGTATCTTCGGGAGAGGGTACCTTCATCGAAGCATTTCCAAGGAGGTCCAATCCCGTAATGCCAATCACTATGATGACAGCCTGTACCAGCAACAAGCCTGCAAGAACGCCGAAACATCCATGCATCTTGGCCGTATCCAAAAAATAGGCGGCATAAAGCGAAACCGCCCAGATTACCATGGGGAAAAAACCGCCCAGAAAAAATAAGGAGATACTGTGCCCGCCCCTGTCGATAAGTTTCCTCCCCACTGTCAATTTAACGGCGAACCAAAAACCACCTGCCGCCACGCCAAGTATGAAGCCCTTTGCGAAAACGGATGACAAAAACCAGGAAGCCAACCCGAAAGGCGGCGCTGTAACCATCATTACCAGTATCACCGTGTTCTGAAATGATTTTAATGGATTCATAGTAACCTTTAGCAAACCCAAAGTGCACATACGGGGAATTTTGCATATGGCATTGTGCGCGGCAGATTAAAAGAAGGGCTCTAAATGAAATCTGCTGCCCCTTCTGACCGTCGTGTCCGGGGCTTCCCGCAGACCACATTTAGAAAAATATACTGCTTAGTTTGTCCCTTCAGGAAGGCTTTATTTTTCAGGGGCTTGTCACGACCCTTGCTTTGTTCACGCCAATCTCTCTTTGCAAACTACCCTGTATGCGCATTCATCTTTTCATTGGGCCGCCACATTTGTATCCGAGCAAATTATCTTGTTATGGAATCAATGGAGTGGCAAACCTTAAAATTCTGCAACATTTTAGCCGAATGGCGTAACACTGGGATTTCAAATAACCTGTACGTTGCCGTCATTGCGAGCGAAGCGAAGCAATCTCATTTGCCAAAGTTTAAGCAACAATTCAGATGGCTTCGCTTCGCTCGCAATGACGAGGAGAAGCATTTAAAGGTTAATATGAACATTACCTCTATTCGGCTAAAATGTTACAAAATTCCCAATTATGGGAACCGATTCCGGCAATTACGAAAAGGAAACCAACACTTTCCGGTCGTGCATTGGAACGTTTTTCCGGACAGGAAAGTTACTTAACTGACGTAAAATTTGTCAAATCATATCCTATCTCGAATAAACTTCACCATTGACCAGTATATCACATTTCCAAAGAAAATTTAAATACATCGCGATTGGAAGTGAGCCAAACCTGTGGGCAAATCAGACATAGCCCACATCTATACACCAACACGCGCATTTCCTTCAACTCAGATGAAATGCAGAAGGTGACGAAAATATCCTTTACCAGAGTTCAGAATTTCGGTCCTTTTCCTGGTGTGTGCTATATCACAAAAAATGGGATAACATGGGTTTGTGTTTTTATGTGGTCTATCTTCTCGTTACTACGACAACACGTGGAGAATAATCTGCCACGTTTCTTCCGCTTGAAATGTCAGACGTAGCGTGAATACTTACCGTTAATTAAACATGAAAAATAACATTCCATTTAAAACAATGCCTGAATAGGTTTCCCTGTTTTCGTGTCCCATGAAAACACACGTACAGTTATCTTAGTGGTATTTTGATTTCCTGGTTGTTTTAGTGTATTCTTATTTTCAACAATAAAGGGATGCGTTGATCGGTATTCCAAAAGTTTCAGCAGGCGTTCACGCCATGGAGGGAGATGTAATGTATTTAGGCATCGCAGATTTTTGGGTATTTCTGGCTTATGCGCTTTGTATTGGCAGTGCCGTGCTCTGCGTGTTGTATGGGTTGATAAACTGGAACAGGAATGGAGGCGAAATCACGCCCGAAGACGTAACCTGGGCGAAAGAGGAAGACAAGTTGTCGGAAGAATTGTAAGTGCTCAATTTCGGGTTTTCAGGAAACACAACAACTGAAGAATGGGAAGGCATGTTATGGAAGGAACACTATTTTTATTCGTTATCACCATGGTATATCTTTTTATCACAGGGTACCTGGGCTATCTGGGCTATAAGAATACAAAGACAGCCACAGACTACATGGTGGCGGGGCGGAATGCGCATCCCGTGGTTATGGCATTGTCGTATGGAGCGACCTTTATCAGCACCTCGGCCATTGTGGGTTTCGGGGGCGCAGCCGGAATGTTCGGCATGAGTGTATTATGGCTGACAGTACTGAATATTTCCGTGGGCATATTCATCGCGTTTGTATTTCTTGGAAAACGGACACGCGCCATGGGTCACCGCCTGAATGCGCACACCTTCCCGGAACTGGTTGGTCGGCGTTTCGATTCGAAGTTTCTCGGCCTGTTTTCCGCGCTGGTCATCATCATTTTCATGCCGCTGTATACCAGCGTGGTGCTCATGGGCGCGGCGAAGTTTATCGAGGTGCGTCTGAGCATCAGCTATGAGGCGGCCTTGCTGTTTTTCAGTGCCATCGTGGCGCTTTATGTCATCATGGGCGGCTTGAAGGGCGTCATGTACACGGATGCCGCCCAAGGCGGGATTATGTTGTTCGGCATGGCGGCAATCCTTTTTCTGTCCTATTACAAACTGGGCGGCATACAAGCAGCGCATGAACAGTTGACCGCCCTGGCGCCGGAAGCGGTGTCGGTTTTCGGCAAGGCGGGCCATCAAGGCTGGACCAGCATGCCCGAGTTCGGCTCGCGGTTCTGGTGGATTGTCATATCCACCCTGGTCATGGGAGTCGGTATCGGTGTGTTGGCGCAACCCCAGCTGGCGGTGCGTTTCATGACGGTCAAGAGCAACATGGAACTGAATCGTGCGGTGATGGTGGGCGGTGTATTCATTCTCCTGATGACCGGTACCGCGTTTACGGTGGGCGCCCTTTCCAATGTCTATTTTTTCAATGAAAGCGGTCAAATCGCCTTCTTTGCGGCCAACAAAGACATCGAGCAAATCATACCTGAATTTCTGAAACGTTTCATGCCATTCTGGATGAGTGACATCTTCTTTGTCACCCTGATGGCGGCGGCCATGTCAACCGCCAGCGGCCAGTTCCACGTGATGGGCACCTCCGTCGGCCGGGACCTGTTCGACGCCTTCGGCAAAAACCTCAGCAGCAACGCCAGCATTCTGGTCACGCGCCTGGGCATTCTGGTTACACTGATTGCCAGCGTGCTGCTGGCTTACATCCTCCCGGTGTTCTTCGAGTCCGGCATTGCCATCGTCGCGCGGGGTACGGCCATTTTTATGGGGTTGTGCGCGGCCACATTTCTTCCCATGTTTGTGGGCGGCCTGTATACAAAACGGATTACCAAGAGCGCGGCGATTTGGGGCGGCTTGGCTGGCTTCGTCGTCAGCCTGCTGTGGATTCTTTTTGTGCATGAGAAGGAATCCAGCGTTCTGCTGGCCTGCAACGCCCTTTTCGGGCGCCCGAGTTTCTTCGGCGAAACGAGGACCGGATTCATTTTGTGGTCGGAAGTGGATGCCCTTTTCATCGGACTGCCCGTTTCCGTGGTGGTCACCGTGGTCCTGAGCTGCATCACCAAGTCCCTGCCCCTCGACCATTTGAAACGGTGTTTCGGTGCCGGATAAATTCGCGGTGTCCGTAAAAAGTTGCATCCGGCTGCCAATACCTGAACAATAGCCGCATGCATCCATCATCAGGATTCTATACACGCGAGCAGGGCGTCGGCACCTTGGACGAGGTCGTTACCGGCGCGCTGCACGGTTCGCTGGTGTGGCAGGTCGACACCGTTCGCGACTATGAACCCTTTGCCGCCCGCTTCGCGGCCGCCGCAGCCGCGCGGGGGGAAGCGGTGGTGTACTTCCATTTCGACAGCGTGGAAGAGATGCGCCTGGGCGGCGTAGAGGCCACGACAGTCGCCGTGTTTCCCCAGGAAGGCTTTGAGGTATTCATCAACGGGCTTCTGGATACCATCAGCGCGCGCGGCGCTTCGGCCGCCTATCTCTTCGACTGTATTTCCCCCCTGGCTGCGGACTGGTTCAGCGACCAGATGGCGGGTAATTTCTTTGTCATTGTCGGGGCCGCGCTACGGGCGGCGGAGGCTTCGGCATGCTTTTCCATTCTGCGCAACCTCCATTCTCAGTATGCGATGGATCCCATCGTCGCCACCGCCAATGGGCTGCTGGACGTGTGCCGCTACCGGGATCGGCTCTTTGTGCAACCGCTCAAGCTGGAATACAAACGAGCCGCCTGCAGGCACACCTTGCATGCCTGGTCGGGAGAAAGCCTGCGTCCCGTTACCGACAGCCATACGGCGGCCTCCGTGCTTACCAACAGTCGCCGGGACAACCTGGGCCTGGCGCGGCATCATCTGGGCGTCTGGAGCAGCACCTTTATCGAAGCCGAAACGCTGCTCGCGGCGGAAGCCGGCGGCGACATCCGCCCGGAGGAACGCGACAGGATTCGCGACAAAATCCTGCGCATGGCGGTAACGCGCGACGCCCGGGTGCAACAACTGGTTCGACGCTATTTCACCTTGGAATACCTGCTCTTCCTCGGCACACGCATGTTGGGCACGGGACTTATCGGGGGCAAAGCCGCCGATATGCTGCTCGCGCGGGCGGTGCTTCTCGAACGGGATGCCCGGTGGAACGAGGTACTGGAGGCCCATGATTCCTTTTTCATTCCCTCCGATGTTTTCTATACCTTTCTCGTGCAGAATGAATGCTGGGAACTTCGCCGGCGCCTGATGCTTTCCCGGGGCCGCTTCGACATTGCCTCCGAGGTGCGACGCCGTATTTTGAACGGCGCTTTTCCGGCCCACATCATGCGGCGCTTTTCGGACATGCTGGACTACTTCGGCGAAACGCCCATCGTCGTCCGGTCGAGCAGCCTGCTGGAAGACAGTTTCGGCAACGCCTTCTCAGGCAAGTACGAGAGTGTTTTCTGCTGTAACCGGGGAGACCGCGGTGCGCGTCTCGAACAACTGGTCGATGCCATCAAGCGGGTCTATGCGAGTGCCTTGAGCAAAGATGCCCTGGATTACCGGGCCCGTCACGGCCTGCTCGAGCGGGATGAGCAGATGGCCATTCTGGTGCAGCGGGTTGCGGGCGCCTTTCACGGGAACCTGTACTTTCCCGATCTTGCCGCGGTCGGGTTTTCCTTCAATCCTTACGGATGGCATGAGGATATCGACCCGCGCGCGGGCGTGTTGCGCCTGGTTTTCGGGCTGGGCACCCGCGCCGTGGAACGTTCCGATGACGACTATACCCGGCTGGTCGCGTTGAACGCGCCGCACCTGCGCCCGGACTCTTTTTCCGATGACTTGCCAGTGCCCGCCCAGCAGTGGGTAGACGTGCTGGACCTGGAACAGGGGCGCGTGTCTTCACGGGCGTTTCGTGAACTGGCGCCGGATCTCGACGCGTACGTTTTATCCCAAGTCGCCACAGAAGATCCGCTGGTAGCCCGCGCAGCCAAACGACAGGGCATCCGAAATCCCTTTCTGCTGCGCCTTTCTTTTGAAGGACTGCTGAAGCACGGTGATTTTGTGGCATCGGCGCGGACAATGCTCCGGCTTCTGGAGGAGGCCTATGAAGGCCCGGTGGATGTCGAATTGGCGGTCAATTTCAGGGAAGACGGCAGTTACCGGATTCACCTGCTCCAGTGCCGGCCCATGCAGGTAAAAGGCATGGACCATCCCGAATTGCCTCCGCGCCTTGCGCTGGAAGACACCGTCATTTTCAGGTGCCACGGCCCCGTCATCGGGCGCAGCCGCTTTATTGAAATCGCCTTCCTGCTGTATGTCGTTCCGGAAAAATATTCCGCCCTTTCCGAGCGGGAACAATATGCGGTGGCGCGGATTATCGGTGAACTGAACCGGCGTCTTTCCGGGCCGGAGGTATCGGGCGGGCTCATGCTGGTCGGTCCTGGACGCTGGGGCTCGGCCATGCCGTCGCTGGGTCTGCCGGTTTCTTTTGCGGATATCAATCATGCCGCCGTAATTTGTGAGATCCTCGCCATCCGCGAGGATCTCGTCACCGAGGTTTCCCTGGGAACCCACTTCTTTAATGACCTGGTGGAACTGGACATGCTGTATATCAGCCTGAAACAGGAGGACCGGGATGCTGTTTTCTATCGTTCCCGGTTGGAACAGGCGCCCAATCTCCTGGCCGCGCTGATGCCGGAAGCCGCCCGGTACGAAGACTGCCTGCGCCTTATTCAAGGCGCGGAAAACGCCTCCGGCAAACTGTGGCTTCGCGCGGATACACAGGGACAGGACGTTTGTCTTTACCGCGAAGAATAAGGCCCGCCGGCACGGCGCGTCTTACAGGCCGAGATCGTCCATGACGCGGTTCTGGCGGTCTGTCTGCTGATCCGTTATCCCCGTAATGTTACCGCGCGCCTGAGAACGGACCGCAGTAGCCCCGGCGTTGCCTCCCCCACCCTGCAGTTGCGGCATGCCCGGCGGCGCGCCGGACCCAGCCCTGGCCGGTGCGACGGGGCTTCCTCCGGGCAGGCGGACGTCTCCGTTCTGATTGTTATACATAAACTGCCCTCCTGTCGAGGTACGGGGCATTTGACTGAGATACGCGGGATATAAGGCATCCAGAGTGGGCGGATAATACCCCGTCGCGGTGCCGTACCGCTGAATGGCATTTTTTATCTCATTGATCATCTGTTGGTCAGCGGTGGCGGCGGCATTGTTGTAAACCGGTGTTTCCGACACCGTGCCCGTCGCCGGGTCGTAAAAATAAGGCGTGCCGTCCGCTTTCACGGGAACCGAGGCCAGGTACTTGGGCACCAGGTCTTCCAGTGAAGGGGGAGGCGCGCCGTTTTCGGCCCGGTACGTTTGAATCGCCTGGCTTAAATTGATGGCGCCGACCCGCTTCTTTACCAGGTCGAGCTGCTGGGTTGCCGCCTTGGCGTTTCTGGCCTGCAATTCGCTTTCCACCGCCGCCGTAGAAAGCAGTTCCACGCCGCATCCGGAAAATATGCACGCTGCGCTGAAAAGGAGGAGGCTCATCCCCGTACATATGGTGTTGTATTTCATTCTTGTAAACCTCATCATTTCCTAATCAATTCAATCGAAGTAGGTTCTGGTGATGATTTCCTGATTTCCCTTGCGGTATACTTGGCGTGCGCTTCTTCCTGATATTATACACCTTTTCGAGATTCATGGTTTTATTTAGTGGCAGTGTGGCACGACTGCCGGAAACCCCTGTAAATGCTTCCCATGGAGAAAACAAGTATGACGGGTCGCGATCGCGTTCTGGCCGCACTAAACTTTAAACTACCGGATCGTCTTCCCCGGGACCTGGGGGGCATGCCCTCCACGAACATCAGTTGTTTTGCCTATCCCGGACTGGTTGCTGCCCTCGGCCTGTCGTATCGCCGTCCGCGGGTGTATGATACCGGCCAGATGCTCGCGCTGCCGGAAACGGACGTTCTGGACGCCCTGGGCTGTGATGTGGTCACCCTGCAGCCGAACCTTACCAACGCTTTCCCCCAGCCGGAATTGTGGCATCCCTATGATTTTGGCGGCCGGCTTGACGCGGAAGTACTCAATCCCGCCGCTTTTGAAGTGCTTGAAGACGGTACCATTCTGCAGAACCGGGGCCAGTCAAGCATGCCGCCGGCAGCCTATGTATTTGACAGCGAGCATGCGGGGCAACCCCTGGTTCTTGAAGGGGACCTTCCCCATCCAGACCTGAACAATTTGGAAAAGGAGTTGTCTGAAAACACCCTAACGCCGGAACAAGTTGCCCAACTCCTGGAGATGAGCCGGCACGCCCGCCACGCCACCGATCGGGCCATCCTGTTCAACGGGATGCAGGCGGGCATCGGTATCGGCAATTTCACCGGCGTGGCCATGTTTCCCATGCTCTGCCTCACGGACCCCGGCTTTGTCGCGGAACTGCATGCGTTAATGATTTCCCACGCGGTCCGTCAATTGGAACGCTGGCTGCCGGCGCTGGGGCCCAACATTGACGTGTATATGTGCAGCGCTGACGACTGGGGTACTCAGAACGCCACCATTGCTTCCCCTGAAATGTACCGCACCTTGTTCCAGCCCTTTTACAGGCAGATGAACGACACCATCCACCGGCTGGCCCCGAATGTGAAAACCTTCTTTCATTCCTGCGGCGCGGTGTTTACGCTTATTGACGACATCATCGACAGCGGCTTTGACGTGCTCAATCCCGTGCAATGGACGGCGGGCGGCCGCCATTGGCGGGAATGGAAGGACAAGGGCCGGGGCCGTATCGCTTTGTGGGGCGGCGGCGTGGACACCCAGACCACCCTTCCCCTCGGATCCATTGAGGCGATTGAACGGCAGGTCCGCGAGGTGGTCGGCTATTTTCAACAGGATAGCGGCTATATCTTCTGCGCCATCCACAACATACTCGCCGAGATCGCGCCGGAGAAAGTAATCGCTCTCTATCGCGCCGCCGGTTCCTGTTGAACTCACCGGACTTGGGAAAATTCCTTTACGGGAGAGACCGATGCGCACAACCTCAGCTGACGGACTGGGGCACCTAGCCGAAGAAATAGATCATGGCGTCCACCACGCCCAGCACACCGGCAAGTATCTGGGTGGCCCAATAAGCCGATATACTGTCAAAGGCAATACTCATGATGCCGCCGACGGTTGAACTGAATACGGCTAAAACAGCAATGATTTCCGTAAATCCCATGAGAATACAACTCCTACATGTTGTCGCGCCCTGTACCACTTCATTCACAACAGGCGGCCGAACCTTTATTACCCACTCAGGACACTGAAAGCCCCGCTCCGGCAGCCGTCAGAAACAACAGGTCGCGGTGTATTATAATCATACCGCGAAGCAGCGCCGTATGCAACTTAAACCACACCCGGGAGAACTCCTATGCATGCCAGAATCTTTGAGATTCTTTGCGCCATCCTCATCCTCTTGTCCGGAACCTGCGGCGCCGCCGTCAATTTATCCACCGCGAACGTCTATTGTGCCGAAGCCTCCCGGGATATGGTTTTGAATACGGCGGTCCGGGTGCTGACCGAAGAGGTGGAAAAACGTTGCGGCCTTGCGTGGCCGGTGTCACCGGTCCTGTCGGATACCGGACCGGTAGTGGTGCTGGAACTGGAGCCCGCACTGCCCCCGGAGGGATATTCCATAGCGGTGGCGCCGGCACGGGTGACCTTGTCCGGCGCCGACGGCCGAGGCGTGTTATATGCTGTGGGCCGTTTTTTGCGCGTCATGAGATGGGAAGCCGGGACGCTATATTTTCCCGAAATTAACAAGGAGGTTTCCAGTCCCGCGTATCCTTTGCGCGGCCATCAGCTCGGCTACCGGTTCCAAGCCAATTCCTACGACACTTGGGATGACGCCAAGTATGAACAATACATAAGGGAACTGGTCCTGTTCGGCTGTAACAGCATTGAAAACATTCCCTTTCAGGATGACCGGGAAAGCCCGCACATGCCGCTGGACCGGCGGACCATGAACCGGCGCATCAGCGAAATTTGTCATCTGTATGGGCTGGACTACTGGGTTTGGACACCGGCCGAGTTCGACCTTTCGGACACGGAAAGGCGTGAAGCCCATCTGGCGGAACACCAACAGTTATACGAAGACTGTCCGGAACTTACCGGCGTGTTTTTTCCCGGCGGCGATCCTGGTGCAAATCCGCCGGAACGGGTGCTGCCATTTATGGAAGCGATTGCCGGGCGCCTGCGCCGGTTTCACCCGGATGCCAAGGTGTGGCTTTCACTGCAGTGGTTCAACGCAAAGCAATGTGACGATATCTATTCGTGGATTGACCGGACACGGCCCGACTGGTTTGGCGGGCTCGTGGCGGGCCCCGGCAGTCCACCCGCCCCGGAAACGCGCGCCCGGCTCACTGACGCGTATCCCGTACGGCTGTATCCTGACATTACCCATACAGTACGCTGTGAATTCCCCGTGCCCTGGTGGGATCCCGCTTTTTCATTGACCCTCGGCCGCGAACCAATCAATCCGCAGCCCGTGTACTACGCCTTCATTCACAACTACTTCGCCCCCTTCACAGCAGGATTTATAACCTACTCGGACGGCATCAATGATGACTTGAACAAGACCATCTGGTCCATGCGCGGCTGGGATCCCACATGCGAGGTGCGCACCATCCTGGTGGAGTATGCCCGGTTCTTTTTTAATGCCAGTCAAGCGGAACATATCGCGGACGGCATCCTGGCGCTGGAAAAGAACTGGGAGGGTTCATTGGCGGAAAATGGTGCCGTAGCCGCAACACTCACCCTGTGGCAAGACCTTGAGGAAACGCTGCCGGGATTGGCAGATAACTGGCGCTGGCAGGCGCTTCTTGTGCGCGCATATTATGACGCCTATACCCGGGAACGCCTGCTGTTTGAGACAGGATTGGAAAATGAGGCGAACACGATACTTGCCGCCGCAAAGGAAATCGGCACCGGCGCCGCAATGGATGCCGCCCTGGAGGTATTGAACCGCACAGAAACGGAACCGGCCGCACCCGGACTGCGGGAACGTATTGTTTCCCTGTATGACGGACTGTTTCATTCCATCGGCCTGAAATCCAGTGTTAAAAAATACCAGGCTTCCGGCTATGAGCGCGGGTGCAGCCTGGATTTCCTGGAGTATCCGCTCAACAACCGCTGGTTCCTGGAAGATGAATTCAACCGGATACGCACCCTGCCCGATGAAACCGAACGTGCCCGTGAGCTGGCAACGCTCGCGGCGTGGGCCTGTCCCTCTCCAGGCTCGTTTTACGATGACATCGGCCATCCCGGTAAATCGCCGCACCTGAAACGGTTGGAGGGACTGAATACGGACCCTTACATGCAGCGTGCGACCAATCCGGGTTTCTGGTGGTGGGAGGACGGGTTCAGCCGGAGAAGACTTTCCTGGCAGAATACCATGGATTGCCCAATGACCATGGTCTACACCGGGCTTGACCCGAAGGCGGCTTACCTGTTGCGCATGACCGGAAATGGGGAGGCTCACGTCCGTGCCAACGGGTATGTACTTGCGCCAACCCTATATAACAAGGGTATCGGCGAACTTAAGGAATTTCCCATTCCCAAAGCCCTCACCGCCGACAGAACGTTAACGCTGCTATGGGAGTGTGAAGAACAGTCTGAACTGAACTGGCGTGATTATGCCACCATCGCCGAGGTGTGGTTGCTGAAACAATAAGTCGTTGTAATGATTCAGTGAAACACCATCATGAAAGGGCCAATCAGACAACTCCAAAAAAAACACCACGAGCCGTCCACCATTTTGATGAACAGCTCGTGTAAAGAATTATTCAGTATACTGTAGGCGTGCTTTTAATACTGGGCTACACGCACATCGGCCCCGCCGCCACCGGTGGCTCCGCCGCCGGCACCACCCGCAGCACCGCCCGCCCCGCCTGCACCGCCGCTGACGGTGCCGCCCACCAAGTTAACTTGGGGGTCGGCCGGAGCGGCATCTTCCGATGCGGCAATCGCGTACCCGGCCACAACACCAACCAGCGCCAACACGGCGACAATCATCCAAAACTTTGAGTACTTCATCGTCATCTTCTCCTCTTATTATTAAGGCCTCAACGTCAGTATGGGCACAATTCACACCCAATCGAACGAACATTACCTGTCGTTATTGTACACCATTGCGAGCGAAAAGTAAAGCTTTTTTTTCGCGTGCAAATACTTAAAGGCGGGCCGTTTACCCCCAGTACGCCTATTTGCCGGTTACTGCTATATTTGGTAGACATTTCTTTAAAAAATACTATATTTAGCGCCGATCAATCAAAGAATGGGTGCCGATAGCGAACACCCCATTCTCGCCACCCCATAGAATCGGCATTAATTGTATCGGATTGGGGTTAATGCGGTATGATCATCTTTACTTTATAGAGGTACCCTTCTGATGGAAGGGAAATATTCAACCAGAATGGAGCATAGTAATGACTCAGAAGATTAAGATTCGCGGTATTATTTCGGCCATGGTCACGCCTTTTACCAAGGGCGGGGAGTTCGTGGATTATGAGAAGTTGGGGCCTTTGGCCAACTTGTTGTTGAAGCAGGGTGCAAGCGGGTTGTTTCCCTGCGGTACGACCAGCGAAGGGCTGCTGATGACTCCGGAGGAGAGGCGCGAGGCCCTGGAAGAAGTTCTCCGGTCCGTGGATAAGAAAACGCCCGTGATTGCCCACACGGGCACATTTGATACGGCCACTACCCTTGAATTAACGCGCCATGCGCGGGACTGCGGCGCCTATGCCGCCGCAATTGTGGCGCCGGGATACTACGGCTATGATGATGAGGCCCTTTTCACGTATTACAAAACCATAGCCCGGGCGGTGGATGGTTTTCCGATTCTCCTGTATAACATTCCTTCTTGTGCGCGCAACGTATTGCATCCCGAATTGGTGTTGCGTCTGGCGGAATCGGAAGAGAACATTGTGGGCATCAAGGACAGTTCTGGCGTGATGACGGGAATCACGCGTCTGGTCGGCAATGCCCCGAGCGGCTTCCATGTCATCTGCGGTACCGATGATTACGGGTATCAGGCCATTCTAGCCGGGTGTCCTGCCGTGGTTTCGGGCCTTTCGAACGTGGTGTGCGAGATTTATGCCGCTGTGTACAATAATATCCAGAAGGGCAACCTCAAAAAGGCATGGCAGGAAGAAGTGCGTCTGGAAAAGGCAGCCCGCCTGTTTAAATATGGCCAGAACCTGGCCGCGTTTAAAGAGGGCCTGCGCTTGCGCGGGTTTGATGCGGGATATGTGCGTCCGCCGCAGCGGGAATTGAACGCTGCCGAAAAGCGTGCCGTGGAGAAAGGGCTGAAGGAACTTGGCGTTATTTAAACGTGTTGCCGCGACAACCTTCCATGGACGTAATGGACATTATGGACGAGACTTGGGTATGCGCCGGGTAATTGCGTTGATCGTGTCCATATCGTCCATACAGTCCATGCAGTCCATTCTCATAATAGTGTTTGGCCGAAAAACTTCTTTACGGATTCCGCTTCATGGAATTGATCATTAACAAATCCACGCTTAAGGGTACAGTAAACATTCCGGCATCCAAGTCCCACACCATCCGGGCTGTTGCCATTGCCGCGCTGGCCCCGGGCGAAAGTGTCATTGAACGTCCCCTGGAATCGGCGGATGCCCGCGCAGCACGGCGCGCGTATGCCCTGCTGGGTGCGGACGTTGCCGTGGAACAGGACTGCTGGCGTATTCAAGGAACGGCTGGAATGCCAACGGCACCTGCCGATGTCATCAACGTGGAGAACTCGGGAACGACCATGCGCATGGCCTTGGGCAGCGCGGCGCTGCTGGGTTCGGGTATGGCCGTGCTTACGGGTGACGCACAGGTGCGCCGCCGCCCATGCGGTCCGCTGGTGCAGGCGCTGAATGCGCTCGGCGCGGAGGTGCGTTCGACGCGGCGTGAAGGGTTCCCCCCTTTCGTGGTGTCCGGAAAATTGCGCGGCGGCGAAGCGAAGGTGGAAGCCGTTACCAGTCAATATATCAGTGCCTTGTTGCTAAATGCCCCGCTGGCTGAAAAAGACACCCGTCTGCAGGTGCCGTTGCTGAATGAAAAACCGTATGTGGTCATGACCCTGGACTGGCTGGAGAAACAGGGCGTAGCCGTGCAGCATGATGGCGGGCTTAGTGAATTTTTCATTCCCGGCGGACAACAGTATCTGCCCGTAAACCGGGTTGTGCCCGCGGATTTCAGCTCGGCCACTTTTTTCCTGGCTGCCGGCGCATTGCCTGGAAATGAAGTATCGTGCCTCGGTCTGGATATGGAAGATCCGCAGGGCGACAAAGAGGTAATTACTTATTTGAAGGCGATGGGAGCGCGGGTGGATGACTTGGGAGAAAGGGGTATCCGGGTCGCGGCCGGCACGTTGCGCGGCTGTGAACTGGACCTGAACGCAACGCCGGACGCGCTGCCCATGATGGCAACACTGGCCTGCTTCGCAGAAGGCACAACCCGGCTGGTCAACGTGCCTCAGGCCCGGCTTAAAGAAACCGACCGCATTTTGGTGATGCGCGAGGAATTAACGAAGCTGGGTGCGCACATTTCAGAACTCGAAGACGGGCTGGTGATAGCGGGTGGCGCGCTTAATGGCGGTGTGGTGGAAGGGCATGACGACCACCGCGTTGTGATGGCACTGGCGGTTGCAGCCACGGCCATTGACGAAAACGTTGTTATCCGGGGTGCGGAGGCCGTCGGAGTGACCTACCCGGAATTTACGCAGCATCTCAGGCAACTGGGTGGGTGCATCGCGGCCCGGGAGATGCCATGAACCTGTTAGAACGCCTAAGTCGTAGCGAAAGGACGTAAAGGACCAAAAGGACGTAAAGGACATCAAAAGACATGAAATGTCTAAGATAACTGGCGAAATTTGTCCTTTTAGTCCTTAATGTCGTTTATGTCCTTTGAATGCAGGGAGTGTTGCCCGAAGCGCTCCTCAGCGAAGTACGCGCGGATAAGGTCTTGCCTGCACAAGGGTAATTTGGGCTTTAAGGAAAACAACCATGAACATTATCATGATGGGCCCCAAAGGGGCGGGCAAAACTTCCGTCGGTATCGCCCTTGCCGGGATACTGGGCCGGCCGTGGGTGGATACGGACCGCATCATCGAAGACCTGGACGGTAAGGGGCGCAGTTGCCGGGAGATTTTTTCCGCCGATGGCGAACAGGCTTTTCGCGTGCTGGAACGTACGGCAGCTCAACGGGCGTCCGAATTGGCCTATCATGTGGTGATTACCGGCGGTGACCTGATGATGAATCCGGATTCCCGGCGGCCGTTACGTTTTGGAGGCGTGCTTGTTCTCTTGAAAGCGCGGCCGGCGGTGCTGTGGGCGCGGGCGACACAAAACGGGATTCCCCCCGCCTTTTCGGGCGAGGACGGCGAACTCCGCTTTTACCAGCAATGTGCGCACCGACTGGAGGTGTTGACGCCTTTTGCCGATATCGTGGTGGACACCACCGAGGAAGACCCGGAAACACTGGCGGAACAACTGGCGCACCGGGTGGGCGAGGAACTGGCGTTGCGCTGCCATGTCGCCAATACCTTCGGCGAGATTATCCGATGCACCACGTTTGGCGAAAGCCATGGACGCGCCATTGGCGTGGTGCTGGACGGGCTCCGGCCCGGTATTCCCTAAGACCGGGAAGACATTCAGAAAGAACTGGACCGGCGCCGGCCCGGTCAGAGCAAGGTGGTCACCCAGCGCCGTGAAGCGGATGCCGTCGAGGTTCTCTCCGGGGTGTATGAAGGCAAGACCACCGGCGCGCCACTTGCCATGGTTATTTATAATGAAGACCAGCGATCGAAAAACTATGATGATTTAAAGGATCTGTTTCGTCCGGGACATGGCGACTTTACCTTTTATAAAAAGTATGGCCTGCGGGACCATCGCGGGGGCGGACGGCAATCCGGCCGGGAGACGGCCTGCCGCGTGGCCGCCGGCGCTGTTGCGCGTGCTATCCTGGGCAGGCTTGGCGTGCGTATCGTGGCCCATGCCATTGAAATCGCGGGAATCCAAGCGAAGCGCTGTGAGTATGATGTCATCGAAAACAACCCGGTACGCTGTGCCGATCCCGACGTCGCCCCGTTGATGGAGGAGGCCATTTTAAACGCCCGCGCGATGAAGGATTCCGTTGGCGGTATTATTCAACTTGAGATTTACGGGCTGCCCCCCGGACTGGGCGACCCCGTGTTCGGCAAACTGGACGCGCGGCTGTGCAGCGCCATCATGACCATCGGCGCCATCAAAGGCGTGGAAGTGGGTGATGGTTTCGCCATCACAAAACTGAGTGGTTCCAAGGCCAATGACGGCATGGATACCGCTGGGTTTACCAGCAATCATCATGGCGGCATTCTGGGCGGCATCTCCAGCGGCGCACCGGTGATTATGCGCCTTGCCGTCAAACCTACCGCTTCCATTGCGAGCACGCAGCATACCGTAACCGTGACGGGTGAACCTTGCGAAGTGGAGGTGCGCGGCCGGCACGACCCCTGCATCGTGGTGCGCGCCGTTCCCGTCGTGGAAAACATGGCCGCCTTTGTGCTGCTCAATGCCTTTGAAATGCAGGCGCGCCTCAATCCTGCCTGGGCCACGGAATACTACCCGCTTGCGGAATAATCACCGCTGAAATCTTTATGTTAATACCATTCTTTGGCATGTTTTGACAGTGTGTGCGGGCCGCCATGGATACCATGACGGCTCGCAGCACTATAGGTAACACGAAACGTAAAGGTCTTTCTTACATGCGTTTCTTCCGTGCGAGCAATCCCAGCGCGCCCCCGGCCGCGGCCAGTACAATTAGACCCAGCGTACCCATAACCGGTATCTGGTCCACAACCGTTACCTGCGCTTCAAACACCTTAATGGCCTTGGTGCCGTCGTTATAGGTGCAGGAATACAGGCCGGAATCACCTGTGGTCAGCATCACTATCTGCAAGGTGCGCGCATTGGCACCGGAGACACGGCCGCCGTTTGCAAGCGGGGTACTGTCTTTTGCCCACGTATAGGTAGAACCGCTGGAAACGGGGCACGGTATGCACAGGCACAAATCGCTACCGATCTCGTAATCGCCACCCAAGGGCCTCGGGCAGCCCTCTGGATTCTCGACACATTCTACTTCGCCTTCGACAGGCGGTTCGCCTTCACCCTCGACCGGGGGTTCACCTTCGCCTTCAACGGGCGGTTCGCCTTCACCCTCGACCGGGGGCTCGCCTTCACCCTCGACCGGGGGTTCACCTTCACCTTCGACGGGCGGTTCGCCTTCGCCTTCAACAGGAGGCTCGCCTTCACCTTCGACGGGCGCTTCACCCTCGCCTTCGACGGGCGGTTCGCCTTCGCCTTCAATGGGTCCCTCATAAAGCGCCAGGTCTTCACCCGGTTCAGGCACGACGTCGGCGGGTACCACTGCCAGCGCGGCATCCAGGGCGTCCAGGTTGTCAGCGGCCTGCAAGCCCAGGACGGCGGCGCCAGCGAGTACATCCGCCACACCGTCCGGCACTTGCCACGGGAGCATACCATCGGCAACCAAAAGATCTCCGGGGCCGGCTGTGGGAAGTATTAGAATCAATTGCGCCACAGAGAAAATGGCCAACCCGTTTTTGTCAACAAACAACGCGTCGAGATCATTGTCTGCCGGAATACCGAGCGTTACGTGGTCTCCGTTGCGAATCAGTCCGTCACTCATCAAGGCAACGCGGAAGAAGCCGGCGCCGTCGGGCGTCAGAATATCCGCGGCCGTCACGCCCGCCAGGGCCAGGGAGGGAGAGCCTTTTGTAAGCGAGAAGAAGAGGTCGCCCGGTTGGAGATATTGGCCCGGCGCGGGACTCAGCCGGTTAATCAGGGGCGCGCGAAGGTCCAGGCCGTTCAAATTGTCGTCGGGTAGCTGAACCACAAGCCCCAGATCCGCCTCGTCGGCGGCAAGGGCGTTGGAATTCCAATTGGCGGCTGAGGTAACGAAAATATCCCCGGAGGCTTCCGGCAATTGGGCGACAGGCACGCCACACGACGCGGTGCCCACCGTGACTTCATTGCTGACCGCGGTGCCGCCCACGCCCTGGCTCTGTTGGTCCACGGAGAAATGCCAGTGAATGGGGCGCATCAGGGAGTCATACATGCCATGCGTGTCAAGCGCGCCCAGCGCGAGGTCATTTGTTCGGTAGGAAATGGCGTCAATGTCATCCGCCGGTTGCAGTCCCAGCAGCCGGTGGCGCAGCCGCATCAGGTTGGTGCAGCCCCCCGCCTTATAGACATCGTTCGGTGGGTCGGTGTCGCCGTCCAAAGCACTGTTGATATCTGTGCCTGGCAGGCCGATACCATTTACCTGGACCGAGATGTTGATTCCGTGGTCCGGTGCGATTTCGCCTTCGCCCTCCGGTTCACCCTCCAGTTCCCCTTCGACAGGGGGCTCGCCTTCACCCTCGACGGGTGGTTCGCCTTCGCCTTCGGGTTCACCCTCTATCGGTGGTTCCCCTTCGGGGAATTGGACATCCAGGCAGGAATGGCAAATATCCCCTTCTATTATCACGTTCGTACCCATAACATCAATGGAGACCCACTCGGGATTAAAGTCAATGATGCTGTGCAGGAATGTCTGGGTAACGGGTCCCGCCAAGTCCTGCGCCACAAAGACGACATCCCGGACAATCCAGGCCGCCTCATCTTCCGGGGAAAGAGGCGGCAAGGGTGGTTGCCCCGTGCCGGGGGGATAGTTGGGCGAGCTGTAGTTGATGGCGACGGTAGCATCAGCATCCGCCCCCGTGGGCGTGATGGTGACCGTCAACAGGACGTTTTTCGCCCGGGATAAATCCAGCACGCCGTCGTAATACCATTCATTCCACCATTCCGTATTCGGGTAATAGAAAAAGGTACCTCCATCATAGCCGGAACCGCCGCCTTCTGCCATCCAACCGGTGGCATCAAAGGTGATGTTGAATACATCACAATGATCCCAGCCGTTTTCGCCCTGGTGCGTACGGACCGAGTCAGGCCCTGTGGTTATGCCAGAGTATCCGGCCAATGGACCTCCGGGCGCTCCCGCGAAGTTGGTTTCGAAGAAAACATCAAAAAAACTGTCTACGTTGTACCTGCCATCTGGCAGCCGCGTCAGCGTGGTGCCGCCCGGTGCCGGAAAACCATGCGATTCTCCCGCGATTATGGATAGTTTGTCGAAGTCCGGATCGCCCGGAGTCAAGGCGCCCTCCAGGTTCCCCAGGGTACAACCAAATATCTGTCTGGATTCCCCCGGTATGCGCGGCGCCGTGTACATGACTACGGAAATCGGCAAATCAATGTCGCGTAAATACCCAAGCAGCATTCCCGTGCCCGACATATGGAGATGCATGATGGCGCCGAACTCGATCATCTCGCCGCCCATCGGTCCCCCTATCTCCGTGAAAACATCGAAGAAACTGTCAATTTGGTAGTCGCATTCAAGGGTGGTTCCCAGCGGCAGGCCTTCAACGATGTTAAGCGTGCCGCCTTCGTTCACATAGGGACAGTTCGCCGGCAGGCTCACGGTCCCTCCTCCATTGTCCGGCGCCACGCAGCGCTCGGCCGCCGACAGTGTAGGGCTCAAAAAGAAAATCATTAAGCCCACACTCAACGAATACTGCAGTGTTTTCTTCATGGCTGTGCTCCTTATAGTTTATAGTTCCAAGACTAGCATACCCTGAATTTCCCCATAAGGCATGCCCACCCGCAAAAGGAACAGCACACCTTGTAGAGATATTACTATTAGTTTTATGTCCTAAATCTGTAAGCGTCGTATTCACTATATTACAAGTAGAAAGTAAAAGATAATTTTTAAGGAACATAAAATATACTGAAGTTAAAAAAATAATACTCATTAACTTAAGGTTACAAGTAACAGTGTAGATCAAAGGATAAAATAAGTCAATAAAAATACTCTTCAACCAATAGAAATCATTTGAGATTTAGAAATTACATATAACTATATATTTCATGTTCAATGTTTCAAATCCGAAGATGGCAAGTCGACTATATCCTCCCGTTTCAGACGTGCATCATCCTGTCTTTGTTGCCTTGGAAAAAAAGGGTAAGGCGCAGAATAGGTTTATTATCCGCTGCGGCAACACATTGCCTTTGCATCGCGCAATTGATAAGCATGCTTATCAATTGTTATGGAATATAATCACCAACAATCATGTTACCTCACCAGAACTTGGTTGTCCCTGTTAGAGCAAAAATTAACGGAAGGGTTTTGAATATGAACACAACACGAAGAGATTTTTTACAGGTTGCCGGCGGCATTGCGGCCACAGGGGCCATTATGGGCGCCCTTTCCCCAGAAGCACACGCGCAGGCCGACGGCACCGTTACGGAACACGTTCTGGCACCCCTGCCTTACGCCTATGATGCGCTGGAACCGTACATTGACGCCAAAACCATGGAATTGCACCATGGGAAACATCATGCCGCCTATGTGAGCGGTTTGAACGCGGCGGAGGCTGCCCTTGCCAAAGCCCGTGCCGATAATGATTTTACCCTGGTCCAACATTGGTCCAAGCGGGCCGCGTTTAACGGCGGCGGACATTTCCTTCACAGCATGTTCTGGAAAGTCATGGCGCCGACGGGTACGGGCGGCGGAGAGCCCGAAGGAGCGTTGCGCGATGCCATAAACCGGGATTTTGGCGGATTCGAACCGTTTAAGCAACAATTCAACGCGGCGGCGGCCCAGGTGGAAGGCGGCGGCTGGGGCCTGTTGCATTACCGCCCGGAAGATGACAGGCTCATCATCCTGCAGGCGGAAAACCAGCATAAGCTGTCGCCCTGGGGCGCATGGCCCATTTTGGGTCTTGATGTGTGGGAACATGCCTATTATCTGAAATATCAAAACCGCCGCACCGATTACATTGATGCCTGGTGGAACGTGGTAAACTGGAAACAGGTGGCCGACAATCTGGCGGCGCTGAAAAAATAGATTGCGTTGACAACACTCGGGGACCCCGTGCATTCGTCGTCTTGATAGATGCCGGGGTCTATTTTATAGGTGCCTTTCCACGCGCAGGGCCTCTCCTGCGAAGGGGTTAGAACGGCAGGATTGATTTCCAGGTCAAAGCCGCCTAGAATACACAGGCATTGACGCTAGGCCGATAGTTCAAGCGCTTTTCTGGGGAGCACCGGGACCAAGTAAGCGTGGGCCCTGAAAAACCCTGTTGGCCCCGGCACTGAATCCCGCCCGGAACCGCCGGGTACAGGAAGGAACAAGCATGACCAGGCGAGAGCGGCTGCTCCGTACGCTGCGCGGCGATACCGTAGACAGGCCTCCGGTATCGTTTTACGAAATCAACGGACTGGATGAATGCCCGGAAGATGACGACCCGTTCAATATCTATTCTCACCCTTCCTGGCGGCCCCTGATTGAACTGGCGCGCGACCACACCGATCGTATTGTCATGCGCGGGGCGGCTTTTCAGGGGGTGCAGCCGGACCCCGTCGCGGCCCTGGCATCCACGGAGACCTGTCTGTACCGGGGTAGCCGGCAGGTTACCCATCGGCTGGCGGCAGGGGGGCGCATGTTGACCTCACGCACAAGGCGGGACCCGGACGTGAACACGATTTGGACCGAAGAACACCTGCTAAAGGATGAAAGGGATCTGCGCGCTTTTCTAACCCTTCCACTGCCGGTCTCCGTCGGAACGCCGGACCTTTCAGGAGTGCTGGAAGCGGAAACAGCCCTGGCTGACTCGGGCATTGTGATGCTGGACACGCCGGACCCGCTTTGCCTCGCCGCATCCCTTTTCGACCTGGGCACCTATACCACGATTGCCCTGACGGAACCGGCGCTTTTCCGGGCGCTGCTCGACTGGTTTGCCCCGGCGTTAATCCAAAGGACGGAAGCGGTATCCCGGGAACTTCCCGGCCGGTTATGGCGCATCTATGGTCCCGAATATGCCGCACCGCCGTATCTGCCGCCGGCCTTGTTCCGTGAATTTGTCGTGCCTTATGTGGCGCCTATGATTACCGCCATCCAGCGCCACGGCGGGTATGCCCGTATTCACTCCCACGGACGGCTGCGCAATATTCTGGATGATATCGCCGCACTGCATCCCGACGGGCTGGATCCCATCGAGCCGCCGCCCCAGGGCGATGTGGAATTGGCGTGGGTGCGCGCGAACTACGGCACGGACATGGTGCTTTTCGGCAATCTCGAAGTTAGCGATATTGAGGCCCTGCCTCCGGAACAGTTTCGTGACAAGGTGTTGCACGCCCTTGAGGAAGGTACGCGCACGCCCGGACGCGGATTTGTGCTCATGCCGTCCGCCTGCCCCTACGGCCGGGAACTTTCCCTGACTTCCCTTCGTAATTATGAAACCATAATCGACTGTGTGGAGACGCTGTAATCCGGTTAAGCCCCTTTATCCTGTTCCACCCTGTGCGGGGCATATGGTATACTTCGCGTGATAATACCAATGCAACCAATACCGTGGAGAACAAGCCATGCTGAAAGACAAAATGATACGGGTCCGCTTGTATAAATCCTACCACGAACAGCGGCCTCTTTCCTTCGTGGGGAAATGCGTCGTCTTCAATGACTGCTGGGTCGCCGTCACGGGACGCGTCATTATGGTGACGCGCAGCAGCAAAACGGGCGTTCAAATAGACGACAAATTAAGCCAGCACGTTATCCCGAGAGACAGCATCGAGTCTATCCGCGTGCTGCCTGATGATTTTGACATCAATGCCATCACGGTAACCACGGAAGGCCAGCAGCTCGTCATCCCGATAAAAGGCACTCAGCCCTGCTTTATCGGAGAAATCGGCGAAGGCTGATCCCGGCGGCATCCCTGCGCGATACTGGGCACGGATGCGTCCGGGTTCCGTTATTCTTTAAAAGGAGTGGTCAGGTTTTGCGCGGCAAAACTCCAATCAACCACATCCCAAAACCCTTCAATGAATTTGGGTCGCGCGTTCCGGTAGTCAACGTAATATGCATGCTCCCACACATCCAGGGTCAATAGGGGTTCCTTGCCATGGCGCAGCGGGGTGTCGGCATTGCTCAGGGGCATGATTTCAAGTTTGCCCGTACTATCCGCCGCCAGCCAGGCCCACCCTGAACCAAACAGTTTGGCGGCCGCAGAGGAAAATTGTTCCTTAAACGCGTCCAGGGAACCGAAGTCGCGTTCGATACCCGCCAGCAGCGTGCCCGCAGGCGCGCCGCCACG
>MTKZ01004867.1_pt3 | contig 31971 bp, 34 predicted proteins | sample 1042781 | NCBI WGS metagenome assembly MTKZ01 (sample SAMN06212207, study PRJNA360539) | anaerobic digester metagenome | biome: Wastewater treatment plant; material: sludge; isolation source: anaerobic digester fed with sludge from wastewater treatment plant | place: Denmark: WWTP Viborg ...
TCCCTTGAAGCCCGTCATCGGATGATGGCCGGTCCGGTTCCGCTCGATTGTCTTCCCCAGGAGGTCCTTCCGGGGGTTGAACTCGACTTTGCCTTTCAGGATGACGTTCATGGTTTTTAACTCCCTTTCTTTCCTGCTTTCGAGGCTACATTAATCCCGAAAGCGGTTGGAGACAATCGGAGGAACCCTGATTATCGAATGGGAAAAAGGGGAGGAAGAAGATCAGCCGATCGGACATTCCGGATCGGTGTTTATCCGATGGGAAGAGCTGAGCAGAAGATTCGTGATGCACACCGGGCTCGAATCCCTCCCCGAAAGGTGCTAAGAGAAGTGAGGATCAATCCATTCAGACTGATAGGAGCACGAAAGCCGGATGCACAAAATGGCGCGCTACAAAATCGCAGTTCTGATGATTGCCTTTTGCATCCCGGTTTTTTATCAATCCGCCTCGGCGCTCAGTTGCGGGAATTACCGTTATCCGAAATGCGACGGACCCGATCTTCAGTATGCCGGAGGTTTTAATCCGCAGGTCGGCTTCGGCGGTTTCGGCGGGGGGGCCTGCACCGCCCGGCGCACGCCGGTCATCTTTGTTCACGGCAACGGCGACCGGGCGACGAACTGGGACTCGCCGGTCACGGGTGCGATCGTAAGTTACACCGCACCGGTCCGCTCCGTCTATCAGGAATTCAAAGCACGCGGCTACAGCGACTGCGAACTCTTCGGCGTAACCTACCTGTCTCCCGATGAGCAGGAGTCGCCACAGGCCAATTACCACAGGCCGGAGAAATACGGCATTCTGATCCGCTTTGTCGAAGCCGTCAAATCCTATACCGGAAAGGATCGGGTGGACATTGTCGCCCACTCCATGGGCGTGTCCATGATGCTCGCCGCCCTGACCTATGAGGATCATGTTCATGGGGGGAAAAACGGCTGGTCCGGTGTGCGCCGTTTCGTGAACATCGCCGGCGGCGTGCGAGGTCTCTCCGCCTGCATTGCCGCCGGTTTCATGAACCCCTTCGTTTCCGCCTGCGGATCCCAGAACGTCCTCAACGAGTATGTTTTCGGCTTCTATCCCGATTCCGGCCATTTCCTGGGATTCAATGAATGGACGGGCGACAAGGGGCGGTTGAGCATGAGGCGAGCACCGTCAAATCATCCGGAGGTCTTATTCTACACGATCACCGCCGGACTGCACGACCAGATTCACTGCTCGACGGTGGAGCGGCGCCCGGAGTGCGGCAAAGGATCCCTGTTCGCAAAGTCCGCCAATGTGAAAGCGCAGCTCGATGTCGGCGCCGGTTCAAAGGCCCGGAGAGTGAATCTGGATTTCAGGAACTGGCGCCCCACGTCGCTGTCCGGCGGCGATGCGGACGGCATCGGTCATTTCAAGGTCCGCAACAACCTGGGGCAGATGATCTTCGGGATGCTCGCTTCGGACTGCACGGGCATGGCCTGCAGGGGGGACTACACCGGGGGACCGGTTGCGGCGGTCGCGGAGTGATCCGGGAAAATACGAGCGCCGCGGCTACCGTCCCGCAATTTTCCCGTCCCTGAACGTGACTTTCTTTTTATGCAGGCCATTCTCGGAATGGTATTCCCAGGGTCCGTCATTCCGTCCATTCCGGTGACTGCCTTTCGACCTCAGCCGGCCATTCTCATAATACGTTTCCTCGGTTCCCTCCTTCTGCCCGTTCAGGTATCGTCCCTTGACTTCCAGCTTACGATTCTCATGGTATGCCTCATAGGGCCCATCCAGTTGTCCATTTTTATACGTTCTTCTGTATTTCAGTTGCCCGTTTGGGTAGAAGTCTTCCCAGACGCTGTCTCTCTGCTCATTCACAAAAGCTTTTTTCGACTCCATCTGGCCGGTCTCATAAAAGGTCTCCGTCGGGCCGTCCAACTTGCCGTTCTTATAATAACTTTTGGATTTCAGCTTGCCGTTTGCGAAGTACTCTTCCCAGAGTCCGTATTTCTGATCATTGAGAAATGTCCCTTTGGTTTCCAACTGACCGTTCTCACCGTAGGTTTCCGCCGGGCCCTCCAGTTTGTCGTCTTTATAAAAACCCTTTGATTTCAAGTATCCGTTCTTATGAAATCCTTCGTAGGGTCCTTCCTGCTTTCCGTTTTTATAGGTTTTTTTCAACTGGATCCGACCATCCGGATAATACCATTCCCACACTCCGTCAAAGAGCCCTTTCCCGGCGTCTTCCGCCTGTTGTTCACCCCACACAGGATTGATCGACACAGAGAGAATCAATCCGATGCCGAAGAGCAGCCAGCTTAGATTTTTCGCTTTCATGTGAAGCCTGCGAAGGATTATTTCTTCGCCTTCGATTTCGGCGCTGTCTTTTTCTTGGCTGCGGGCGCTGCGGTCGCCGTTGGCGCCTTGACTTCCAGAAGTTCCACATCAAAAACCAGTGTCGCGCCGCCGGGGATGATAGGCGGTCTCCCTTGGTCTCCATACGCAAGATCCGATGGGCAGACCAGCCTGGCTTTGCCGCCGGCCTTCATCTTGCCGACGCCCTCCGACCAGCAGGGAATCACCTGCCCCAGCGTAAATTCGGCGGGCTGTCCGCGCTGCACGGAGCTGTCGAAAACCTTGCCGTCGATGAAAGTTCCCGTGTAGTGAACCTTGACGCTGTCCGAAGCCTTGGGCACGGCGCCGCTGCCAGCCGTGATCTGCCGGTAAACAAGACCGGAAGCCGTCTTCTCGGCGCCCTGCTCTTTTGCGGCAGACTCCAAAAAGGGCTTGGCCAGCTCTTTTTGCTTTTGTGCGGCGGCCTGCATCCGCGTCATCGCCAGGATATTGATGTTCTGCATGTAGGCCTCCGGCTCCGCCACCAGAGCCTTTCCCGCGGCGGCATCGGTCATGCCCTGCTTGACAAACTCATATTCCTCTACGGACAGGTTGAAAATGGACAGTTGCTTGGTCATGTGGACACCGAGCGCATAGAGTGTTTTCTGGTCGTCCGTCTGAGGCTGTGCGGCCAATGCCGGGACCGCCATGAAGAGAAAAACAGCAATAATCAGCTTACGCATAGGATTCCTTTCCTGGATCAAAATTTGAATATCCTCGCCACGAGACAAACGGTCCCAGCGGAATATCACGCGCACACTTATAAGCGTTTACGGCAACATTTGCAAAAAAACTTTTCTCCACAATCACGTCAACATGCAAAAAGGGGAAAGCGTCAGAACGCTTCCTTCGCCACCCCTGATGCAAGGGGTTGAATGAATTCACTTTGCGGCTTCCCCTTTCACCTCCGTTCCATGCCGGCAATGAAGCTGACGATTTGCTCCAGAGGCGTCCCCGGCCCGAAAACTTCATCAACGACTGCCCTATTCAATATCCTTTAAAATCGGAAAAGGGGCGGATTCCGGATGCCGCGGTGTTTCCACAGAACCTCCGGATCTCAGGGCGTACGATCGCGCTGCACCATACGTTCCGTCCGGCCTTTCCTGTCCCGGCAAGCCACGGCCCGCTGCGGATTGCACAGAACTCTGCTCAGGGCAACGCCGGCCGCGAATCCGCCGACATGGGCCCAAAAGGCTACCCCGCCGGCCGCGCCGGCAAGAGCGGGGATCCCGCCGAGAAGCTGGAGGAGAAACCAGTACCCCAGCATCAGAAAAGCCGGAACGACAAACCGGGTGAAGAAGAAACCGAAAAAGACCAGGACATGCACGGGAGCCCGCGGAAAAAGGACGGCGTAGGCTCCCATGACCCCGCTGATGGCTCCCGAGGCCCCCACCATGGGCACGACGCTTCCGGTATTCGTAGCGATCTGCAGGCCGGCCGCAGCAACGCCGCACAGGAGATAGAACAGAATGAAGCGCCACCATCCCATGGCGTCCTCGATGTTGTCCCCGAATACGGCGAGAAACCACAAGTTGCCGATGATGTGAAACCAGCCGCCATGCAGGAACATGGAACTGAAAACGGACCAACCGGAACCGTCCGGCGTCAGGACGCAGGCCAACCCCTGACCCATCGGTACTTTCGTACCCGGCGTCACCTTGCCGAGAAGCTCCGCCGGGATCAGACCGTACTGGCAGATCGAAGCAGCAAGAGGCGCATCCGATCCCATCCCCTGAACAAACACCCATACCAGCACGTTGAGGCCGATGATCAGGAAGGTCACAACAGAGGCGCCCAGGGTCGGATTTTCATCTCGAAGGGGAAACATGCGAAACCTGCTGTCCGAGTTTCAATCCTGGAATGATGCCACGGTCCGTTGCAACATCAGTTGACGGAACTCTTCGATGTCCGCAGGTCCTGCTGATACCGTTCGATCAGATCGCGAATGGCGCGCGCATCGCCTTTGAAATGTCCATGGCTTTCGATGGGGTTGCTTCCCCCGGCCGAATCGATCCGGATGTCGGACCAGATGAGGCCGGTCTTGATATTGACCGAAGCCACTTTCGGGATCGCAATGCTCTCCTCGTTGGAGCCGATGAGCCGCGGCTTGATTCGCGTAACCCGGTTTTGATTCACGACAATTCGAACCGGAAAGATCAGGTTCCCCGAAGTCAAACGGCTGGCAGTGAACACATGGCTTTCCTGAGCCATCGCTTCCTCCTTCGATGCAATGCATCGGGCATCGTTTTGAGTGCGAGTATATGAAGAACGATTTTTTGTGTCAATAGCGCCTTGCCCGCCTTCATCTGAAAAACACGGGACCGAGGATCTGCATCGGTATTGCCAATCGGCAAATAACCTGTATAATCTTCGATCAGGGAGCGCTCACATGGACAGGCAGAAGTTGCCGATCCTTTTATCGGCAGATGAAACCACATCGGCCATTCTGACCCTGCCTTCGAAGGGGAAAAGGGTGCCGGNNGGGTGCCGGTGCCATACAGATCGTTGCCGCCGGCAAATCCATGGGCGGGCGGATCGCCTCGCAGATGGCCGCTGAAAAAAAACTCCCGGCAGCGGGTCTGATCTTTCTCGGTTATCCCCTGCATCCGGCGGACGACCCTTCAAAAATCAGGGATGCCCACCTGTACCGGATCGGCGTCCCGATGCTTTTTTTCGCCGGTACGAGAGACAGCCTTTGCAATCTTGCCAAGCTTCGGGCCGTCCTGAGCAGGGTGTCATCGCCCTGGGATCTGGACGTCATCGAAGGCGGCGACCATTCCTTCCAAAGTCCTGATGCTTTCGGCCTCAAGGAGTCCGACACGTACACGCGGATCGTGAAGAAGACCTTGCAATGGCTGGAGGAAACCACCGATCGTGGATAATCCCATCAAAGCGGATTCGGCAGAAAGTGCAAATGTGCCGTGTGAGGGAGGAACCGTTCATCCGTTGATCTGAAAAAGTCGAAGGTGCGCCATGGAATACTACGATTTAAATGATTTTTTGAAAATCTCCGCCGTATTGAACTACCAGTTGAGCGCCAAGCAGCCGAACTGGAACAACATCGCATTCATTGTGCTGGAAGGGAAGTCGATTGCGGCCCGCGATGAGGAGGTGCTGCTGCACGTATTCGATTATCTGGGCAAAATATACGGAAGAATGAAAAGGGACCTGGGGCCGTTCTCTGTTTTGCATCCGCTCCGGGCTACCGCGCTGCTTTCCCATGCATCGAAAGAAGTTGACCTTCTGGATGTCATGACCTGCCTGCTGCACGATCATTTCGAGGATTTCAATCCGGAGAAGCTCAAAAATTCAAGCCGGACAGAACTGGATCAACGATTCCGATCCTTCCTGGCAAAATTGCCGGAAGACCACCAGGAACGCCTGATGCAGCATCTGAAATGGCTGACGAAAGAGCCTTCCGAGACCTATAACCGCTATATCGGCCGATTGCTGGACCAGGCATGCAGCGCCCCGGAAGTCGTGAGAGTCAAGCTCGCGGACAGGCTGGACAATACTTTTGACATGCGCATTGATCTGCAGGACCCGTTGCAGGGGGTAGACTTTTTCGAGATCATCTTTCAGACCTTTTTCACCAACACCTACAAGGGATACCGGCCGGAGAGAACCCACCAGCCCTCGCTGGTCCTGAACGGCGCGCAAAGGCTGTACCAGCTCTTCAAGAACATTGTCCTGATGTCGCTCATCCGAAAGCAGCAGGCAGACGCGGCGGATTCCATCAGCCGCGGCCTGTTCAGCGCCCTTGCCAAGGCGAGCATTCAGGAGGCCCAGAGAATCGCGCTGCACGTCTTCGGATACCATGAGACCTCCGTTTCAGCATTCAGGGAGATACTCAGGGATACGCTGGCATATTCGCGGTCAGGGGGATTCGAAGCGGTGACGCAGCCGCAGGGTGAGCATCGTCTGGACGGGTTGTTTATGACGGTTTTTGATCAGCCGAAACGTGACGCCCGCAAACGGCAACTTCTGGCGCTGTACCAGAACAAGTCATTCATGATCGAGGTGGCTGTCGCGTTTGTTATCATTTTCCAGAATTTCCTCAACGACGAGGCTTATTATGTCCACGGCATCAGCGCGGAAGGAATACGACCGGAGCGGACATGCTGATTCTGTGAAGTCGGGAAAGTTTCAGCATTGCCGGTGACACAATGTAGAGCGCTTAAAAAGATAATCTCTTCAAAACCATGCGGGGGAAATCTTCCCATATTTTCATGGGAAATCCCCCACAAACACGGATTAAAACTTGAATTCCAGGCTGAAGATGATGCTTCGATCCACAATCAGGGATTTGTCATCAGCGGATTTCTGCTTCGGGGCGCTGAACAGATCTTTGGAAACGATGCTGTTGATCATTTCAGGATCTATGCTCCGGGTGACCACTCCCACATTTGTATTCAGGCTGAAGGTGTATTTTTTCCGCAGCGTATAGATCTCCTGATCGTTCTCCAATCGTACGGAATATTTTGCCTCCTGTCCGGGATCGAGCCTTGCCGAACCGATATCCGGGCTTTTCTCGAGTGTGATCGATTTGATGTATTTTGAAGGGACCTTCTTCTCCCGGTTGTCCCCGGAAGATACGGTCACCTCATCCGGCCGATCACTGACATAGCCTTCCAGAAGAGAATTCTGCGAATCCTTGACGATCGCGAAAGTGTTGAGTCCCTCCTTCTGCTGCTTGTCCTGGGCAAAAGCAATGGTGCAAATGAAAAAGAACAGGACAGTGAAATGGAAAATTTTCCGGTTCGCAGAAGCCCAAAAAAAAGAAGCCAAGGCCGTATCTCCTTTGTCAATGACAGAAATATTTCTACCTCTACGGGCACTTATGCGTTGAATCCACAGACATGTTGATAAGGATGTAAATACCCTTGTGGATAAACACTGTAAGTGCTTAATTGTGACGATCTTATAGCACATTGCGACAAGAGCAGGCAATGAAATAACTTTATAATTACAATAAAATAAACAATAGTCATTTGATTTCTGACACTTGATGAGCACCCGCATAAAAGTTATGAGACGCTCATGTAAATCGTGCCCTGCTTCTCTCTTCTATCGCCGATATTCGTAGCTGCCTCTGTCAGGTCCTCCGCCCCTGTAATATCCTCCACCTCTGTAATAACCGCCGCCTCGATCATAATGGCCTCCGCCTCTGTGATAACCTCCTCCACCCCCGCCATGCGGGCCCCACCACCAGAAGGGACAACATCCTCCAATCGTTGCCAGCGTCAGCAGGGAAACAATGCCTATCGTGATGATTCTTTTCATCGCCCTCTCCTTTCCAGTGTGTCGGAAAACTTGTGACATCCCCTTTTCCCATGATGAGTTTGTTCTCTTGATAAATTAGCAAAAAGCGTACCCGAAAAACGATAATAATATAAGTTTATGATATCATATCATATTGTTGAATCGTGATCTTCCCTGTTCGATTCTTTTCCTTAATGACATGGATAGCATGTATGCAGGCATCGGCAATCGATTGGATAATAAATATCCATCCGAATAACGGAACATGGATGGGTCCAATCCTCAAAGAGGAATCTTGACGTTGATAATACAAGCAATGAAATGCCGCGGGGCAGAAGCCACACGGCAAGAAGAGATGTCGAGGATATCTGTATTTATGGAATCGCGGTGGGGGCTTATGACGCTAAAGCAGAGATGGCCTGCAGGAAAAAGTAGATGCCGGCCGACAATACGCCGGAGATCGGGATGGTTAAAATCCACGCCCAGATGATGTTTCCGGCCACACCCCAGCGGACGGCCGACAGTCTTTTGGTCGCGCCGACGCCCATGATGGCGCCTGTGATCGTGTGTGTCGTGCTTACCGGAATGCCGGCGACCGACGCGCCGATGATGGACATGGCCGCGGCCGTTTCCGCGCAAAATCCGCCCATGGGCTGAAGTTTCGTGATTTTCGTTCCCATGGTCTTGACAATCCGCCACCCGCCAAACATGGTGCCCATGGCAATAACCGAATAGCACACGATCACGACCCAAAAGGGTATAAAGAACGTGGTCCCGAGATACCCTCCGCTGAACAGTACCAGCGCAATGATTCCCATTGTTTTCTGCGCATCATTCATGCCATGGCTGATGCTGTAGATGGCGGCAGAAAAGAGCTGCAATCTCTTGAAAATACGGTTCGACTTCTCGACATTGCTGTAACGGGACAGATTCAGCACCACCACCATCAGGACAAGGCCCAGCACCAGGCCGATCATCGGCGAAATGATGATGAAGCTGGATGTCTTGATGATGCCCTTCCAGACCAGACTGCCAAATCCGCCTTTCATCAGTCCGGCTCCGATCAAACCGCCGATCAGGGCATGCGACGAGCTGCTCGGCAAACCAAACCACCAGGTGATCAGGTTCCAGATGATGGCGCCGCCGACCGCGGCAATGAGCAGGGCATTATCCACGATCGCGGCATTGACGATGCCCGTGCCCACGGTTTTGGCAACCTGGGCGTCAAACAGGAAGACGGCGACGAAATTAAAAAAGGCCGCCCACAAAACGGCCTGCCGGGGTTTCAACACCCGGGTCGACACAATGGTTGCGATGGAATTGGCGGAATCATGAAAGCCGTTGATGAAATCAAAAACCAATGCAAGCAGGATGATGAAACATACGATGGCAAGTGACGAGCTTATCATGCTTACAGATCTTCTCTTTCCGCGCCCCTGCCTTCCGCTTCCGGCGGCAGATCCCTGATAATCGAACGCACATTAAAAACGCCGAAACAAACGCCGGCCAGTACAAGAAAAATCAAAAAGAAAGACAAGCCCTGATAGGCCTCCAGTTGTGTCCTGGCAACGGCTTCCATGGCCCTCAGCCGCTGATCCGCTTGCGTCATGATCATGCCGACCAGGGCATCGATTTGATCCGTTGGTTCCCGGTCAATGCCCCTAACGATTTTATCGACAACCACGGCGCTCTTCAGATCACTCTGTTGATAGTCTTTCAGGGCTTCTCTGTACCGATTGCCGAGTTGCTTGTGAATGTTTAAAACATGGGCAATTTCCGGAATGGAAAGTCCCGTCGTCGCGGCAATGCCGGACAGAGACTGCAAGTGCGCATTCACCAGCCGGTCTTCTTCATTAAAGGCTTGCAGGTATCGCTCAAACATGTCCCGGTCATTGCCGCGCAAAAGGATGTTTTTCCACTCTTGAACCTGTTTTTTGAAGTGGACTTCCGCGGATCGCGCCGCATCGATGGCTTTCACCATCTTTTGGCCCTCAAGCACCGTTTCGTGAAGACGCTTGTTCATTTCCACGATGGCAATGAGGCCGTACAAACCGGTGACGATGATCAGCACCGCGAAAATTCCCACGGTGATGACGACCCGACGATGGACGGATATGTCCTGAAAAAACGTGTTTGGTTCCTTCATAAAAAAGCCTCTCCTCATCCATTCGCCTTTTTATCAAAGCATACATTTTTTGTCCATGCAATACGTGGGACATAAGGGAGAAATGACATGACCCGGAGCCGGCTTGAATGCGGACGCGCTGTTGTTTTTCCAATAAAAAAGACAGGACCATTTCTGGCCCTGTCTTTTTTTGACGGACGCTGCCGCGGCGAAAATTAACGGGTGTTTCCGCTCTCCATCCTGCTTTAACAATTCATACGCCGGTTCGGTTTTTCCAATATCCTGCCATCTCCCCGCATCACCCTCAACTCCGGCGCGTAGCGGCGCCCGTATCGCTGCTCATATACGTCCTGCCACTTCTCGATCAGTTTCTTGTTGTAACGGATCGCTTCGTCACGTTTCCCGGAAGCAGGGCAATCCCCGCAAATGCTGATCCATCGCTCGATGCCTCGGATGCTCCGCTCAATGAATTCCCGCAGATCCTCTTCCGACGAAAAGCACTCCGATAACTCTGTCATCAGATTAGTCCCATCCTCTCCAGAATTGCCAGTTCTTCTTCGGTGGTCTTCTCGACCTGATAGTCCATGGCCGCCCACGATTTCATTCGAACCACCCGGCCGTCTGTCAGCATGATCAGAGGCTGCCCCCGGGAACTGTCCGGATGGTTCAGGCTGATCGTTGCCTGGATCCGCCGGCGCTTCAGATCCGGGTCATGGATGTCCCTGTAGGATAAGACGATCATGATCCTTCCTCTTCTCGAAGTTTATCATCAACGGATTACAGCACTTCAAACCGGATCAAACGTCATTTTCACGTATTACGATTAGCAAAATATATTCCCGGAGCAACGGGAAGATGTTTTTTTGCTCTTTATAATCATAAACTACCGTAATTTCGGATGATATTTTTTCATATCCTTGACCCTGCTCCGCAGCCTGGCGGTCTCAAAAGCCGTTATGTATTACAATTGTAAAATAATCCGACACTGAAAAGGCGGGATATTCAGCCACATATTTATTCAAAAGCAATAAATACAAACACTTACAGTTTGTATGACGGAAATGATTTTGTAAAATTTTCCGACAGTTGCAGTTGGAAGAATCAGCGCGTCAGGATGATTGGATAAGAAATTAAATGGGTTACACGGCAAGAGCCGAGAAGACAAATCAAGCGCCTTCTATATGCGCTCGAGCGGTCTTGATCGCCAGATTTTTGTTTTTGGTAAACATCCACCATTGATCTTTTGTCGTGTGGGGGCCCGTTTCCCGGTCGCGGCCTCGACACCAATACCAGCGACCGAATCGCTCAACCGTGGAAAAGGGATGATTGCCGGTGCAGAGAATGCTGCAGGACCTTATCTCCGCAAAAAAGATCGTCTCCTCCGGCGCCTCTTCGTTTGCCAGATCATCAGGCAATACGATATGAGAGACGTCAATGCCTTCGGCCTCTTTCTTGTCCAGCCAATCCGAGATATTCATTCTTCCTCCTCCTGCCTCAAATGCTTTCTGGTTTCGAGTACGCAGTCACGGATGGATCAGCGCAAACGGGTTTCCACGTTTTTACCGGATCAGTGCGTCATCGCTGATCCTTGCAGACCGCGAAACGCCTTCCCCGGTTCATCAATCCTTCCCTTCCGTCCACTGAATCCCCTCCCGTTTATTCTTCCCCAGCGGCTATCGAATGAAACGCGTCACCTCCCGGACAGCCTTCCGGGGAGTTTTCAGAGGAGTCTCCGCCACCTTCCCCAAACAAATCAACGCCAACGGTTCTTTGGACGGGTCGATTTCGAGAGTCCGCTTCATGACGGCCCTGTCGAAAAGAGTGAACCACAGACTTCCCAGACCCAGAGCATGCGCGGACAGAAGCATGTTCTGAACAGCCGCTGCGCATCCGTGCTGGTAAACCGTCTCCGTCCCCTCCAGAAATCTGTGCGCTCCCGCTTTTTCGGGGTCTCCGATCACAGCGATGATCACCGGCGCATCCAGGAGAAACCCGGCCTGGTACCTGTCAATCCATTTCCACCCGCTTTTTTCATAGAGTTTCTTTTTACACTCGATGGACTCCTCGTACATCCTGCGTTTGACCTCTTGACTGGTGATGACGATGAATTCCCAGGGCTGATTGTTGGCCGCTGAAGGGGCCCATGTTGCCGCTTCGATGATTTTCTCGACGGAATCATCGCTGATGGCTTCGGCAAGAAACTTTCTGGTGCTTCTTCTTTCCCGGATCGCCGTGAACAGGTTCATCTTCGCCCCCTCATTCAAGGAAACGGTGCCTGTCGTTGAAAATGACACCTGGTTTCAATGCGTATTTATCGATCATGGAGATGTTGACCCGCTACGCCATGGGCCGTTCCGGCGGTCTGACGCTGACGGAGATCTTGTCGATCGCGTCACGATATCCAACCGCCGTCCGGATTCGCTTGCGATGGATGGTGATTTCTTCGACGACGAAATCGGTTGTCTCCTCGAAGTAGTTGAGATTCAGCAACACGGTGTTTTCGAGGTACGCCGCGCTGTCCCGGACGTGCGTCATGAATTCTTCGACATCGGCCTCCCCGCCCGGTCCCATTTCCGCTTTCCATTTTTCGATGACCTTCTCGACTTCTCCGGTGTCCTTCAAGTCCATGATCTTTCCCCTTGCAAAGACAGTCTCAGCTTATAAGTGCATGTTTCCTTGGATGAGAACTGTGGAAAAAAATGATGGCCAGCAGCAGGGAACCAACGATGATCAACAATGTCCGGAAGAATGTCATGGTCGCCTCCCTCCTTCCCGGCTGACAGCCCTGATCCGGCCTATTCCGTCTGCAGATCCTTGATGAACGAATCAGCCTCCGCGATGGCGGCCTCCATCTCTTTCACCAGTTTGTCCACGTTGGCCTGAATGACGACCGCCTCGCCGCTCAGCCCCGTGATTGCCCTGGCGTTGAGGTTGTGCTTCATGAATAAAACCTGGTCGCGCAGGGGAACCAGAGCGGGCTCCAGCTTTGCTTCGGCTTTTTTCATGGCCTTGATCAGTTCGGCGTACTTCTGCTTCGTGGCATCGTACTTTTGCAGGCTGGATCTCCGAAGTGCGTCGCTGGCGTACAGTTTCATCTCGGCGCGCCATTCATCGAACAATGCCTCCGAGACGTCTTCGACCGCGCGGATGCGTTCCCGCACTTCGTCGGCCCTGGCTTCGCTTTTCTTCAGCGCGGCGTTGAGTTTGTTGTATTCTTTCTCCAGATCGCCGCCTTTGAAATTCACGACGCGCTTGAACTGCTCCATGGCCGTGACGAACTGCTGCCGGGTTTCATTTTGCGTGTCGCGCGCGGCTTTGACACGGTCAACCATGATGTCGCGTTTGTGGATGCCCACCTTTTCCATGGTTCTGTAATACACGCCGCTGCAGGCCATCATCGCCAGAACGACAGCGGCAACAACCAGGACTCTGATGTTCATGCGTGGCTCCTTTTAGGACCCCTCCGAAAACTTGTATAACGTGTGAAATTGCTGCTGCAGGCTGTCCAATGCCTGCTTCATGGTCTGTCTCTCATTTCTGAGATCATTCATTTTCTGTTCCATTTCCGACGCTCGCCTGGCCAGTTGCTCTTCGAGGGAAATCCGGATCGCCCGGAACTCGTCCTCGACACGATTCCGTTCGTTGATCTCATGCTCCAACTTTTCCGACAGAAGCTTCCGTTCGGCGTTGCTGCTGGCCAGTTGCTCCTCGAGAGACGCCTTCACCACACGCAACTCCTGCTCCACACCTTTCAATCGATCGATCTCCTGTTCCAACTCGACTTTAGCCCTGTCCTGTTCGATCAGTTGATTCCGCATCTCGGCGATCTCCGAGACGATCCGCTTCAGTGTCTGATACCTCTCCGGATTATGCTCTGAATCCTGCATGTCCACCCCCTCTTTGTATGAATAAAGACCAATGGCATTCGGAAAATCGACATACCGCGTTCAGTGCCGAAACTTCAGGCTCATTCCCGCAGGCCGCCCCGGGCTGATTTCACTCCTGAAACCCTGAAATTTCACCCGCTTCATCGAAAGGAATCCTTGCCGGCATCGATCCTGTGTGAATGTTGCCTTTGAGCCGGTATTTCAACTTCCTCGCATCCGTACTTTTCTGAGCCTGTGAGATCTGATGGAGCAGGCTGGCCAGGGTCGTCACGGCCTCCACCTGGAGAAGCCGCGATGTAAAGGGCGGTATGGTCAGGTGCTTGTCGGACACACCCGAGGCGAAGGGAATGTCGTTGATCTCCAGATTGAAGACGAGCCCCTTGATGTCGATCGGTGAGCCAGAAGGATTCTGAATCCGCAGATCCATCGTGAAGACCTGCTCCAGGAGTTTCAGTTCCCGGGGCTGGATGTTCGCGATATTGAACCGCGGCCGTTCGGCGCTCAGCATGAGTCCGGAGCAGCCGGTGATGAAGACGGCCGCGGCGATGACGCCGGCAAATCGAATGAATGCCTGCATGACTTGCCTCCTTAAAGAATTTGTCCGGGAATATACTCCGGAAGCCCTGACAACTCAACTGAAATCACTTGACGGGACTTCTCTGATTTCCGCCTGAACCGGTCTTCGGTCTGACAAGCCGTCTTTTCGGGTCCGAGGATTTGACTTTTTTTACGTTGAAAATAGATTCGGGATCGCTTAGAAATGCATTGCTTTCAAGGCTGACCAAAAGAGAGGGGCATGAGAACAAGGGCTGCAATCGGGCTTATTTTATTGACCTGTCTGTCGCTCTATCCGTTTTCTACGGCAAGGGCCGCGGACGATCGGGTCCTCTATGAAGGGGACTCGATCTACCACCACATCACCATCCGCCAGGGTGACGGGACGCGGTGCATGGTCTTCGGACGGCAGCGGGATCTTCGCCAGACCTGCATCGAACTTGCGAAACCGGACGCATCGGTTTTTGAATACACAGCCATGATGTTTGCCGGTTACCTCTTCCGGCCGGATGCGGGGAAGGTCTGCCTGATCGGGCTCGGCGGCGGTTACATCCCCACCGTCTACAGAATGCATCTCCCGAAAGTCCGGCTCCAGACCGTCGAGGTGGATCCCCATGTGGAAAAGCTGGCCCGGAAATTCTTCTCCTTCACTGTTCCGGCCGGCCAGGCGCTCGCCATCGACGATGGCCGGCAATACCTGAAGAAAAACCCGGATCGTTACGACCAGATCTGGCTGGACGCATTCAACTCCGATTACGTCCCCGCGCACATGACGACGCGGGAATTCCTGCAGATTGCCCAATCGCGCCTGAACGAGGGGGGGATCGTCATCCAGAATCTCTTCTGCGACAACAGACTGTACGACGCGCAGATCGCAACCTTTCGGGCGGTCTTCAGGAAGGTGTTCGTCTTTGAAGGGCAGAGGAGCAAGAGCTGCATCATCGTCGCCTCGGACCGTCCCGCCTGCGAGCCCGGGGAGCTGCGAAAGCAGGCGAAGAAATGGGGCGGAAAAATCGGACGGATCGATCTCGTCGCCGAGTCGGGCAAGTGCAGGGTTGCCCCGATTCCAAAGAACGCCCCGATCCTGACGGACGACTTCAATCCGGCAAACCTGCTCCTGATGCAGAAAAAACAGTAGCGGTGTTTCGCATTGCTTTCAAACAGGAAAATTCAACCGCGCAAAAAGACCGCCGCTTGTGGCGGCATCGTCAAGGAGGCGTGCACATGCCCGTCGTTTATGTTGTCTTCATTTCGCTTCTCGTGACATTCGGGGCGGTTGTGATGAGCCTGGAGATCCTCTCCTCGAACCTGATGTCCCCTTACTTCGGGGGATCCATCTTCATCTGGGGAAGCATCATCAGCTCCTTCATGGTCCACTTCTCCGTGGGTTACGTCACCGGCGGTTACCTGTCGCGGCGCTTTCCCCGGATCACCGTGCTCACTGCCTTCCTGATGATCTCTTCCCTCTGGGTGATCGCGATCCCATACTTCAACAAACCGGTCTGCGAGCTGATTTCCAACAACATCGAGGATGTCCGGCTTGGATCGCTTGTTGCCATGAACCTGATCTTCTTCATTCCCGTCTCGATCATGGCGATGGTTTCTCCCTACATCATCGGGATTGCGGCCGCCTGGCGCCGGCAGACCTGGCTCACCGCGGGTATGGTCCTCTTCATTTCCACCGTCGGCTCGTTCTTCGGAACGAACGCCACAGCCTTCTACCTGATCAGTCTCTTTCCGGTCTCGCGGATCATCGTCGGCCTGGGCCTGATTTGCCTTTGCGTATCGCTCTGCGCACTCGCGCTGCGCCCCGACCGCCGCATGGTCCAGTAGCGATCAGTCAGAAAGAAATCCGGCTCACACATGCGGGTTTCCAAAACAGCTTCTCGTCATACGGCGGAACAGGCAGGACCGGAAACGGCCCGGAGTTTCATGTGACGGGTTCCTGTTCGGGCCCGGCGGCCTTCGAGGCGCCGGTTTCCGGGCTGCTCCGGCCAAAATCCCCCTTGACTTTCCATTTGTATCGGAACATTTTTGGATCATCGTTTTCCACTTGCTCTGTAAACCCAACAACCTTCCCCTGAACTTCTGGAGTGAAAAGTGAAAAAGACTTGTCGAAAGGGTCCGATTTGAAGCCCCCGGGGAGATGAGACGCTTTGGGGGCATGCTGTATTCTCCTGAAAAGTTTTCCCCGATTTGATTTTTCAACAAATTGGTTTACTCAAATGAAAGGAGGTCAAAAATGGTTTCATTTATTGCCAGATTGCCCGTTCAAGAGGAGAAAGTACAGGAGGCCATTGCCGCGATCAAGGAATTTATGGTGGAGGTGGCGAAGGAGGAAGGTACGCTTTTCTACACGCTGAACCGGGATCCCAAAAACCCCAACACGCTTGTTCTCATGGAGCGCTACAAAGACAAAGCCGCTCTGGATGCCCACATGTCTTCACCCCAATTCCAAGCATTCCTTGCCAAAGGCATGACGCTATTGGCCGGTCAGCCGGAGATGACGATGATGGAGGAAATCTGTTCGGCCCGTTAACCGCCCGGTGCCAAAGATGATGATTCGCGGTGGCTATCTGATGCCGTGGTGCTTGCGACAGCAGTGAAGGCAGGGCCGCAAACGGCCCTGCCTTCACATTTTCGGTCCCGACCTCGTTCCCTTTTATCGGAACGACATTCTTGAGATGAAATCGCTCAACCGTCCATGATGACAAGCCACAAAATAATCACAAGCATCGGAAATACGGCCAAAAAAACGTGATCAGATAGATAACAGCAAGATTTTTCCACTCCGGATGAACGGAAGGTCCTGCGGGCACCAACCCATTAGTCTTTACCCGCAGGACCTTTTTATCTGACTAGGCAAGAATGTTCTTCGCGGCGATCCGGCCGAAGATCAATGCCTTTCCAAAGGCCGTCCCGGTCATGTAGGCTGCACCGTGCACCCCGCCGACGATTTCTCCAGCTGCGTAGAGGCCGGGTATCGACTGTCCATAGATATCGACGACCTGGGCCTTTTCATTCGTGAGAATGCCTCCATAGGTGCCGAGAATATAGGCCGTCGAGGGGAAGGCATAGAAAGGCGCCTGCTCGATTTTGACCGGTTTCCCGAAGGCGGCGACAAGGGTCTTCCGACCCAGCGCATCGGATCCTTTATCCACACCGGTATTGTATTCCCTCACTGTCGCCTCCAGAGCATCGGCAGATACTCCGATCTTCTGGGCCAGTTCCTTTATTGTGGCTGCGCTCTTGATTTTTCCTTTGCTCTCCAGACTGGCAGTACGTCCGAAGGGATCCTTTTCTCCAGCCGTCCGAATAGCCGCATCATAGATCTGGAAGCCCATGGCGTCCTTCTGAACCAGGGCAGCATCACCCACGAGCTTGTAGGAAATCGACTCATTGACGAAACGCTTCCCTTCTTTGTTGACGATGATAGCCCCCTGGTAAAACATCAGTGCGAAATCGTCTTTGATGGTTTGCGCTTCCAGATCGAAGCCGAATGTTGCTTTGATGTAGGGCATGTCCTTGATGTCCGCGCCCAATGACCAGGCCATCTTCAGGCCGTCTCCGTTGGAGCCACGGCCAACCATGGCTTTGGAAAAGGCCATTGGGGGAACGAATTTGCCCAGAAGATCCTTGTTCAGCGAGAAGCCCCCGCTGGTCAGGATCACACCCTTCTTCGCGCCGTAGAAGACGGTTTTCCCCTTGCTGGTCGCCTGCACGCCGCGGACCTTGCCGGTCTTTTCATCCACCACAAGGCGCGAGGCCGCCGTTGACATCATTGTCTTGACCCCTTGGGTCTTTGCTGCGTTATTCAGGACCTTCAGGAGATCCGCCGGGACAACAACGTGGGATCGGGGAACGCTCATTCCGCTGGCTATGCCAAGTTTGAGGAACTTTACACCGGCTTTTTTCAGCCATTCGTAAGTCTCAAGCTGGTTGTCCACGTATGCTTTTACCAATTCAGGAACGTTCGCATTCTCCCCTACTTTCATCAAATCCTTGTAAAAGAGATCATTTGAATCCTTTACATTCTCGGAAGCCTGAAGGTCCGTCCCCGCAAAGGCCAGAGCGCCTCCACAGATGAGACTGCTGCCACCGTATGTGGGCATTTTTTCCAGAAGGATAACGCTCTTCCCCTGGGATGTGATCTGAACGGCAGCGGCAAGCCCCGCACCACCGGCGCCGACGATGACCACATCGACATCAGCATCCCATTTCTTTGGAAGCTTGGCCATGACATCCTTGGGATTGAATCCATTCAACAGTGCCGCAGCACCTACGCCAGCCGCCGTTACCTTGACAAAATCCCTCCTGCTTAAACCTTTCTTTTCGTCCATTTTGTCTTCTCCTTTCTTTCTGCTGCTCACCGGGATTGCCGTTCCACGTTTCCAGAAAACACTGAATTACTCTCATACCGGTTCAAGATCGTCAACATTAAATTCCTGCTATTGCAGCCTGTTTCAAAATGTGAAAGTGGATCGAACTTTCTCTGTTCCGTCAGCAACGATTTCGCACAAAAAAAACAAGGATGGAGTCAATTCAACTCCACCCTTGTTTTTTGAGAGAGGAAGTCAGGGTACCCGATTATGCCGCCTCTCTCCCGGCACCTTCCGCCATTAGGGCGGTTGTTCACAATTCAAACGGTCATTTCCCCTTCATGTAGACGCAGGGCGTGCACATCGGGTCCACCCAACCCTTGTACAGCTTCTTCTCTTTCTTCATGATCCCTTCCTCCTCTCGACATTTTATAATTCACTTTACTGCTTCACAAAGGGATAGCACATGGGATCCACCCAGATCCCGCCAACCTTATACGCCTTCTTCCGCGATTCCTTTGTTTTCTTGTTTCCCGTCAATGGATCCCGATCCTGAATCATTGTATGTCTCTCCTCCTTATTAAAGGGTCAGTCCGCAGTGATAAGCGACATGGCGCTGTTGCCGTCCCTCCCGGCTTTCCTTCCCGATCATCATGGCCGTGATGCTGATCTGCGGGTTGAACTCGATTCTTTCCGGTTTTGCTGTTTTCACCTTTCCGTGTTTCCCTTTCCTGTTTCTCCCCTCTTTTGATCCTACATTAATCCCGAAGACGGTTTGAAACAATCGGAGGAAACCTGATTGTAAGATGGGAAAAGGGATACAAAGTGAATCGGATGATCGGACAGGAAAGATCGGAGTTTGTCTGATGGGAAAGCGGTGGACAGGTGAGTTAAAAAAATCGGCACCCCGGCCTATAACAGCCGAGCATACAGGGGATCGGAGACCTGCTCTCCTGACGAGGAAAGCAGGTCTCCTGTTTGAAATTAACGGCTTTTTTCACTCTCCCCGAGTGTCTTTGCCTTCATCCACACATTCATTTTCCCGCACAGTCTATCAGGATATGGTGGATTGCTTCGAAAGGACGTACCGGGGGTCAGAAGCCTTTCAGAAGTTCACTTTGTTCAATCCCTTCAGCCCGAGTATCTGCCGCGCTTCCGCCGGCGTCGCCGGTTCCATGCCGAGTTCCCTGGCAATGCGGATGATCTTGGCCACCTGCTCGCCGCTGCTCTTTGCCAGCACAGACCTTTCCAGGTAGAGATTGTCCTCCAATCCCACACGCGCGTGGCCGCCCATCAGCAGAGATCCCGTGCACATGGGGATCTGCGTTCTCCCGGCGGCACAGACTGAAAACTGGAAATCACCGATCTGCTTTCGCGCCGTCTCGACGAGGTAGACCAGATGCTCGAGTGTGGCCGGTATCCCGCCGAGAATGCCCATGACAAACTGGAGGTAGACGGGTCTTTTTGCGATCCCCTTCTGCAGAATGAATGCGAGATTGTTGATCATCCCCACGTCGTAAATCTCCAACTCGGGCTTGGCCTCATTGGCGTAGATGATCTCCAGGTACTGCCGCATCGTCTTGAACGTGTTGGGGAAGATGAAATCCTCCGTCAGATCGAGGTAGGACTCCTCCCAGTCGTGTTTGAATTCCTTGACCTGGTCCTTGATGTGGAACAGGGCGAAATTGAGCGAACCCGCGTTGAGCGAGGTCATCTCCGGTTTCAGGTTCGAAGCTACCCGCACCCTGTTCTCGACGGGCTCACCGAGTCTTCCGCCCGTGGTGAAGCACATGATGACATCGCATTGCCTGCGGACCGATTCGGCAACCTCCCGGTAGATATCCTGATCCGCGATGGGCAGCCCCGTCTTGGGATCTCTCACATGGATGTGCACGACGGCGGCGCCCGCTTCGAACGAGCGGAGGGACTCGTCGATGAGCTGTTTGGGGGTTACCGGCAGATAGGGCGACATGCTCGGTGTGTGGATGGATCCGGTCAGTGCGGCGGTGAAGATTCTCTTGTTCATGGTCCTTGATGTCCTTTGTCTGTTTTTTCGGCTCTTCGATGCCTCAGTCCCGCCTGTCGGGCCGGCATCACGAAAAACACGATTGGTTCTTTTCGAATTCCGCGATGAAATCGTCCACCATCGCATCCAGGGAATAGGAAGCCTTCCAGTCCCACTCGGCCCGGGCGCACGCGTCGCTGATCTCCATTCGACCGAGTTCCTGCAGAAGGGCGACAACGACGGGGTCCGGTTTGAAGGAAAGGCGCGCACCGGGGATGCGCCGCTCGATCACGGCCACCAGCTCCTGTGCCGAGAAGGGCGGATGGATGCCCGCGATGTTGTACACCCTCGTTTGAATCCGGGCGGGATCGGCTGCCGCAAGCCGCTGCAGGGCCACGGCCGCATCCTTGTAGTACAGGGCGGGGCATCGCGTCTCCGGAGCGCAGTTGATCATGTAGGGCAGGCCCCTGATGGAATACTCGATCGCCCAGGCGTTGTAAATCGACATGTGTGCCGTTTTCGCACCCGGCCCGACAATGGAGGGAAGGCGTACCCCCCGGAAGTCGAGTCCGTAATTTCGATGGTACCATCGACCCAGCAGCTCGCCGAATGTTTTCGTGATCCCGTAGAAGCTCGATGGGCGCTGGATGGTGCGGTCATCGATCACGCTTCCCGGGATGTCCTTGCTGTAGGTGGCAATCGTGCTCCCGTAGATGACCTGCCTCATCTTCTTGATGCGGGCCGCTTCCAGGATATTCCGGGTGCCGACGACGTTGGCGTCAAAGGCGCCCGAGGGGTTGTTCTCCGAAGGCAGCGAAAGCATTCCGCCCAGGTGAAAGATCCGGTCGATTGCATTGCGCTCGACGGCATCCATCACGACGGGAAGGTGTGCGATGCTTCCCGGCTCGAAGACGAACCGGTCGCCCTGCCCCGACAACGTTCCATGAAACGGCGCAATGTCGAAGATGACGGGTTTCTCCCCTTCATCCATAAGGAGTTTTGCCAGGCAGGATCCAATGAAGCCGGCTCCCCCTGTTATCATCGTAGCCATATCTGATTCGGTCTCGGTCCGGTCCGCCGGCCACCGGGGCGGTGCTTTCCATGCCGCGCCCCGGTGGAAACGGAAAGGATCATTTCATTTTGCAGCCCGTCTGTTCACAGGGCACGCTGACATTCTTTGCCTCGATCATCCCTGCCGGCGCTTCGAATGCATGCTTGAAAAACGGGGTTTTCTTGACGATTTCCGTATACCAGAAAGGTATCTGGGCCTGATGATCGCAGGCCCGCATCGTCCAGACGCCCGCCGGGCCGTCGTAGGAGAGCCCTTCCCAAGCCTTGATCACGGCGTTGACATCGGTCGTCCCCGCTTTCTTGACTGCTTCGGCCCAGAACATCGTGGACAAATACGATTTGCCGCGAAGCCAGGTCGGATAATATCCCTTGTCCTTGTGGAATTTGGCGACAAAGTCCTTGTTTTTTTTCGTGGGGATGGAAAGCGTGTACACCTCGGCGCCCATGTTGCCGATCATGAGGCTGTCGTTGGCCAGCGCCTCGATCGTCACCTCGTCGTTGATGTAGTAGGAGAAAACCTTCTGCTTCATTCCCATGGGGCGGCCCTGTTTGAGGAGCAGCGTCAGGTCATTTCCCCAGTTGGGCGTGAAAATGACATCGGGCTTGGCGGCAATCAACTGGCTTGCGTAGGGCGCAAAGTCCTTCGTGCCGGCCGGATGATAAAGCTCAGCCACGATTTTTGCCGCCGGGTTTGCCTGGGCGAGCCTCTTTTTGAATGCCGACAGAGCCTCTTTTCCGAAGGAGTAGTCCTGGGCAATAATGGCGACTTTCTTGTAGCCCTTCTTGCCGATCAAATCGGCCAGCGCATAGGAGTGCTGATCCGTGTTGCCGCAGGTCCGGAAGAAGTTCTTGCTGCACTTCTCACCCGTCATGCTGGCCGCCGCCATGCCGTAGCTGATCATGATGGCGTTCTGTTTTGTTGCAAGCTGTTCCATGGCAGCCCCCACGGAGCTTCCCGTGCCGCCGCAAAAGAACTTGACGCCGTTCTTCAGGATCAGATTCTGGGCCTTGCGGGTCGCCACATCCGGTTTGAGCTCCGAGTCGATCGGAATGACTTCAACCTTTTTACCCAGCAAACCGCCGCTTTCATTGATCACCTTTGCCGCATAGACCACACCGTCCAGATAACGTTCGCCAATGTCCTTGAACGATCCCGAAAGTGGTTCCACTGCACCGATTTTGATGGTGTCCTGCGCTGCCGCGGGAACCGCCAGCAAAACCAGGACGGACAATACCAACAATCCCAACTTTTTTCTCATGATTCACGACCTCCCTTTCTTTTTTGCCCGAGAGCATTCTGTTTTCCGGGTGGACCGGCTTTTCTCTGCCTGCACGAAAAGCCTGTTCCTCCCGCGTATGATGCCGCTGCCTGGCTCCTCTATACCTCCAGGTAGTTCTTTCTGATTTCCTCCGCCGCCAGCAGGTCTTCCGTACCGCCTTCGAAGACCATCTTTCCCTTGCCCATGATGTAAAAGCGGTTGGCCACCTTGATGGCCGCCTTGAAGTTCTGCTCCACCATGAGCACCGTCACTCCGGAGCTGCGCACGGCGGACAGCATCTCCAGCACGTCCTTCACGATCAGGGGGGCAAGACCTTCCGTGGGCTCGTCGACGAGGATGAGCTGTGGGTTTCCCATGAGGGTCCTCGCCACGGTGAGCATCTGCTGCTCGCCGCCGGAGAGATGCCCGCCCTTGTTGTCCCGGCGTTCCTTCAGCTTGGGGAATTTCTCGTATACCCGCTCGACGGTCCAACCGCCGCTCTTGCCCGTCGCTTTTGCGTCTTTGATGCCGATGAGGAGATTCTCGTGAACGGTGAGGCTGCGGAAGATTCGCCGGTCCTCGGGCACATAGCCCACGCCCAGGCGGGCGATCTCGTAGGGCCGCTTCCCGACCAGCTCCTGGCCGCGAAAACGGACGCTTCCCTCGCTTGGCTTCACGAGTCCCATAATGCTCTTCAGCGTGGTGGATTTTCCGACGCCGTTGCGCCCGAGGAGGCAAACCAGTTCCCCCTCGTTCAAGGTCATGGAAACGCCTTGCAGGATGTGGCTCTTGCCGTAATAGCTGTGGATGTCTCGCATTTCCAGCATCGTTATCCCTCCCCCAGATAGGCATCCTTCACGCGCTGGTCGTTGCGGATTTCGTCGGGCTTTCCCGAAACGAGAATCGTGCCGTAGTGAAGGACTGAAATCGTGTCGGCAAGCGAGAAGACAACGTCCATGTCATGCTCGATGATGATCAGCGTGCGGCCGGCCGTGACCCGGTCGATCATCCGGATGGCTTGGCCGGTCTCCTCCCGCGTCATCCCCGCCGTCGGTTCGTCCAGAAGAATCAGCTCGGGCTCCGTGGAGAGCGTGATCGCGATCTCCAGGGCCCGCTGCTGGCCGTACGACAGGGCGCTGACGGGCATGTCCATGGCGTCCTGCAGTCCGACCTCCGCGGCGATGGCCTCCGTGCGTTCGTTGATGGCACGGTCATGCGCGGGTCTGCGGAAGAAATGATACCTCAGCCCGTGACGGGAGCGCACACCCGAGCGGATGTTGTCGAAGACGGACAGCTCCTGGAAGACATTGGTGATCTGGAAGGATCGCGACAGCCCGAGGCGGTTCATGGCGTGGGCCGGTTTGCCGGAAACGTCCCTTCCCTTGAACAGGATCGCCCCCGACGAGGCCTTGAAATTCCCGCTGATGATGTTGAAGAGCGTCGTCTTGCCCGCCCCGTTGGGGCCGATGACGGCGTGCCGCTCTTTTTCCCTCACCTTGAAATCAACGCCGGTGAGAACCTTGAGGCCCGAAAAGTCCTTGTGGATGTCCTTGATGTGCAGGTATTCGCTCATGATGCAACTTCCTTGGCAGCCTTGGGCCGGCCCGTGTTTGCCTTTCCCGTAAACAGGTTTCGAATGGATTGGATGATCTGCGTCAGCCCTCCGGGGATGAAAAGAACCATGAAGACGAAGATCAGCCCCATGAACAGAGGCCAGCGGTCCGTAATGTCGCTCAGGTAGTTCTGGAGGATGATGTATACCAGGGCCCCGAGCATCGGTCCCCAGAAGGTCCCCGTTCCGCCGACAAAGGTCATGAGCAGCACCGTTGTCGTCATGTCGATGCTGATGGCCGACTGGGAGCAGAACTGGAAGTGAAGCGTGTAGAACGCACCCGCCAGCCCCGCCATGGCGCCCGTAAAGGTGAAAAGAATGAGGCGGCTGACGTTGGTGTTGTATCCCAGGAACTTCATCCGCTCTTCGTTTTCGCGCATCATCAGCACCGTCTGCCCCATGGCCGTCTGCGTGAAGTACCAGCAAAAGGCGATGGCCGCCCCGATGATGACCAGCGTGAAGTAGTAAAAGCTCGCGATGTCCCCCATTCCAACCGTAGTGAACCCCAAAGCCAGGTCAGGCCGCGTGATGCTGAGGCCGTCATCGCCGCCCGTGACGGTGTGCCACTTCGTCGCCACGGCATAGAAGAGGGCGTTGAAAGCCATCGTCAGAAGCGCAAAGTAGGCGCCCTTGTGACGCAGCAGCAGTCCCCCCGCAACGAAACCGACCGCGGTCGTCAATGCGACCGCCAACGTGATGGCGCCCCACATGGAGAGGCCGGGGATGTGGATCAATGACACGGCCACCGTGAATGCCCCCGTTCCGAAGAACATGGCGTGACCGAAGGAAAGCAGGCCCGCATAGCCGAGCAGGAGGTTATAGCTGACGGCATACAGGGCAAACACGATGATCTCCGTCAGCATGTTCAGGTGGTACTGCTTGAGGACCATTGGCATCACGGCCCCGAGGGCAAAGAGAATCGCGATGAACAGATAGCTTGCGTTTTTCCGTATTTTCATTGCTTTTCACCAAAGAGGCCGGAGGGTTTCACAATCAGGACCACTGCCATGAGCAGGTAGACGAGTGCGATGGAAAGCTTCGGGAAGAGCAGCACGCCGAAGGACTGCAACTCGCCGATGATCAGCGACGCGGCCACGGCGCCGCCGAGGCTTCCGAACCCGCCGACGACGATCACGACAAAGGCGTCAAGAAGGATCTCGTTTGCCATGCCGGGGAAGGTCGAGAGCAGCGGCCCGGCAATGACGCCCGCGAAGCCGGACAGGGCCGCGCCGAAGGCAAAGACGCCCATGAAAACGAGGGGCACGTTGAATCCCAGGGCATTCACCATTTCGCTGTCGTTGACGGCGGCCCGGAGAATGATCCCGAGACGGGTTTTATAGAGAATGAGCGCCATGATGCTTCCCACGAGGACGGCGCAGGCGAAAATGAAGATCCGGTAAACGGGATAGGTGATGCCGATGATCTCAACCGTTTCGTTTAAAAAGCCCCCGACGTTGACGGCAAGCGGGAAGTTGCCCCAGACCCATTTGACAATCTCCGTAATGATGTAGGCGAGCCCGAATGTGAGCAGCAGCTCGTGCACATGCCCGAAGATGTGGACGCGTCGCAACAGAAACCGCTCGATCAGCGCCCCGATGATGAAGAGGAGAATCGGGCAGACCATGAGGGAAAGCCAGAACTGGCCGGTCTCCTGCAGAAGGGCATAGGAAAAATAGGCCCCCAGCATATACATGGCTGCGTGCGCAAAGTTCAGGACGTTCATCATCCCGAAGACCAGGGTCAGGCCTGCCGATACGAGGAAGAGCAGGCCCCCGTAAGCCAGCCCATGCAGAAAGAACACAGGGATATCGCTCATTGGATTAACCTCTCTAATGATTCCTTGAAACCGCCGCGTGATGACATTGCCGCCCCGAAGACCTCCTGCATCAGTCGCGCCCTGCCGGCCCGATGATTTCCCGGAGAATGCGCAGCAGGACGGTGTCACGCTGCTGGATGATCCGCTGGATTTTGTCCGGCGTCCACTCGTAAAATCCCCGCCCGGCCCTGACGCCGGTGGCGCCCTCGGAGATGAGCCCTTCCAGGACCGGCGCCGGCTTCGTGGCCGAATCGAGGAACGGGAACAAATATTTATGAATGTCACGCGTCAGGACGAGTCCGGCAAGGTCCGCCGTTTCCATGGGGCCGATGAAGGGCATCCGGGCCCCGAAGCCGTACTTCACAACCTTGTCGATATCTTCCGCGCTGGCAACCTTCCTGTCGCAAAGCGAAATCGCTTCCCGCCACATGGCATGCTGGAGCCGATTGCCGAGAAAGCCCGGTATATCCTTGAGGACGCGGACGGGCACCTTGCCCACTTTCTCCATTAATGCAAAAACGGTCTCGAAGGCGCCGTCATCGGTCTGCTCGCCGCGGATCACCTCGACGCAGGGCAGCACCTGAGGCGGATTCCAAAAGTGGGTCCCCATGAAGCGGCCTCTGTTCTTCAGGGCTTTCCCGATCTCCGTGATGCTGATGGCCGATGTGTTGCTCGAAAAGATGGAATCCGAAGCCGCGTGGCTCTCGACCTCGGCGAAGACCTTTCGCTTCAGGTCGAGATCTTCCAGGATGGCTTCGATGATGTACTGGGAATCCTCGCACAGGGCCGCAAGGGAATTGCAGAGGGTGATTCGGCCGAGACAGTCCGCCGCATCTTTCGGCTCAGCCAGACCGAGGTCGATAAAGACCTTGAAATTCGCATGAATTTTGCCCTTTGCCGCCTCCAGGGTGGCCTTGTCCGCGTCGTAGAGATTGACGGCGTAGCCCGCCGAGGCGAAGACCTGCGCGATTCCATGCCCCATGAGGCCGGCCCCGATCACGCCGATGCGCCGGATATCCTTGAAGTCCACGTCTAAGCCCTCCTTTCCTTCCCAGTGACGGGGTTGCAGATGACCATGAAGCACTTGACCTCTTTGGCCCCGACAGACTCCCCGAAATGGGGATAATTTGAATCGAAATAGACACAATCGCCCTCGTTGACCGTGTAAACATCGTCACCGTGATAAAACTTCATCGTTCCCTGGATGACGAACAGGATTTCTTCCCCTTCGTGCTGGTAGAGGGTGCGCTTCTTTTGTTTGACGGGGAGCGTCAGAAGAAAAGGCTCCATGATTTTGTTCGGATATTTGTAGGCCATGGCCTCGTAGGAATACCCGAAGGCCGTACCGTCCCTGGAAATGAGCGGACGCTCGTTTTTGCGCACGAGGCAGAGGGCGGTGCGCGGCGCCTCCTCGCCCAGGAGGGCCGATATGGTGATGCCGAGCGCCCGGCCGATGATCCCGAGCGTTGAGACGGGCGGGGATTTCTCCGATTTTTCGACTTTCGAGAGGTAGCCTTTGGTGAATCCGGTCTTCTGGGCGAGCGCTTCGAGGGTGATTCGTTTTTGCGTGCGGAGCGCCTTGATCCGCCTGCCGATTTCGGCCTCGATGATTGCCGGATTTTGTTTCATGTTGGTATACTTACCTGCAAATCCGTTTACAAACATCCATATCTATTCGATTATAAAGGAATATCCATACCACTGAATGTTTCCTGATGGGAAACTTTCTAACAGATATTCCAACGGTTGTCAAATTATTTTTGCAGTTTTTTTCTGCCCCCCCTCCTTCAGTTCCATACTCAACAACAGGGGCTGAATCGAAATGACCCAGCCCCTGTTGTCACGTGACACAGGTGATTTCCCTGGAATGTCTTCCCCTTGCAGTCCTCTCTCAAATTTTGACGATTCGTTCCGGCTCGTCGACGAACATCAGGTAGGATTCGACCGGATGCCCCTTGAAAAGCCCCCGAAGGATGGTCTGGTAGCGAATCATCTGGGCGCCGTACCGGTCGGCGAGGTGGCCGACGCGCCCCGTCTTGAAATCGATCAGGGTGATGCGGCCGGGTTCGATGATGAGCCGGTCGACGATGCCGAAGGCGCGTGTGTCGGAGAGGTGCTGCTCGGTCAGCACGGCGCCCGGCCGGAAGAGGATCTCGCGAACCCCCGGCGCGCGCAGGAAGCGGCTGACCGCGTTTCGCTCTTCTTCAGTCAGGCCGACCGGGGGTATGGAATCCTGATCCGCGCTCAGCCGGGCCAGCGCCGCGTGAATGCGCAGGCCGCGTTCGATCCCCTGCTCCACGGCGGCGGAGCGCAGCGACGGGTCCATCTCCTCCGCTTCGGTCCGGGCGGCGGCATCTCCCGCGAGATCCGGCGCCGTCAGCTCCTCGTGGTCGGACGGTCGCCGCACGCCGGGACCGTAGTCCCGCCGCCAGCCGCACTCCGTCCGTTCGGCATCCGCCAACGCCTTTTCGACGGTCCGGTACAGCCGTTCACCGAACCCCTTCAGCCCGCCATTCCTGTCGGCCCGCAGGAGGATCGTCAGGCTCCGGATGGCCCGGGTCGCCGCCACGTACAGGAGGTTGGCCGTCTCCCCGGCCCCTTCTTCCCTTGCGGACGCCACCGCCTCCACAATGCCCTTCACCCCCTCCATCGGCCCAGTTTCGAGAAACGCAAGCTCCATCTGGTTCAGACCGATCGGACAGCCGTCTTCCGGGTTCGGGATCTCGGGCAGCCGGTCGCGCTCCTCCTTCCAGAAGAGAAACACGTGCGGGAACTCGAGGCCCTTGGTGGCGTGTATCGTGGCCAGCTTCACCCGGCCCGCGTGCTCGCCTTCGGGGACGGTGATCAGATGCGACATCTTCAGCACATAGCGGAGGAACGCAGCCGCGTCGACGGAGTCGGCCCGGTTGAAATACCCCTCCGCCTCGTCCCAGAGCGTCTCGATGAGGACGCGCGGGAAAAAGGGACGGAGTGCGCGCAGGGCGGCGGCAAAGGATGCGAAGCGGTGCGGCCGGGGCATCGCTTCGATGGTGCGCGCCAGCTCCGCGATCCCGGCTGCCGGCGCCCCGCCGTGGCCGAGGGACGCGAGGGCGCGCGGAATGAAGCAGCCGTCATGCCGGTCGAAAAGGGCGGCAAGCGAAAGGAAGAGGGCCGCTCCCTCGCACAGCGACAGCATCTCGCGCCCGCGAATTCCTGAGGTGGGTATTCCGGCATCGGCCAGCGCTGATGCCGCCCTGTCCAGATGGACGTTGGTGCGGCACAGGACCGCCATGTCGCCCCAGGCGCACCCGTAATCCGCCTGCTTTCGCCGAATGGCCTCGACGAGCCGCGCATAGGCGGGATCGTCGCTGCCGTCACAGGCGGCCGCGACGGCCTCCACCTCGGAAATGCCGCTGTACGGATGCTTCGGCTCGCCGGGGGGCGTCTGGAGATGGACCTGCCCGGCTTCCGCGAACAGCTCGGCGACCAGGTGGTTGAAGAAGCCGATGAGCAGCGGCGTCGAGCGGTAGTTGTGGGGCAGCGTCTCCGCGGCGATCTGCCCGCTTCGCAGTACGGGGTCGAGGCACGCCTTCAGGTGGCCGGGCGCCGCGTCCCGCCACTGGTAGATCGACTGTTTCCAATCTCCCACGAGGAAAACCGAGCGCTCCCCTTCCGCATTTTCCCCCACGCTGCTCAGGATGTCCTCCAGGAGCGGCCGGATCAGGTCGTACTGAATCCGCGACGTGTCCTGGAACTCGTCGAGGAGAAGATGCGCCGTCCGATGGAACCCGTGCTCGTAGAGGCGGGCCATGAAAAGCGGCCGGTCGGGGCTGTCCGGCCCGTCGAGGGCCGCCAATGCCTTCGGGATGTCCGCGAAATAGAGGCGGCCCAGCCTGGCCTTCTCTTCGGTGAGCAGGTCGGCGCGCAGTTCGCTGAAGTGCTTGAGAACGGCGCCGCGCAGCCGCTTGGTGTTGATGAGGCGCTCCGCGATGAGTTTGCGCATTCGGGGAAAGAGCCTCTGCAATTCGGCATACGCGGGCGTTTGGCGATCGGCCGCGGCCACGCTGACCTCCGCCAGGCCGGATTTCCGGAAAAGGGCTTTCTTCAGATCCAGATCCTCGATCGGTTCGAGAAGGGGAAGAACCACCTGCGCGCGCAGATTTCCCCGCGTCCCCTCCGCGACGGCCCGGACCGCTTCCTGCAGGCGCTCGTATTCCTCGACGATGCGCGCCTGCCTGATCTTCAGCGCAGCGAGCAGGCCCTCCGGGCAGTCCCATGACGCCAGCGCCTCGCCGGCCTGGTCCAGGGCGCCGGTCAGAAACTCGGGCTGCAAGCGGAGGATGCGCGCGGCGATGAGGATGTTCTCGGTGTCGGCGACGATCCGCGGATGCCGGAAAAAGCGCTCGTCGGCCAGGGCGGTGATGATCGCCTGCTCGTGCTCATCGGCCACCTGCGGCACGCAGGCTTCGGTTGAGAGGATCTGGTGGAACAGGGCATCGATCGTAGAAAAATGCACCCTGGCGGCCCGCATGATGAGCCGCAGTTTCTCGACCGCGCTCCCCGCCCCCCCCTCGATCACCTCGAGGATGCGCTTTTCCATTTCGGCGGCGGTGGCGCGGGTGAAGGTGGCGGCGACGACCAGCTCCGTGCCGCGCTCTATATGGCTGCGCACCTCCCGGGTCAGGCGGAAGGTCTTCCCGGAACCGGCGGAAGCGGTGACAAAGAGGCTCTTCACCATGGGCGGCCTCCCGTCCGGTAGAGGTCCGGCCTGAGGCAGAGCGCCTTGAACGGGCAGTATGCGCAGCCTTTCGCCTGATAGTTGGGGGCAAAGCGCTCCAACGCCAGCATCCCGTCGATCCGCCGCGCGACCCGTTCCATGATCCGGTCGCAGTCGGCCAGATCCTTCTCCTCAAGCCGCCCCTCGTAGTCGCCGCGCGCCCTCGGCCTGAGAAAGATGAAGGACGCATCGAGCCGCTCCGGGCTCGCCTTCCCGCTGCGCACCACAAGATAGGCATAGATGAGCAGTTGAAAGCGGTCGTCGAACGAGTCCGTCCTGTCCACCCGGTCCGCCAGCCGGCCCGCCGCGCTGAATTTCTCCCGGTATTTCAGATCCGCGATCAGCATTCTCCCCTCATCATGGCGCTGCAGACGGTCGATGCGTCCCTTGAGCCGGTAACGGCCGTCGCCAAAAGGTGCCTCCAGCCTCTGCTCGGCCGCGGTCACCTCGTCGGAAAAGAGGATCCGCCTGCCCTTCTCCCGCTCCCAGGCAGCGATGTCGGCCAGGTAGCTCCGGACGATGGCCTTGCGCACGGCATGGTCGGGCAGCTTCGTCTTCAGCTCCTCGTCGCTCTCCCACCCCTGCTCGAATTGCTCATGCCAACGGGAGATGGCCGGGTGGTGGCCCGTCAGCCCCGCGAACAGGCGGTGGAGGAAATTCCCGATGAGAAGGGCGGCAGGCTCCTCTTCTTCGAAGCAGGGCGGCGGCGCCACCTCCTGGATCGATTCCAGGATGAAGCGGTACGGGCAGGTGAAGAAAACGCTCAGCGCGCTGTAGGACCAGTTGTACTGCCGAAGCCGCTCTCTCAGATCGTCCGTGTTCTCGACGGCGGGGCTGCCCTCGGGCGCCCGGAACGGCGCCGGAGCGATCCGGCGCTTCACCGGCCTTTTGCCGAATTCGGTGGCCAGAAACGAGAAGTGGGGCGACGGCGCCTCCCCGCCCGCCTGG
>MTKZ01008912.1_pt1 | contig 31897 bp, 25 predicted proteins | sample 1042781 | NCBI WGS metagenome assembly MTKZ01 (sample SAMN06212207, study PRJNA360539) | anaerobic digester metagenome | biome: Wastewater treatment plant; material: sludge; isolation source: anaerobic digester fed with sludge from wastewater treatment plant | place: Denmark: WWTP Viborg ...
TCGCCGTCGGACACACCGCGGGGGCGCCAAAGTTCCGGGAGGCTTTTGAAACATGGACGGCGGCACAGCCGGAGGCCTACCGCGCGTATGTGGCCGGGAAAAGAACGCGCAGGAAGAACATCCAGGTACCCGCCTCGCTGCCTTCATCCGTGCCGGTCCTCATTCTCACCGTGGATTATTTCGTCAAACATGATGCCCGTTTACTAGCCCGCGCCGGGTTTGACGCCGTACGGGCCGCGCAATTTCAAAAGGCGGTGAACTTACTGCGCCCGCTGACGGACCTGCGCAATGGCAGTGTCATGGCCCACGGGTTTAGCGGCATCTGGAAGAATAAGATTTTGACAACCATCGGCGCCTCCGGCGATGAATCACTATTGCTGGACCGGTTATGTGAACTGATGACAAGCCAAAATATCACGTTGGGATTGGATCCTTATGCGCGTTTTGCAAAAGCGGTAATCACTTTAAATCAGGAGAACACGTATGATGCCCCTTGACACCATGACCGCTACCATGCAAACGGCCGTGTTTCGCGCAGAAGAACCCCTGCGGTTGCCCGCGTATAAAGGCTCCACGTTTCGGGGGGCATTGGGACACGCCTTCAAGCAGGTTAGTTGCGCCCTGCGCCGGGAGCATTGTGACACTTGTCTCTTGAAACACCGTTGCGCCTACAGTGTCTGCTTTGAAACACCCGTTCCCGAGGGGGCTGAAATCATGCGCCGCTATCCGAGTGCGCCGCATCCCTTTGTGCTGGAACCCCCTGCCGATGATCGCCAGCTGTACGAATCGGGCGAGGAGTTGGCTGTCCGGCTCTGGCTGGTCGGTTCCGCCGGGGAATATCTACCGTATTTCATTTACGCCTTTGATGAAATGGGTAAACGGGGCCTGGGCCGTGACCGGGGCAAGGCGGTTCTAACCCGAGTGGAAACCGGCGCCGACGCTGCGTGCCTTTACACGGAAGAAACACAGAACATTTCCGGAAAGCCGGAATGCTGGAACGCCGCAACAATCGAGGCGCGGGTAGAAGACTTGCGGGGGAAACCGCTGAAAATCTATTTTGAAACACCCATGCGGGTTAAGAGTGAAAACCGTTTGACGGAGTCCTGCACCATGTCCGTTCTTGCGCCTTCGCTGGTGCGTCGCTTGCATACACTGGCTTACTTTTTCTGCGGCGCATCCTGGACAAAAGATATCGGTGCGTTGCTGGATCTGTCGGCGCAGGTGGATACCTTGGAGGAAAACGTGCAGTGGATGGACTGGACGCGTTATTCAGCACGCCAGGATACCACCATGCAGCTGGGCGGTTTTATTGGTGAGGCGCTCTATAGCCCCGTGCCTGCCCCGCTCCTGTTATACCTCTGCTGGGGGGAGGCGTTACATTTGGGCAAGGGAAGTGCCTTTGGCCTGGGGAAATACCAGATACATGCCGTTTGAAGTCGTGCAGGCCGATGATAAACGGTGGTCCGTTTGTCGGAAGATGGCTTTCTTTACTACAATACCTCTCCTTACACATACCGACAAGGACCGCTATGATTAAGCATACAACCATTAAACGAATGTTCTTTTTCTGTCTGTTCCTGTTGCTGGCGGTGGGCGTATCGACCCCCTCCTTTGCGACGGACCCGAACCCGCCGTCCATCCGGGGTGGCGGCGCATGGCAGATCCGGCGGCAATGGACACCGGCGGAAACGCGGCATTATGCGCAGTGGGTGGAACATCTCTTCGACATGAAAACGACGGGGAACGTGGAGCAGCGCACGGCGAAGCTGGAACGACTGCTCACCGACCCGGAAATGAATCTGCTGGAACAACCGTCGTTTCTGGGTAAAGGCTCGAATCCGCAGATGCCGCTGTCGCTCATCCGTTCCATGCATCATTATATGGATTGCGCCAAGTTTACCGCGTTTATCCCCGCCTATTATGCCTACCGCCGCGCGCTGCCGTGGATCACCGCCACGGTGTATTCCGGCGAGCGGGGCGTGGACGTGCGCATATCCTCCTTCAATCACCCGACCGGAGGCGCCAACAGTTTTAAATATGGTTCCCTCTCCGCCTTTTTTAATGCGGCGGTCGGCCATTTCATCTCGGGCAATTACCGGGTCAATCTCACGGGGAAAAGCGCCGAATTGTCGGACACGGTGCCGGTGGCGTTGAACCGGCAGTATCTGCTGCCGGGTTGTATGAACTATCTCGACGGGCATTGCCTGGTTTTGGCCAAGGTGACTGAATACGGGGAGTTGTATTTCCTCAATTGCAGCACCACCAAGACACGGGATATCTTCACCTATAACGGGATGAACGCCGTGGGCGGCATAACGCCCCGGGGCAGTGATCCTGAAGATGAATGGATGGGGTGTTTCCAGGGGCTGCGCGTATTGCGCTACCCCATCGCGGATACGAACAGCCAGGGCGTGGTGACCCGGGTGCGCCGCCGCACCGATGCGGAGATGCGCGAGTTCGGTTTCAGTACGGAACAGTATGATGTGGTCCGGCAGATGTACACGTCTCATGAAATCGAAGAGGACGGGTTAAAACCGCAAAGCCTGCATGACCTGATCCGGTTGCGCATGAAAACGGTGGAACGAATCAAGCCGGCCGAATTTATCGCCGCTTATTGCGACGAAATTCTGACCGCCTTTCTGGAACGGGAATGGTTCATTCAGGACGCCTGGGAGGATGTGCGAAAGAACGGTCCCATCGTGTATCCGGAAGACCTGGACAATGAAAATATCTTCCAGGCGCTGGGGCGGTGGGAAACGTGGAGCTCCCCTTCTTCGGACGTGGACCGGCGCAACAAGTACTTTTACCTGGCCGACTGGATGGAATACGCTGTGCGTATGTTCGGCATGAAGCCCTCCTTTGTGGACCTGACCGGCCTGGAAGCCTATGCCATCAACAGCCAGGCGGACCTGGCGGCGGCCATGATTGCCGAGAAGAACCGGCATTTCAAGGAAAAGTCCCTGGAATACACCCATTCCTCAGGAAAGAAATTCACGCTGACCCTGGCGGATATTGAAACACGCCTGTATGATTTGTCCTTCGACCCGAACCATCCGCCGGAATTGCGCTGGGGCGCGCCGCCGGACAGCCCGGAACGGGAAGGCATGCCCCAGACCTACACGCCCCTGCCCAAGGGCCAAAAGGTACCCGCGGACGAAGCCTATCGCCTGCAATTTTTTTATCGCACCTTGTGCCAACGCGAAACGACCTCCAGCTACCTCGTCGGCATGTACACGGAAGGGTTCCCCATTCGCGACAAACTGGATGCCCAGGTGGGGAAATGGTCCTATGCGACGGAGCCGCTGCTTCACCCGGTGGAAGAGGGAGAACCTGAACCGTCCTTGACGCCGGCGAATCCCTCAGCCATACCCCAGTTGACCCCGGATGAGCAAGAGCCAAAAGACACGGGTGACCCCGGCACGGCAGGAAGAAGCAGAAGCGGTAGAATCGGCAGAGGAGGCCGGAGAACACGAAGGTAGCGATTGTGGGAAGTCAGGTATTTATTCTCTCTGAATTTTCCATCTCAATGAATTACTTGTGATCCAAAATGACGTTGAACCGGTGGAGGTAGTGCAGACGCGATAAGAACGCCGCGTCTACGTTGCTTACCGTATAACGGTTCAGGTGTGGCATTTTTTTTAGGCCGCTTTATGACGTTTGAAAGGGGTTGCATGCATAGCTATAAATTCCTTGTACTGATGGTGACCATGTGCACACCGGTGCTGGTGGGCAGTCACGCCTTCGGTGAAGACCCCAATCCTGCATCGATCCATTCCGACCGCGGCGCCTGGCCGCTTTACCGGCAGTGGAACCTGGCGGAACGGGACCATTTCGCCGCCTGGATAACGCGCATCTTCGAGCGCAAAGCGCTCGGCACGACAGCGCAGCGCCTTGCGAAGCTGGAACAGGTGCTGTCCGACCCGGACATGAACCTGTTGCTGGACCCCGAATTCGCCGGATCCCCGTGCAACCCCCAACCCGACATGGGGTCCATTCTCGCCATGCACCGGGTGGTGGATTGCCACAAGCTGTCCATGTCCCTGGGCGCCTACTACGCCTGTCGGCGCGGACTGCCGTTCATGTACAGCTATGTGCGCGCCTCCAACGGCGGCGATACGCGCACCGCCGATTCCACCTATCCCGTGGGCTCGACAAGTTCTTTTGAATACGGGTCCGCCCTCCAGTTCTTCGTGGATGCCACGGTCGGCACCTGCACCGGCAACCTGCGCGTGCCGCCCTTCGGCCAGAATTCGGAACTGAGCGATACGTGTCCCGTGGCCATTGACCGGAAATATCTGGTACCCGGCTGCCTCTATTACCTGGACGGACACGTGCTGGTTTTGGCACACCTGGAACCGAGCGGGAATGTGCGTTTCCTGGACGCGACCACTTCGTACACGCGCGACTTGTACGTGTTTAACAGCCTCAATGCGGTTACGGGCATTACCCCGCGCCACTCGGAAAATACGGGCAACCCCTATGAGGGATGCTTCCGCGGTTTCCGCACATTCCGGTATCCCATCGCCGAGACGGATGCGGCGGGGAAAGTGCTGCGCGTGCGGCGCCGGACCGATGCCGAGATGGAGGAATTCGGGTTCAGCACGGAACAGTACGAGAAGATGGAGGAACTGGTCAAGAACGGCAAACTCACCGAGAACAGCCATGATTTTGGAAGCATCCACCAGTTCATCCGGTACCGCCTGCGCGAACCGAAACCCCTGCCCATCTCCCGGATGATTCAGGCCTACGCGGAACAGGCGCGGGGGCAAATGATTACGCGGGACACGGCCGTACAGGCGGCCTGGACCGATGTGCGCGCCAACGGCCCCATCGAATTTCCCGACAAGGGCGCCGACTGGAATATCTATACCGCCGGCGGACGGTGGGGACAGTTCAGCACGGCCCTCACGGACACGGAGTTCCGCGGGGATTATTTCTTCTTCCTGGAGGAAATCGATGCCGCCATACCCTGGATGGATATAGAATGCGGCCAATTGGACCTGGAAGGGATCAATATTCACGCCGTCTGGAGCGTTTCGGATCTTGCCGTGGCGTTCCTGGCGGAGAAAAACCGGGTCTTCAAACAAACCACCTTTGACATCACCGACAGCGCGGGCGGGAAAAGAACCCTGTCGCTGCTGGAATTGGAGCAACGCCTGTTCGACCTGTCTTTTGACCCCAATCATCCGCCGGAACTGCGTTGGGGATTCAACCCGGACAGCGCGGACCTGACGCTGCCGGAAACCTTCACGCCCCTCCGCGGCGGCAGGCAGGCGCCCATGCTGGAAGCCTACAAGCGGCAGGCGTACTACCGGTCCCTGGCGCACCGGGAGATCGGGGAAACACCCTTTGACGATACACCCCTCACGGGGTTCCCCGTGCGCCAGGTCATCAGCGACTACCTGTGGCCCAAATGGCGCGGCTATCCCACCCCGCCGCTGGTGCCACACGGCGGCCGCGCCGCCTACGAGGCCCGGGCCGCGGGTGGGCGTCCCGCAAGGAAAACAACTAAATGACTTATTACCAGGAAAAACAGGGTACGGGGCTCTGGGTCTACCTTTTGCTTTTGGCGGTTGGTTTCGTCACGGTATATATCCCCCTGTATGCAAGATTTTCCGAAGGGAAAGCAATGACCCTGGAATTGCTTTTGGGTCCAATCCTTGCGCTTGCCACCCTGCCGTTGGTGCTGAATCTCCTATGCCTGCGAACAAAAGTGGAGGAAGACCGCATCTATATACGATTGGGCTGGCTGTTTCCCATGATGTGGCGGCGCATCCCCCTGGCATCCATCGTTTCGGTGGAAGTGATACGCTACCGGCCGTTGCGCGATGCGGGCGGCTGGGGCTATCGCTGGGGAAGATACCGGGGTCGGCGTTGCTGGTATTATTCCATGCGCGGTAACCGCGGGGTGCTGGTGGTTACCCGCGACAACAAACAGCATGTGGTGGGTTCCCAGGATGCGGAAGCGCTTGCGCAGGCCCTTCTGACAGCCCTGGACACGGCCGGGCGGGGCCGGGCGTGAGTTCAATCCTCGTTCTTGTCCGTTAGCATCTGGTGCAGTGCGCCCACAAAACGCCGGGCCGCATCGAGCGTGTCTCCGCTCGTATCGTTCAAAGTCACCGATGGTTTGCCCGCCCAGGAGAATATAACCTGGTCCCGGTAGATGCCGCGCAACCCGGCCTGCACCCCTTCCACGAGGACGGCGCTCGAATCGAAACGCACCACGATTTTTGACCCGCCCGCTTCCATGCCGTACGCGCCAATCTCCGCGGCCAGCGCGCGCACTTCCATAATGCGCAACAGCCGCCGCACCGGCGCCGGAACCGGGCCGAACCGGTCTTTGAGTTCAAGGGCGAGTTCGTCAATTTCCTCCATGGAGGTGACTGACGCGATACGACGGTACAGCGTGATTTTCTGTGGCGCGGCCTGCACGTACGCATCCGGAATATACGCATCGGCGCTGATTTCAAAGGGGGGCAGGGACCGCCTGCGCACGGGGGTCCCCTGCGCCTCCGCCACCACTTCCGCGATCAGGTCCTTGTAGGTTTCGTACCCGACCGAGGCGATGCTGCCGGATTGTTCCGCGCCCAGCAGGTCCCCGGTGCCGCGGATCTCCAGGTCGCGCATGGCCACACGGAACCCCGACCCCAGCGTGGAAAACTCCTCCAGCGCCTTCAGCCGGAGCATGGCGTCTTCCGTCAGGGCACGGTCGCCGGGCACCAGCATGTAGGCGAAGGCGCGGTGCTTGTAACGCCCCACCCGCCCGCGAATCTGGTACAACTGGCTGAGCCCGAATTGATCCGCCCGGTCCACGATGATGGTGTTGGCGTTGGGAATATCGATGCCGGAGGCGATGATGGTGGTGCAGACGAGGATGTCGATCTCATGATTGACGAAGGCGGCCATCACCTCCTCGAGTTCATGCTTCTGCATCTGGCCGTGGCCCAGGCCCACCCGCGCATGCGGTATCATCTCGTGGACGAATCTGACGACCCGGTTGATGGTCTGGACCCGGTTGTGCAGAAAATAGACCTGGCCTTCCCGGCTCAATTCCCGCTCGAGCGCTTCCCGGATCACATTCTTGTCCCAGGCTTCGATGCATGTGTGTATGGGCAGCCGGTCGTTCGGCGCCGTGTTGATGAGACTCATGTCCCGAATGCCGATAAGCGAGAAGTGCAGCGTGCGCGGGATGGGCGTGGCGGACATGGTCAGCACGTCCACCGAGGTGCGCATCTGCTTCAGCTTTTCTTTGTCCCGGACCCCGAAGCGTTGTTCTTCATCAATGACGACCAAGCCCAGGTCGTTGAACACAACGTCGCTTGACAACAGGCGCTGCGTGCCGATGACCACATCCACCTCGCCGGTTTTCAGGCCTTTCAACGCCTCCCGTATCTCGGCGGGCGTGCGGAACCGGTTCAGCACCTCCACATGGATGGGATAGTCGGCAAAACGTTCCCGGAACGTGTTGTAATGCTGCTGCACCAGCACCGTGGTCGGCGCCAGCAACGCCACCTGCTTGCGGTCCATAACGGCTTTGAACGCGGCGCGCAACGCCACTTCGGTCTTGCCGTAACCCACGTCGCCGCACAGCAGCCGGTCCATGGGACGCTGCGATTCCATGTCGCGTTTCACGTCCGTGATGGCGCGGGCCTGGTCCGGCGTCTCCTCATATTCAAAGGCGTCCTCGAATTCCGCCTGCCAGACCGTGTCCTTGTTGAACGCATAGCCACGGCTCTGCTCGCGCGCGGCGTAGAGCCGTATCAGTTCGCCGGTCATCTCCCGGACCCGGCGCTTCACCTTGTCGCGGGTGCGCGCCCACGTGGCGCCGCCAAGCCGGTCCAGCTTGGGCAGAGCGCCGTCACCGCCGAGATATTTCTGCACCTGGTCCAGTTGGGCCGCCGGCACATAAATCGTGTCGCCGCCGGCATAGGTCACGGACAGGTAGTCGCCGCTACGCCCTTCGAATGTGCGCAGGCCGGTGTAGCGCCCGATGCCGTGCACCTCATGCACCACGTAATCGCCGGCGCGCAGGTCGCCGAACTGGGTAATCGCGGCGCCGGCCTCGAAACGGCGGCGCTTGCGCCGCACATAATGGCGCCCGAAGATTTCGCGCTCGCTGAGCAGGACGAGATGGTCGGAAAAGGACTGGAACCCGGCCCGCAGCCGGCCGATTTCAACGGTGACCGGCGCGGCGCCGGGGCGGTACCCGTGCTCCTGAAGCAGGTCGAACATCCGCCGCTGTTCCCCCGGGTTCACGCACAGAATCCGTATGTCGAAACCGTCCAGTTCCCATTCCCGCACCTTCTCCCAGAACGTTTCCGTGTGCCCGGTAAACGTGTCCACGGGCCCGGAACGCATCGTCAGGCGAACCGCCCGGCCCGAATCCTTGCGCGGCATCTGGCCCAGGAACAGCTTCGGAAACCGGCCCCACTGGTTGCGCGCCGTTGTCCAGTCCATGAAATAGGGGCTGTCCGCGCATTGGCCCGCCACCTGGATGCCTTCCTCCTGTGCCGCGACGGGTTCATCCACCGCCAGCAGCGTNNGAACGCGGGGATACCCGGATTTCCTCCACCCGGGTCACACTGCGCTGGGTCTCCGGCTCGAACAGGCGGATGGACTCAATGTCCTCGTCAAAATATTCCAGGCGGCAGGGCAGTTCCGATGACATGGGAAATATGTCCAGCAGGCCGCCCCGCACGCTGAATTCCCCCCGCTGTTCGACCATGGATTCGCGCGTATACCCCAGCCGGATCAGCGCGGCGATGAGATCTTCCATCGGGTGACGGCCCCCGCAGGCCAAGTGCAGCGAATGGTCCGCCAGGTGCCGACGCGACAGGACATATTGCATGAAGGCCCGTACCGAGGCCGCCGTATACATCGGCCGCCCCGCTTCCCGGGCCGCCTCCAGCTTCTCCAGGGTATGGAGCCGTTCCGCGACAATATCGTCGGACGGGCTCATAACATCGTGGGGCAGCACCTCCCATGCGGGAAACAACAAGGTATGTTCTTCCCCCGCAAAACTGGCCAGATCATCATACACCGCTTCCGCTTCCCCACGTTTCGCCGTGAGAATCAGCAGGCTGAAACCCATCCGCCGGGCGGCCTGCAACGCGGCCAACGTCTTGCACGCCCCCCACACGCCCGAAACATCCACCTCCCCCCGCGGCGCGGCGCTATACGCCCGGGTAATGGAATCGAGTATGTTCAAGTCCGGAAGTTGCATGAGGATGGTGGTACCAGGAGCCGAAACCAAGATTATCCAAGGAAAACACGGGGGAATTATATAATTTTCCTCAGGGAACTTTACAGACAGAATCATGCTCCTCCAAAGTGGGGGTTCGTTTCTCATCGCCAAAAACACACCGCACCCCACCCCGCCCCTTCCTTCACAGCCGCATAAAACCATTCGTATGGCCACCGTGGGCGTACCTTCCAAGGTGCGCCAACGACCTTTTCTGGCCGAATCCTCCGACCAGGGAAAAACATGCGCACCGTAGGCATACATCCCCCGGCGCTTCGCGCCACCCCCTTCGAAGGGGGACCTGTTCTGTCACGATGCGTGTCTGGTCCACCTTTGAAGGGGGATATGTTCCGTCACAACGCTTATCTGGTCCACCTTTGAAGGGGGACCTATTCTGTCACAACGCGTATCTGGTCCCCCTTTGAAGGGGGATCAAGGGGGATGTATGCCCTCAAAGCAAGTCCAACACGCGAACAAGAAAAGCGGGAGGAGTGAGCGGCACCGTTACATCCCCCGGCGCTTCGCGCCACCCCCTTCGAAGGGGGACCTGTTCTGTCACGACGCGCGTCTGGTCCCCCTTTGAACGGGGACCTGTTCCGTCACGATGCGTATCCGGTCCCCCTTTGAACGGGGATATGTTCCGTACCGATGCGCGTCTGGTCCCCCTTTGAAGGGGGATCAAGGGGGATGTATACCCATGAAACAAGTTTCACTTGGGAACACGCGGACCTGCATGCCCGCAGTCGCCTCTGCTTGTGGTATTCTATAGGCAAAGGGTAACAGTTCCCTGAAGGTCATATTTGAGATGAAAAGAAACGCGAATCGTCATTTGATCCGCCTGGCGCGGTTGATACTGCTTATCACCTGGGCGGGGGTGACCATTGCGGCATTCGGCTTTCATCATCATGACGCAGGGGAAGGCTGTGATGATAGTTGTTGTCCATTCGTTCTGGTGGTGCTGAATTTTCCCTTCCTGGTTATGGTGTGTCTCTTCATTTTTCCGCCTGAAGCCGATTTCTTCCGTCCAGCCGGGCCTTCAACGGCGCCGGAGATGCGACCGATGGGCGCGGTCAGTGTTCGCGGCCCGCCCGCACCCTCCTTTACCTGAACTCCTGTACCCGCTGTAATCCTTTACCCCCATTGGATTACAGGACACCTGTTTACAAACAGAAGGCAAAGGAAGGCATGTCTATATGAAAATGCGTCATGGATTTACATTGATTGAACTGCTGGTGGTCATCGCCATTATCGGCATTCTTGCGGCCATCCTGCTGCCGGCCCTGTCCCGGGCGCGGGAGGCGGCGCGCCGCAAGTCCTGTCAGAGCAACCTGAAACAGTTGAGCGTGGTCTTGAAACTCTACGCCGATGAATGCGCGAACCATTTTTATCCTCCGATAAAGGCGACCCATTGCGACGCCAGTCCCATAGAGGGGTTGGCGGCCATCATGGACATGGACGTTTTGTTTCCCAATTACCTGACGGACTATGCCGTGCTGATTTGTCCCAGTTCCCCCTATGCGGATACGCCCGAAGCGCTCTGGGATGAGGGCCACAATCCATCGAGTTTGTGGCTGGAGGCCGAAGCGCATGGTCATTTGCCGCAGGCGGGCGACGGCATTGTGCAGCCCTGCGAGGTCTATGAACATCCCTATATTTATTTCGGGTGGGCGTTGAACCCGACCATGCTGGACACGGAAGCCAGCCTGGACCAGTTCGAGATTGCATTGCTGGAGAAACCGGACGGGCTGAAACATCGCATTCATGAGAACCCGTTACTGGTCCATGAAGACTGGAAACCGGAGACGTCCATTGATCCGGAATATCCTTTCCAGGTCATTTACCGGTTTCGGGAAGGCGTGGAACGTTTTTTCATCACCGACGTCAACAACACGGCCCTGGCCGCGCAGGCGCAATCCACCCTGCCCATGATCTGGGACGCCATTTCCGGCGGGGAGCCCTCCCATTTCAACCATATCCCCGGCGGGTGCAATGTATTGTATATGGACGGCCACGTGCAGTTTCTGAACTATACACCGGACGGTCACGAAAGCGAGCGCAATCTCGGCAATACGTTCCCAGTGAACGGCGCAGGCGTTATCCTTCATGAAGCCACCCATAGTCATGAGCACCACGACCATTGACCCTGGTGTTCGGCGACAAAAAAATAGCCACAGAAGGCACAGAAGGCACAAAAGGAGTACCTCATTCTCGAACGACCGGTAACAGCGTGGGGTAACAAAACTGTAACCAGAATCACTGCTGTCCGAATTAAGACAGAGTTGATATTAATCCCCGCTTAAACTAAGGCGTTTCCAACGCTAATTTTCCATTTTCAGGTAGAGGGTACCTTTTTTTCTGGGGGGGGACGGTCCTACCCAAGTCAGGGCAATGCAGCGGCATTTAATGCCGGGCTTCAGTAGGCGTACCTTCACAGGTGCGTCATAAGGGTTGATTCCTGTACTTGTGGGATTTTGGCGCACCTGGGAAGGTACGCCTACTGCGCGCACAAGAATTATTTGGCAGGTTTGAACAAGGAGAAGAATGGGTGGCGTACCTTTTGGGCGATGAAAAATAAAACCCTAATTTGGATAAGAGTGAACCAAAATCTTTTGTGAATTCTGTGCTTTTTGTTGCAAATGTCCATTTCAATTTTTCCTGTCCTGCGGCCCATCAGTTACGCAAGTCAGGAATATCAGAGGCATGGATATGGAAACCTGTTCGTTAGAAACCTAGTCTGATATACGGTTCATTGGCGGGAAACAGAACCAACAGGGAGATACAGACAATGCTCTTGGTACGGCACATCAGTTTTTATTTTGTGGGAAGCATCCTGGTACTTTTTCTGGGATTCACGGTTACGGTAATCTTTGCCGCCATCGCCATCAACCCCAAGACCGCGGCGGCGACCGATTTCACATCCAGCCCATATTTGAGTACGCCGCCGCCGATGCTGGAGCTGCCACTGACGCTGAAAATCGTCACGTTCAATATTGCGGACGGCTACCTGTTCACCACCAACCGCCATGAACGAATACGGGCGATCGCCGCCCTGCTGACGAAACTCGACCCAGACATTGTGGGCCTGCAGGAATGTTTCATCGCGTCGGACCGGCAACTGCTGGTGGACTCGCTCAAGGATTCGCGGCTGCGGTATCATGCCGACTATCCCGCCGCCACGGTGGGAAACGGGTTGTTTACGCTGAGCGCGTACCCCATTGTGGAACAGTATTTTCACCGGTTTCAGGCGAATAATCCCTGGTACAAAATCTACCAGGGGGACTGGTGGGCGGGCAAAGGCGTGGGCCTGGCCCGTATCCAACTGCCTTCGGGCGCGCAGCTGGATTTCTACAATACGCATGCCCAGGCCGGACGCCGCGATGACGACAACCGCCGCGTTCGCGACCTTCAGATGCGCGAATTGTCTGCATTTCTCAACGAATCCCGTTCCAGGACGGCGCCCGCGTTTATAGTGGGCGACTTCAACACCCGGCTTGACCGTCCCGACCTGCAGTATGCGATCGACCATTCCGGCCTGAAGTCCGTCGTAACGATAGACACCGGCATAGACTTCATTTTTGCCATGGAAAACGGTCTGTACGACATCGAGGCGGTGGACACACAGACCATTGAAGGAAGCGCGCCGGGCAGTGCGGCCGCCATATTCCTCAGCCGCGCCCCCTCGCCGCGCGAACTCTGGAAGATGTGGTTCGGCGCGGGCGAGGAAACACCCCTGAGCGACCATACGGGGTACGTGAGCACCATCACCATAAACATCCGGGCTTCGGTTTCGGCCTGACCCGCCGCCGGTACCTGCGGAGTCATTCATGAATTCTTTCAAGATATCACGACGGCGGTTTCTACAATATTCGGCGGCAGGCCTGCTCGCCGCTTCCCTTCCCACAGGCGCGGTCGCTTCCGACGCCTCCCCCCCGTGGGAAACGCGCCTCAGCGTATCCTCCCCCTCGTTCCGGGTCCTTCAATTCACCGACGTCCATTTTTTCAACGGGATTACCAAAATGCCGAAGGAGGAACAGCGCCGGCGCAACAAGACCGTGGAAGACCTGCGCCGTCTTGTAGACCATGCCAAACCGGACCTGCTTGTCATCACGGGAGATTTGTGGCATGAAAACCCCGACAATCGCGGCGCGGAATTTCAGGCCTATGCCCTTGAACAGTGCGGGGCGCTGGGCGTTCCCTGGATATTCACCTGGGGCAACCACGACACTCTGGACGACTATGAAGCGGGCCATGCCGCTCTGGCCGGTGCAAAGGGCAGCCTGTACGGAGGCCGCCACAGCGACGGCAACTATGTGCTTACCGTGGAAGACAAGGACGGCGCCGCGCTGGCGCAGTTCTTTTGCCTGAACAGCCGGAAAGAGGGCCTGCATGCCGAAGCGCGACGGTTTGTGGCGGAGGCCGCCGCCACCCTCGATGGCGCCGGACCACGTCCGATGCGCCTCGCGGCCTGCCATATCCCCGTGAAACACTACCAGGACGTGTGGGACAAGGAGATCGCTGCCGGCATCCTCGGAGAAACCGTTTGTTTCGAACAAGAGGACGGTTCCTCCCTGGCCGCGTTGCGGGACGCGGGCATCCAGACCCTGTTCTGCGGGCACGACCATGTAAACGACTATTCCGGTGTGCTGGACGGTGTGGACCTGATCTACGGGCGCGCCACCGGGCACGCCGGATACGGCGGCGATGAGGTTCCGAAAGGCGCCAAGCGATACGACCTGGACCCGGCCCACAAAGCGCTGGAATGGGTATCGCTGCTGCCGGACGGAACGACGTGGAAACCGAAACCGGGGGAACGGATTGACAAGCGGGACTGATATGCCAAATCAGAACCGTAAAATGACCGTTATGACGGCGGGTTTCGTTCTTTCATATACATGAGCAAAGTACGCGCCGGTATCCGGGTGTTTTTTGATCATCGACGGCATACCCATGGGTTCCACTCCACCCGCCTGCCCTACTACCCGCAATAGATATCCATAAGCAAAAGCACCTGTTCACCCGTCTTCATCTTCAGTGATGCGGTACTGCTTTAGTTTTCGCCACAGGGTGTTGCGGCCGATTCCCAGCAGATTTGCGGCCTTTACCTGGTTTCCCCTGCATTCCCGCAGCACGTTCAGGATGTGGCGCCGCTCGACCTCCTTGAGGTTCGTTTCCCCATGCGGCGTCTCCTGTTCCTGCCGAACGGCGCCCGCCGCGCCTTCAACCATAAGCACGGCTTCCCCGGGCTGCAGCGGAACGAAGATATAGCCGTATACGCCGTGTTTCATGGCTTCCACGGCTTCCCCGATACCCGACGCCGCAGCCAGCAACAGTGCCGGGCCGGAGGCGGCCGCTTTTATGGCGGCCGCGGCGTTATCGGCGATGGTAATCTGGGGGGCTTCGGCGATGACCTCATGTCCGGCGGCTTTCAACATGACGGCCAGCGTAATACGCATGGCGGGGTCTTCTATCTGCAGCCGTATTCTTGCCATGGCCTTCGCCTATCGGGATAAAATGTCGGCCAGCGCTTTCAAACGCGCCACACTGTCCGTCAGTCCGCCGGGCCGGTTTCGCGCAAGCCATAAGGATTGGAACCGTTCCATAATCCCCTGCAATGTTTCCGCCAGGGGGCGCCGGATGGACGGGGGCAGGTCCGACGTTCCTGTTCCGGCTTTCAGGCGCGCTTCGCCAAGCCGCAGGGCGAACAGGGCCATGTCCGCATTGAGAGCGAACTCATCCAGAATCAGTTGGGCATCGTGACGCTCCATGCGGGCGCCGGCCATGCGCGCCACGGCGTCTTCCAATTGCGCCCTCGCTTTTCCTATGCCTTCCAGTGTCATGCCCTTCAAGTGCCCTTGGGTCGGATTCCCTTCGATGGCACGGAGGAGCAGGCCGTAATATACGGTTGAATTGCCGCGCAGGCACCCCGTGCGCGCGTGGGCATTACCCAGGTCCAATGCGGCCCGTGTCATAATACCCGCCTGGTCCATAAATACATGGGTGTCGACGGCACGGGCAACATCCAGGTTGACGTTGGCGTCATAGGCCCAGCTGACCGCGGCGCCGTAAGCGAAAGGCACAAAGGACACCGGCGCGAATTGCCAGTGCCCGTTGTCGCCCCAGTCCGTGATCAGATACCCGATGGCGCCGTTATCCAGGCCGTTGCGGGCGGCGAGCCGCAGGTTTTCGAGGGCGTTGTCCGTACGTCCCAGCAACGCGTTCCAGCTGGAACTTCCCGGACATACATAGAAGGGAATGCCCGACGCGGCGAATTGGGCGCCGCGTCGGGCGAAAGGATGGTTTGCTTCGTATCCCCACTCCATGGCAATGATGTTTTTCGGCAACTCCGGAATCAGTTCCGGGTATTGCAGGATAATGTCGCCCCAGAACTGCATGGTACAATCATGCTGCCGCACGAGGGTATAGATTTTTTTCAGAAAATTCAGGTATACCCGGCCTTTCCCCAGGCGCGCCACGTCCTCCCTGCTGCCTCCCTTGCCGAGGCTGAAGGTTTCGTCGCAGCCCACGTTGAACTGGCGGCTGGTGAAGTTGGGCAGCAGGCTGTCATACATGCTGCGCAGCAGATCGATGCTCGCAGGGTTGGTGGGGCACAAATCGGGGGAACCGGGCGTCTCGGCGAGTCCCTTATACCGGTCATGTTCAAGCCACCGGTGCATGTGGCCGAATGAGTTTTGGTTCGGCACCAGTTCGATAAACCGTTTGGCGCAATACGCGTCGAGGGCCTGTATATCCTCCGCCGTCATGGGCGATGCGTCTTTCCAAACCTCCCCGTGTCCCGGATAGGCGAAGGTATGTTCCGTGTATAATTGCAATTGATTGAATTTCAGGGAGGCGAACATGTCTGCCAACAGGTACAAGGTTTCCATGGTGGGCACCTTGTCCCGGGCGATATCGAGCATGACCCCCCGGTTCGGGAAATCGGGCCAGTCTTCAATATGTACCACGGGAAGTTTTCCCGTGCCCGCGAATTGGCGCTTCAGCTGGTTCAGGGTTTGCTCGGCATAGAAAATACCTTGCAGGTCGCGCGCCGTGATCAGGATGCGTTCCGGGGTGATGGACAGGATATAGCCCTGTTCGCGGGGAATCGCAGGGGGACGCAGCTCAATTTCCGGCTCCAGCGTGTCCGCGGCATACTGGCCGGGTTCATACCGCACCTGCTGCGGTGCGGGCAGCAGTACCAGCGTTTCCAACGGCGGCAGGGGCCGTTCCGGCAGGGTCGGTTCCGGTTCGGTCTCCTCCAGTGGTTCGAGCATAACCTCAGGTTCCGGTTCAGGAGCGGATTCCGGTTCCCTGGTGGCACATCCATTAAGGACAACGGCCGCCAGGACGATTCCCGGCAGGGATAAACGGGTTACGATCCGGTTCATGGTTGTCCCTTTTTATCCGGAGTTGCAGGCGTTACCGTATCGGCGGACAGGTCAAGTTGTTCCTTGAAAAAAAGCACGGCCTGGCGTATCAGGTGCGGAATCCCTTCGTTTTCAGCTGCATTGTTCAAGACTACTTCAAGGCTTTTCCGGCGCAACGCCTGCATCAGAGAGTCGCCTGTGTTCCGCCCCGAACACAACAAAGCAATCACGGGAGCGCCGTGGGGCGCCGCCAGCAGGCTGTCCGCCTTCGGGTAGGCGTCCGCCAGACAGGTATCGGGATCCGGCGCTTGTTCCGTACCGTCGCATGCCGGCGCGTCGAGAAGGGCTGCACAGCGAATACCACCGGGCTGGCCTTCTTCACCCAGGGGCAGCAACGCCCCGTATAATACCTGCTCCGCGACCGCTCCCTGTCCGAAAAGGGCCATGCGGTCCGCCCGGACGCCGTGGGCGTGCCCGTTTTTCCGGAGGAAACGGAGCCCCAGTTCGACATCCTTAAAGTACGCGGGCCCATCGCCGCCGTCACGTCCGTGCAGAACCCCCACGGCAATCCCGCTTTCGAGACATTTCTTCAGCAGATCGGCGGGCGGCGCGGCGGCATCCGGTTCCAGGGCGAGGCAGAATACCGTCGGACAAGGGGGCGCCGCGTTGCGGGGCAGCCACAAATCAAAACGCTGGCCAGGCAGGTCGCCATAGGCGATATCGTCCAGGAGCGGGTCTCCGGGGCGTATCGGCACTGCGGCCGCGGCCTCGGGCTGCGTGCGGTCCACGGGCGTGCCCGCTTCCGTTTCCTCCTGCCAGAGGTGGGTGCGGAACCCTTTGGCCTCTTCCAAAGTAAGAGTGCCGTCTTTGTTCAAGTCAGCCTCCGGATAACGCTGCAATAGCTGCTTTAATCCCGGATGGGTTTCCGAAGTCATCTCGGCCGCGGCACTTATAAAAAACAGGACCAGGCCTGCCGACAGCAGCAAGCCGCTCCGAACCGATACAGGGAAAAACATGGTTTCGTCTCCCGGGACGCAGTGCGCCCCTGTCATTTTCACCGCCTCGCGCCGACACGGCACGAGGAACAAGATTTTCAACAACTCAAAAATCCTACGCGCCGCCGGGCCTTGGGCGCGGACCACCTTAACTGCTCATAACCGGATACCATGAGCAACCGTCACGTTTCACGCAGCAGCACATCGCACGCGAGCCGCGCTTTTTCAAGGGCCTTACGAAACGGACGATTGCGCTGCGCCAAACCGCGCAGGCCCATAATCATCTTGCGTTCCAGGCGGTACCGGGTAAGGCTGGGCGGCTTGGGCGCGCGAACCGTGCCCTCCGCCTCTTCCAGCGGCTTCCAGAGGGTTTCCACAGGATAGCCGAGCAAGGCGAGATCGTCCGGGTGAACGGCAGCGATGATTTGTTTCGCCAGGCTGAGTTTCGCGGAGTCGGACGCCACCTCGGCCACCCATTTTTTGATGGATTTGGTGGTGGGCGCGGAATGGCTGTTCACGCCGATGGGATCGCCCAGGCCCTGTTTGGGCCGCGCCGCGTCCTCGCCCGCCTTGCCGTATTCGATGGCCTGCGGTTCATAGGGCACGCCGATGTGCAGGCAGATTTTTTCGAACCACGTTTCAGGATTCCGCACCAGGTCTTCATAGCGTACGTGTAGTTTCGGGGGTTCCGCCTCGCGCAGAAATGCGGCCATGGCGGGCACATAACGCTCGATAACTGGATTGTAGGTGTGGGCTTCCCGATAGTCGCCGTCAAAGAATGAATTGGCGAAAGAGGAAAAAATGGCCAGGGGATGGCGCGTGAGCACGATAAAGGCGGCGTCCGGGTAGATGCGGGCGAGAAAAGGCAGCACCAGCGCGTAGGCCGGCGTCTTATCGAGACAATACGGCTTGTCCCCCTTGGCCTGAAGATACCGGCCGTACAACACGTCGCAATAAGTGCGGCAGGCTTCCCAATAATCCTCTTCGCCCTTGGGCAACTGCGCCACAAAAAGCTGCTGGGCTTCGGCAGCCAGGATATGGTCGTAGGGGGCCTTGTCCACCTTCGCCCACACGCCCAGGTGGGCCAGCGGGGTAATCAGGTGCGGCTCGGGCCCTCCCTGTATTTGGGAATGGGCGGCGAGCATGCGTTCAAGCATGGTAGTCCCCGAACGGGGCGCACCGATAACAAAAATCATTTTTACGGTCATGGCGGCTCCACTTTCTACCGGTTCATCACTTCTGGTTCCAGTATATCCGGACCCTATGCGTACAAGATGAAACGCGGCGCGTTGTGTGCCGCAGTGTTGCGTGCACCAACAGACCGCATCCCCTTCTCAAAAGGGGAATTCTCTGAACGCGCTTCACGCCTGTACCGGTTCTATCGTAGCGATTGCAGACCAGTGAAAACAAACGGCAACCCCGTGGCGGTGGCGTTTTTACTCCCTCCCCTGTTCACGGCGGAGACACTTCGCCCGGCACGTGTACCCGTGAATAATCCAGGGCTTGATGGACGCCCTGTTCAAGAGAACGGGCCAGGATAAAAAAGTAATCGCTGAGACGGTTGACATAGGCGCCGATCAGGCCGCCTGCCAGGTCGGGATTTTCCATTCTCAGGGCGACGAGACGGCGCTCAAAAGCGCGGGTTGCCGACGCGGCGACATCCGACTGGGCGGCCAGCGGATTCGCCGCGCACACGATAAATGCGCGCGGCAGGTGCAGCGCCGCCTCAAGGCGGGCCTGTTCGGCTTCCAGTTTTTCCAGGTGAACCGGCTGTAACCGCACTGGATGCCATTCCGGTTTCCGGTTGTGCGGGTCGGCCACGGAGGAACCGATAAGAAAACATGTATGCAGAATATACAACAAAAACTCGGTCTCCTGCCGTGCCTCGGACCGGTTTTCCAGCAACTGCACCCGAAGCAGGGCGATCTGCGTCCGCATGGTGTCAAGGGCGCCCAACGCCTCAGTGATGGGATGGTCCTTATAAACGGCCTCGCCGTCCAGGGTATGGGTTTGTCCCGCGTCACCCGCACCGGTCGTTACTATCGATCGCATTCACGCTCCTTTCCGTTGTCGGCCTGTCCACGGTCCGCTACCACGATTCCTCATCCTCATACAGGTCCCGCTTCCAGGCGTCCGGGTCTTCCACCACGTCCTCCCAGTGAAACACGGCCCCACCCGACGCCTTCTCCTCCGCTTCCTCCGCCTCCCAGCGCTGATAAATGCGCCGGGTTTTCCTGCGATACCGGATATAGGCGATAATCAGGAGAATCGCGGCGGGTTGAAAAAAGAACCCCGACGCCATGGTGGCGAAAATGGCGTATTTCCACAAGGCTTTCCGGTAGCCGGTCCATAAATCATCCAGGGAAAGGCCGCCGACATCCTGCAGCGCCTGGGGAAAAGGCATATCACGGAGTGACAACACCACCCGCCAGAAGACCTCTTCCCCCAGCCGGTTACGTAGATAGCGCGTCATGGAAAGGGATTGCGCATAGGCATCATTGAATTCCATCTGGCCAGAGGGCGAATAAAAAGACTCGTCCAGCCGTTCCAGCGGGATAATCCTGTTCTGAATGAACATGCGCGCCACCGCGAACATGGCCTGCCAGTAAAATTCATTGGCAAGGCTCATGGCCAGCCCTTCATTAAGCCACTGGGGCAGGTAATCCTCGTTAAGATTTCGGAACAACAGCAGATGCACCAGTTCATGGCGCAGTGTCCCCGGGTAGTCGGAATCCGGCATGCGCAACCGGGGTGCCTTGACGATAATCAAGCCGTTTCCCGGTTGGGCGAGTCCCGACACCTCCAGGCCCGCGAAATGCACCGCGTAGCGGTCGAACTCTTCAGGCACATCTACCATGAGGACATGAACAGGCAGGTCACCGACGGGAAGCATGGGACTGAATTCTTGGACGGCCTCTTCGAGAATGGCCAAGGTACGCTCCGCGGCGCCCTGCTGGCTGGCGGGATAATCTATAGTAAAAATGCCTCGTTGCAGCGTTGCTCTTTCCGTGTCGGCCCCGGCGGGACAAACACCCCAAGAACACAGGACGGACACGAAAAGAACAGCCTGGATTAACATTTGGCGGGATGGAATATTCACCCGTATATTATACTTTATCGGGGAACCGGGTAGATAAGAAAACGCTCCCACTCCGTGCATACCTTTTCGGTCGTGGCGCCGCCCCGATGAAATCAGGTATATGGACAAACGATATGGTACGCGCGCGTCTGCAGGCTTAACAGGCAATTCATCCACCGACACTCAAAAAATACCCAGAAATAACAGCAAGAGTATCAAGATGATGGCCAGGTATGCCCAGCCGAGAATTCCGCCCCAGAAGAAAACCTCATGAAACGTGCGTACTTTATAAATCACCCGGGGAAGGGTTACGATATCCATGAAGCCGAAAGACTCCCGTATGCCCGGGGCTACCCAGAGTTTTCCGGGCGTTCCCGAGGGCACAAAGGCCACGATGTAGTAGGTGCCATTCTGGGGGAGAACGATGTCCTGCCTTCCAAACACCCAGGATTCTGTTCCCGTGAATTCCTCGTCAAAGATTTCGGGTTCCTTTACCGCATCCGTGGTAAACACGATACCGCCGCAGCCTTCCGGTACCGGGACAGGTGCTTGCTCCAACGGCGGAAGCCCCGGCCCCAGCAGGGCGAAGGCGGGCCGGTATGACGCGAACCGCTCAATAAAGGGCACCCCCAATTCGATGCTCGCCTCCATGCCGGCCGTGGCATCGAAAGACATCCACAACGAACCGGACGCCGCCGTAACCTCGTGATAGACCACCTGGGACAATCCGATATCACCAAGCGGAATGGCCCGCTCCGCAGTCGTGTGCGTACCATCGTTTTCGATATAGCGGTGCGCCCAGGCGCCCGGCATAGGGGCCAGCCCCGCAACAACCAGTACCAGTATAGCGGTGATTTTCATGTTCCTTTCCTCCTGTGGGTTCTGTAGACTAAACATCCTGTAATCCAAAATTCTTCCCGGCACGGCACGGGATTACCTGAATCCCTTCCTCTTACGGTATCCTGTAGACGGACAGGGTCCGGGGCATGATTTCCGGGCCACCTGTCCACAGGATCTGTCCTGTATCCTGCCCTGCTACAAACCCGGGAAAAGTATCTATGGAACATACGATGTCTACACCGTCTGCCCTTTCCATTGTCGTTATCGGCGCCTCCGGCGACCTGGCGGTCAAAAAAATATTCCCCGCACTCTTCGCGCTGTATTGCCGGAAACTGCTGCCGGAAAGCTTCACCTGCCACGGGTTCGCCCGTTCTCCCATGTCGGATGAACAGTTCCGGAACCTGCTGAAAGAACATTTAACCTGCCGGTATACCCCCGGGGAGACGGCCTGCCGGCAATACATGGATGTATTCCTGAACCGGTGTTTCTACACCATCGGCCGCTATGATTCCGTCGATGATTATCAGAATCTGAAGGCGGCGATGGAAAAACATGAGCCGGCTTCCATGCAGGTTACGCGCCTGTTTTATTTTTCCATTCCGCCCTTTCTGTTCGGGGAAGTCGCCAAGTCGCTGCACGCCGCGAAACTCAGCGAGGACCATCCCGGAAAAAACGCCTGCAGGATTGTGGTGGAAAAACCCTTCGGACGGGACCGGTCCTCATCGGATGCGTTAACCCGGGAATTGAGCCGGGTCTTTACGGAACCGCAGACCTACCGCATTGACCATTACCTGGGCAAAGAGGTCGTCCAGAACCTGATGGTGCTCCGTTTCGCCAACCTCATTTTCGAGCCCTTGTGGAACCGAAACAATATCGCCCATGTGCATATCTACTGGTCCGAGGATATCGGCACGGAGGGACGGGCCGGCTATTTCGACAAGTACGGCATCCTCCGCGATGTCATGCAGAACCACCTGCTCCAGATGCTCGCCCTGGTGGCCATGGAAGAACCGTTGAACCTGAACCCGGAAAGCGTCAGGAATGAAAAAGTCAAGGTCTTGCGCGCCATCAGCCCGGTTACGCTCGATGATATCGTGGTGGGACAGTACACCGCCGCCGAATACCAGGGAAAGCAACATAACGGCTACCTGGGGGAGGACGGTGTCCCCGCGGACTCAATCACCCCCACCTATGCCGCCGCCGTGTTGAAGGTGCATAACCGCCGGTGGGATGGCATACCCTTCCTCATCAGCGCGGGCAAAGGCCTCCATGACCGGAAAACCGAAATCCACATTGCATTCCGCCACGTGCCGGCCAACATCTTCGCCGCCTCCACCAGCATCCCGGCCGCCAACGAACTGCTTATACGGGTGCAACCCGATGCGGGCATCTCCCTGAATATCATGACAAAAGTGCCCGGGCTCCGGGTCGCCCTGCGCGAAACCGAACTGAACCTCAGCTATGCGGCCGCTTTCACCGGTGAAATTCCGGATGCCTATGAATCGCTGCTGCTCGATGTCATCCAGGGGGACAAAAGCCTCTTCATTCGGGCAGACGAACTCGAAGCCGCCTGGGATATCTTCACCCCCGTGCTGCACGATCTCGAATCCTGCACCATTCCGCCGCAACCCTATCCCTTCGGCGGCCACGGCCCCAAATCCGCCCTGGCCCTTGCCGCACTGCATGAAATTACACCCCTCTAATCCGAAAAAGACCTACGAAGCGGGATAAGATCGCCCTCATCAACAGGGTTATGCGGTGTGTGCGAAGGGATTGATCGCAACGCATATCTCCCCTGCCGCTTCAGCCACTCGTAAATCGTGGACTCAGCCCTCCAGGTGACACCTTTTCTTGGGAAGTCATGAAACATGTACTCAAACAGGGGGTGAGGAAGTCCCATCTTGTCTGATGGTGGCCAAAAGTAGTCACGGGAAAAGCAGGCCCACGAGACATAAAATAGAATCAGAGAGGAGAATTTTGCTATAGTTTCGTTCAACAGATGAAAGAAACAATTTTAAGGAAGAATTGTTTGAGATAAATAATGATTACTGCTGAGTGATGGGTTTTGGTACATAAGTTGATGCTTTTAGGACTTGGTTACTGTATACTGTGTTTAAACATTAAGAATGCATTGAATCTATAGGCGTTGGCGTGACGAAGAATTTGTTCAAGAGGGAAACTACATCTTGGAAAGGGTAGAATAATGAATATTAGATGTATCGGCGGTGAACATTTTGGGAAAATGTTTATGGTGGGGACTTTGGGAATTGTTGCGCTATTCGGTGTGATGCCGGGAGTCCGAGCACAAGAAGGAGAATGCCCCGCACCCGATGCCTATTTTACCCGGACGCCTGCCAGCGGCTATGTACCATTGACAGTAGATTTTATAAATAATTCCGAAAATTTATCGCGTTGTATGTGGAACTTTGGTGATGGTAGCAGCTCATCTGAGTTGAATCCGATACATACCTTCGAAATCCCCGGTTCTTTTACTGTGCGCCTTGTGGTCTACAATGAATGTAATGATTACGATATCTACCAAGAATTGGTTGAAGTAACCTGTGATGAACTCTCTGCCAGTTTTGAGATGTCTACTGCCACGGGGGAAGCACCTCTTGAGGTAACCTTTACAAATACTTCTACAAACGCGGACACTTGGTATTGGGACTTTGGTGATGGTAATGGTTCTAACGAGTGGAGCCCTACGCACACCTATAATACTTCCGGTATAGTTACCGCCCGTCTTGATGTTTACAATTTATGCGGCGACTACATTTCATACTCTGTTGATATTGAAGTTGTGTGTATACCAGCGCTTGCGTACTTTGAAGCGTCTTCTACTGAGGGGGATGCCCCGGTGGAGGTCACCTTTACAAATTACTCTGGACATGCGGATTATTTGTCGTGGGACTTTGGTGATGGTGGATGGTCTGAAGATTGGAGTCCGACCTATACCTACTATTCTCCCGGAACTTATACCGTCCGTCTCTCCATTGAGCGTTACTGCGACGGTTCCAACAGTACCTATGAAATACCCATCGTAGTTAGATGCGACCCCCCCGTTCGCCAGTTTCGAAGGGATCCCTACCAGCGGTTTTCTGCCGCTGGTAGTTAACTTTACAAACAGTTCCATAAACGCGGATTACTGGTCGTGGGACTTTGGTGATGGTGGCTGGTCTGAAGATTGGAGTCCGACCTATACTTATTACACTGCCGGAACTTTTACTGTCCGTCTTACCATCGGGCGTTACTGTGATGGATCAACCAATTACCTTGAAGTGCCCATTGAGGTTGTCTGTGAACCGCCGGTCGCCGGTTTCGAAGCGTCTCCGACCACCGGTGATATACCTTTGACGGTAACCTTTACGAATACTTCCACAAACGCAGATTCCTGGTATTGGGACTTTGGCGATTGGGAAGGGTCCGGTGAATGGAGTCCCACCCATACCTATTACAATCCAGGCACCTATACCGCCCGGTTATATGTATACCGGAATTGTGGCGCTGAGGTTACCCAGGAGGTGGTTATTGAGGTTATCTGTGAACCACCGGTAGCTGGTTTCGAAGCGTCGCCAACCTCCGGCGATACGCCGTTGGAGGTAACCTTCACAAATACTTCCACAAACGCGGATTCCTGGTATTGGGACTTTGGCAATGGCGACGGGTCTAATGATTGGAGTCCGACCTATACCTACAATTCTCCGGGCACCTATACCGCCCGGTTACATCTACAACGGAATTGTGGCGCCGAGGTTACCAGGGACTTAGTTATTGAGGTTATCTGTGAACCGCCGGTAGCCAGTTTCGAAGCGTCGCCAACCTCCGGCGATACGCCGTTGGAGGTAACCTTCACGAATACTTCCACAAACACGGATTCCTGGTATTGGGACTTTGGCGATGGTGGCTGGTCTGATGAATGGAGTCCCAGCCATACCTATTCTTATCCAGGCATCTATACCGCCCTGTTACATCTACAACGGAATTGTGGCGCCGAGGTTACCCGGGACTTAGTTATTGAGGTTATCTGTGAACCGCCGGTAGCCAGTTTCGAAGCGTCGCCAACCTCCGGTAATGCACCGTTGGAGGTAACCTTCACGAATACTTCCACAAACGCGGATTACTATTCTTGGGACTTCGGCGATGGTAACGGGTCTGATGAATGGAGTCCCACCCATACCTATTACGATCCAGGCACCTATACCGCCAGGTTATATGTATATCGGGATTGTGGCGATGACGAGGAGGATACCCATGAGGTGGTCATTAACGTTACACCACCGTCAGTACCTCATCCTGCAGATGTGAATGTAGACTTCAGTATTAAAATAAACGAGGCGATAGCCTACCTGACAGGTTGGCAGCAGGGAACTAATCCCATTGCTTTTGCCATCCGCGCGGCCTATCTCTGGCAAAACGGCGAGAAGTATTCTTATGATGGAAGTGCTGCACCACCGATGTGCTGGGTATTGGCACCGGAGGTCTTGCCCTGAAGCGAGAAAAGGGATTGACCCCCTGGGGACAATTCAGGACAGTTCAGGGACAGACCACGAAATAAGTCATAATGAGTGACAACTTTTTGAAAAGTGACGTGCTTTTAACTTCGGAAAGAGTGAAGTCTCTGTCTTCGCAAATGTGCGAGGGACAGTCCCTCGCTTTCGAGTTTCACGAACCGGGTCTATGACGCCTTTATCGACGATGATTATACCGGTAGTCCGGCGTGGACGGTGGCGGCAAGAATGACTTACAGTGCCTTTACATCCCCCGGCGCTTCGCGCCACCCCCTTCAAAGGGGGACCTTTCAAGGTGCTGTCGCAAGCTCGATACAATAGGGATGGCTTGGCGCAACAGGAATTTATTGAAAGACAAAATACCGTATCTAAGAGCGTGTACGGAAAGTCACTTCAAGGGCCTGCGCAATTATCGCAAATTATGGAGATGGTGTCGGTTTACTCGCGATGCCGCCGTATCCATGTAGCCGTCAGTGCGAACGAAGTGAAGCAATCTCGACATTCCGTGCACTCTCTAAGACCAAAGGTCGCCAAGGAGAAATCCCCCTTTGAAGGGGGTGGTGCGAAGCGTCGGGGGATGTATGCCGATGGACACACCATCTACAGAACCTGGTCCGGGACTTCTACGCTACAGCGTTTTTGAGAAGTCATAAAACAGACGCTCAACCAGGGCGGGAAAGACTTTCCCTTATCCTAGCCTTTTGGAACGATACTCTTTCCATAGTGAAACACGGCCAGGTTTTCATCATGCACCTTCTTGGGCAGGTTGTTCTTTATGGCGGTTTCCCAGACGGTGTCTTCGAAGGGCAAATGTATGCTGAGCATGCCGAGGAGGGCTATGTTGCAGTTGCGTTCGGTAACGGGAGTGGAAGCGTCGTTGTCCAGATCAATCAGCTGCACCAGACCGTCCTTGAGGTCGAATACGCTGAAGAAATAACCGCCTTCTTTTTTGTGGTAACGGTTATTGTCCACCTGGGAGGGATGGAGCACGAGCACGTAATCCGCCTCACCGGTGGGGACCATGGGGCTGTAGACTTTTTGGCCGAAGCGCACGTCGCTGGTAACGGAACCGCCGCGCTGGCTCATGCCATGTATTTCACCCTGTTTCACATCGAGCCCGGAGCGGAAGGCGGTTTCGGCCAGGATGTTCGCGGCGCGGATGACGCCCTGGCCGCCCAACCCGGCAATAACGACATTGGTGATGGAAGAAGTTTTATTCATGGCAGGACTCCGTTTCGGCCTGGTATTGCTTCAGTTTGGGCTCCGCCAGCCTGCACATCTTGCGCAGGATAATGAGGGTCAATTCATCCCGGGCGAGGCTGTCGCTCAGGGCGCGGTCAAACTCGGCCGTATTTTCGATGACCAGCACGTTGGTGACGCCCATGGCGCGGGCCACATCCTCAAAGACAATGCGGCCGGTCTTCTTGTGCTCCATGGTGCGTCCCGTGCCGGGGTGTTCCTGCATGCCCGTCATGGCGGTGGTGCCGTTGTCCAGAATGATGACAACGTGGCCGGTTTTCGGGGGGTTATAGACCATTTCAGCCAGGCCGGTAATCCCGCTGTGGACGAAAGTGCTGTCGCCGATGACACTGACGATGCGGCGCGCCTCGTCCTCGGGCAGGGCGTGGCGCAGGCCGAGGCCGACACCAATACTGGCGCCCATGCACACGCAGCTGTCATGGGTTTCGAAAGGCGGCAGGACGCTCAGGGTATAGCAGCCGATATCGCCCGAAATGACACAATCATATTTTTTCATGACGCTGAAGGCCATGCGATGGGGGCAGCCCTTGCACAATTCCGGCGGCTTGCCTTTGGGCAGGGCCGGCTCGGGGCTTGTGTCGTTCGCGAGAATACGGCGCACCCGCGCGATATTCAGCTCGCCGAAGCGGTACATCTCCGCCTTGCCTTCGCATTCGATGCCGGCGGCGCGCATGGCGTCCACCAGGTAGGGGTCGCCCTCTTCGATGACGATGCAGCGGTCCACGGTGTTCCGGAATTGCCTTATCCGCTCCAGGGGCAGCGGGTAGGTCATGCCGAGTTTGAGAATGCTCGCGTTGGGAGCGGCTTCGCGGGCATGCTGGAAGGCCACGCTCGCGGTCACGATGCCGAGGGAAGTGTCGCCTTCGTACACCTTATTTAGCGCGGAGTTTTCGTTCCATTCCAGGATTTGCGCCATCTTGGCGCGCATCCGCCGGTGCGCCGGGCCCGCGTATCCCGGAATCATGACATAGGCCGCCCGGTTGCGCACGAAATGGGGCGGCTTCGCCTGGGGCGCGGGTTCACGGGGCGTCACGATACCCCGGGAATGGCAGACTCGCGTGGTCATGCGGAACATGACCGGCAGTTTCCAGGTTTCGGAAAGGGTGAACGCGTCAAAGAGGAAATCGTAGGCTTCCTGCGCGTCCCCCGGCTCAAGCATCATGACGCTCGCCGCCACGGCATAACGCCGGTTGTCCTGTTCATTCTGGCTGGAGGACAGGCCCGGGTCATCGGCCGATACCAAAACCAGACTGCCTTCCACGCCCGTATAGGCCACGGTGAAGAGCGGGTCGGCCGCCACGTTGACGCCCACATGTTTCATCGTCACCAGGGCGCGTGCACCGCCGTAAGCAACGCCAATACCCACTTCAAGCGCGACTTTCTCGTTAGGCGCCCATTGTGCGCGGCCGCCCAACAGGGAAAAATTCTCCAGAATCTCCGTGGACGGCGTACCGGGGTATCCGGTGCCCAGGGACACGCCCAGATGCAGGGCAGCCCAGGCAACCGCCTGATTGCCGCTTAACAGCCTCGGTTCCAAAGTTGTACTCATGCGTTGCTCCCCACGTACGCCGGGCTGAACGGTCTTTACGTACAAAAAGGTATACGCCGTTACCCGGGTTGGTGACTTAAGAAAAATAGACGGACCTAAGGGCACACAACCGTCCCGAAACCACCTTTGGCGTCTTTCTGCACGGATAAGTGTGGTACAACCTGAGTTATCCGGCACCTGTCCACGCCCAAAAGCGTTCTAAACGCTAGCAGATTTACAGAGGTGACATCAACTTTGCGTGGAATGGTAACGGGCAGCCCTTTTCGCCGCCCGCATCCGGGAGGGATCAGCACAGTTGAGCAACCGGCGATTCATACAGTACACTTACCCGGTTGAACGTGAATGAGCCATCTTATTTTCAAGGAGTGACTTCGGGATGAAATATACAGTGTTAACCATACTGATTCCGCTGCTTATCGCCGCCACCAGCCTTGCGGAAAGCCCGCGTTTCCGCGGGCCATCGGGTGACGGACACTTTACCGCGACAGGACTGCTGTCCTCCTGGCCTGAAGGCGGACCGCCGGTGGCCTGGATTGCCGAGGGCATTGGCGAGGGATTTTCATCAGTGTCCGTCGCCGGGGAACGCCTTTTTGTGACCGGCATGGACGAAGAGGGACAAGGGCGTTTGTTCATCCTGGACCTGCAGGGGAACAAGACAGGCCGGATCGTCTACGGCCCTGAAACCCCGGACGCCCAGGCGCCCGGCCCCCGGTCCACGCCCACCATTGACGGCGACCGGGCCTACCTGCTCTCCGGTCTGGGCGTCCTGTATGCCCTGGATGTCAGCCAACAGAAGGGGCTTTGGCAAGTCAATATCCTAGAGCGCTTCGGCGGAGAAAACATCACCTGGTCCCTGGCGGAATCCCCGCTGCTCGAGGGCGATACCGTTATTTGTACGCCGGGCGGCAATGACGGGGTGGTCGTGGCGTTGAACAAGATGACCGGGGATACCGTATGGGCCATGAACGACATCCGGGACCGGGCTTCCTACTGTTCCCCGGTCATTATCACCCACAACGGGCACCGCATCCTGGTCACCATGACCGCCACGCAGGTGCTGGGCATGGACCCGGGCACGGGAAAATTGCTGTGGCATCACGAGCACCGTACGGAGTATGATATTAACGCCGTGTCTCCCGTATACGGGAACGGGCTGTTGTATTGTTCGAGCGGTTACAAATCCGGCGGTGTTGCGCTGAAACTGTCGGACGACGGCGGCGCAGTGACGGAAGCGTGGACCGATAAGACGCTTGACTGCCAGCATCATGGCGTGGTGCTGGTGGACGGCTATATCTATGGCGGCGCCCAACGCAATAGTCTGGTCTGCCTGGAACTGGCGACGGGCGAGGTCATGTGGGATGAAAAGAAGATATCCCAGGCGGACACCGTGTACGCGGACGGTATGCTGTATGTGTATGAAGGCCCGCGAAAGGGCGTGGTTTCGCTGATTAAGCCAAGCCCGGAAGGACTGGACATCCAAGGACAGTTGCAGGTAACCGCAGGTACGGACAAACATTGGGCGCATCCCACGATTGCCCACGGCCTGCTGTTTATCCGGCACGGGGATGCGGTAATTGCTTACGACATTCGGAAGAAATAAAGGACAAGGCATTAAATGAAACGACATGGATTCACATTGATCGAACTGCTGGTGGTCATCGCCATTATCGGCATCCTCGCCGCCATTCTGCTGCCCGCCTTGGCACGGGCGCGGGAAGCGGCACGGCGCAAATCTTGCCAGAACAACCTGAAGCAGCTGGGCACCATATTCGCCCTCTACGCCGATGAATCGAAGGGGCGGTATCCACGGGTGCATGCCGATGAGCCCTGGGGCGAGGCCACGCCGGCGGGATGCACCGAGGGCGACGCGCGGGCGGCCCTTTCCCCGAAAATCACAGGGTTGTACCCCGATTACCTGACCGACCTCAATGTGCTGGTTTGCCCTTCGGACCCGGACGCGAGTGACGATGACCCCTTGCAGGTTATCGAGGCGCTCCCGGGCCAGTACTGCCCTTATGCGGGACTGCCGTCCCGCGCGGATGCCAGTTATCTGTATTACGGGTACGTCATTGACAAGGGTGAGGATACCGATCCCTCCATAGACGCCTCCTTTTTCGGGGCGCCCGGGGCCGCCCGGCTGCCGGCCCAGCTGGTGTATCTCATGGTCATGATTTCCTACATGGAAGGGGAATCTTTTCTGCAGGGGCCGTTGGGCGACAAAAATCCGGACAACGACAACGTTCTGGATGCGGACCTCGAGGATGAGATGAAGCACGGCCTCATCTCAGCGCTGGCATCACCGCCAAATCTGCCCGTGGGCAATGCGGACCGGTCCGAATTGTTAAGGTTCACCGATGGCATCGCCCGGTTCCTCATTACGGATGTAAATGCGCCGGGGCAAATGGCGCTGGCGGAAAGCGGACTGCCCGTGATGTGGGACCTCGTTTCCGCATCCGTCAACGGCAATGCGGATTTTAACCATGTTCCCGGGGGTGCCAATGTCTTATACCTGGACGGGCATGTTGACTGGGTATCCTATCCAACGGCATTTCCAGCATCAAAAGGGCTTGCCCTGATGACGGTGTTTTTTTAAAGGTCCCCGGAATATGGCAGGCTGCAAGCGCCAACTCTTGTATCAAAGGCTTATTAGGCGCTTAACGCCATTTCGCTGACAATTAATTATGTTACCAAGAGGAGCGTTATGTTCTGGTTTAGTTCAAGAATCCACAAACAACGCGTAATTCCGGTTTTTCGCGGTGGAAAAAGGACGTATATCGAAGAGGGTGCCAGGCCGCGAAAAGACCGGAATGACCGTGGTTAGAGTTGTTTGTAATGAAAGACGATGGTACATTTTTGTTGCGCCGCAGGTGCCTCTTTTTCCGGGCGAAGTACCGGACGAAGCATAGTAGCTTATCGCCCCCCAGGGCCTATAAAAAACAAGAAATGAACCATGACAAAGGACCCGTATCTCGTCATTGCGAGGAACGAAGCAATCTGGTTTACACCAAGTCCGTTTAGCGATGAGATTGCTTCGTTCCTCGCAATGACGATTAGTAATAGT
>MTKZ01000833.1_pt1 | contig 31842 bp, 24 predicted proteins | sample 1042781 | NCBI WGS metagenome assembly MTKZ01 (sample SAMN06212207, study PRJNA360539) | anaerobic digester metagenome | biome: Wastewater treatment plant; material: sludge; isolation source: anaerobic digester fed with sludge from wastewater treatment plant | place: Denmark: WWTP Viborg ...
TTATACCCGTAAATCCGATATGGACGAATCTGCAATTGTGAGGGTGGTGATTTGAAATTTATAAGTCTCTCTAGCGCTAATGTTTTTAGCGATTTAGAAAAAGTAGAATTCTACTAGTCTTGTAGACCTCCGGGACTTGAACCCCGAACCTGCTGATTAAGAGGGCTTAGAACGATTGTCCTATACGTACATATGGGGTTGATCAGTCCATCATATAGCATATATGGGGGTAAATTCGTCCATTTTATCCTTTGTTTGCATTAGTTTTTTTGTTTTTACTGTCAAATTGCTGTCATTCCAAGGAATTATTGAGCGAAGGATGCATGGGAGACCCTAGCGATATAGACAATTTTAGACTCTAGCGCTATAGATGTTATTGGTTTACTAGATGCAGGTCATGTTTCAATTCTCTGAACACGGGATCACTTATACATATCTATACTTCTAACTTCTGGTAGAGATCCAAGAGGAGTGGTAGATTGGCAAAATTTTCGCAAAAGCAAGTCATTCGATGGGATGGTGATTTCCAATAAAAATGTTCAGCAATTAGGGTTCTTGATCTATAGATTACATTAACGTACGTCTTTTTATAAAAAATGTAGAATATAAATTACAAGTATTTTTTGGGTCATCTATGTGTAAATAACGGAGGGATTTATGAATGCACAACTTGTTTTAATGGAAAAGAAATTTAAATTAATCTGTGAAGAGGTAAAGAAGGGGGATATTGAAAAGGCGAAAAACAAATTGGCAGTAATGTCGAATGAGCTATTTCAAAAATTGCAGAGTCTCAGCATTGAAAATCAAATCAGTGGTGATACCACATATGGAGATACATTATCTCTTTTAGGGAGGGTTAGTCAAATTAAAGGTCATTGCCTATTTCTTTGTGGGGATTATAAAAAAGCAATAATTGAATATAGAGATGCGATTCAGATTTTTGTCTTGATTAGAAACAAGAATAGCGTCTTTAATGGACTTCGATATCTGGGTAGTTGTGATATTAGTGTAATGAACCCGGAATACCTTAATAAACATAAAAAATCTTTAATCGGTCAATATGATGCAGACTCTTTGCTTTTAGGAGATTTGGAAACTTATGGGAGGCTTTTAGCTATAGGGTATAACGTTATACTTCATGTTATACCAAAAGAACAACTAGATCCAGTTTTACATCCTCTTTTCCTGCAAATGGCAGGTCCTTATATTGACGAGTATAAGTATTTATGAAATCAATCAGATTTATCAACAAAAGATACGAAATTGTCAAAGAACTAAAGGGAGGCATGGGTATAGTCTATTTTTGCGTTGATCATGAGAACGAAATACCTGTTGCGATAAAGACTTTACTCCCCAAATATTCAGACAACATGGAACTTAATAAAACCTTTTTTCGCGAATGCGAGAATTGGATTTCATTGGGGCAATTGCCAAATATCGTTTTTGCACAGGAAGTCATTAAATGGGATAGCCAATACTACTTAATAATGGAATTAATTAGTGCTAGTAAGGGTATGCAAGATGCTTCGCTACGAAGCTTGTTGGAATACGGCTACATATTTCCAACTCGAGAAATGCTAATGATAGTATTACAAATCGCCAATGGGATGAAAAATGCATGTAAAAGAATTCAAGGTTTAATTCATGGCGATCTGAAACCAGAGAACATCCTGGTCAATGATGATAAATATGTCTATATAACTGATTTTGGTCTTTCACGAGTATTGAATTGGAAATTGCCCTCAATTCCCCTAAATTTGAATAAATCTAACAATATTAATTGCCAAAAAACTCAACCTTCAATAATGGGAGGAGGTGGTGGAACTCCCTTATATATGGCTCCTGAACAATGGGATGAGGATTCCACAAATGACCAAAGAGCAGATATCTATTCTTTTGGTTGTATTTTTTATGAGTTATTGACCAAAAAGCCGTTTATTAGTGGTAGGACGGTTGAGGAAATTCGTTTATCAAGTACAAAACCATGGATTAATCTGGATAGTATGGAGGAAAAAAGATTTAACAGGATATTAGAACGATGTTTACAAGCGGATCCATTAAAACGATATGATAGCTGGGTAGACCTTTATTCTGAGCTTCAGAATCTGTATTATTCTCTCTTTGGTGACGACTTTGGTGTAATCGGTTTAGACCAAATCATAGAAGAGAAAAAGGAAATGACACAAAGTTATTCTTTCATCACTATCGGTGATGCATATCTTGAGATTGGTGAGCACGCCAAAGCGATCAATAATTATGAAAAAGCCATTTCGTTTTCAAAAGAAATTCGTGAACATAATCCAGTTGAGTTCTTAGCAGATTGGCGAATTGCGCAATCTTATATTTCATTTAATCAACCAAAGATGGCGGTATCAAAGTTTGAGACGATGCAAAAACAACTTCCAGAGGGGGTTCTATCCTCTTATTGTTATGATTTTGCTAATAGTTATTTATTGTGTGGAGAAGTAAATAACGCAATACTTCTCTATAAGAAAGTATTATCAGTTGATGCCGACAACTCAGTCCAAACAAATTGCTTATTTGGACTTGGAAAGATTTATCTTCAACATGGTGATGTGGAGAATGCAGTAAATCAATTCAACAAAGCATTAATTAATTCAAATACGATCGATGAGGATTCAGGAGGAATTGGTAATCCATTAGTTCAACGAGGATATATTCTAGCTTACCTTGGAGAAGCATATCGACTTCAAAATCAGAATATAAAAGCTCTTAATAGTTTTCAAAATGCTTTGAGAATATTCTCCAATTTTGGAATATTTAGTGAGGTAGCTAATTGCATTTTTTCTTGTGGTCTTGTTGAAGATGCACAAGGTAATTATCACGTTGCTATAGATCATTTTAAAAAATCATATCAAATATATAAAGAAATCGGGGATGAATTTGGATCAGAACAAAGTCTCCGGGCGAAAATGTTGGCAGAATTAAGGTCAATGTAGTTCGACAAGAAAGTTACTAGATTTTCATGAAGAATTTGTTGACTATAAAAACAGTAGTTTAAGGTGAAGAATTATGGATGAATTATCTACCTCAGTAAAAATCGCCTGGCAAATTGCAGCTCAAGAGGCAGCATCATCAAGATCTATATATATTGAACCAGAACACATCTTGATAGGCTTATGTAGCTTAGAAAAACTAATAGATAACCCAGGGATAACTCCTGAATTAATTACAGAAAAGAACTATATTGATCAGGTTCTTCAATCTGTGAATCTGGACCCTACCCGATTGCGACGTCAGGTAAGAAAACGAATTAGAGTAGGAACCCATCAACCAACTGAGAATACAATTCACAGAAGTCAGACATGCAAGCAATTATTTGATAGGGCAGAGCTTGTTAAGGATGGAATAAGAATAACTAGTCGCGAATTACTTGTCGCGATTATTGAAAACCCAGGGGAATCCATAACCTTAGCATTTGATGATTTTGGAATAAATATTAACACTCTGATGACTCCAGCATTTGCGGGTTTTATCGGGGGTGGTGATTCATCTGCAGAATATTCACCAATCGCCGAAGCAGAAAAAATCAAGTTTAGTAGCACTCCATTCTTAGATCAATATGGTCGTGACTTGACGGAAGAGGCTCGTCAGGGGAAACTTGGACAGTTAATCGGTAGGCGAGATGAAATGCTTCAGTTGATTCAAGTTCTTGTGCGTCTAAAAAAGAATAATCCGGTGCTGGTCGGAGAAGCAGGAGTTGGTAAGACAGCAATCGTTGAAGGGCTTGCACAAAGAATAATCCAAGGAAAAGACGCTCAAATCCTCTCAGAGAAACGGTTAATTGAACTGAATATGGGGACACTAGTTGCTGATGCGCAATTCCGAGGTGAGTTTGAAGAAAGATTGAAAAAAATCATAAATGAAGTTAAGAGCAATCCTAACATTATCCTATTCATTGATGAGCTTCATACGATCGTTGGCGCGGGCTCGATAGGTAAAGGCGGGCTTGATGCAGGAAACATTTTAAAGCCAGCCCTGGCAAGAGGAGATTTCCGATGTATCGGAGCAACAACAATTGCTGAATATCGGAAATATGTTGAATCTGACCCAGCACTTGAGCGACGATTTGAGATGATAATGGTTTTTGAGCCTACTCGTGAAGAAACAATTAAGATTTTAAAGGGGATTCAACCAAAATTGGAGGAACATCACCATGTGCATTTCTCTGATAAAGCAATAGAAGCAACGGTAGATCTCACTATTCGTTTTGACCCGGATCACCAATTACCAGACAAAGCGGTAAGTTTATTGGATACTGCAGGAGCAGTGAAAGTGATTCCAAATTTAAGTATGATTCGTAAACCCTTAGAGAGCACACAAGAGGATAATAATTCATATGTTGACATCAACGAGGATCAAATTGTAGCACTTGTATCCCAAAAAACAGGGATTGAAATCGGTATCATTTCTTCATATTTAGGAAATTCGCATCTTTCGAGAATTCTTGAACTTCAAGAGTATCTACGAAAAAAGATTATCGGTCAGGATATTGCGGTAGATCGTATCAGTAAAAGATTATTGATTGCCCATTCTGGTTTGGGTCGTGAAAATCGTCCTATTGCCACCTTTTTATTTGCAGGTCCTTCAGGAGTTGGGAAAACTGAAATGGCAATCTGTCTTGCTGGATTTTTATTTGGTAATCGGGATAGTCTCATTAGATTAGATATGTCAGAATACAAAGAGGAACATAGTATTTCAAAATTAATTGGTTCTCCACCTGGATATGTTGGGTATGAAGAAGAAGGACAATTAACCAGTAAGTTGAGGACACATCCTTATTCCGTTGTTTTACTAGATGAATGCGAAAAAGCGCATCCACGAGTATATGATATGTTTCTCCAAGTTTTTGATGCCGGGAGATTGACAGATTCTAAGGGACGTATGATTGACACCCGTAATGTAATATTTGTTTTAACCTCGAATATTTCAAGCTTTAGTGGTGATTCTTTAAGTAAGCCAGACCAAGTGATTGAAAATGAGACTATATCAAAACTTGGTGAATATTTCCGGGTGGAATTTCTCAATCGAATTGATGAAATAATTGTGTTTAAAACTCTAAAAGAAGACGATTGTAGAAGAATCTTAATTCAACAACTTGATATCTTTTCTCAGAGAGTCATGTTAAAGCAAAAGATTGCCATTACTTTTTCTGATACAGCAATCGATAGTTTGCTTTATAGTGGATACAGTCCTCAATTAGGTGCAAGAGAACTTCAAAGAGTGATTGAGAAAATGATTCAAATTCCGTTGAGTATCGCTCTAACAAAAGGGAATAATAAGAAGGAGTGGATGTTTGATTCAAAGGACAATCAGATTTTCCTAATTTGAAATATGCTACGAAAATCTGAGGTAATGTGATTCAAACTTGTCTTTGCTTTAGTAGCATAATTCCGTTTCAAAAATTAGACACTTTCAGTGTCACAATGGATCCACAACTTCAAAATAGGGTTTTTGACAAATAATTATTTAGGTTGACTTGTGATAAATGCGGTTTTACGCATATTTTTGAACATTCACTTTTGTTTCATGATCAGCAAAGGAACTTTATGATTTGGCTTATACCTACAGAAGATGAGGAGGAAATGCCGGATGTGCCTGATTTTTCTTCTCCTCCTATGCTTCGTTATCGATTTAGAGTGGTAACTATCCTAAATCGGCACCTTGAAAAAATTCAATTTTTCAAAACGGATTTGATAATACAATCATGGAGTTCTTAAAACAAGCAGTGTGGAAAAAAACGTTCAAAAAAAGGGTGTATTCTCAAAGGATATATTCTTTTCGTCTGTTAAGATCGAAGAAGGGTTCCATTGTTGAGTATCGATATTATTACTGGAAATCAATATATGAATTCATTTGGTATAAGTGGAAAGCTTGGAGGTTTTCGTGAGGCAATTTATATTCTTTATCGAGCACCTAAGAGATATGATACAGAATGGAGATGGACCTATATGAATATATTGGGATATAAATTCATCTCTAGCGATAGAAACTTTATTAGTTTTCGAGATGCAAGTGAAGCTCCAATTATCTGCCCACAGGATCACTTCTACAGTTTTCCCTTAATTTTTTGAAGAGTAAGTTTGCTGCGGTTTGGTCCTGACTTGAGATTAATTTGGTTCTCCAAGGGTAAAGAAATCGGTTAAGAATAACGTTCTGCCAATCCCTTAATCCTTTGGGTGATGTTCTGCGAAACCTTTTCTTTTTCGCTTTCGATTTCTTCACGAAGTGTAGCACAATCCATTTATCATCAACGACCTGTGTTCTTACATCGTCCTCAGAAAGAGTTGAATAATTATTGTCTTTCCCTATCCTGTCTATATATCCATGATTGGTTCCCCAATAAACTATAGCCCATGTGATCATTCGTGTTTTTCACATGCCTAAGCCCCATGAACATTATTTCTTTCGTTTTAGACCTTGCTGGCGATTTTTGAGGGAATTTTCGGGAATTTTTACCTCAATTTGTGGATAAGGATTATCCTTTTTTCACTGCACACACAGTAACAATCCCAATAATCGCTGATAAAATTAATGTATGAAAGACACATCACCGAAAGCACAGATCCAAAAGGACAAAGCTCTTCAGGTTCACAAGCTTCTGCTAACGAACCCCAATATGACGCAGGCTGCAGCTTGCGCCCAGGTTAGTATTGATCCGAAGACATACAGGAAATGGATCGCTGAGCAGGATGAAGCGCTTGAAGCCTTTGAGCAAACCCGTATCGAGAATGATCGGGTTGATTACGCTAATTATCTTGTGAAGGAATCTGAGATCTCTGAGCAATTTATTCAGGATGCCATGAAACCTGGTGTTTCGATAACTGAACGCATCAAGGCATTGGAGTTTATTGAAAAGCGAATCGATGTGTTTAGTTCTCGATACCTTACTGTAGATATAGAGGCAGAGCAGGACTTACTTTCAGGTCCAATGCAGGAAATGGGGGGCAGTAATCTTGGAATTAGTGGAAATGACAGTCAGGGGGCAATCCGGACTTCAAACAAAAATGAGTGTTAGCCTTTAGTTTATTTCTTCATACTAACCTATAAAGGAATTCCCAATCAAAATCATTCCAGCAAGTTGAAGAATCTCTAGCGCTTGAAACATAGAACATTATTGCTATAATGACTCCATGACTGGGGAGAGTGGAGCTTTGTAGGCGTGCACCGCAGGATATCCTCCAACACCCAAAATCAGGGGGAGGACAGCCCAAAGTAGCGCTTTATGCGATTTCTTTTTTTCCATTTTTCTCCTTATTTCTGTCGAGATGATTTCAACCGGCTCCGTTGCGACGGAGCACAACCCAGGCAGTATGAACGAGGATGTAGAGATATCCATCCAGATGAACCTCTTGTTGACGTATTCAGCGTCGAATTCGGTGCACAATGAAAACAGGGTATGGCTACGCCCGATATTTGCCAGAGACAGGTGATACAGGGATGACCCGGATGGAATGATGGAAGTTCTGGCCATACATTTCACGCTGATTAACCATGATGGGGCGCGACCCGACGAGGTTCATTTAACGGATATGTAACCAAACTTTCAGTACTCAATTCGCAGCTCCACGCCATCATTTTCAATTGATCGCTGAGCAGTTTCCAATATTTTGACAACCCGTAACCCATCATCCCCATTGCTTCTTGGTTCTTGATTATAAAGAATGCAATTAATAAAATGGGAACATTCAACCCTTAACGGCTCTTCCCATGCGACTGGATAAGGTATTCCTTCACCATAACGATATGAAGCACGAAACTCCTCTGGTGTAACTGAATATGGCGGAACTTCGACACCTTTATCAAATATCATTACTTTGCTATCCGAAATGTCATCATATACCAACATTTTCTTTGAACCAACAATTGTTGTACTTCGTTGTTTCACTGGATCGAGCCAACTGACTCGTAAATTTGCGAGAATCCCACTCTTAAATTTCAATGTCATATAAACCACCTCCTCATATTTGCTTTGGCGGTTTACAAAATTCGAACCAATAGCACTGACTTTTTCAGGATTCTCTTCTAATAAAAAGCAAAGAATTGAAAGGTCATGAGGAGCCAAATCCCACATTACGTTAATGTCTGCTTGTAGTAGTCCAAGATTCACGCGGGTCGAATTAATATAATAAATATCTCCAAGTTCTCCCGATTGGATAATCTTATGGACAGCTTCCACCGCGGGATTGTATTCAAAAGTGTGACCTACCATTAATTTCAGGTTTTTTTCTTTAGCGATTGACAATAACTCAGAAGCTTGGGTTGAGTTCATCGTTATTGGTTTTTCTACCATCACATGTTTTTCGGCAAGCAGTGCGCGTTTCGCTAATTTATAATGAGTACGAACTGGTGTAGCTATTACTACTGCATCAACTGAACCATCCATCAGATCGTCACTGTTTTGTGAGGTCTTGATACTTGGAAATATCTTTGTCGATTCAGCCAAACGATCTAAACTTTTGTCGACAGCCATGACAAAATCTACTTCTGGTAAGTTTGCAAAATTCCTCTCCAGTTTTGGTCCCCAATAACCCAAACCGATAAGACCGACCCGAACTTTATTGCGAATATTTCCCATATTATCCTCTCCCTTTGCCAAATAGCATTTCAAATGGAGTTTTCATGATGATTTTTATATCAAGCCAAAGACTCATACGCCTGATGTAATTTAAATCTAAACGCACCATATCATCAAAACGAACCGTATTATGACCGTAAACTTGCCACAAACCAGTAATCCCCGGAAGAACTTCAAGCCTTCTTTTATGCCACTCTTTATAGATTTCATATTCATACGGTAGAGAAGGTCGGGGACCCACAATGCTCATTTCTCCACGTAATACATTTATGAGTTGTGGCAGCTCGTCTAGTGAATATTTCCTTAATATCCTCCCAAGTCCTGTTATCCTTGGATCAGACTTCAACTTTAGTGAGTTTGCCCCCAGATCTTCTGGACTACAATTTTCATGTATTAACTTTTGAACATACTCCCGATGAATATCGGGAGCGTTCTCTAGGCGCATAGATCGAAATTTCAGCATTTCAAATAATTGACCATTTTTCCCTACCCTTTTTTGTTTGTATAATATTGGGCCAGGTGAAAAGAAGTGAATACCCAAAGCAATGCCAATCATAAGAGGACTGAATAAAACTAATATAATGAATGCCAATAAAATATCTACCCCCCGCTTTACTGGTAAATAGAGATCTTTTGAATCGCGAAGATTTTCCAATTTTTTTATACGCGCGTAAATAGAATCGCTCATTTGTACCCTCTTTATTATATTAGCTTAATTTATACTTCTAAGAAATTTTGCGGGGTTTCCTGCAACGATAGTAAATGGGGCTACATCCTTCGTCACCACACTGCCTGCACCGATTATTGCCCCCTCACCAATATGTATGCCACATAAAATTGTGGCATTAGTTCCGATTGAAGCCCCTTTATCAACCACTGTGGGTATTACTTGCCAGTCTTCTTCTGTTTGAAGGATCCCCTCCAAATTTGTAGACCGAGGGTATTTATCATTTATAAACTTTACTCCATGTCCTATAAATGCATTATCACCGATTGTTACTCCTTCACAGATGAATGTGTGACTTGATATTTTTACTCTTTTTCCAATTTTCACCCCTTTTTGAATTTCCACAAAAGTACCTATTTTACTATCATCATCGATCTCGCAACCATATAGGTTTACAAATGCAAATATTTTGACATTATTGCCTAGCTTAACATCATCAGAAATCCGTGAGTATTCCATATCCCCTGCCATCTCCCTTGTTTAAAAAATTTATTTACTGTTGCACTTGAGCAGTTGCTCGCATACATATTCAATCATATCTGAGTTAATATGTGGAAACATAGGAAGAGAAAGGATTTCAGCAGCAGCAGTTTCTGATTCAGGGAAATCGCCTTTGGTGTATCCCAAATCACGATATGCTACTTGCAGATGAAGAGGTACTGGATAGTGCAATCCGCAGCTAATACCGCTTTCCGCAAGGGATTTCATTACCTCGTCACGGTTCTTTACTCTGACCACAAATAAATGATAGACATGCTCGCGGCCTTCAGGCACAAATGGTGTCATTATTTGATCAAAACCTTTTAAGAATTTCTGATAGAGATTGGCTGCTTCTCGCCTTTTCATGTTCCATTCGTCAAGATTTTTTAGTTTAATGTCCAGGAAAGCACATTGTATAGCATCTAATCGAGAATTCCATCCATCAGGAGTAGTATGAATATATTTCTGATTCGAACCATGGTCGCGCAACATCCGCATAAAGTTGGCCACATTAATGTCATTAGTAGTTACCGCTCCACCTTCTCCAAGTGCACCTAAGTTTTTACCCGGATAGAAACTAAACCCAGCTGTCACCCCCAACGTGCCTGCCTTATAAGTAGTTCCATCCAAGGTATAAGTCGCACCGTGGGCTTGTGCACAATCCTCAACAACGACCAGGTTGTACTTAGCCGCTATTTCAAGAATTGGCTTCATATCCACCATCATTCCAAAGAGGTGCACCGGTAAAACTGCTATTATTGTTTTTCCAGTTTTTCCGTCGATTCGATGACCACCAATACCCAGGCGAGTATTATTTTCAAGGTATTCCTCTAACAAGAATGGCGAAAGGTGATACGTCTGTTTGTCAATATCAACAAAAATTGGGGTTGCCCCAACCATGGTGATTGCTTCAACAGTGGCGATGAATGTATTGGGTACAGTTATTACTGCATCACCTTGTCTTACACCCGCTGCCATTAAGGCTAGCTTCAGCGCATCTGTTCCGGAAGCACAAGCAATGGCATTCTTGACCCCACAAAACGAAGCAAAATCTTTTTCAAAGGTATCTACATAAGACCCGCCAATAAAGGAAGAGCGGTTCAATATGTCTTGAAAAGCTGCTTCAAACTCTGGACGAACTTCATCATGCATAGCGCGAAGATTAACGAAAGGCACTTTCATTTTTTACTCCTTGGACAAATGGATTTTTTATAAATGACTCTACTGCAAAAAGGACAAATCGTCAAAATTTCTACATGAAAGTGGGACAAAATTGCCAAAAATGACATCAAATTGCCACCCACACTTTACGAAAACGCGGAAAACACCCCCAAAGTGGAAGAAACTTTATGCTTTTTTCCAAACCCGAGTAATTGCAGTGGAGTCATAAATAATATGAGTCATGAAAACAACAAGTCAAACTCACACCACATCATTACGGAAAGGACAATGATAGCTTGTCAAAAAGGTAGATTCTGGAAGGTTGGAATAACCATATTCATGAGATTAAGAGTCTGCCGAGTCTTTTGTTGAGTTAAACAAATGAACTAAATTGATAGTTTTTAAGTGGAAAATCTATACACCAACGATCAAATCAGCAACTTGCTCAACTAACCCAGGGGAACAGTTTATGTTTTGGAAGGATTGTTTTTTCTCGACCCGTATTTTTGAGATGTCTGTAATTTCGGCAATTTGAGTCATTTGAGCCAGATTAATTAAGTGTTTATCAACGGCTCCCATTTTCCCTTTAAATACTGTATAAGTCGGCGTACCCAAAATAGATGCTTCTCTATTCATGGTCCCTCCTCCGCTGATTACAACATCTGCTGAATAGAGCAAATTCGGACCGTTAAATGTTCTTTCAGATACAACAAGATTGGGTATGTCCATTTGCCTCATATAATCCCCTTGGGACGCAATTCTTGGCAAGAAAATTATGGTTGAATTTTCGAAATGTACCAAGTATTTCATAACTTCATCAAATAATGTGTTTTCAAAACGGTGATAAGCTGTCCAAGGAGCTGGCGGACGAACTACCACAATAATTTTATTACTATCAAATCCTTGCTTCTCAACATACTGAAAATCAGGCACAAAATCTGCAAGATAGATTTCTTCTTTGAGCCCTGGATACCTCTGAGTTTTATAAAAAGAGCCAAACTCACGTAACATCTTTTCTGGAAATGGTTCGGGAACGATAACCCTTTTTGCTATCCTAAAACAGAAATGATTTAAAGGTTGATATTCATAATCCATTAAGGTAACGAACGGTATCCCCATCCATTTAGCAGTCATAGCTTGTGTATAGGAATTATGACTTACAGCAATATCAAATTTTGGTCGAGTCTTCACCCATTTGTGCAATTCCATGACTCGCCCCAGGTTCCGGTTAATAATACCGGCCCAGTTTTTACCACCGTGTCTACCGATAGGAGTATGCGGAATGTGATATTCATCTGCCAAAGCTAGTGTCTGTGCATAATCGCGGCTTGTTATTGCAAGAGTATGCCCCCTGCGCTCTAACTCTATCAATATTGGCCGAAAAAACAGAACTTGTGGTGAGTTGGCTAAATCAATCCAAATTCTCATGTGTTTCCATCTTTCTTAAACCATTACCATTGCCAAGAAGAAAGTACTCAACCCCGTAATGATCCCAATTATATTTCGACCAAGCACCTGTTGAATCAATTACGATTGGGTGGAGAGAGCCGTTTAAAATTTGCGCAGGTGTTAATTGCCTAAACTCTTGATGACCAACGAGCAATAAAATGGCATCCACTCCTTGAGTTGCCTCGGCCAACGTTTGCGAAGACTTAAAATGGGGGGAAATCTCTCCTTTTTTAAATGGCTCGTAGGCAACGACCGACGCCCCTGCGGCACTTAATAATGTTGCAATTTCAATTGCAGGACTTTCGCGTATGTCATCGACATCAGGCTTATAAGAAAGACCTAATACAGCAATTGCCTTACCATTCAAACCATGCACTTTTCTTTCCACCATTTGGCAGACATATTCAGGCTGAGAATCATTTACTTGGCGCGCAGCGAGAATTAACTTTGTGATATCAGGAGCTTGTTCAACAAAGAACCATGGATCAACGCTGATACAATGGCCACCTACACCTGGACCCGGGTTCAAGATTCTTACACGGGGATGATGGTTTGCCAATGTAATTGCTTCCCAAACATTGCACCCAAAACGGTCTGCTAGACGCAGAAATTCATTAGCGATCGCGATATTTACATCACGATACGTGTTTTCCATTAATTTCACCATTTCTGCCGTTGTGGAATCAGTAGTAAAAATTTGGCCCTTCACAAAAATACCGTAAAGTCCCTTACCTGCTTCGGCTGATTCAGGTGTGATTCCACCAATGACACGATCATTTTCAACTAATTCCCTCAATATCTGCCCAGGTAAGACTCTTTCAGGGGAATAGGCAAGAAAGAAATCCTTACCAGCCTTCAAGCCTGATTGTTCTAAGATCGGAGCCACAATATCTATGGTTGTCCGTGGAGGAGAGGTTGATTCAAGGATAACCAAATTACCTTTACGTAAAACAGGCAAGATCGATTTAGTAGCTGCTTGGACAGCACGGAGATCTGCTTTTTTACCAGCATAAAATGGGGTTGGAACCGAAATAATAAATGCGTCTGCAGGCTCAGGCTTTAATGCGACCGTAAGGTTTCCTGACCTTACTGCTTTTTGTTCAGATTCCAGCAAACCCGGCTCATGGATATGTATTTTTCCTGACAGAAGCGTATCGATAATACCATTGTTGATGTCGACTCCAAGAACCTTCAATCCTGCGTTAGCAAAAGTACTTGCTGTTGGCAACCCAATATAACCCAAACCAATTACACATAGATTCTTAAACTTGTACACGCGAAACCTCTCTGGTTTGTTTGATTTGCAGGTCTGTGAGAGCTTGGAACATCCATGCTTCAGACCAGCGCATATAAGGAATTTTATTTGTAAAAAATCGGTGTTTCTGGTAATAAAAAAATCCTTCGGGATCCTGCATACTCTTGCATCCCCATTCAGCTATTTTGCACGCCCAGTCCAAAGCCTCATTGTCAACATCTGAATAATCCAGAAAAGTTAAAATCGCTTGAGAAATGCTATGACTGTCAATGGGATAAACCGAATTTGAATAATACTTAGGAGCCCCACTTGATAGGAAAAATTTCTCTTTCCAGAATTTATATCCTTGAGAAATTTGACTTTGGAATTCATTAATCCTGAGGTTTTTTGAAATTTGTTTTAACGCTACAAGGACATAACCAGTGTGGAAGTTATCCACCCAGGCATTTTTTGAGTCTAGTCCGTATTTCCATGAACCATCTGGTTCAATTCGACGGACAGAAAACCGTGCTGACTTTAATGACATGTCAGCGTATTCTGAGTTGTTGGTTTGGGTATAAATCGCTGAAAGCAGCCAGGCTCCCAATAAATTTGCGTTGTGAATGTATAGATGATCTAACGGTGTATAAGAAAAGCTGAGTTCGTCTTCGGTTTCATAATTATGTAGATCGTGAAGAATAAATGCACAAGCACTTACAGTTGTTTGAATAGCAGTTTCATCTGAGCAATCTGCTTTTCTGAGTGCCTCTGCATAATCCAAAAAAGCCAAGCCAATAAACCCAGTGTTAACGACCGTCGGCGTGCCCGCTGGGGCAAAGAAATTGCGGTTCGACCAATCGAAGTTATACCCCCAGCAATTACCATGATAACCTGGTGACCTATGCTCAAGAAGCCAATTCGCAAAGAACCCTGCGTGCTCTAAATCTTCCGATTTTCCAAAAGCAATGTATCTCTTCGCATAAGTAGAAAGAAAAATTCCCATTCCTTTAGGATTATAGGCTTTTTGAATTCGGATCAAAGACCTAAAATTAATAGGACTTCTTTTTATAATTTGAACCCAAGCCTGAGCAACTTTTTTATTTCCAAATGTTAATCGTTTTACGAGAGGGCTGTTTAAAGCATCGAAGGGATCGTGCCCCAGATAATTCTCAAGTTGTATCCATTTTTCCAAAATTTGGCTGGAAGTGGAAATATCAGTCAACTACAACAACCTCTCCAGAAGCGATTGAAGTTAACACGGCGAATGAGGCTTTGGTTACTATTACTGAATCCTCAAATGATACGGGTTCGGGCTGACAATTTTTGATCGCCTCCACCCATGCATACATCTCATTCTTATGACCTTTATCTTGACCAGAGATATTCCTAGAAATCTTTCTTCCCCCGCTTATTAATTTCAACGAATGGAAATCATCTAGGATAGCAACTTTTCCGTTGTTGTAAATTTCCAGATATTCTTTGTTTAGAGATTTATTTCCGTTTGCAGTGTATAAAATATTACCTACAGAACCGTTTTTCATCTCAACAACGATTGCACAATTATCATTCTGGTATTTGCCTAAATTCGGCAAAGCTTTTGCACATATGCTTTTTACTTGCGAACCTGCAATGAATTGCAAAAGGTCAATAAAGTGACAAACCTCCCCGATGATTCGACCACCCCCTTGCTCGGAATCTTGGGTCCAGTGCTCAAGGGGAATATAACCAGCATTGATACGGTACATCATGGCATAAGGTTCAACAGAAATACCAAAGAATTCTTTGATATGTTTAATCAATGGAGAAAACCGGCGATTAAACCCCACCATAACAAAAGGTGAATTGACTCCATTATATTGCTCCACAATCTGATCCAATTGCTGCATGGTTAAAGCTAGAGGTTTTTCTACATGAATTGATTTCCCGTGGCTCAATGCTTTGGCAACAAGATCCGAATGTGAATCATGCCTGGTGGCAATTACAATCCCCTGAATTCGCTCATCACTTAGAATCTCATTCTCGCTTGTTGCAGCATAGGTGAATCCAAATTTCTCTACCACATCTTTGGTTTGTAATGGTAAAAGAGTCGCAGCACCAATTAGGCACACCTCAGGATTCGATTTCAGATGAGGAAGGAGCATGCTTTGAGCAAAGTTCCCTGCGCCAATCACTCCTATACCTACATTGCCAACGTTGGCAGGTTTAGGGTTGTGAGCAGCCACAATTTTTTCTCGTTTCACTTTCTCAGGTTCATATTCAAATAGTACCCCTAAGAATGGTTCTGTAGTTTTTCCACTGATCAAGTCATAGGCTTTTTCTGCTTGCTCTAATTTAAAACGGTGGGTGATTAATTTGTCTAGATTTATTTTGCCTTCATCGACCAATTTAAGAAAGGCTTGCATATTACGTTTTTCAGTCCATCGAACGAAACCGTAAGGGTAATCGTGACCTTTTTCTTCAAAGTTAGTATCATATCGACCTGGACCATAAGAGCGTGATAGTCTGAGTTCCAGTTCCTTTTCATAGTAAGGAGCCCTAGGAATAGTTAACCCGACAGCGCCGACCACCACAACCCGCCCCTTATCACGACAAATCTCACCAGCGAATTCAACAGGTCGACTGCTACTTGTACCTGCGGTAAGAATCACAACATCTGCACCTTTATTATCAGTCTCAAGTAATAATGCTGCCTGCAATTCACTCTCATTGCTTGATGCTGAATCAGCACCCAGATCTAAAGCCAATTTACAGCGCTCATGGTTCGGATCGAAACCGATCACAGCACACCCAGAGGCTTTCAACATCTGGACGGTCAATTGGCCGAGCAACCCCAATCCTAATATGACAACCGTTTCACCTAACCGCGCATCTGCTTGACGAATCCCTTGTAAAGCAATCGCACCAACTGTCGTGAAAGCAGCCTTATCAAGACCAACTTTCTCCGGTACATGAACACAAAGATTCACAGGAACAGCAACCAACTCAGCGTGGGCAGCACTGGCACCAGCACAGGCTACGCGATCACCCACCCTGAAATCAGCGACCCCTTCACCAACCTCGACCACCACTCCAGCTGAGCTATACCCAAGAGGAGATCTGGCATTTAAGCGAGTTTTGACTTTTTCTATTGTTGCCTGGAGACCGGCCTGTTGGGCGGATTGAATCACCTGTTTCACCTGATCAGGGCGAGAGAGCGCTTTTCCTGCTAGGCTCATTTTTCCGGTTTCAATTTTCGTGCGCTCAGTGCCTGCACTAATTAATGAAAATACGTTTTGTACCAACACTTTTCCGGTTCCAGCTGCTGAGTCAGTAACATCATCGATACTTATCTTGCCATTACCTAAATTTTGAGAAAGGTGACGCATTATGTTCTCCAAAAAGCCAATTATTAAACAACTTTTCCAAAAGTGATCGAAATAAGAATTATCTCAGGTAATCAGATATTTGCAACTTCTGAACTAAGAACAAATGTTTTCCACTAGGTGTACGAGGTAATGTGTCCACATAATTAAAAAATATAGTTAACTTGTTACCAACGGCTTTATAAATCTTTTGCCGAATTTCAGCTTCAGATTCTCGCTGTGAAAAACTTGAATCAGGAACGATAAGAAAATTGAGTTCACCCATTTTTTCCTGAATTAATTGCATTTGTTTTATTTGTGAGAAAGCTTGAAAATGTTGAGCAAAAATCAAACCAGTAAGAGTTACTATTGTTCCATCACTTGTTACTACCAGTTCTTGTTTTCGACCTTCTACTCTTAATAAACGTGGATAATTACGCCCACATTTGCAAGCTCCAGTAGACCATATACCCATATCCCCTGTTTGATATCTGAGTAAAGGCATTACCTTATTATTGAATCCAGTAGCAACTATTTCACCCATTTTTCCACCACCTGTTATGGGATTACCATCTTCTGATATCAGTTCAACAATCCCATATTCTGGAAACAAATGGAGATCATGACTAACTTCACATTCACCCCCAAGTGCCACAATTTCTCCATGACCATACCAACTAATAACTTTACAATTAAAAACACTCTCGAGCAATTCACGTTGGAAAGGAAAAAGGTTCTCAGAACCAGCTAATATTGCTTTTATCGAAGGAATTGGTGGCAGTCGATTTTTATTCATATACTGAGCCAAAATCATGAGGTTTGATGGATACGCTTCAATAAATTTGGGTGAAAATTCTTGTATCTTTTGGTAATAAGAAGGTAAATTCATTTCATTCAAGTGATATGCTGACATTATCAATCGGTTTCGAATTGGTTCAAATTGCCAAAGTAACCCATGTGGCACACTTAATCCTCTCAACATCACACTAGAATCTCCCTCTTCCCAACCAAATCGCCGCCAGATAGTATGCATAAATGCCCATTCTCTGGCACGGGACACTCCTTTTTCATAATACAACTCTAATGGTATTCCGGTTGATCCACCTGTATTCATGTATAGTCGTCTAGAGGGGGGTATATTACTCGCAAGAAGTTCAACGCTATGTTTTCGGACTAAATCCTTTGTTAGAAATGGAATTTTCTGCAGATCTGAAATGGTTGTAATCTGGTTCGGTTTCAACCCCACTTGATTAAATAAATCACGATAATAGGGCACCTCGTTATATGCATGATTAATCAATTCCTGCGCTTGGAATAGCTGGAAGTTCACAAGATCCTGGCTCGAATAAGTTTCCGTTTTCTTAAGTAATTCAATGGTCTTTCGATACTCAGAGCCATATCGCCAATCAGAAGGCAAAGAACGATATACCCTACCCACAATATTCCTAAGTCCAGGAGGAAGCGATCTGTAACTATCTGCAGAAGAGCGGATCCAATCTTCGATAAAAAAACCGCTTTTTACTAATAGTCTAGATTTTTGTCCCATTCTACCCTTTTGAATTCTCCATAAGATTATTGTAGGTTCTTATGCTATTCCTATTAGAATACTGATTAACCATATAAAACCTTACTAAATATTTTTTCCAATTTACAAAGATTTGTGTCTACTGAGTATTCGGTTATTGCATAAAGATGGTTCTTTACGCCGATGGATTCCCTTAAGTTAGAGTCCTTAATCAGTGTTTCCAAATAATAGACAAGTCCTTGGATATCACCTGGCTCAATAAGGAATCCATTTTCCCCATTTCTAATCACATCTGGAATTCCGCCAACTGAACTAGCAACAATTGGTAAACCTGATGCCATTGCTTCGATAATTGCATAAGGCAAACCTTCATGATATGAAGGTAAAACAAAAATATCAACTGAATGCAATAATTCTATTTTCTCTTGTTCAGAAAGCCAGCCTACGAATTCAACTCTTTCGATCGGCATCACGATTTTGGTAGTTTGTTTTATTGACTTTTCGCTCCCACCACTAATAATGAATTTTATTGACGGATAATGTGTACAAATTATTTGAGCAGCTTTTAATAAATCATTGACACCTTTTCTAAAAGGGTCTGCTCCTCCTAGAAACAAAATCTGTAATATTCCATCATCCCTTGTGTTTTTATTGTTTTGTAGTTCATAATGCTGGGTGTGAATGCTACTTGGAATTACGGATATTTTATCAATTTCAATAAATTTAGACATTACTAAACTAATTTTTGGTGTTAAAACCACAATCTTCTTTGCCCATTGCAGTACATGCTCAATAAGTTTCTTTTCAATTTCTTTACAATTTAAGTAATAAATGTCAAACCCCCCAAGGTAATGTATAGTAATTGGTAGACCAAGCAATTTAGTGATAACCATATAATATGCATTTTCCCAAAAACCCATGTAAGAGACTCCGCAAATATGGACGATTAACGGTCTTTCTTTAATCAACCTAAAAGGGAAAATAAACAAATGAAAAAAAGTAATAAACGCATTGCGAATAAAATGAAAAAAACCTGCGTTTAGAACATTAGAATACCCTGTAATATTGGCTTTGATATTGCTTTTTAAGGGCCGTTTAGTATCAAAAAGTGAATAGGTAAATTCGCCATGCCACGACAACAAATCTTTTACATATCTGGCCACTCCCCCAGTCGGCATGTTCGGTCCAATGATTAATATTCTTGAATTCATTTTATTTTCTTTCATATCAAGATGTTTCTTTCATTAACACACCATTGAATTACGTCAGAAATACCCTCTTCAAATATAACCTTAGGAGAAAACCCTAATTGTTTTAACTTACCTATGTCAACTGACCATCGCTCAGGTTCTCCAGGACGCACTGAACCAGAGAATAAATAATTCGGGTGAATTTCTAGTAATCGACAAATTGTGTCGACGACATTAAGGATGGACCGTTCTTGACCGGACGCAACATTATAGACTTCTCCGCGTAAAGCTCCTTTTTCCACTACTAATAATAAAGCTTCAATCAAATCTGAAATAAACAGAAAATCGCGCGTTTGGCTTCCATTCCCATAAATCTCTATTTCATCTGGTGAATTAAGAATTTTCTGAATCATATCGTAAATAACAAGTTTTTGTTGACCAGGACCATAAACAGAAAAAGGTCTAACTGATGCCGCCTTCAACCCATATAATCTGCAATAGACATCTATGTAACGTTCAATTGCGAGTTTAGCCACACCATAAGGGGAAATAGGGATAGTAGGCGTATCTTCGGTAATTGGTATTAAAACTGGGTTCCCATAAACTGCAGCAGAAGATGGAAATATTAACGTCCCTTTCCATCTGTTGATTCTTAACGCATCCAGTAATTTAAATGAAACCAATAGATTGGTATCAAAATCGACATCTGGTTTTTCAACTGAGTAAGTGACGAAAGCAGACCCTGCTAGGTGAAAAATCACATCGTAAGAAGAAACTTCAGCGTCCCAATCTATACAAGACAAATCTTTCTGTACATAAGAGTATTTTGTGTTAATGGTAGAAATTTGTGTAGGACTGATATCATATACCATTACATTTGCTCCTAGAGAGATTAATTCCTTAAGCAAATGAGACCCAATAAACCCGGAACCACCAGTTATTAAGATTGATCGATTCTTCCAATATTTATTACTCATTTATTATTTCCACCTTTTAATAAACTAAAATAGAGATCCCTTGTTTGTTCGGCAACAGATTCAGGTGAAAATCGACACTTAGCTGAATTGAGGGCGTTTCTTGCTATTTTTTTTCTGAGTTCAGGGTTCTGAAGTAGAGAAAGAATTTTATCAGAAAATTCAGAAACATCAAATGGGCTTGCCAATAAGCCATTGATTCCGTCAGCCACCATCCACGGAATACCTCCAACTCTTGAAGCAACTACTGATTTACCCGCAGCCATTGCTTGGGCAACCATCATTGGTGCGGTTTCTTCAAGAGAAGGCATAACCATTATGGTTGCCGTTGTATACCAATCCAGTAATTCGCTTTGTGATAAATGCCCAGGAAATAATACTTCTTCCTGCATCCGTAGAGTCTCGATTTCACTCTTTAGTCTCTCAAAATAAATTTCATCACTTACATTTCCGATAATTACCAGTCTAATCGATGGTATTTGTTTGTGCACTTCTCTTAATACTTGGATCAAAAATATTAAATTCTTTCGTTCAGAAATTTGACCTGCCCAAACTAAATATGGGGTCGTCACTTTTTTAGTTGAATCCTGTTCTCCAATCTTAAAATATTCCTTGGCAACAGAATTAAAGATATAAGCAATCTTTTTGTTTTCAAGCTCTTCCCTTAATAGACTTGGAACATAATCACCAGAATTAGATGTAATTGCTGTTGCATTACTAATATTCTTACGCACAATAAATCTAATTAACTCTCGGCGCATAAAACCTTTCACTCCTTTAAAATGACTAGTTGACATCATATTTGAAGATTTATATTCGACACCGTGAATTGTAAGAATGAGGGGAGATGGTTTATGTACTGCCATTGCATATTCACTAAACCCCTGTACGTGAATAACATCTGGCTTCAATTGTTTATAAATTTTCCCTACTCGTAACGAATTTACAGTTATTGCATTCAATAGATAATACTTCTTTGACGTTTTAATCCAGTGAATAGTAAAGTTGCCTCGCTTTTCAATTCCATCTGAACAAATACTCGAATTACAAGAAACGACATGGAGATCTATATCCATAAATTGGGAAAGATTATTTATAAGAGAATGGGCAACAGCCTCAACTCCTCCATTAACAAAACCATCCTTTATTGGGTATATAGTACCAAGTGCTACCTTGATTTTTTTTGCCATTAATTCACCTTAAACATTTTTGGTAAGTTTCTATTGTCTTATTTGCAATATTTTCAAGATTAAACTGTTGAGATGCTTTCAATCTGGTTACTTCAGCCTTGAATTGTATGCTCCATCATTGGTTGACAAATACTTCATCTTTGAAGCCAAACTTTCTATATTTTTTGGATGAAGAAGAAAACCATTTTACTTATTCTCTACCATTTCTGGGATTTCCCCTACTTTTTTTCAAAACACCGACTAATGGTCTTTATTTGATGAACTTAGTATTTCAAATAATATGGATTGGTATATTTTCGTACGCATCTCTAAAACTTCTTCAGCCGAAAACAAGCTCCTGGCCAGCATCATTCGGTTTATTCTTGAGTTGTCATCTGATGGTAATTGAATGACCTGGTTTAATTGTTCGTAAGAGTGGTCAATGTTGGTTAAATCATCAATTATTTTTCCAAATGAGTGAAGAATAAATAATTCATCCAGATCCCCGATTCCAGCCGATGCTAATACAGGTAAACCTGTCATGATATATTCCGCAAATTTAGTTGGGGATGCTACTAAATTTATCGGGTCCGGTCGTCTTAACAATAAACCGACATCTCCTGCCATCATATATTTTCCAACATTTTCATGACTAGAAGAAATCACAGTTACATTTTCTATACCGAGATGTCTTTTTTTAATCATTTGTTCTGCTTTATCCAAATCATGGGTGACAACAAGCCAGTGCAGTCGCTCATCTCGCCGATGCCACTCTCCAAACAGATTGGCCATTATATCTGCGATATGCCAACTGGACTTCAATGAACCAGCATAAACGATAACGATAGAATTGGTAAGATGTAAATCCGCACGCATCTTGGAGCGTACATCTACCTCGAAGGTAAACAGTTTTTGAGAAGCAACGCAAGGAATTATATGAACCCTGCTGGCTGCTGCAGGATATTCCGCAACAATTTTCTCTCGAAAACGGTGCGAAACACATATAATTTGGGAAGCATTTTCTATAGCTTGTGATTGCTGGCGCTTGGTCTCTTTATATTTCCAGGTTTTTATCCATTTATTGGTTTGGTTAGCAAATCCAAGTAGAGCTTGTTGCTCGGCTAGTGTATCCCCACGCATGTCAAAGACAAAGCGGAAACGAGGTATGGTACGTTTTAGGATTAAAGCAACTACTGCTGTAGAATGATTACGACAATGGCAAATGATAGGCCGCTTGTGTAAGATATCTCCGGTAATATGAGACAGGACAAAAGCCGCATAAATTACATGCGCAATCCGGCTTTGCGGAAAAGGTAACTTGTGTAACCACACTTTTCCAGGAGCCAGTTTTGTCTGGATCTCAATCAAACGCCTTCTATTCCATTCTCGTTCATGAATTGCCGGTCGGATGCCAGTAACGGCAATTACATCGAATACCTGACCCCTCGAAATAAGCTGCTCCAGCGGCTCAATCACTTGTGAGTCAATAACAGTTCTCCCCATTAATTCAGTTGTCAGATAGATATAACGTGGGGTTACCAATATATTTCTCCAAATGGTTTATATGCTATTTTCAGTTTTTGGCAGCTATCATTAAAAGCTGTGGCGACTGTTTCAGGTTTTAGTTCATCCGTCTGTGAAGGATAAAGTCCCCATAACCAATCCTGATCCCCTTTTAATATCGCATGATATTCAGCGATTGGGGCTGATTTTCGCAGTCCGTAGCTACAAGAAACCCAACCTGTATGCATGGAAAGGGTAAAACCCGGGTCACAGAGCAAAGAAAGTGATAGGAGTCCAGATTCACGTGCTTTAGCCACAATATTTTTAGAATTTTCAATCTCTTTTTCTAATTGTATTGGAGAAAAGTGAAAGAACACCTGAATCTTATGTTCGCCTTGGGCCTTGATATGATCCCAAATAAGCCAAAGTTTGTTCACCTTGTCAAAGAATAAGGTGCGTTGGGGGAGTACCGGATCTGGTAAACGCATATATCCAGTATGACTGGCAACTAGAAAATCAAAATCAGGAGTGCTTACCCAAGAAAGTACCTGGGGTTTGGCATCTTCACTCAATTGAAAGACGTCCTTTGGATCAAATCGGTTTATCTCCTGTCCATCTATCTGAATTGTATTATGGTATGCAGTCGACCGGAACAGGTTACGAGCATAAAAATCAGCGGTATAAACATAAGAACCTGGATCGACTAGAAATGGCAAACCGTACGAATAAATTTCAACACTTAGACAATCATTATGGCTATGATCCCCTACACCTCGTCTTCCGTTTCCACCTGCATCCATCAAACTGTAAAATTCATCCTTTCGTAATATATATACACCACTAGAGGAGAATGCCCGCGATACATGTGCGTTATTAGTAATGTTTCTGAAATCCCGCCAATAGGAAACCGCATCAGTCCCTAAAATCCAGAAGGCTTCTTCCCAACATTTCCCAACGGCTTGACCTAATTCTGGCCGATTAAATAGTATTGCTCCTAAAGCTAGTAAATGGCGATGGTCATAATACTCGCGTTCTGTTTCTTCCCAGGACATAAGTCTTAAAACGCGGCCGTTATCGGCATCTCCAATTATTGGGGCTGTTCCATCAGGACGAGTGTAATGATAAGTAAATTCAATCATTTTCTCGAGCCCTCGCCAGAACTCACTTGGTAATTTAATCCCTTGATAACGACAGAGCACGGCGCAGATAACAAAAAGCTCTGTCACCAATCGGTGATAACTGATGGATAATTCAAAATCTACACCATCTGCCAATACTTGGTTTTTCATTTCAACAACCAGGTTGGATAATCCAAACTCACGCCACTTTTTAGATTCGCGAAACTCGGGAATTAGCAAGCTTATTACAATTAATCCAACGATATCTGAGAGATAATGGTTTCCATTAAACTTATTACCAGGTTCGCCCTCAAGGTTTTGGATAATATATCGCCCATGAGCTAGGATTGTGCCAAAGAAGTTGACTTCAAAATCCGGAGTGATATATGGTGAGTCAAGCAAGAGGTAGTATGCCCACAGCCAATTTATAGCCCGTATTGCCACCTCCATTGCATTTACCCAATTTACACCATCTTGCGGTGGGTTAGAAATAATCCAGCTATTTACTTGTGAAACGAACTCAGCCGGATAACGCTCGTCACCAGTAATCCAATAGGCTCGACCCAGGGTTGGTAATTGGTATGCCCGGCTTAAATCCCATGGAATTTTGATATCACCATCAGATTCTAGATAACGACCATCTATTTTTCGATAATATGTTCGGTTTGGCCAACGATAACCTGTTTTAAAATCGCAATGCCAGTCAATGTTCAGACCTAAATCCACAAGACCCGAGCCCAATATATCAAAGCGATGGGCACATACATTTTCGGCAGCGGCCACTGTGTTTTTCTGACCCTCAGGGTTTAATTGCTTTAACGCGTCAAGAATTTTAGGTTGATTACTCATAGAAATAGGAAATGTTATTGCAGCCCGTCGCCGGACGCACGATCCTAAATCATCTATTTGTAAACCATCGATTAATGCCCTTTGAATCTGCACCTGAGTTATGTGAGTTTGCTCTTTTAGAACACGTTGAATCCCAATTAGGTCACGCATCCCCCGTCGAAATCTAAGAAGACCGCGAGTAAGGTTTCTAGAGGGCGAACGATGGATCAAATGCGAAAGATACCTATAAAAGGTGTTGGTTCCCATTTTCTAGGTCTGCTCCCCTTGGTTTGAAGGAATCCAAATGAACGCTTCTACATGAAAAATAAGTGCCATTGCATCAAAGGATTCTTTGAAATAATAAAGGGATTCTTCATCCATTAATTTGTCTCAACCTGCATCCGCTTGTAATAATAAAGTTCTTGACCGAGGTAAATCGTAGCCATCAAGATCATAGTGGCAACCGCTCCCCACGCGCCCCAATGCGGCGTCAGAATCAAAATCCCAAATATATTAACTACACCATTTGTTAAAGATATATTTCGCATCGCCCGCCCCTTTCCATGGGCCCCTAAGAAGCGGTTAAAAAAATCGCCAAATCCCCACAGGATGGATCCAAACGACATCACCTGAGTCATGGGACCTACTGTGCTAAATCCTGACTTGAAAACCCACGAAATTAATCCTCGACAGAAAATAAAAACAACAGCGAAAGCAAACAGAGAGGTTGCGACCGTCGCAATAAGTAATTTTTTATCCATCCTTTTCTGATTAGCAAATTGCCTGTAGGATGACGTCCCCACAGCATTAGGAAGCATTGTAAGAGGTGTAGTCAGGCTAGACGCCAGTGAGTAATAGCCAATCATCGTAGTATTGGTCCAATAAGAAATAGATAAACGATTTACTTGACCGGTAACAATTGCACTAATCGACCCTAAGTAAGCCGGAAATCCATAAGTTTTATTTTGGTCCCAAATTACCTTCAAGCATTCTTTTAAATTGTCAAAACTTGGTTTTACTTTAACAAAGAGGATAATAAAAGCAGGTACCGTGGCAATTTGCTGTAAAAACAACGCCGACGTAGGGGTAAGTAAATGATATTTAGCAGCAACAAAATAGGCCATCATATAAAGAAAAGTCGGAAATAGATTTAACATAACCAGCAAGTAGATCTGGTTGGATGCTTGAAGCATCAAGGTGAAAGCTGTTAGGAGAGGGTAAGTAATTGTAAGCGGTGATAAAAAAGCGACCATCCCTCCTAAATTTACATGAAATATTGGGTCAACTACCAAACTTACAAGTAGTGATATCAGGGAAATCGCTAGTCCCATTACAAGAGCTAAGATTAAGGCTGCTCCAAAAACCTGGCGCATTTTCTTTTCTTCATTCTCGACAGCCAGCACACGGCAAGCAGAATTCAGGAATCCGAAGGTAATCAAGGTGTTTAGAATAGTCCAGATCGTCGTTACAAATTTAATATCACCATATCCTTCAGGTCCAATTTCGTTGGCAGCAATGGTCGTAGCAACAAAACTAAGCGCCATATTCCCAACTGTTGAGATATATATATTTAATGCCTGCGAGCCACGGGATTGTGAGTTCTTAAATATTCTGCTTACGATTCGGGTAAGAGAGAAATTCACATCACAACTTCCTGAGTTGCCGACTTTCTATACCAACAATACTGCCCAGGAACAAATTTAAGATTATTGACAAGTTCTGCCAAGTAGAAAAGGAATAGTCATTAGTCGCGTTGTAGCCCAGATATACAACACACAGAAGAAGCAGGAATAAGCCAGTTTTATGTTTGGTTTTGTAAAGGTCTAGACTAAAAGCAATGACATAAGCATAAAAGATCACAAAACAAATCAACCCGACAATGCCAAACTTCACCAGTGTAGCAAGCAATCCATTGTGTATGACAGTAACTGAGTAATAGGTAGATAATATCCCAGAATCTATTGCCCAGTAGAGATAGCCTGAATTTGTATAGTCTCCTATTCCCAAAGGGTAGGCTCGCACAATATCAGGAGTCTTGACGTAATAAGCGATTCTTCCGGATAGAGTATCACTAAAGAGTCTAGTCGAAAAGTCTGAATTAGCGATGGCGCGATTGATTTCAAATTCGAAATTGATAAAAATCATGATTCCAATAAGGCAGAATAGAATCGTACTATAAATTAAAAAAGTAAATTTCTTGCGATTATTAAATCCTAGGATACCAATCGCAACCATGCTAAATATTACCCAGGTAAGACGGTGCATAGTAAAAAAAGCGGCCACGGTGAACAGACCAGACAGTCCGAATTTAATCCACACATTCTTATAAAGATCATGTGTAATAATAAGAGCAATGACCATTATCGCGCCCTGAATATGTTCAGCACTATTCAACCCATTTGACCGTAAAAAACTTCCAAATGCCGAGCGTGTATCGCCAAACCTGAGAAAGTAAGGATCAATAGTAAATTGGATAATCCCAACGATTCCCGAAATGATCCCAAACAGGAGAAAAGCTTGTTTTAAAACCTTAATATCTTTTTGAGTAATTTGCCATTTTGCTAAAAAGTAAATAAATACAAAGGTTAGTGCAGCAACCAAATTATTCAAAACAAATTTCAATTGGATTTCTTGAATATTTATAAACTGTGCAATGACCAATGTAAAAAAATAAGCTACTAAGACCAATTCAAAACGATATGAGTATTTGAATTTAGAATTTCGAACTCGATCCGCCAAATACAATGCAACTTGGGGCAGCATACCAAAGAACAACAATCGGGAAGATGTAAGGTTAAAACCAACAAAAGGAATAGTTATTGATAAATCGGAGTTGTTTAGAATAGGTGTAGAAAACAACCAAATCATACATAAACCTACAAAATACTGGCTGTTTGAGTGCCGAATTAAAACTAAAGTGATTATTAAAAAAAATAGAATATAAAGGTAATATAATTCGATGGAACTCATTGATACCTGCCTTTTAGCAAATTACATCCTTTATTGCGAAGCAGAATACCGCTCAGCTTGCTGAGTCGGTTCGAAGCCCGAAGGGGTGGCTGACGATCATGCGATTCCGTAATACCGCGTGAGCTTGCTCCGCGGATAGGAATCGCAAAGCCACCTATATTTATTTGCCTTCTTTTGTCTCATCTGCCTGAGCAGTTACACATTTTTCTTGTTTCATCTCCTGGACACCGATCCGCTTTCACTATGTACTCCTATCTCACCCCATTCCAAAAATCCTGCACCATATGCGCCACCTCCGGGGATGGCATGTCGTAGAAGAAGCCAGAAGCGGCTTTTGTGGGCGTGTACATTTCTGCCGGAATGGAATGAAAGGTTACAGAATCCGCATCAAACTTCTTTGTCAGGCAGACGAGCGTTGAAACATCATTCAAAGAGAGGTCTGTGATGAGTGACTTATCCGTCAGAAAGCTGATCGCGAGACCGGGAATCAGCGCAAAGTTGGCGGGGTCCTTGAGTTTGGCAATGACGCTCTGGATGACCATGGTCTGGCGGTCCACGCGGTGAGCATCATTGTCGGGGTAACGGATCCTGCTGAATTGCAGTGCGGTGGCGCCATCCAAATGATGCGTACCCGTACTAAAATAGGGCAGCGTTTGGAGGGTGCCGTCCACCGGCTGGTCCAGGGTGATATCCACCCCGCCGATTTGATCAATTATTTTTTCAAAACTGTCAAAATGGACGACTACGTAATGATCAAAGGTAATGTCGTAGTTGGCATAAAGGGTATTGGCAAATGAAACCACGCCACCCCCTTTGCCGTTGAAGTACTCACCATAGCCGTAAGCAGCGTTAATGCGATATTCATTGATACCATGCTCGGTGAAGCCGGGAATCGGCACCCATAAATCTCGAGGGATGGACAAAACCGAAACCTGTTGGGTAACGAAATCGACCCTGACCAGGCGGATGACGTCTGCCTGTTCCTGTGGGTCCACACCGAGGGCGAGAATCTGCATAACGGGGGGTCCGCCACAGACGGGATCACCGCCTCCCTCCTGGCTGGCAATTGTGGGCTCCTCCGAATTCGTGGTCTCGGGGGTAGCTGGGACGAGGTCTGGCTGTTGTGCACCCGGTTTGCCTGGGGTTACCTGAACCAATGGGCTTGAATTCGTGGGTTTCACCGGGGTTGGGAGGGCTTTGCCAAGTATTGAGCCGTTCCATATCATGAACCCCGCCAATACGATCAAGCAGATAATCAGGAGTGCAATGCTACTCTTAATCCGTTTCGGTTTCATCATTCAACCGATGAGATTAAAGCCTTTTGCATTTTCAAACTGTTCTGCACCGATCAGCCACTTTTCGATCCCTTGGCTGATGATCCCTTATGTTTTACCCCGTAATAGCTCTGGTAGGCAGCATAATTGCGGTAGTTCTCATACTGGTAGCCATAGTACTTGCCCTTGGTGACCACATCATTGAGTACGATGCCCAGCACGTTGGCATTCACCTGGCGCATTTGCTCCAGGGTATGGTGCAAGGCGCTGACACGGGTCGTGCCAGGTCGCGCCACCAGCAGCACACCATCCAGCGTGGGGGCGAGCACAGCCGCGTCCGTCACAGCCAGGGTAGGGGGCGTATCAATCAGGATCACTTCCGCGGATTGGCGCAAGGCAGCCAAAATCCTCTGCATTTTCTGCGAACCGAGCAACTCCGCGGGATTAGGGGGTAACGGTCCAGTGGTGATCACCCAAAGGTTCTTCACTTTCGTCTCCTGGCAGTAATTGTCAGGCGGCACATCGGCGGTTTGGAAGAACAGGTCGCTCATCCCCTGGCGGTTGTCGAGTCCAAAGTAAGTATGTATACGCGGATGACGCAGGTCACAGTCCACTATGATGACGCGTCTGCCAGTCTGAGCCAGCACCACACCCAGGTTGCTGATGGCAGTGGATTTGCCCTCGGCCGGTTCCGAACTGGTGACCATCAAGGTGCGTAGGGGTTTATCCACGCTGGTGTGGCTGACGTTCGTCCGCAGTGTTCGATAAGCCTCAGCGGTGGGTGAGCGTGGATCCCCCAGCGTGATAGGTGTACCGTCTTCGATTTTGTGGTGGCTGATCACGCCTAAAACAGGCAGCTTGAACTTGCGGGTGATGTCTTCGGGGGTTTTGATGGTATCATCCAGGGCTTCGCGGGTAACGATCACTCCAGCCGCGAGCAGGAAGCCGAGCACTGCAGCTAGCAAGGTATTCTGCATCACCTTGGGCTTGACCGGGGTGTAATCTGGCATGGCTGATTCAATCTGCACAATGGAAGAGACAGATTGTGCCTCAGATAAACGCACTGACTCATATGACTGCAGTAAATTAGAATAAATTTCGCGGTACTGGGTCACCTTGACATCAAGGCGGTTCTTCTCCTCATCGGTATTGGCTCGGTCCGCCTGGGCTTCATAAGTGGCAATTTGCTCCTCCAAATCCGCAAGCTGGGTCTCGAGAGTGGTTTTTGATTGCAGGAAGCGCTGCGATTGGATCTCTTCAATCTGCGTGGATGAGATCGTGGCTACGGAGTTGGCAATATCCGCCGAGAGTTTTGGATCGGTGGTTTCCACCGTCACCTCGATGAGCTGGGTATCTCTCACAGCAGTCACCGTAATCATTTCTTTTAGGTCATCAACGGAAATATTTAATCCTAACTGATTGATCACTTCTGTCAACACCGGATCATTGGCCATCATCTGGGAATAGGTACTGGTGAGCTGCTCCGACATCATCACCGATGAATAGTCCGTGGCTTTAGTGGCGGGGGCAGCATTCACCAGTACAGTGGAGGAAGATTGGTAGTAAGGGGTCATGCGTCTACTGAGAAAGAAAGAAGCTGCCCCGGCGACGAGCGCCGCGAGCAGTATCAACCACGCCCAATGTAAAAACAAGCTGAAGTATTGCCGTAAATTTAACCCTTCTTCCATTTGCTCTTCCGATAAATTATTCATAGCCATAATCAATTTCCTTCCTTAATAGAACAATAATTTATCATTGCTGGGGATTAACACAGACCCGCTAGTCGCGCGTCTTTCTCTACTGGGTCTGAGACCGATTGGATACATTGAGTGCCAGAGTGGGGTCTGGTGAGGTCCAACAACTTTACAAAACCTTTATCGATGCAAGCGACAATACTGCGTACAATTGCATCACCGTCTTCAAAATCTGTCCGTGCCGGATCCAGAATTTCGGATTCGTGCTCTCCTGCTAGCTCGCCCATCAGAACAATCCGCCCAATACAGTCCGTGAACTCACACTCCAAAGCTTCTTTTTGTCCCTGCTCCATCACGATAATTAAATCTGCGTCTGACAGCATCTTTGCTGTCACCTCGCGGGTTTTGTGTTTATTCAGGTTCAGACCTAGCTGGGCTGCTGCAGTCACTGCTTTGGGATGAGCTGGCAGTCCATTCACTGTCCATGTCCCCGCGCTGAATACCTGCCACTCACCAGGTTCGCCTGTCTCTTTCAATCTGTGGGCAAAATATGATGCCGCGATTGGCGAACGGAACTGGTTGGCAGTACACACGAAAAGGATATTG
>MTKZ01000554.1_pt2 | contig 31761 bp, 37 predicted proteins | sample 1042781 | NCBI WGS metagenome assembly MTKZ01 (sample SAMN06212207, study PRJNA360539) | anaerobic digester metagenome | biome: Wastewater treatment plant; material: sludge; isolation source: anaerobic digester fed with sludge from wastewater treatment plant | place: Denmark: WWTP Viborg ...
GAGTACGACATCATCGCCAAGGAGGGCCAGACTGTCGGCGACATCATGACGCGCGACGTCGTCACTGTCAGCGAAGATACGGACGCCGAAGCCGTCGCCCAGATTCTGACGAGCCAGCATGTCCGGCGCGTCCCCGTCGTGCTCGACGGCCGAGTGACCGGCATCGTGTCCCGCTCCGATCTCGTGCGTCTGTTCGCGCTGACGCGATGGTCGTGCGAAGCGTGTGGTTACTACACGCGTGGCTTCGAGCGGCTCAGTGTCTGCCCGAAGTGCGGCGGCAAGTCGATCATCCTCGAGCGCGAACCGCCGGGCTCGTAATCGACATGTCAGGCTGGGTTCCACGGTCGCTGCTGTTCGTTCCCGGTCATCGAGCGGCAATGCTTGCAAAGGCAGCCGACCGTGGCGCCGACGCCATCGTCTTTGACCTGGAGGACAGTGTCCCGGTCGCACAGAAAGCTGCGGCGAGGGAGATGGTGGCCAGCGCTCTCGCGGCATGGCCGACCAACTCACCCGTCCGCCGTTACGTGCGAATCACTCCCCCGCGCCTTCAACAGGTGGACCTCGATTTGCAGGTTATCGCCATGTACGGGGATGTCGGTGTCGTCGTCCCGAAGGTAGATCGGGCAATTGAGCTCGCATCGGTCTCTGACGCAGCGGCCGGCCGGGAAATCATCGTCAATGTCGAGACGCCACGGGCTGTGTTACACGCGGAAGAGTTAGCGAGCGCTCGGGGGGTTACCGGGTTGTTTCTCGGCGGTGAGGACCTGAGTGCGACGTTGGGCATGCGACGAACGCCCGAGGGTCACGAGCTTGACGCCGCCCGTTGGCAAATCCTGCTGGCAGCTCGCGCGGCTGGCATCGCCGCGTGGGATGCGATCTGCCCTGAATTCCGGGATCTTGGGATCCTGACGCGCGACTGCGTCACTGCCGCCGCGATGGGCTTCGACGGCAAGTTCGCGATCCACCCGGCCCAGATTCCCGTCATCCATGCCGCATACACACCCTCCCCGGCCGAGACGGAACAGGCCGCTCGAATTGTCGCAGCCTTCGATGCCGCGGTTGCGGAGGGGGTCGGCGCAGTCGAGGTGGATGGTCAGATGGTCGATCCACCCGTTGCAGAACGGGCGCGATCGCTCCTCCAGCGCGCCGGGATCACGACGCGATGAACAACCCGGAAGACCAGGCCGGCCTGAACCACGAGATCGCGGCCGCTGAACGGCGTCTGGCCGAGGCGCTGGACGATCTCGAGCGTGCTCGCGCAACACTCAGCCAGCGCGAACGAGAACTACTCGGGCTGCTTCGTCGCGCCGGCCGGCTGCCGGAGCCAGAAGAAGCCAACCAGCCGGATATGCACTCAGATAGTTAATCGGGGTCCTGTCGCGCGGTGATGAACGCGCGCGCGGCGGCGCTGGGCTCGTAATTCAAGTGGACGAGCTGGGAATCGAGCGCGGCTTCGCCGTCTTTCTGAGTGAGGCGCACATACGATCCATCCCGCTGCAATTGCCTTGCGCGGACGTTATCGTGCAGCTGAAGCTCCAGAATGCCGTCACGGAGCCGCTCGAGAATCGAGCGATCCTCGATTGGAAACAGGATTTCGACACGGTAATCCAGATTCCGCCGCATCAGATCGGCGCTGCCGGCATACATGCATTCGGAGCCATCCGCGCCCGCATGCTGGAAATAGAACAGCCGGACATGCTCCAGGAATCGTCCGACAATGCTGATAACCCGGATATTTTCGCTGATTCCGGGGAGGCCGGGGCGCAAGACGCAGATTCCGCGAATGATCAGGTCGATCTTCACGCCGGCCTGTGCGGCGCGATAGAGCGCCTCAGCGATCCAGTAGTCGGACAGCGCGTTTGCCTTGAGGATGATGCGGCCTTTGGATCCGTGCTCCATCTCGCGCTCGATCAGATCGATGAGTCGCGAACGCAGGTTGACCGGCGCGACGAGCAGCTTCCTGTACTCAGACTGGTTTGAGTAGCCCGTCAGAAAGTTGAAGATGTCGGCGACATCAGCGGCAATATCCGGGTCGCAGGTCATCAGGCCGAGATCCGTGTAGATACGAGATGTCGCGACGTTGTAGTTGCCCGTCCCGAGATGCACGTACTGCCTCAGATCATCCCCTTCGCGCCGGACGACAGTCGCCACCTTGCAGTGCGTTTTCAGCTGCTGCAGACCGTAGGCAACGTGGATGCCCTCCGCCTCCATCGACCGAGCCCAGTTGATATTGCTCTCCTCGTCGAATCGGGCCCGCAACTCGACCAGCACTGCGATCTGTGTCTCGTCGTCGCGCGCTTCCATGAGAGCGTCGACCAACGGCGAGTGTGCTCCGACCCGGTACAGCGTCTGCTTGAACGCCACCACATCGCCATCACTGGCCGCCTGCCTCACGAAGTCGACCACTGGCGTGAACGAATCATAGGGATGGTAGAGGAGGACATCCTGGTGCCGTATCGCCTCAAAGATCGACTCGTGCTGGCTGAGGACCTCGGGATAGCGCGGCACGAACGACTTGTCTTTGAGCATGGGTCGATCTACAGAGTACAGCTTCATCAGATCCGCCATGCCGTGTGGGCGGTCGAGCACGTAGACATCCTCTGGAGAGGCGCTGAGTTGAGCAGCGAGCCAGTGCCGCAGATCCTCTGGCATCGACGACTCGACGGAAAGACGGACCGGAAAGCCGAAGAGCCGCTGGTCCAGCTCACGCTCGATTACCTTCAGGAGGCTGTCGCCGGTGCTCGCTGCGATCTCGAAATCGGCATCGCGGATCACGCGGAATGAATGACTGCTGCGGATAGTCTTGCCAGGGAAAAGCTGGTCAAGATTCGCCTCGATGATCTCCTCCACCATCACGAAGCGCTGCTTCCTGCGTGAGGAGACTGGCAGGTTCCCGTCGGCATCGGGAACCGCGACGAATCGCGGCAAGATCGACGGAATCTTCATTCTCGCGATATGGCTTCCCCGCTCGTCCTCCACGACGATCAGGAGATTCAGGCTCCGATTGGAGATATGTGGGAATGGGTGGCCCGAATCGACTGCCAACGGTGTCAGGATCGGGAAGATCTGCCGCTCAAAGTAGCGAGTGAGCGCCTTGCGATCCCGCCCGGTGAGGCGAGAATAGTCTTCGATGAAGATGCCATGCTCACGCAGAGCCGGCACGATCTCTTCATGCCAGCAGAGACGCTGTCGCACCGACATTTCGGTGACCAGAAGCTTGATCGCGGCCAATTGCTCGGCCGGCGACAGCCCGTCGCGCGCGGCTGTGTCGTCTCCGGCGCGCACCTGTCCCACGATGCCAGCGACGCGGATCATGAAGAACTCATCGAGGTTGGAGGAGAAGATCGCAAGGAACTTCACGCGCTCCAGCAGAGGGTTACGCTCGTCGAGCGCTTCCTCCAGCACGCGGCGATTGAACTCGAGCCAGCTCAGCTCGCGATTGAGATAGAGATCTGGCGATCGCAGCGCGCTCGTGCTCGACCGCTCGCGGTGTCGCGTTGCCACGTTACGATGTCGTTTCGTCTTCATCGGCGCGAATCCCCGACGGCTCCACCAATCGCGCGACCGCAGCGCCTCGTCACGGAGCGTTCGACACTGGCTGAGCCTGCGTACGAATAGTATCGCAACGTCGATCGCCCCTGTCGGTTGTTCGAACAGTTTCGACCTCCTCTGGCCGGCAACGAACGTGAATCGACGGTGGTTCCTGCGATCGAGTTCGATCCCGCGTATCATGAAGAGGTCGAGCGGCAATCCCTGTGACGAGAGCGAGCAATACCCTGCGTATCGTGCAACTTTCCGATTTCCATTACGCACCCGGCCCCGAGTGCGATATCGGCCTGGATCTCGTGCGGCGTCTGATGGACGAGCTTCTGCCCGATCTGATCCTCGTCACCGGAGACCTGTCGCGAAATGGATTACACAAGCAGTTCGTTCCAGTCATCGATTTTCTGGCCTCCTACGGGATGGATCGCGTGCGAGCGATCCCGGGCAATCGCGATTACCTGGCCGGCGGAACGGGTCCGTTACGTCCGGCGGATTCAGACCTCAACTACTTCCTCGAAGCGCCGGATACGGCTATTGACGACCCCGCGACATCAAGCGACAAGGCAACACCGTTTCTTGAGTTCTTCGACGATGTTGATTTCTTCGATCGCACCCGAGAGCTGTGCATCGTCGGCCTCGATAGCGAGCCCGTTATTCCGGATGAATCGCTGCGCCGTGGCATTGCGTTCCTTGAAGGCTCTTCGTCGAAGCTGACGCGTGTGTTCTGTACGCATCGCTCCCTCCTGCCGGTGCCGGGCAAGAAGGTGAAAGAGGGAGACATCCTGCCAAACGCTGGCGATATTCTGGATGAGCTGATGACCGCTGGCGTCGATCTCGTGCTTTGCGCCCATCTACACCGCGTGCACGCCTGGGAACTGTGCCGCGATGGACGAACGATGGCGGTCGTCAACGCGCCGTCCCTGCTCGATCGCTCACCGGGCAAGGAAGTCGGCCTGCTGTCGTACGATATCGAGCGTCGTGGTCAGCTGCGAGCAACGTTCCACTCACTAGCCGACAAGCCACCACGCATACTGGTCGATACAACAGTTCGCGCCAAAGAGAAGAGACGCTCGGGATGACGATCGCCAGCTGGTCTCTTAGCCACCTCGATCCCGCGTACCCTTCGTCCTGGGTACATCATCAGTATCCCGGGGTGCTCATTACCGTCGATGGAGTCGATGGCGCTGGTCGCGCGACTCAGCTGGATCTGCTGGACACCTGGCTTCGAGTCCAAGGTTACGGCGTCGTGAGAACCGCATGGAACTCGTCCAAACTCGTCTCACGAACGATCGCTGAGGCACGCCGCCAGCGGACGCTGACTGCGCGCACGTATTCGATCCTCCACGCAATCGACATGGCCGAGCGTCAGGAAGTTGAGGTAATACCGGCGCTTCGCGGTGGCTACGTTGTGCTGGCCGACCGCTACGTCTGCACAGCCTTCGCGCGGGACATCGCTCGAGGCGTCGATGCGGACTGGATCCTCAACTTGTACGGCTTTGCAGTGCGCCCCGACCTCTCGATCTACCTGCGAATCGACGCGGAGACGTCGATCGACCGCGTAATGGGGATCGCGGGAGAGGCAACGATCGAAGAGGCCGACGAACGGGCCGGCGTCCGCGGGCCGCTGGGATCATTTCTGCAATTCCAACAGCGGGTCATTGCCGAATATGAACGCTTTGTGCGTCCTTTCGACATGGTGCCGCTCGATGCCCACGACCCAGTTCGTCACCAACAGCTAGAGTTGCGGCAGATCGTTGCGGGTATGCTGGAACGGATGGATGGCTCGTGAGCGCGCAGTCAACGGTCTCTACGTCAACCACCTCGTCCCCGTCCAAACTGCCCGGAACACTCCTCGTCGTCGAAGGCATCGATCGATCGGGCCGCAGCACCCAGATCGCACTCCTCATCGACTGGCTCCGCAGACGGCACATCGAACCGGTGCGGACAGACTGGAGTACGTCTCCCCACATCTCGAAGGCGATCCACAAGGCAAAGGCCGCAGGCGAATTGCGTCCGATTACGTTCAGCCTGTTTTATGCAGCCGACTTCACCGACCGCGTTGCGAACGTCATCGTGCCGGCGCTCGAGCGTGGCGATGTTGTGGTGGCTGATCGTTATGTCTATACTGCGTTTGCCCGCGACATCGCGCGCGGAGCAGACCCCGGCTGGCTGGAGACACTCTACGGCTTTGCCCCTCCACCCGACGCCGTTTTCTACCTTCGTGTCCCTCCGGGAGTGACCCGGCAACGCGTGCCAAGCACTCCCATCAAGGCGATCGACCGCTATGAGGCCGGGCTGGACCTCGGGCTGAGCACCGACCCGGATGAGTCATTTCAGCTCTATCAGCAGCTCGTGTTCGATGAATTCGAACGGCTCGCGCGCGAACATTCGTTTACGGTGATTGACGGCACGGAGGACGTCGATTCCATCGCGCGGCGCATTCGGTCGAAAGCCCGGGAGGTTCTCGGGGCGCGTCCAAACACCTGAGTGTTCGAGGACGGGATCGCACGGCAAGGAAGCGGAGGCTCGCAGAATGGCGAAGAAAAACAAAGCACAAGAGGATCGCGAAGGACAGAACAAGATCCGCAAGGCAGAGCGAAAGCTCGCTGCGGCCCTGGCCGATGTAGACAAGGCCCGCGCTCGCGTCGCCAGACGTGAAAGTAAGCTGAGCGGACTACTCCAGAAGTACGGCAGCGCGGATACCAGTTCGATCGAGCCAGAAACCGACGAGACTGCGGACGGAAACAACAACAGCGACGACGCGGCCGGCGAGCCTGAAGCCTCTGGCGCCGACCAACTTCAGATCGAGCTGCATCCCACAGCGGAAAATCAGGCAAGCGAGCCGTCCTGACCGGTCACTACTGACGAATGGAAGCGCACATGGCCAAACGAGATCGTATCGATGGCCTGAGTGGATCAACCGAGTATCGGTTCGCCATCGGGCGAGTGATCGAAACACGGTTCGATGAGATGATGCTCCACCGCGCTGGCACGCTCCTGGGGCGAGATCCCGAACAATTGCACGACATGCGCGTCGGCTCCCGCCGACTGAGGGCAGCGATGGATGTCGCGACCGACTGTTTTCCCCGACGGCGCTATGGCTACTACCACCAGACGATCAAGCGGCTCACCGACGTGCTCGGCGGGGTTCGGGATTGTGATGTGCTGCGTGAGACGCTCGTTGCCTACCGGCGAAGCCGGCCGACAGCCGAGCACCCCGCAATCAATCGCATGCTCCGCGATCTCCGCGTTGAGCGCGATGCGCGCAGGATCGACATGATCGCCTTCTTCGAGACGCTTGACGCGGACCGGTTTGATGTCCGTTTCCGTGGATTCCTGGCGGAGTATTCCCGTGGCGAAGGCTAAGCGGGTTCGCGGCATCCGTTGCAGCGCGTCATCTGCGCACAATGCCCGCCTGGTGATTCAGACTCGTCTCGACGAGATGTTGGCATTCGCGCCGTGGGTAGACGATCCGGCGAACGTCGAGGAGATCCATAATCTGCGTATCGCCGCTAAGCGCCTGCGTTACTCGCTCGAGCTATTCCGATTCGCGCTTCCGTCGGCCACAGGCGGGTTGATCAACGAGGTCAAGGAAATCCAGGAACATGTCGGCGACCTGCACGACGCAGATGTCATGATCGAGCATGTCCTGGAGGTTATTGCAGGCGATGCCCAGCGCAGATCAGCCCGTCTACTTGGCATCGCTTCGTCGGTCGATCGCGGCACGATCGCCCAGCGGCACCAGCGACTGAAGTCGGCCGCCGGCGCGGTCTCAACACCCCGAGACGATGTCGCATTCTTCACGCTCATTGCTCACCGCGCGGAAGATCGAGACCGTGCATATGAAAAATTCCTCACCGCCTGGCGGCGACTATTGGAGAGCGACTTCCCCACCAGAGTGACGACAGTGCTCGACGAGGCGGTGGCGTTGGCAGCCATTGCTCACGAATCGGGCGAGACCGCGGGATGAGCGCCAGGTTGCGCGTCGCGGTGGTCACCGATATCCACGGCAATCTCGAGGCGCTGGAGGCTGTCCTCGCGGACATCGAGCGTCGCGGCCCATTCGATCGCCTCGTTGCTGGTGGCGACTACTGCCTGAATGGCCCGGATCCAGCCCGGGCGCTCGATCTGATCGTCGATCGTGCGGATATCATGCTCAACGGAAACACCGACCGCGATCTCGTCGATGAAGGCGTCAACGATCCGGAACTCGGCGAGAAGAAGCGTGCGTCGATCCAGTGGACCCGCGACGCTCTCGGGAGCGGCCGGCTCGCCATGCTGGCCCAACTTCCGCATTCTGACCTTGTTGAGACCCCGGGCGAACCGCTTCTCGTCGTCCACGCCAACCCGCACGACCTCGACCAACATATATTTCCAGACATGCCACCCGACGCCGTCCGCACGCTCGTCGCGCCGTTCCATGCAGGAGTGCTGGTATTCGGACATCTCCATATTCCCTATCGACGTCGAATCGGAAAACTGCGCCTGTTCGATGTCGCATCCTGTGGCCTGTCACGCGACGGCGATCGCCGAGCAGCGTGGGGATCGTTCGTCTGGAGCCCGGACAACGGCTGGCGTGGCGCGATCCATCGCGTCGCCTACGATCACGGCACGACGGTCCTTCGGATGCTGGACAGCGGCATGCCACACCCCGATCGACGCATTCGCGATTTGCTGAGGGCCACCTATGACTGAACCACGCGAGATCGAAGCCAAATTCGAGATCGACGATCCCACGCCGTTACGCGAGCTCAAGAAGGCGCCTCCGCTTACTGTCGTCTCCGCAGAAGAGATCATTCAGGTGGACACCTATCTCGATACTCCGGACGGCGCGCTGCACCAAGCCGGCTCCACACTCCGGCTGCGCGAGAGCAGCGGACGATGGACGTTGACCTATAAGGGCAAGCGCGCGCCGAGCACGATCGGGCATGCCCACATCGCGTCACGAGTCGAAGTGAGCGAGCCCGTCACCGCGCAGGTCGCGGCGTCAATCCTGGTCGGCCAGCGCACGGAGACGCGCCTGCCTCCCATCACACTGGCAGGGACAGCAACAGGCGATGCGAGCCTTGTGCCAGTGGCGCGTATTGAGAACCACCGCACCGCGATCGGCCTTCTCGATGAGGCCGGCCGCGCCTACGAACTCGCTGTCGATGATTGCCGCGGAGAGCGCCTCTCGGATGACCGCGTAGTGGCGTTCAGTGAAGTCGAGCTGGAAGCGCGAACAGCGGATCATGACGATTTATTACGAGCAGTAGACGCGTTACGCGCAGCTATCCCCACGCTGCGCCCGTCGGGCCAGTCGAAGCTGGCCCGGGTGCTCAGCCAGGCTACCGGCGACTGGATACCCCACTAGCACAAACGTTCGTATTCATGCTATGCTGCCCGTCTGTCATACGGTCGGACAACCACCCGCCAGGAGGTTCAGACGGTGCTCGATCTCTCCCTTCGCGATGCCCGACGGCTGGCAATTGGCGCGCAGCAACTCGCCGGCCCGCCGCCCGGACGCCCCACGAAACAGCGAATGAGGGAGACGATCCAGCAACTTGGCGCCCTCCAGATCGACTCAATCAGCGTCATCGCGCGTAGTCACCATATCGTGCTCTGGAGCAGGCTCGGTAACCACCCGCCGGAGTGGCTCAATGAGCTGTTCCATCCCGACCGCGTCCTGTTCGAATACTGGGCTCATGCTGCGGCGTTCGTTCCGATCGAGCTCTTCCCGTATTTCCGTCGGGCGATGCTCGAACGCACGAGCCCCGAAGGTGACGGGTGGAGCGCAAAGGGGCGTCGGTGGATTCTCGAGAACGCCGACGTGCTCGACCATGTCGTCGCACACATCACCGAACACGGGGCTGCGTCCAGCAGCACATTTGCGGCGCCGGAGGGCAGCTCCAGAGCCGAGCCATGGGCCTGGTATGGCAACAAGCCAACCAACCTTGCTCTGGATATGCTCTGGACAATGGGCAAGCTCATGATCGATCGGCGTGAGAAGTTTCAGCGCTGGTACGACCTCACCGAGCGCGTCTACCCTGAATGGAGTGACGAAGGCCTGCCCTCAGTGGAGGAAGAGGAACAGGCACTCGGCGCGGCCGCGCTCCGAGCAATGGGTATTACAACCGCTCGGTGGCTTCCCGACTACTTTCGCAAGAGTTGGGGCAGCTCCGCGTTACCGAATAGCACCGCACGCCGCGTGATCGACGGACTCGTCGATCGAGGAGTGGCCGTTCCGGCCAGGGTGCGGGGCTGGGATGAAGACGCATTCGTCTGGGCGGATCTCGCGGGCCGGCGGATCCCCCTAAGCCGAACAACGCTCCTTTCCCCGTTCGATAGCCTCGTCTGGGATCGACGGCGAACGGCAGGGTTGTTCGACTTTGAGCTCATGCTTGAGGCGTATACCCCCGCGCCGAAACGGCGCTACGGGTATTTCAGCCTGCCGATCCTGTATCGGGATCGCCTCGTCGGTCGTCTCGACCCGAAGGCGGATCGCGCGTCACGACAATTGCTTATCCGCGTCCTCCATCTCGAGCCGTGGTTCGAGAAACAGGCCGATGAGCGATTCTATCGGTCGCTGGCGTCGACACTCCGCGATTTCGCCCACTTCAACAGTTGCGACGTTATCAGCGTCGAACGAAGCAATCCGACGCAATCAGGCATAGCACTCACCACCGCGCTTGCAGCCCTGGCCAGAGAATGACAATGGGCGGCCCAATGAGAGCCGCCCGAAGATCCGATTCGGACATGCGTGGATTAGTCTCGACCCCGCGCACCGCTGACGAGGGAGATGTAGTAGAGCAACTGCAGCAGCGCTGCCGCGAACCCGGCAACATAGGTCAGAGCCGCCGCGTTCAACACCTTGCGACCCTGCGCGTATTCAGTGCGGTCGAAGATGCCGATCGTCGACAGCTGTTGCATCGCACGCGCCGATGCGTTGAACTCGACCGGCAGAGTGACGAGTGCAAACACCGTGCCGGCAGCGAAAAACGCGATGCCGATCCATGCAAGCTGTGTCAGCCCGATGACAATCCCGGCGATCAGCATGATCGGGCCGATCATGCTGCCGATGTTTGCCACTGGCACGATCGCGCTCCGCATCGCAAGCGGCGCATAGCCCTGTGCATGCTGCAACGCATGGCCACACTCGTGTGCCGCAACACCGACTGCCGCCACCGACTTACTGCCGTAAACCGGCTCGGACAGACGCAGGACCTTGCTGCGTGGATCGTAGTGGTCGCTCAATGACCCCTGGATACGCTCGATCTGGACATCAGTGATGCCGTTCGATCGCAGAATCTCCGCGGCCGCCTGAGCGCCGGTAATCCCCTGGTTCGTCTGAACCTGGGAGTACTTCTGGAATGTGCTTTTGACACGGTACTGCGCGAACATCACCAGGGCGATTGCCGGCAACATGAACACGAAATACAGTGGATCGAAGAAGAACATCGTCTGCGAACCTGCCTTCTGTAAGCGATAGCCCAGCGCCGCATCGGATCAGTCGCGATCGACACCGAGCCGAGCCGGTAGGCGGGGCGGACATATTCGACACCCGGAATCGGCGCGAGACGTCCGCAAGTATCGTCGTCGGGCCGCCAGACCTACCATGCTATAGTATGCCCCGAGCTGGATGTGGCCTTCAATCGCGGCCGCGAACACGGCTGCTGGAAAGGCGAATCCCGCTGTTCGATCCGTCACCGTCGCGCCCTCTGCTGGAGATGCTTGACGACGAGATCCTGGCGACGCTTGCCGAGGCCGAACGAGCTGCGCCGCCGCTCCAGCCAGCGGCGCTGTCGATCTACGATGTCATGCGCTACCATCTGGGATTCGCCGATGCGTCGTTCCAGCCTGTCCGCAGCGACTCAGGCAAACGCATGCGGCCGTTGTTGTGCGTGCTGTCCTGCAATGCCGCGGGAGGTCGCGCCGACGATGCTATGCCCGTAGCCGCAGGTATTGAGTTATTGCATAACTTTACGCTACTCCACGACGACATCCAGGATCACAGCCCGCTTAGACGCCACCGGCCGACGGTGTGGTCGCTCTGGGGGGTTGCCCAGGCAATCAACGCTGGCGATGCGATGTTCGCCATCTCCCATCTCGCCGTTTTGCGAGCGTCGAACGCCGGCGCGCCGGCCGAGCGCGTTCTGCCGCTGACTGAGGCGCTCCATCAAACGACGCTTCGCATCGTCGAGGGTCAGGTTCTCGACCTCGGCTTCGAGTCGCGCTCCGACGTCACGGCCGATGAATATATGGTGATGATCGGTGGCAAGTCAGCGGAGATTTGCCGCTGCGCGTGCTGGGCCGGGGCCACGATTGCCGGGGCAACTGCGGAGCAATCACGATTGGCTGGAGACGCGGGTTTCGCGCTTGGCATCGGCTTCCAGCTCCGCGACGACATCCTCGGCATCTGGGGCGCGACTTCGCAGACCGGCAAGGCGCGGGCTGATGATATTCGCCGTCGAAAGAAGTCGTTGCCAGTCCTTCTGCTTCGTGAGTGCGCATCACCCGATGAGCTGGAGGAGATCGACGCGCTCTACGCGCAGGATGAAATCAGCCATGCCGGCATCGAACGGATCGTCACCATGCTCGCGAAACATGACATTGAGGCGGCGGTGCAGGATCGAGTGCAGGGTTGGCACGACCAGGCACTCGAGCTACTCAGGGGGTCGCTACCCGACAACGACGCCCGCAGGAAGCTCGAGGCGCTCGTCGATGCGCTCGTCGCGCGCGTCAACTAGCCCACCCCCGTAGCGAGCGATCTCTGTGGTGACTCGCGCGACGCTCAGGACAGCCAGCGCAGCAGCCTTGATGGTGGGTCCAGCCGCGTCACGTAGCGCGCCGCTTCGTCACAAGACGCCCCATTCTCCGGTCCGCGGACAATCTCGATCAACACGACCTGCGGCCGAGTCAGAAACCGGAGCGGCAGCTCCGACATCCCGAGGCCGTTCGAGACGACAACCAGGCTGCCTCGAAGCCAGCGGACACCACGGTAGAACACGGGATCGTTGCCCGGCGGCTCGTGCGCCATTCGCCGCAGCATGCCGGCGAACGGCACACGGCCCGATGGCAGCACTCGGATCTGCCCACCGTGTGTGTGCCCGCTGAAAACAAGTCGCGCGCGACCAATCGGGAGATCGTTCGCGATAGCTGGCGAATGGGCGAGAAGCAACAGCGCCTCCGCATTGCTCGGCATCGCTGTGATCGCCGTCGTGATATCCGCTCGAAAGGTGAACGGATCGTCAACCCCGACGATCCACGCGCATCGTTCGCGCAGAGGGATCACGACCGCATCATTCTTGAGGACGTGAACGCCGCCAGCGGCAAGCCGCTCACGCAAAGTCTTCTGGTCTTCCGCGCTCCCTCGATTGTCGTGGTTACCGAGAACACCGACGACAACCGCGGAATCTGGCCACCCGACGAAGAGTCCACCGTCGGGCACTGGCCGGCCGCGATCGTAGAAATCCCCAGTAAGAGCAATGATGTCGGGGCCGAACGCCTCGGCGATCCGGCGAGCGCGCCAGAGCATGTCAAGACGCACACCACGCCCGCCGACATGGAAGTCCGTCAGGTGCGCAATTCGCACACCCTCCCAATCGGATGGGAGCGCCGGGACCGCCACGCGCAACCGCACTGCTTCCAGCCAGCGCGGCGCGACATGCCGCGCGTAGGCCCAGACGGCGACGCCAAGAAAGAACACGCCAACAACACCACCTGTTATCGCTCGTTTTGGCATACTCCTCCTTCAGTGAGCCTGACTATAGGCGACCGTTGACCGCGCGGCCACGGAGCTCGTGTTCACTCGGACGTTGATAACGTTGCGAGACGCGATTCTCTGCAGGGCGCAGCCGGGCTGATGAAGGGTGAGACCGTCCGCCGTGTCGTCAAACACTCCGAAACGCAGAAGCAGCAAGGGCAAGACTCGGCCGCAGGCCGAAAACGGGGCGAACGCCGAGACGCGCGCGCAATCGCGCCGCGCTCAGCGCGCGATCCAGGCCGAACAGGCGAAAAAGCGACGACGCATGATGTTCATTGGCGGCGGGGCACTTGTCGCCATTCTCGTCGTTGTCACGCTTGTTCTGGTGAACACGTTCCGTGACAAAGGCATCGACACTCCGATCGTCGTTCCGACGGGGATCACGGATGTTGCGACGCCGGGCTCATCCGGCTCCGTCGCGTCGCCGAACGCATCGCCGGAAGGCTCGCCTGCTGCCGGTCAGCAGGGCAGTGGGGTTCTGGCCATCGGCGATCCGAACGCGCCAGTCAAGATCCAGGAGTGGTTCGACTACCAGTGCCCGGTTTGCGCCGAGTGGTCGAATAACGAAGAGCCGAAGCTCATCGAGCAGTACGTCAATACCGGCAAGGTCTATCTCGAGTTTCGCGATTTCCCATTCCTCGACCAGTACTTCCGCAATGGCACGGGGCGCGAGTCAGTGCGAGCAGCCGAGGCAGCGCGGTGCGCGATGGACCAGGGCCAGGGCTACACCATGCACAAGACGATCTTCGCCAACCACAATGGTGAGAATCAGGGCGCGTTTACACAGGATCGCCTTACTCAGATGGCAGAGCAGATCGGCCTGGACAGCGCGACATTCTCATCCTGCCTGAAGAATGACACCCACCTCGACGCGGTGCGAGCGAGCTACGACGAGGCGATCAAGCTCGGGGTCAATTCGACGCCTACCTTCTACGTCAACGGCGAGCAAGTGACTGGATATCAGACCTTTGAGCAACTCCAGCAGCGCATTGACGCGGAACTCAGCAAGTAGCACGACCGAAGATGGACGGTCCCGAATCCTCGGGACCGTCATCATTCTGAGCGTTATCGGCGCGGCGATCGCGGGATATCTGACCTGGGCCCACTACAACGAGAGTGTCCTCGTGTGCGCAGTGGGAAACTGCGGAACAGTCCAGAAGAGCGCGTACGCGACAATCGGACCGGTGCCGATCGCGATTCTCGGCGTCGGGATGTACATCGTCATGGGATTGTTGGCGGCCGGCCGTCTTCACAACTGGCTGCCGATGAGCTATCGACAGGCAACGATGGCAGCTTGGGCCATCGCGCTGGCCGGCTTCGCCTATGCTCTCTATCTGACGTATCTGGAGATCTGGGTTATCAAGGCGATATGCCAGTGGTGCGTCGGTTCGGCAGTCGTCACTGCGCTGATCCTGGTCGCCGAAACAGTATTGTTCTGGCGGATCCTGGGCGAGGACGACTGATCTCGACACGGGCCACGCTCAACATCCGCACATCAGCGCTCGCCGTCTCGGCATAAGCAAGGCAGGTGACAACGTGGTCACGATCACTCCAGCGATGGAGGATTACCTCAAGACTATCTACCGCCTGTCTGAAGACGGCCAACGGGCGACGACACAGGCTATAGCCGAACGGCTGGCCGTGGCGGCTCCGTCTGTCACCGGGATGATCAAGCGGTTAGCCGAGCTCCATCTCGTCGACCACCAGCGATACCACTCGGTTCGCCTGACACCTGCCGGCCAGAAAGCGGCGCTCGAAGTCGTCCGCCATCATCGGTTGCTCGAGCTCTACCTCGCCGAGGCGCTCGGATACTCCTGGGACGAAGTCCACGAAGAGGCCGAGCGGCTCGAGCACACGATCTCGGAGGAATTCGAGGCCCGAATCGACGCCGCGCTCGGATTCCCAACGACAGATCCACATGGCGACCCAATCCCCAGCATCGAAGGCGCTGTGCCCGCAATTGCTCTCGATCGGTTGACGGCCCTCGCTGTCGGCGAATCAGCCAGGGTCAGCCGCGTTGCCGACGATGATCCTGACAAGCTCCGTTACCTCGGTTCGATCGGCCTCTACCCGGAGGCAACGGTACGACTCCTGGAGCGGCTCCCATTCGCCGGTCCATTACGGCTGGTTGTTAACGACGAGGAGCACTATCTCGGCGCGGACCTGGCCGAGACGATCCAGATCCTGCGACAACCTCCCGCGACCGACGAACGGGCACAGAATGGGCCAGAGTAACGAAGACGCTCCTGCGGTGACGACACGCTGGAACGTCGATCATCTGACCGGTCACCCTGGCCCGAACCTCGTTGACCATCCACTGCTGTCCGCTATCCTTCGTTCCCGCGGCATTTCGACGACGGAAGAGGCGACCCGCTTTCTGACCCCGAGCCGCGGGACACTCGCGGATGCGCGTCTCCTCCCCGATGCAGAAGACGCGGCTCAGCGATTGCGCGACGCCATCGCAGACGGAAGACGCATCGTTGTCTTCGGCGATTACGATGTCGATGGGCTGACATCGACTGCGATGCTGGTTCGCGTGCTCCGACGTCTTGGCGCGGCTCCGATCCCACTGATCCCGCACCGAATCCGCGATGGGTATGGGCTCACAGCGCGAGCCGTCGATCGCATCCTCGCCGAGCAGCCAGACCTGGTGGTAACGGTGGATTGCGGAAGCAGCAGCCCTATCGAGCTCCAGACACTCCTCGATCACGGAATCGACGCGATCGTCATCGACCATCATCACTACAGTGGCGCGCTGCCGGATGGCGTCGCGTTCATCTCCCCTCGGAGACCGGATAACGCGTACCCATTCGCTGACCTGGCCGCCGTCGGTGTCACCTACATGCTGATTCGATTGTTGCTCGGTGACGATGACGCTGAGATGTATCTGCCGTACGTCGCGCTCGGTAGCGTTGCCGATGTCGTAAGCCTGCGCGGAGAGAATCGCATCCTGGTAGCCCGTGGAATATCCAAGCTGCGCCGCTGGCTACTGCCCGGGATCATTGCGTTGTGCGCCAACGCGGGGGTGCCACAGGCAGATCTGTCGAGTTGGCACATCGGATTTACCATCGGGCCGCGGATCAACGCTGCCGGCCGGATCGACGACCCGACACTGGCGCTCGATCTGTTATTGGCAGACGACGAAACAACTGCCACGCCTCTCGCGGCGCAGCTCAATGCTTTGAACGAGCATCGTCGAAGCGAGACGACACGAGTGCTTCGGGAAGCGGAGGAGCAGCTCCGCACGACCGGCTGGAAGCCGTCTGACCCCGCGATCGTCGTCGCTGGCGAAGGCTGGAGCAACGGCATCGTCGGACTTGTCGCCAGTCGCCTCGTCGACCAGTACTATCGGCCGACGATCGTCCTGGAACGCGATGGTGAGACCGTCCGCGGGTCGGCCCGTTCGGTGCCAGGAGTCGACATCGTCGATGCGATCAGCGCCAGTCAGGACCTTCTGGACCGATTTGGGGGACACGCGGCGGCGGCGGGTCTGTCGATGCGATATGAAGTGCTCGGGAAGTTCACCGACGAGCTCAATGCCACGGTTCTGGATCTTTGCCGCGGTCGGCTGCCAGAGCGTGAGATCGTTATCGACGCGGAGACCATCGCAAACGATCTCGACCTTGGAACCGTCGATCTGCTGCAGCGTCTCGAGCCGTTCGGCGCGGGCAACGAAGAGCCACGGATCCTCGTCCGTGGCGTCGGGCACCGCTACGCCCGTGCATCCAACGACGGTCGACACCTCCTTCTTCACGTCACCGACGACCGCAACCGTTCGCACAAAGCCGTCTTCTTCAACGCCGGCGACCGCCTGGCAGAGCTTACGAACACCCCGAAGATCGACATCGTCACCCGGATCCGACGCGACACCTGGAATGGCCGGGACAACCTGGAGCTGCATCTCGAAGATTTCCGGCCGGCAACATAGGCGCGACCCATGCGCTTGGTCGCCCCTCCGGCTATAATCCGCTTCAATCTAGTCGAGTGAGGCAGGAGAGATGTGAGCGCTTACATTCGCGGCATCAAAGCGCATAGCCGCGATATCAAGCTGTTTCTTCTGTACAGTCTCATCTCCAACGTCGGCATCGGCGTCTTCACGCTCATCTTCAACCTGTACCTCATCCAGCTCGGACACGAAGAGGACTTCATCGGTCGTTGGAACTCAGTGAACACCCTCGTCATGGCGTTTGTCGCCCTGGCGATGGGAATGTTGATCAACCGGCTGGGCGTCTGGCGAACGGTATCCTTCGGTCTGGTTATCTTCCTCGTCACGTCGGTCTTCGCCTGTCTGATCACCGACCCGACGCTACTGCTCGTGTTCGCCGGTCTCAGCGGCGCCGGGACGGCGTTCCTGTTCGTTCCCACAATGCCATTCATCGTCGAGCTCACCCGCAGCCACGAACGCCACCATGTCGCTGCGCTTGCCTTCTCGCTGAACTCGCTCTCGATGACATTCGGGAGTCTGCTCGGTGGGTGGATGCCACGCTCGCTGAGTCTGTTCTCCTCTATCCCTGCCCAGAGCCCGGAAGCGTATCGCTACACACTACTGGTCGGACTCGCGTTTGCCGGGCTGGCGATTATCCCGCTCCTCATGATGAGCGCCGAACGAAAACGGGCCATTCCGAACGACGATGAGGAGGCCGGCCACGGATCGCAAGTTATTACCGACCAACGGATCATCCGCCGGCACATGATGGTTTTCATTGCCGTTGGCGGGCTCATGAGCCTTGGCGCCGGGGCGTTGTTTCCGTTCTACAACGTCTTCCTGGAGCGACAAGGGGCCAGCGCCGGCCAGATCGGATTGATCTTTTCGGCAGCGGGCTTGATGGCAGCGTTCGTCGGGCTGATGTCCCCGATGGTCGCGCAACGGTTGGGGCCCCTGCGGGCAGTCGTCATCGTCCGACTCGCGCCGGTTCCGTTCTATATGCTGTTGATGCTAACCCCGGCCCTGCCAGTCGCGATCGTCGCGCACATGCTTCGGACGACCTCGATCAACATGGCATGGCCGATCGATAGCACGTACATCTCGGACATTCTTCCTGCCCGCGCGCGAGCATCGGTATTCAGCCTACGATCGGGCGCATGGAATCTCGGCTGGTCGCTCTCCAGCTTCATCGCAGGTGGGTTGATCGTCAGCCGCGGCTACAACGTCGTGTTCGGTGCATACATCGTGTTCATGTCGCTGGCGATGGTGTTGTTCTATGCCTACTTTGTCCGCGCTGCGTCACGGCCGGCCACAGCAACGGTCGTGGAAAGTCCGGATATCGTGCCGGCCATCGATTGACCTGGCGAATCAACGCGCCTCGTCGCTAGCCCGAATCAGGTCGATCGACTCGACAGCGTGGCGCAGATGCGGGATGACGATGCTTCCGCCAACAACAAGGGCGACGTTCAGCGCGTCGTAAAGCTCGTCATCAGTCACGCCCGCGTCAATACACTGGTCGAGGTGATAGTCCACGCAGTCGTCGCAGCGCAACACTGCCGACGCAACCAACCCCATCAGATCCTTCGTCCGCGCGTCGAGTGCTCCGGGCTCGTAGGCGGCGCTATCCAGACGAAAGAATCGTCGGATACCGAGGTGGTCGATCTCGAAGACACGCTCATTCTGACGAGCGCGTCGCGCGCGAAATGCCTCGATCCGATTCAACCCCGAGTCCATCTCCACATCGTCGTGGCTCACCCTAACGATCCAATCCTTCGGGAACACCGGCCAGAATCCCGGCAAGATCAGCCAACTCCGTCTCGTCGAACATCCAGCCGACCGCCCGAGCGTTCGTCTCCACCTGCTCTGGGCTGGTCACTCCGGTTATCACCGAGGAAACGGCAGGTTGATTCAGCAACCACGCGACGGCCAGATCTCCGACGGTGCGGTCGTAACGCGCAGCGAACTCCCGCAAGGCAGCGACGACATCGAGCACATCCGTGCCGAGGAGCGTCTCGAACCGCGGGTTGTTCCAGGCGCGGGTCCCGGGCTGGGCATCGCTGACAGAACGGTACTTCCCGGTCAGAAGCCCGCCGGCCAGCGGTGAATACGGCACGATCCCCATGCCATAGGCCGCTGCGGCCGTAGCAATGTCCCGACCTGTCTCGCGCGAGAACATGTTGTAGTGCGACTGGGTGAGGACCGGAACAGCCCACCCGTGTGCCATCGCGCGCTCACAAAGTCGAGCTATCTCCCAGCCGGTGTAGTTCGAGCACGCCGCGTAGCGGACCTTACCCTGTCGAACGAGGTCGTCCAACGCCTGCAGGCTCTCCTCGATATCGGTGCGAGGATCCGGAAGATGCAGATAATAGACATCGACGTAGTCAGTCTGAAGTCGCCGCAGGCTCGCCTCGCAACTGGCGATGATTCGCCGCCGCGAGAGGCCTTCGTCGTTCGGCCCCTCACCGAGTGGGTAGCCTGTTTTCGTCGCGATGATCGCGTCGCTACGCCGGCCACGAAGCGCTGCGCCGAGATACTCCTCTGACCGGGTACCGCCATACATATCGGCGGTGTCGAAGTGGTTGATCCCGATGCTCAGGGCTCGATCCACAATCGCAGCGGTCATTGCGGCGTCACACGCGCGGCCGAATGTATTGCCACCAAGTCCGAGAGCCGACACCATCGCGCCACTGCGACCAAGTTGACGGTATTCCATCAAGTCCCCCCTGTCCGGCTGATGCCACGAGGATCATCGCACGCGCGACGGGCAAAACGAAAGCCCGCACGAAGCGGGCTTCATCGGATTCCTGGCGTCGGTCAACCGATCGGGAGACCCTGAAGCTGCTCGACGATCGTCTCCGGCATCGATTCAGCCCCGCTGAGCACCAGCACAACCGCCAGTGGAGTCGGCTCGGTCTCGTCGATCGCCTCGATTGGTTCCGGGACATAGCGACCGTTGGCCCACTCTTCGCCCTCGGCTGTCTCGCACAGCCACGTCCGCGAGGCGATCGCATTCGAGCCGAGCTTGCGACGCGTGCGCTCCTGGTATCTATCGATCTTGCCATCGGCTTCGAGGGCGTAGATATCGACAACCTTTCGGCCTGCCTGCCGTAGGCGCTTCAGAATCTGCCGACCCTCGACCTCGCCAATCTCGGCTGCCGGGTCGATCTTGTCCGATTTGAGATAGAACTGCACGATTCCCCCCGTCGTCACCTGGTGTCCTCTGAGCCACGCCGTGTCCGGTTTCGGGACGACGCTTCAATCTGATTGTACGCCTCCGGCGGGCGTGCCCTGGCTCACACCAACCACGGGTGAAGATCGAACCCTCAGTGTGGCGCCATACTCCTCACGGAGCCAACCGGCGGCGGATTTGGCGTGGTAGGTGATGATCTGACTGGCGCCGGCCCGGCGGATCGAGGTCAACAGCTCCATCGTCACCCGGCGTTCATCGATCCAGCCCGCCCGGCCAGCGGCGCGAACCATCGCGTACTCGCCGCTGACGTTGTAGGCGGCAATCGGAACATCGAACCGCTCACGTGCTCCAGCGATAACATCGAGATATGGCATGGCGGGCTTCACGATGATCGCATCTGCGCCCTCGTCGATGTCGGCCGCGATCTCCAGATAGGCTTCGCGGACATTTGCCGGGTCCATCTGATGGCTGCGCCGATCGCCAAATTCCGGCGTGGAATCTGCGGCGTCGCGAAATGGACCGTAAAAGCCAGAAGCGTACTTTGCCGAATAAGAGAGAATCGGCAGGTTGACGTAGCCGGCCCCGTCAAGCGCCTCGCGGATCACACGCACCCGGCCATCCATCATGTCCGACGGCGCGACGATATCAACGCCCGCGTGGGCCTGCGCGACGGCCGTCCGGGCCAGCAGCGCCAACGTCCGGTCGTTATCAACGATCTCGCCGTCCAGAATCCCACAGTGACCGTGGGACGTGTACTCGCAGCAGCAGACATCGCCGATGACGACGAGATTCGGGGCAATTCGTTTCAGTTCTCTGATCGCCTGCTGGACGATTCCATCGGGGTCGTATGCATCGGAGGCCTCAAGATCCTTCACCTCGGGAATGCCGAAGAGAATGACACTTCCGATCCCGAGATCCAACAGCACATTCGCCTCGCGTTCGAGCTGATCGATCGAGAGCTGAAAGACATCAGGCATCGAGGACACCTCACGTCGGACACCCCTGCCGAACGTGACGAACAATGGGTAGACGAAATCACCAGGATGCAGGATGGTCTCACGCGCGAAGCGACGCAGCCCTTCAGACTGGCGGAGACGTCGATACCGGCGAAAATCAGGCAGCGCCCCGCCAGATTGTGACATCAAGTAGCTCCTCACTCTGTCGCGCGGCCCGCCGCGCACGCAACCACCGCATCGACGAGTCCCGCGATCGAATGGTCGGCAGCCTCGACATCGACTCTGAGGCCGAGTTCACGCGCTGCCTGGCTCGTTATCGGCCCAATCGACGCAACGATAATGCTCTTCGCCAGAGGCAGGCCGACGATCTCAGCGAGATTCCGGGCCGCCGATGACGACGCGATGGTCATCATATCGACGCTTCCCTCGCGGATTGTGCCTACTGTCTCGGCGGCAGCGCCAGCCGGTCGGACTGTTCGGTATGTGTCAATCACTTCGACCATCGCGCCTGCTGCGCGCAGGCCCTCCGGGAGAACCTGCCGCGCCCCTTCGGCCACCGGCAGGAGCACCTGCCGGCCGGCAACACCTTGCGCGACGAGCGCTTCCAGCAACGATTCTGCGATAGCGCGTGGCGGAACGAGATGCACCGGGACACCCGCGGCCGTCAACCTGCCAGCAGTTGCCTCACCGATCGCAGCGACCTTCAGCCCACGCGAACCATCGAGCGTGATCTCGAGCGCCCGGGCGCGGTCAAGTAGCACGTCCACGCCGTTCGTGCTTGTCAGCACCAGCCAGTCGAAGCTCGCAAGCTGGCGCAAGCCCGCGTCGAGGCCAGCGGGGGGGAGCGGCTGGATCTCGATTACTGGCAGCTCGATAACCTCGGCCCCGAGCGCCTCCAGCCGGCCGGCCAGGTCGCCTGCCTGTCGCCTGGCACGAGTGACAACCACCCGCAACCCGGCGAGAGCACGCGCGGGCGGTGTCGTGATCATGCCTCAACACGCTCCCGGAGTGTCGTCGCCAGCCGAGTAGCGAGCGAGTTGGCATCTTCCATGTCGTCCTCGTCCTCGGTGGTCGCTATGCGGTCGAGAGACTCATCGGCGTACATCGCCCACATCCTGACGATGCCTGCATCTGCCTGCGCGTAGGCCGCCAACGGTGAGCGACAGCCTCCGCCACAAACCCGCAAGAACGTCCGCTCCGCCTCGACCTCGATGGTCGTCGTCGAGTCGGCAATTGTTTCGAGAAGCGCCCGTGTTGCCCGATCGTCGGATCGGCAGTCAACACCAAGCGCGCCCTGTCCCGGCGCTGGAATGAACCGATCGACGTCCAGATACTCGGAGATGGTGTCTCCGCGCTCCATTCGCTCGACACCTGCCGCCGCGAGGATCGCCGCGTCATACCCGGCCTCCGGATCATCGAGCACCTTGCGGATGCGCGAATCGACATTTCCTCGAAGCTCGACGGCAACGAGATCCGGGCGGGCAAGACGCAACTCGGCAACGCGGCGACGACTACTCGTGCCAACTCGCGCCCCCGTGGGCAGGCCGGCAAGGCCGCCGGGATGGCGAGAAATGAGCACATCGCGCGGATCGGCTCGGTCGAGGATGGCTGCCAATGTAAGGCCGGCCGGCATCTCGGACGTGAGGTCCTTGACGCTGTGCACCGCGCAATCCGCCTCGCCGCGCAAGACGGCCTGCTGAAGCTCCTTGGCAAATACTCCCTGCCCCCCAAGGATCGCAAGCGGAGTCTGCTTGTCGCGATCTCCCTGGGTCGAAACAACGACAATCTCGCAGCGCAAACCGGGGTGCGCGGCCTCGAGAATCGACGCGACGCGATCGGTCTGCAATCGCGCGAGCTGGCTGCCCCGCGTCGCGATACGGAGTGTTGTTGGCGTATGTTCGCGGCTGTTGCTCATCAGACTTGACCGATCTTCGCGACACTCGCCCTGGCACACGGGCCATGAGGTGGGATCATCAAACTCGTACTCGTTCCCACGGCGCACCAGACGGAAGAGCGGATCAACCGCGACGGTGCTACCAGTCACCCAGGGCACGACAATCGCGCGAAATCTGGGCAAGGTTCAATTGACATGGAAGTGTAGGAACCGCCGGAGAAAGGTGTCAAGCGCGGTTGCTCTCGCCGGACTTCCTCGACAAGGGTTCTATAATAGGGGTAAGTGGAAGCGACGGGATCGCGGTTTTGACGTATGATTCACGATCGCGATATAATTAGAGGTCGGCAGGCCACGCAACCGCGTTGGCCTGACGTTCATGTTGAGACGATCATCGTTATCCACCACGGCGCGAACGCACCCGATAGTGGGTACAGGAGGGGGACTCGGTGTACGCGGTCATTAAGACAGGCGGCAAACAGTACCGCGTCGCCGCGGGCGACACGATTGCGGTTGAGCGACTGGATGCCGAGGCTGGCTCGCAGGTCGAGATCGACCGCGTGCTGATGGTCTCTGGCGAAGCGGGAATCACAATCGGTGCGCCGGTTGTCGACGGCGCTGCCGTCGTTGCGACAATCTCGGAGCACTTCCGTGGCCCGAAGATCCGCGTCTTCAAGTTCAAGCCGAAGAAGCGCTATCGCCGCACCACTGGCCATCGCCAGGAGATGACCCGACTGACGATCAACGAGATTCGGATCGCCTGATCCCGAGTTGCCGGGATAGAATGGAGAAGCACCAATGGCTCATAAAAAGGGCATGGGAAGCTCACGTAATGGCCGCGACAGCAACGCAAAGCGGCTCGGTGTGAAGCTCTACGACGGCAACGCGACGCGGGCCGGCGGCATCATCGTTCGCCAGCGTGGCACCAAGTTCTACCCGGGCAACAACGTCGGGATGGGGCGAGACTATACGCTGTATTCGCTGATTGACGGCGAAGTCAAGTTCGAGCCAATCTCGCGCGACCGCAGGCGTGTAAGCGTCTATGCGCTCACCACCCAGCTGGCCGCCGTCGAGGTCGAGGCCGCAGTCGCCGACTAATCGCACTCACCAGTCGATACAAGTCGACGGGAATCTGGAGTCAACTGCAATGAAGACGGGTATTCACCCGAAGTACCAGGAAGCGACCGTGGTTTGCTCCTGCGGCAACACCTGGGTAACGAAGTCGACCAGGCCGAGCCTGCGGGTCGACCTCTGCAATAAGTGCCACCCGTTCTACACGGGCGAGCAGCGAATCGTCGATACCGCCGGCCAGGTCGAGCGCTTCATGCGCCGACTCGAAGGCGCTCAGACCGACTCGCGCCGCAAGAAGACCGAACGGCGCCAGAAGAAGCTCGATCAGCGCCAGCGCATCCAGGGCCGGGACGAGCAACTGCTCGTTGCCTCCTCGAACGGGGACGCCCCGTCCGACGGCTAACATGCCGCTAGATCCGGCGCTATCTCGCTAGCACTATGATAGACATCCTCCACGGTTGCCGATGAAGCGCCAGTTGGGGGATGTCTGCATCTGCATCATGACGCGTAACCCAAATCGTGGCGCGTGAGTTGCAGTTATCAGAGCCAGGACACTCGGGCCGCCTGACACGGCTACGCGGAAGGCGCCGAGACACAGCCGGCACGAGGCCCAGGCGCAGATCGCGCCACCACGAGCCAGAAGGGAACGGAGCGACACCAATGATGGCTTCCTCGCTCACTCCCCGCCCGGAAGTCACAATCGCTGACCTTGTCGAGCTGGGATTCACCGAAGATCAGATCGAAGCTTTGAAGGCGNNTACAGTTTCTGAAGTGGCGTATCGACCAGGGTCACTTGCAGCGCCTCTGACACCGCCCACGCCTGCGGCATCGCCACAACACCAACTCACCGTCCGTGTAACTGGACACGCCTGCCCGTCCGTGGTATCTGCCTGCACAGCGACACGATCGCTGACGGGAGAGAGCAGAGATGGGTATCGGGCAATCCACGCCAGACATCACGATCGTTGGCGGTGGCATCATCGGCTGTATGCTCGCGTGGGAGCTTACTGGCCGGGGAATGACCGTCGAGCTCCTGGCCAACAGCATAGTTTCCGGGAGCGTCGACGCTGCGCTCGCCCCGTTCGATCCAGGGCGATTCAGCTGAAATCGAGCGGGGCGGGTGTCGATTGACGCCCGCCCCGTTGCACTACCCGTTTCGTGCTACTCGGCGCGCGGACCGGCGGAGCGGATCTGCTCGTCCACGTCGTTCTCGTACTTTTCGAAGTTCTTCCGGAAGCGCCCCGCGAGGTTCCGAGCCTGCCTGTTATACGCCTCTTTGTCATCCCAGGTGTTACTCGGCGTCAGCACTTCGCTGGGAACACCCGGGACAGCCCTGGGAACATCGAAGCCGAAGATCGGATCGGTGCGATAGGACGCGCTGGCCAGCGCGCCAGACAGCGCCGCATCGACGATCGCTCGCGTGTGGGCGATCGAGATACGGTGCCCGACTCCATACGCGCCGCCTGTCCAGCCAGTGTTCACCAACCAGACATTCGGCTGATGCGCATTGATCTTCTCGCGGAGCAGCCGGCCATAAACACCCGGCGACCGCGTCATGAATGGCGCGCCGAAGCAGGTCGAGAACGTCGCCTCCGGCTCGGTCAGCCCGCGCTCAGTCCCGGCGACCTTCGCAGTGTAGCCCGAGAGGAAGTAGTACGAGGCCTGGTCGGGGGTCAGGCGCGAGATCGGCGGAAGGACGCCAAAGGCGTCCGCAGTAAGGAACAGGATGTTCCGTGGATGTCCTCCCGTTCCGTCCTTCGATGCATTCGAGATGATATCGAGCTTATAGGCTGCGCGGGTATTCTCGGTCAGAGACGAATCCCGATAGTCGATCTCGCGCGTGTCGTCATCGAGGACGACATTCTCCAGGACTGTCCCGAACGATCGCGTTGCTTGATAGATATCCGGTTCCGCCTCGGCGGACAGGTTGATGACCTTCGCGTAACAGCCGCCTTCGAAGTTGAAGATGCCGTGATTGCTCCAGCCGTGCTCGTCATCCCCAATCAGCGTCCGAGCCGGATCGGACGAGAGTGTCGTCTTTCCGGTCCCCGAGAGGCCGAAGAACAACGCGGCGTCTCCGCCTGGGCCAATATTGGCCGAGCAGTGCATCGGCATTACCCCGAGGCGAGGAAGTCGGTGGTTCATGATCGAGAAGATCGACTTCTTGATCTCACCGCCGTATTCCGTGCCGCCGATCAATATCAGATTCTTGGAGAAGCTGACAAGGATGAACGTCTTCGAGCGCGTGCCGTCGCGCTCAGGGTCCGCCTCCATCGCGGGGGCGTGCAGAACGGTGAAGTCGGGGACATGATTGCGCAGTGCCTTGCGCGGTGGGCGGATGAACATCGTCCTCGCGAACAGCATATGCCAGGCGCGCTGCCCAACCACTCGCAGCGGCATGCGATACCCGGGATCGGCGCCAACGTACAGATCTTGAACGTAGAGCTCGTCCTGCTCACTGAGGTAACGAGCCACGCGATCGTGCATGGCGTCGAACGCGGCGGGATCGAACGGCTGGTTCACCGCGCCCCATGCCACGACTTCCTCAGTCGCTGGCTCACGAACGACGAACTTGTCTTTCGGGGAGCGTCCGGTGAAGATGCCTGTCGCGACCGATAGCGCGCCGTGTTGCGACAACGTGCATTCGCCGAGCCGGATGGATGCCTCGTAGAGCTGCGGTGTCGTGAGGTTCCAGTGCACGACCCCGGTCGGTCGCACCCCGTGGTGATCCAGACCATGCTTGCTGATAGCCTTCGCAGTGGTATCGACCATGCCCTCGCCCTCCGTAATGCGTATCCGGGCATCTCGCCCGTCACTCGCACGTGCTCCGCCGCTTCTTTGTGAGCCGACGTGTCCGGCAGACCGTACCAGATTCCTCGATCAAGAATCATACCGTCAGCGTCGCGTGGCGGTGATATCCCAATCAAGATCCGGGTCAAGTGGCCAGATCGGCCGGCGCACGCGCTCAAACTTCAGTCGGGATAAGTCCGATCCGGTGATTCCCGGGCCTTCGACAAGGACGACCCGCGCAGCGATCGGTTCGAACGCCGCCCGAAAATGGCCCTTCCCCTTCAGCGCGATCACCCGCCGGGCAGTCGGTTCGATGCCCTGCGACCGAAACACATTCAGGTCGATCGGTGTCTCGGCATAGGTCGTTACCACCACGTCAATACCGCGAACTCGAACGACAGCGGTCGGCCCGAGGTTGACCTCGACACCCGCATGCATCGGCCCCGCGTTGACGTAGCGACCGATACTCAGGTTTCGAACCTCGCCTGCGATGTGTAGCGGTAGCCCATGCAGGCGATCAGTGTGCCCACCGAGCTCGAGGCCGATCGTTGAGCCCGGGCCGGCCGCGATGCAGCGCTCCACCGCCCGAGGATCGCAGATCGACGCAACGCAGGCATCACCGACCTCTTCACGAAGCAGAAATCTGACGAGCTCCGCAGAGTCGCCGGGTCCACCAGTCCAGGGATTGTCCGCGATATCGACCAGAACAATCGGCCCCGGCGCATCGGACTTCAGGATTTCGGAGGCGTCATCCCAGGTCGCAACACCGCCGAGGAACTGCGAACGTCGCTCCCAGGCGTATGACGCCAACTCGGCGGCGCACGTCTCCGCGAGGCGCTCATCGCCGTCGGTCGTCACCAGCACGCTGAAGCCCGTATCGGCTGTATCCGCCGGAGGGAAGCCGCCGGAGATCGTGACGTTCAGGACGCCGGGGAGTGATTCGATCTCATGTGCGCGCGCGACGATCGAACGCATCGGCTCGCGATCGGTCGTCATGTTCTGCGATGTCGGCATCATTGGTGGCTTCATCATGCTGGAAACCGGCTGGATCCTGCGCTCGATGATCGCCAGAAGAAGATCGAACGCCTCGCTTGCTCGGTCGCGTTGATCGACGTGCGGGTAGGTGTCGTAGCCAATCAGGATATCGGCGAGCTCGACCATCCGCGGGCTGACATTGGCGTGCAGATCCAGGGTTGCGACGATCGGAACACTCCACCCCGCAACCGATCGAATGCGTTCGAGAATCCAGCCGTCCGCGTCCTCGTGTGCCCCGCTCACCATCGCTCCGTGAAGGGCCAACACTATGCCGTCCGGCCTACTGCTCTCGATCGCGGCCACGATTTCAGCGACCAGCGCTTCAAGCACTGCGTCATCGACGAGGCCAGATGGGGTTGCCCAGACAGCAAGCGCCGGGACGAGCAGTACATCGGCGAGATCGGCCGCATCGAGAAATCCGGCGAACGACGTGGCAGTGTCGCGAAGCGCGGACAGAATCTCACTGCCCCGCCGTAATCCCGCCCGTTGAAAAGCGGCACGGTCGGTCGTAACGGACGAGAAGGTGTTCGTCTCATGCGATAGCTCGGCGGCGACGACTGTCAGCCTGGCGTGCATCAGGGAGCTATCACCCCGCGTCGGGCGGCGACGCCGATTATCTCGCGCGCCTCATCGGGCCGGGCTATCGGGCGACCCAGCTCCTCGGCGAGTCGGGCAATTCGTTCAACGAGCTGGGCATTGCTGATCGCGAGCTGGCGATAGCCGTAATAGATGTTGTCCTCCAGCCCGGTTCGGGCGTGCCCGCCCATGGCGATCGCCATGACATTCATCGGCAGCTGGTTACGGCCGATCGCGCAGACCGACCAGCGCGAATCCGGCGGGAGCGAATCGACCAGGTGGGTCAACTCGCGCGCGGTCGCTGGCGCCCCACCACGCAGGCCAAGGACGAACTGGAACCAGTACGGCGGTTGCAAGAGTCCATCCGCAATCAACTGCCGGGCATTCTCAACCATGCCGCTGTCGAAAATCTCGATCTCGGGAGTGACCAGATGCTCATTCATCTCGCGAGCGAGATTGTCGAGGAATGCCGGCGAGTTGATGAAGACGCCATCGCCGAAGTTGGTTGACCCGCAATCGAAGCTTGCGACCTCGGGAGCGTTGCGGACAGGCGCGGTGCGATCATCGTCGGTGACGATCCCTGCGCCTCCGCCGGTAGACCAGTTCATGATCACATCGCTGCCGGCCGCGCGCACAAGATCGGTCACCTTCTGATAGCGCCAGGCGTCGCACGAGACTCGGCCCTGCTGGTCGCGCACATGGATATGGACGATCGCCGCGCCGGCCCGCCAGCATTCAACTGCCTGCTGCGCGATCTCCTCCTCGGTAATCGGCACGTACGGCGTCTGGGCGCGGGACGTCCTCGACCCCGTCAGCGCCGCCGAGATAATCAGCTTGTCCAACGACATTCCTCTCAGACGTGACTGACACCTTCTGGCATCGATCGACCGCCCGGATAATAGGCGGTTTCGCGCGCGCGCGGTAGAGCAAGCGCGGCTCGCGACCCGGCGCTCGAGTCGTTGGAAAGATCTCGATAATTCACCCTTGACGATATCCGCATAGCCTGATATGATTCGGGCACGTTGGGAAGTACGAGGAGGTACAACTAATGAACCCGATTAAGAAACTGTTCCGCTCGCTCGCCGGTGATGTCTCCGACGGGGGCTTCGAGAGCTACTACACGATGCTGGTTCGCAACCAGGCCGAGGGCGGCCCAAGCGCCGACGAGGCTCGTCGCGACTTCGCATCGGTTCGCGACTCGATATCGCGCGTCTCGATCTTCTAGGACGCCGAGCGCCAATCCAGACGGCACGCCACGGGATCGACCCGTGGCGTGAGCGTTTGACAGGCGGAAACGGGGATTGCTATACTCCCCGCGGTCTGCCGACAGGACGTGGCGCATTCGTCTAGCGGCCTAGGACACCGCCCTCTCAAGGCGGAGATCACGGGTTCGAATCCCGTATGCGCTACACTCGCGCGGCCCCATTTGAATGGGGCCGCGTTTTTATTTTGTCATTGTGGAGATTACTGGTGCATTACCAGCTCATTGCCTCCCGGCTCACGTCCGGCGAGCTGATTCCGGATGCCCTCCCCGTCGCCGGCGGGGGCGATTACTGTAGCGCCTGGGATGCAGGAGACGGGTGGCTGGTCCTTGTCGCTCGCACCGACGAGGCCAGCCGCAGCCTCGAACGCGCCGCATCGATCCTGCCGGTCATCGCGCCCCGGGTCAGTATCCCCATTCCAGAGGCGGGGACCACCGGCGTTATCCTCGGTGGGCAGCGCTTCCTGATGCTTCGACGTCTGCCGGGCGTGCCGCTTTCGGCAGCACTGCTCGACTCGATGTCGCCGGCCCAGGTCGAGACGACGGCGCGGGCGATCGCCGCCTTCCTCGGCGAGGTGCACGCCACACCGGCCGATCTCGCCATGGCAGCGGGCATCCCGATCGGCTGGTACCCATTTGCAGCGACCGAAGATGCCATGCGCGACGGGCCGGCCGAGCAACATTATGTCGCCGATCTTGCCGCCCTGACCCGCGCCTCGTTGCTCGATAGAGAGCTCCTTGGCCGGCTGGATCGGCTGGTTACGATCCATCTCCAGCGCGGAGAGGAAGACCCGATTCTGCTCCACGGCGAGGTCTCGGCCGACCACGTCCTGATCGATCCCGAAACCCTGGATATAACGGGAATTATCGACTTTCAGGGTGTTATCCTGGGCGACCCAATCCGCGACCTGCTCTATCTCTCCGACAGCTATGGATCCTCGTTTGTCGACGCTGTGCTGAGCCACTACTCCGACTCCGCTCTGCGCGACCCGAAGCCAGCGCTCGAGTTCTACCGCGTCTGGCACGAGGTGGTGCGTCTTCTCTGGGCCGCCGAGCATGGCTATCAGGAACGAGTTCCGGTGCTCTGCTCGCGCGTCGCGGCAGCTGTCGACGCCATCTGCCGTTGACGAACCGGGTGTCCTCGGCGATTATCTCCGGTCAGACCGCTGGTAATCGAAGAGAGGGAATGAGGAGAATCATGCAGTACGAAGAGCTCAAGCAGCGCGTCCTGGATGAGATTGACCGCAATGCCGATCATCTCATCAGCGTTGGCGAGCGCATCTATCGCGACCCTGAGCTGGGCTTCAAGGAGTTCAGGACGGCCAATATCGTCGCCGGCGAGTTCCAGAGGCTGGGGCTCGGGTACCACGAAGAGATCGCCGTCACCGGGCTGAAGACTGTTGTGGCCGGTGGATCACCCGGGCCGACCGTCGGCGTTCTCGGGGAGCTGGATTCGGTGTTGGTCGCCGATCACGAGTTCGCCAACCCGGACACCGGCGCGGCGCATTGCTGCGGCCACAACGCCCAGATTACAACGATGCTNNCGCGTCCAGCTCCGTCGCGAGGGCAAGACTGAGTTTCTCGGCGGCAAGAGCGAGATGATCCGGCTCGGCGCGTTTGACGACGTCGATATGGCGATGATGGTCCACGGCGCCAGCAGCCAGAATATGGAGGCGATCGCGGGCGTCGGAGCATCGAACAACGGCTTCATCGGCAAGCAGGCTCGCTTCGTCGGCAAGGCCGCCCACGCCGGCGGCGCCCCGCATCGCGGCATCAACTCG